>Ga0180302_10000627_pt1 | contig 16000 bp, 20 predicted proteins | sample GuaBasSediGuay17_FD_121794 | JGI IMG/M metagenome (GOLD analysis project Ga0180302, IMG submission 121794) | Subseafloor sediment microbial communities from Guaymas Basin, Gulf of California, Mexico - Guay17, Core 4571-4, 12-15 cm | ecosystem: Environmental > Aquatic > Marine > Hydrothermal... | reverse complement strand
TTCAGTATGGCGTTACTTAACATTCCACTTAATGATGGTACCACGCTGAACTTCCGATCATGCCTAACGCAGTTATTAGGAATAGTACATTTCAAAGGCAGTGCTCTAAAGCTCTAAATACTACTAGAATTAAGAGATGTGATCAGCAGTACTCAGGAACTAGAGGACTCCTATTGTGAAGGAATTAGTGAGTAGGAGTGAGTACGAGATTACGTTAATGCCAAGGAAACGGGGCTTACTGTTCTTTTTTAAGGAACATTGCTAGGGATAATGTTCGAGTACTCTCCGATTAGTGAGAGGTGCTGTGAAGAGCTTAATGACGTGCAGAGGGCACTAGACAAGGCTATAGGTGCCCCTAGCCCCTCTAATTACATGATGTCCGTCTCTTCCTAGGTAGACGCTAACGATGAAGATGCTGCTGGCAGTAAAGTGAGCACCCAAGAGGGGCTTGTAGAAAAAGAGCTATTGAAGAGTAGTGATCGCTATTCACCACGCGCGCCACCTAATCGCTATCCTTCAAGAAGCCCTTATGTCAAAGCATTCAAGATATATTGTCCTTTTATTAAGATTATAAGAGTGGCTATCAGTAAAAGCCCTTCCTTCCAAAGCTTCGATCATCTCAAACCTGTATGGTATCTCTATACTTCTCCACTCATCATAGGATATTACCACCTTGTCCTTAAAGGTGCTGGACCTAATCACATAATCTCTCACGTAGAATGTATACTCCAACTTCAGGTACTCATGAGGCTTCACAGCTCCAGGTATGCCCTCTAACTTCACCATAACACCATTACAGTCCTCAGGCAGTAGCTTGAAGGTGGTCGAGGAGTTCGTGAGAGAGGCTGAGGAGTACATCTCTAGACTTAGAGGTGGAGGAGAGGTTTAGGTTCTACGAGCTGGATGCTCGGGAGAGGGAGAAGATAGTTGACGAGCTTAGGGAGGAGTTGGAGAAGCGTAGAGAGATCCTCCTAGCGGTGGTCTACGGGTCCCTCCTGAGGGGAGAGCCCTTCAGAGACGTGGACGTAGCGGTGTACGTCAACATCGAGGTAGACATCCTCGACTATAAGTTTAGACTGGAGAGGAAGCTCTCAGAGAGAGTGGGGTGCCTAGTGGAAGTCAAAGTGCTGAACGAGGCGCCGCCCCGGCTCGTCCTAAAGATCCTCGAGAGTGGGGAGATCCTGGTGGATCATCTAGGGAAGGCGGAGAAGCTGTACAAGAAGGCGCTAGACGAGAATTGCTTCACGGCTAGTGCCGACGCCACTAGGAGGACACCACTCAGCCGAGACTAGTCGCTGAGGAATGTGGAAGTAATCTGAACTTACCCCCTCTCAGCACCCTAGGGAGCTAGCTCTAGAAAGGGGTGGGAGGCATCAGTGTTCAAGCTCTAGCGAGCCAGCGGAGCTCTCCAGGGGGGCTTGCCCAGTGCCTTCAGCTCCTCTAGTAGCCTATCGTACTCCGCAGGGCTTATCGGGATCTTCACCGGCTGGCCCTTCACTGCTGACATTATCATCGCGTTTATCAGCTCCACCGACTTCACCCCCTCCTCTCCCGGGACCTCAGGCTCCCTATCCTCTAACACAGCCTTGGCGAAGTCCTCCAGCACTGCCCTGTGGCCCGTGAACGGCTCATCAACCCTCACCTCCTCGATCCTGTAGCCCGGCCTCCCGCCCCCCTTGAGGGAGGCGAATATTGCCCTGCGTATGGGGGTCTCGTTCAGGTACAGGTACCTGCCAACCACGCTCTTAAGCCCCTCCTCCCCCCGCTTGGGGCTGGTCTCAACTAGGAGGACTCCCCTATCCCCTCTTATCTCCACGTGAACCATGTCCGGGGTATCCAGGGTCGAGAACTGCATAGCGGCTTGACAGCCGTTAGCGTAGAGGGCCACAGCGCTGACCAGGTCCTCAACCTCTATGTCGTGGCCCACAGTGCCAGCGTAGGCGAAGACCTCTACTGGCATCATGCCCATCAGCCAGGTGAAGGCATCTATAAGGTGTACAGCCTGGTTTATCAGCACTCCACCACCCTCACTAGCCCACCTACCCCTCCACTCAGCACTACCGTAGTAGGCCATGTCCCTGTAAGTGACGTACCTGAGCAGCGCCCTGTAGGGCTCCCCCAGCCCCCCCGATGAGATGAGCCTCTTAGCCCTCCTGAAGTGGGGCTCAAACCTGTACTGGAACACTACTCCCAGCTTAACGCCCCTACGCCTAGCCTCCCATATCATCTCCAGGCACTGGCTGACGGTAGCGGCCATCGGCTTCTCAGTCAAGACGTTCACTCCGTGCTTGGCAGCCGCTACCGCCACCTCGGAGTGGAGGGGGTGGGGGGTGCAGACGGACACCGTGTCCAGCTCCTCCTTCTCGAACATCTCCACGTAGTCCGTGTAAGCCCTAGCCCCGTACCTCTCAGCTAGGCTCCTAGCCTTCTCCTCAACAACGTCCGCGACCGCCACCAGCTCGTACTCCTCCAGCTCGTGGACTACCTTTGCGTGGTGCCTCCCTATAACGCCAGCACCAACTATAGCGTGTCTGAGCCTCATCGATGAGAGCCCTAAACTCCCCGCTAATATCGTTAAGCATCCGGCTAGTCGAGCCACTACGCTCTAATAGCGGCTACGCCACTAGACGGCGAGTTGAAGCCGAGATGAGTGGCCCAGGAACCCGCCTCACCAGGTCCGTAAGCGTGGCTCGAGCGCTAGGCTGGCCCTACACCGCACAGTTGGAGGGTGAGGCTACCTCGACTGGTGATAGGCTATGAGGGGTGGGTCGCGACAGGCTCGGGTTTTGAGCTCGAGCTCCCGAGCTCCTACCTCGAGTTAAAGGAGGGTGCCGAGAGGAGGATTAAGGAGGCAGTGGCTAAGCACCCGAAGGCGCGGAAGGTGTGGGAGCACGTGCGCGATGACCCTGAGGTTAACGCGTGCTGGGATGCAGCGAACTTCATAGCAGTTGCCAAGCTTAACTACAACGATCACGGTGAGGTTCACGCTAAAGTTGTTGCCGCCAACGCCCTAGAGATGCTTGGCCTCCTCCTCGACGCTGGGGTACTCCCAGACGTGATGAGGGAGAGGGCCGGCGACGAGGATGACGTGTACCTGATAGTGCTGGCCGCCAGCTCTCTACACGACATTGGGAACCAGGTTCACCGCGAGCTCCATTCACTACACTCAACCTACCTGGCGATCCCCATCCTGAACAGGCTCCTACCCCTAGTGTACGGGGATGCTGAGAAGATGTACGGGATTAGGGGCTACATACTGCACGCCATATACGTTCACGGCGCCGAGGTTAGGGACTTGACGATAGAGGCCGCGCTAGTGGGGATAGCGGACGGCACTGACATGACTAAGGGGAGGGGCAGGCTCGCCTTCGACACTGAGAACGTGAACATACACACGGTCTCAGCCCTCTCGATAGAGAGGGTGAGGATGGTGGAGGGGGCTGAGAGGCCTATCGAGATAAGGGTAGAGATGAGCAATAGCGCAGGGGTATTCCAGGCGCAGGAGATCCTCATGCCCAAGATCTCCCACAGCCCCCTAGAGGACTACGTGGATGTGAGAGCGGTAACGGTCCCTGAGGGGGATAGGGACGTGAGGATCGTCAGGAGGCTCAGCATAAGGAGGGGGAGGATAGTGCCGCACCAGGCTCGAAAGGTTGGGGCACAGCGCTAGCGCTGTCAGGCTTCCTCAGGGGGCTCCCGGGCGAGAGTGGTAAGCCCAGCATCGAGCTTCGGAGCCGGGGCGTGGGAGGCAAGGGTGGTGCGATCTCTGCCACGCGTAGTCGGAACTCCGGTAGGCTCACCAGCTCAACCATGCTAAGTATCCTGTAGCCCACTGGATCCGGAGCCGGAGCTGCCTTATCTTGGTGGAGTACCATCACGTACGGGACTGGCACGCCTCTCCACAATCCTCCACTAGCCTCCTCCCAATCCCCCTCCTCACGGATTTGAGGAATTCTTTGACGAACTCATCGCCCGCGTCGCTCCAGCAGCCAGCTAAGTCGTCGCACCCCCACTCCTCCTGACGAGCCTAAGTATCGCTTTGAGAAGCTCTCCCCGTCCTCTTCTCCCTAACCAGCGACTCGTAAGCCTCCAGCGAGATGGTTATAGTCTTAGACATCATCGTATAAGTGCATGTACCTAGACTCCTCAACTAGGCCGAACTCCTGCAGCCCTGACAGGCTAGGAGGAAGGGCTTGAGAAGAATTAATAGCGTAGTCGAGGTAAAAAATGGCCCAGTAATCATTAAGTCTCTGAGGCCTGAGATCGCTAAGGCACTTCACAGCCTTATTGAGGGTTCTTGAGGCAGGAGCGCGTACCGGAGGGTGGGAAGATGTGAAGAGATCATCGATGGGCTCGAGGCAACTCTCACACCACCATCAGTCACGTAGCTATATAGGCGCGCGACCGCGAGGCTTTCACCACCCCGCAACTCCCCCTAAGGATGCATCGAGGATTCAGCATTCCTTAAGGCTATCACTGAGATGCGTACTACGAGTAGGCACAAGTACATCAAAAGGCCCAGGCCGAGCGCCGTTCCAACGTGCAGCATGACCTGCATCATGGGCTCCTCAACTGGAAGCTTAACGCCCATTAAGCTCAACAATATAAGCAGGAATCCGGCCAGGCTCATAGGCCCTATCATAGGCCAGGCGAGCTTCCTAGAAGCATGCTCCAATTCCCTAAAGAAGCGTTCATGACGCCTATAGGCGATGAATGCTGTCACTGAGGTGACGACTAGAATGAGTCCTGTATGGAGTGAGATGAGGAGCCCAACCAAGTTAGTACTACTGGATGCAATCCAGAGGAAGATAGCGCCTAACATTAGGAGGAATGAAGCGAAGGCTACGCTCCTCAAGGAAGCCCTGGAAGCCCCCATCTAATGACCCCCCAATAACCGATCTACTTAGGGGAAGCTTAAAATCCCGCACCCTTCTCCTCGAATATTCTCTCCACCAGTTCCCCGGCTTTCTGGGGGTTCGCCTAGGGATCGGCTACGCGCTGAGCCTCCAAAGACCAGCCCACCCCTCAACAGTGGCTGAACGTCTCTACAGGCGTAGACTCTTCCAACACCTTTGAGTCCTAGAACTTCCCCCAAGGTCAGAGTCGAGTTTAAGAAAGCCGTAATTCTCCTCCGCACGCTCTTAATGCCTTAAGCTCAAAACATGTGTCTCTTCTAAGAGCATTAGCACATTCACCTCTCCTCGTGCTAAGAGCAAGGCCCTTAGTGCAGGGTCATACGAGAGTGTGTGTTCTAAGGCCAGCCTGCGCGAATATCCCACGTCAACTCCCTCCCCTGCCCTCGAATCAAGGGAAAAACTGATAAGCCTAAATCGCCCAATGCGGGAAAGCAGGGGGCACTCCCTCAGGCTTTCACCTAAGTGCCTCCGGAGAATGTCGAGAAAAGCTCTAGCCTCTCTCTAAATCTTCTCGTGTGGAGACGGGCATCGGCATCGCATCCACGATGTCTTTAGGTCTCAGCTCAATCACCAGGCGCCGTAGCCTAGACCTCAAGGCTACGGTAAAGGTGCTGGATAGGGTGAGCGGAACATTCTACAGGAGAGCCCGCGGCATCCTGGAGGAGATGCCCGACCACCTCCTGCGGGAGCTCCACAGGAGCATGCGCCTAGCGATTAGGAGTCTAGGCGATAAGCTTGACGCCACGCTTAAGGCGCTACACGTCCTATACCTGGTTAAGGGAGACGAAGAGCTCTACGACTTCAACGTGCTGGTCTACGCCTATAAACTGGCCCTCAGGAGCAAGCTACAGGCCGCGCCCCTCTACGTGATAGCTGCGCTAGCCAGGCTCTTAAAGGCCGGGGATAGCGTCAACGCCCACGCGCTAGCCGCCTACGGCGTCAGAGACGCCATACCAATCCCCAATACCCCACCAGGAGAACCCTGGGAAGATCCTGAGGCGTGGGCGACGCTAATACAGCTCTCCTACGACTACGAGATCGGTATCAAGGTAGGGGGAGAACTCCTCGCGACCTGGGGGCTCCTAGAAGCCCTCGCAAGTGAGAACATTGAGGAGTAACACAGGCAGGACTCACACAGGCCCCATAATCTTAGACACTAACCTGGTGGTATATGCGTTCGCCGACGTTAGCTACTTCTCACGAATTGAGCCTAGCGAGCAAGCCAAAGCACGCATATGTGTGAGCGTGCTCTACCTAAGTAGGTGCGAGGTAATAATACCCAGCATTATAGCGGAAGTGGAGACCTGGGACATCGAGGTATTGCGCAGAGCGGCTGGCCTCTATAACAGGCTAGTTAGAGCGGGATTAGGCAACTGGGCCCAACGACGCCACCAGGACCTCATCATACTGGCTACAGCGGAACTCCACGGAGCCGGGATACTAACCGCGGATCACGATTTCCTCCAACTAATCGAGAAAACAGGCTCTAAAGCCTCCCTCCACCTGTTTACAATAGATGAGAAAGGTAGGATAAGCATTGAGAAAAAAACGCTATCCACTGCGTGGACAGCATCGTTAACGCGTGGAGAAGCAGCGAGCACACGCAGGGGCACTATCACTCAAGCAGACGCATATGAGGTTTCCTCGTAGCTCACGAATAGCCACTCCTGAGAGCCAGGACCCTTAAACATTGCTCTCGACCTCCACATAGTCGTGCCCTGGTGATGGTGCTTACTGGCCAGCTCCGGCACATGAAAAGTGAAGGCCTCTAGCCTCAACGCACTTAACTAGCCCCCACATAGTGCTATTTTAACTGTTAATTTGATTAAAAATGTCTAAACATAGAGAGCGTGGGAAGAAGGAGAGGATCTAGGCTTGAGGATCTCGTAGCCTCGAGGTACCGCAGAGCGGGCTACGAAGTCAGGAAGCATGTATTAACGAGGCTCGGCGAGATAGACGTGCTAGCGAGGAGGGGGCGCACGAGAATAGCAGTCGAAGCTAAAGCTGGGAGACAAGTAATCACGAGCAGTATCGTAAGAAAGTTCTACAGGAAAGCCAGACACATTAGAGCAAGACCAGTATTAGGGATCGGGCCCCGAACCAGGGCGACGAAGCCAGCTAAGGACCTAGCGAAGAAGCTCGGAGTCGCCATCCGCGTCGTGCGAATAAGACGTGGGAGGAGGCGCTAACGAGGATTCGAGGGATGCAGGAGGCGCTGTAGAGCCTCATTCGCATAGAAATCTCGGCTCACTCACGAGGCTCAGTGCCTAGCCCTCATGGCTCGCTCCTAGAAGCTTTAAAGGGAGGAGAGTACAAGACTAAATCGGGTAGAAATGGAGGTCGCCGTAGTCCTAGCTAACACGTCGCCTAGCATAGCTCTGGGGGAGAAGCTGGAGAGGCTGGCTGAACGGGTGAAGGCGCTCCTCCCCGATCTAGGCCGTGCAGTAGGTGAGCTGAGCCGCGTGGAGGAGAAGTACTGTAAGCCCCTCCTACTAGTCGAGCCCCCAAGGCTGAGCTCGTATTTTAGAAGCATGCTGCCCTCCTTCATGCTGGACCTGGTATCCATAACGCTGCCCCTCTCCCGCAGCCTATTCACCAGAGCAGAGGAGGATCCCCTAGTGCTCGTAGAGCTGAAGGAGCTTGAGAAGGAGCTATTCAAGGAGTTCAGGCCCCTAATTGAGGAGGCTGCCGGCGCGAAGGGGGTAGATCCAGAGCACGTGATCAAGGCCTGGGCTGCGGCGATCGACTACGACCTATGGCTCATCGACATGGTAATGGAAGTCGGGTTCCGCGGCTTCCTGGATAGGCTCATAGAAAGAGCTGGTAGGGTAGGTGAAGAGTTCATCGAGAGCCTATACTCGCTATTCTACACCCTAATGAGCGTTAACTCAGCTCTGCTAGGCGACGCGCCATACCGCGAGGAAACCCTCAGGACACTAATCGAGTGGAGCTCCCGCTACGCAGAGGAGGTTGAGGACTACCTAGACACCCTGCTCTTCCTAATCCCCGATGAGGAGTATAAGGCAGTAACCGAGTCCCTAGGGGAATAAGGGGGTGAGTAGTTGCCAGCTACACATCAGGGGATCATTCAAGCGCGACCTCAAGAAGCTAGACGAAACCACTAAGGAGAGGATACAGGACAAGCTGGAGGCGTTAAAGGAGAACCCCTACCTCGGGAAACCCCTCAAGCCCCCATACGAGAAGCTATGGAGATGCAGAGTAGGCAAATACAGGATACTTTACTACCCCCAACCCTGCCGAGTCACCCTGATAAAAGTTAGGCCTAGAGACAGCGTCTACTGAAAATAACGTGGAGATACCGCCTCTGGAGCATCCCTAAAGGGATTCCGAGATAGTGTAAGGGAAAAGATAATCTTATGCTTCCCAGCGACTCTATACACACGTATGACTAAGCAGCTGTGGATCACGGACAAAGTCCATGAGAGACTCTGAAGCTGAGGGATGAACACGGCATAAAGCACCTAGAGGCGCTGAGTAACGTGATACTCATTCTAGCGCTAACCGATGAAGCGCTAATTAAGAGAGCTGTCAGCCTAATAAAGGCGTGGGACCTGGATAAGGGAGCAGAGAGGTTAGAGAAGGAGCACATGCTATAATTCAGCCTCTTACTGAGCTAGTAGAGCAAGCGATTCTAGCCTGACACCTAGCCGAGAGAGGCATCGAGCATGAGTCAGTTAAAGGGCACTGGAGCGTTAGCATAGCTTAACAACCCACATGAGTTAGTGGTCTAGCGTAGGAATGTTCAATGCTGCTTTACAACAGTATAGTGTCGAAGAAAAGCATGGTGTCGCATCATGAGAGGGGGTGATCGCTCACTAGAGGGCTCATCATACCATTCTCTCTTGAGTGTTCTGCCTTTCTCCCCAAAGCTGTAGCGACTGATATGCTAGGTACGAGAATGAATCGTCGAGTTCGTAGAACCTCTCAAGGCTTTTTAACGTTAAATTAGGGCTGTGCGTAAGGTCTCATGTGTTGACAGCGTTTGAGACTCTGCACGCCTATGTGGAGTCGAGAAATGTGGCAGTGGCGGGCGTGACGTCATGCACTAGCGCAGCCTACCACTCGCAGCGCCTACCGAGAGGATACTTTTCAGCATTCTTCCTCAGCTTGTCATGGATTGCCATAGACACGTCTATCCCAGCGACGTCAGCGAGCCTCAGCGCGTAAATCAGCACGTCCGCCAGCTCATCCCTAACCTGCCCCATCAGGCGCTCATCACCCTCAACCCTGCCCGGATCCCTCCACTTAAACACGTCCAACAGCTCAGCCGCCTCCACCGCCAGAGCTATCGCCAGATCCTTCAAGTTGTGATACCTCTCCCACCCCCTCTCCTTCACGAAGCGCCTCACAACCTCCCTAAGCTCCCGAACCGTGGTGTCCCCGTTACTTCCCACGCATATAGGCCCGTGGGGAGGCAAGTAAAGGTTCCCACTCCAGCTCTCCCATGGTGGAGCTAGAAGAGCGCCGCCCCTCAAGACCCTAGTCAACGCCAGCTTGCCCCTCTCCACCGAGTCGGGGGAGGGATCCGCGTAAACCACCGCCAGCATCCTCCCATCCTCGTCCACCTCGACTATAGCGCCCCCATAGCGGGCCACGTCCAGGTAAAAGCCACACTGCTCATATGCCTCCTCATCACTCACCTGCACAGCCCTCTCAGGGTAAGGGGCGACCACCACCACGCAATCAGCGTCAAACTCGTGGAGATACGAGTAGGCCTTAAACCTAGCAGCCACGGGTGGTGCATGCTTCGTGTGTACTTGTAGTCCACTACTGTGATCTTCCTCTCTCCGTTCGCCTGCTTCACCGCTATGGCGTTCGGAAGTCTCCAGGCTGTCGACCCTTAACTCCCTATCTACTATAATACCGTAATACCTCATCCTCTGAAGCTTGGGCTCAACGTTCCCTAGAAGCGCGTCATATAATATATGCATCTTCTCATCACGTTCGCCCTCCTAAGGCAGTTCTCGAACTTTCTAACTAGCTCTAATGGAGTGATTTTAAGTAGATAGCTGAGCTTCTCGCCGTGTACCTTAATGAAGTTTTCAACAGTAGCGCAGAATGCCTCCGTAAATTACTGGAGGAAGTACTTAGTCGTCTAAGTAGCTAAGGAAAGTCTACCAATCAAGCTTGAGCACTAAGGTCTTGCCCTTACCCCCGGCATAGATCTAACTTGTATTCTCATAAACGGCCTGTCTTTGAATACCTAGGAATTCCCGTATTCATGGAAGAACTCCTCCCACATGGCTTAAACCTCCTCAGCTGCACTAGCCTCGCTAGACGCCTTCATTAAGAAGCTGGTGAGGAGGTAATAGTCCGGTAAATCAGCGTATATATGTCTTGCTTCAATATGCTCTTTTAAGCTCAAACAACGTGATAGTGTGGGAGAGCTGCCTTACAACAACTGCTGGCGTGAATTCCCAGGGGATGAGGCTAGGTTAGCTGAAAAGCTCGCGGCGCTCCTAGAGGAGGTTAGTGGCGTGGCTCGCGTTAGGGCAAACGTCAACATATCATCAACTGGGGTCACAGAGGATTGCGCCGCCCTATACGGGGAAATAGGCTTCCTCGGCTCTGAAGTAGACTTGGCCATAGCGCTGAGATCGGGCGAGCAGAGCTTCTACCTAGTCGGCGTAGAAATTAAGTACATTAAGCCGAAGACTAAGGGTTATAGACAGTTGTACGAGGGGCTAGGTCAGGCCCTCCTATACCTCTGGCTAGGCTTTGACGCCTCCTGCCTCCTCCTATTCTTCCACCCCGAGTATGTGGAGGAGAGAGCGGAGAGGATCTCCAGCGTAGCTCGCGGCATCCTAGAAGCAGGGATGGGGGGCGTACAACTCACCTCCGTCAAGGCGAAGCTGATAGGCGGAGAAGTATGTCTTTACCTGATAGAATCCTACCCCGGCAGGGGCGGAGGAGCCTGGACGCCATACCACTGGGCCAGGGATGTTCTCTCGAAGATGGAAAAATATGAGCTGCATAACCCCTATGGAGTGACAAGCGAATGGAAGGCTAGAAGAGAGTGCCTCAAGCAGGCACTAAGAATCCCGGTCATATAGGTCCATGATAAATCAAATAGCCTCAGTAGCGTGGCTAGCGTAAGATTAATTTTACGTTGGTGTAGCGCCTACCAGCTCAGAGAACCGGTTCATTTTTAACTCTCATGTCCAGGTTGATGTGGAACGTGATGTCCTCATGACTCCAGACCGTCCCTTACTGTTCTGCCTAAGTAAGCTTTTACTCAGTAGCCTCCTAACAGCATCCCTCACCTCGCTGCGGAACACCTATCCGCGATCGCCCGAGGCTAGTATGGGCGTCTCCCGACGAACCTCAACGCCTCGAGTTCCCGCTCGACAGCTGGGCTTCGAACTCCTATACACGATCACGCAATCCCTGAGCACTATGATCTCGCCAGCGTGAAGCCCAGTCACTCTTCATCTGTTAAAGGCTTAGTAGCTGCCATGTAACTTCTCTCCGCGGGCTCTTTCAGCTCCTGCAGATTCGCCTCGAAATTCACGTCTCTAAGAATAGTAGGGTATTAACAGCTAAAGCTCTTAAGAGAGGTAGACATCGAGAATTCAATAAAAACAGGATAATTAAATGGTATTATTTTCCATTTATCGTGATGGATGAAGGCAAGGTCATACCAGATCAGCTTGTGAGGCAAGTAGTCGATGCAGTTAAGATAGTGACTAGGCAACTCGTTGACGGCTACCGCCGCAGAATTTATGTTAACGAAGATCACCTAACTGGCGCGCTAGTTTCCATGCTGGAAGAGCGCCTTAAAGGTCTCTCTATACGGGGAATAAGGATAGTCCCAAGGGCTCTCAGCCGTAAGGAGGAGATGGTTACTGGTGCCGATTTGGGAGTACTGATGAACATCTATACTCCTAATTTCAGGTTATCTAAGGCTCTCATCGCTCAAGCTAAGAGGTGTGAATGTTCTAAAGGCTACTACTTGAGTCGCGGCAGTTTAGGGAAAGTTGTAGAGCAATGCCGGAAAATGTTAAAGATTACATCCTCAGCATTTGTGCTAGTATATACTAATAATTTTGATTGTGGAATTTTGGTATTTCCAGCTGGAGACATCATCGCTTTAAATAGGGCATCGTGTACTGCTCTCTCAATGCTATATACGATCCGCTTAGACAGGCTATTCGAGATCTTCATGAAATGTCATGTAGGGGATCCCATGATCGCGGAGGTATATTGGAACTTCAGTGGATTAAAGGACTTCATGGCAGAATATGGGATAAGGCATGGCTTACTGCTTATGCTAATATCTGAGGAGCGCTTACAGAGGACTTCGCTCTTCAGATAATGAGTCTAAGCATTTGCATTGCTAATCACCGATTAAAAGTTTATAGTCTAAGGCCGTAGAATTATCACTGATAAAGCGGTTGTGAGAGCACGTTAAGTTCAGCCCTAGGTTGGCGAGCTTTTGAGGAGATAGAACGGGGCGAGATAAGGGACGCTAGATTTGTGGCTAACCTCTGGAGAGTTTACGTCGGGGATCCGAATGTAGATGAGAGGTATAAGGATCCGAAGAAGTTCTTCGAGAGAACCTACCTATCCAGCGGGCTTGAGTTCGTGCTCTCCAACATCTGTAACAGGTTCCTAGAGGGGAGTGGAGGGCCCATAGTGATCTTACATACCACGTTCGGGGTGGGAAGACCCATGCCCTCCTGGCGGTATACCACCTGCTGACGAGTCCTGATAAAGCAGCGCGAGCACCTCTAGTTAGGGAGTATGCTAAGAAGATTCTTAAAGCACAGGAGAGTGGGCTTAGGCCAGCAATAGTAGCATTCGATGGAGCCGAGGTAGACCCTGTTCACCTGCGTGAAAGGTACAGTGCTAGGAGCCTATGTGAGTTCATCTTCGATTCACTAGCTAATCTCACAGGCTCAGAGAAGTGTAGAGAAGTAGCCGTCAGGTACTCAGATCCCTCAGCGAGTCTAGGGGCAGAGCCTTTGAGAGATGCACTAGCGGATGTGAAGGAAAGAGGGTTCGCACCTATCCTGCTCCTAGACGAGCTGCCTGAACATCTCAGGAAGCTAGCGGAGAGGAGCAGGAGGTATGTCGATGCTTGTGCTGGGTTTGTGGATGCCCTAGCCAGGGCGATTAGCGGGACTAGGCATTGCGTACTGATAGTCGCCGTGCGAGGGGCCGCTTGGCTGGAGAGGGAAGTGTTAGAGATTCTACAGAGCCTCGGTAGATACGCGAAGCCCAAGAACATCGTGTGGAGAGAAAATGCTGCACACGTCCTCAAGAGAGCGCTGCTGAGAGAAGTAGACTACGACTACGGCAGGAGGGTAGTCGAGAAGTACTGGAAAGCATACTCAGAGTATCCGACGGAGTTCCCTACCGAGGTCTCTACTCAGGACTAAAGAGGGAGATGGAGGAGAGCTACCCCTTTCACCCACAGTTCATTGGGGTGCTCTACGAGCGGCTGGTCTCGCTCGAGACCTTCCACTCCACTAGAGACGTATTAAGGCTAGCAGCCAGGGTCCTGCACTATATGCTGAAAGAGGAGCGAGGGGAGATCTTGTGCTCGTGTCGGATATAGACGTGCTTGACAGAGATATCCTTAGCGAGCTCCTCGACAGGCACGGCTACGTAGGCCTTAGGAGGGCTGTGGACGCCGACTTAGAGGAGTTGAAGAGGATAGATGAGGAGAATATCTCGAGGGGCTTCCCGAGGCTAGCTGCGCCTTCTTACTCAGCTGCCCTTGTGCTCAGCCTGGCAGGTAGGCCTGCTCCGGCGGACCAAGTAGTGCTTGCCACCGCGAGGCCGGAGGTGGGGCCTAGGAGCGTTGGGAGCATGTTAGACTGGGTGATAGAGCGCGGCAGGGTAGGGCACTTACACAGAGTAGCTGTCGGAGACAGGATATGTTATGTAGTTAAGGAGAGGGCTAACTGGAGGAGACTAGCTAGGTTAGAGGTGCAGAGAGTTCCGGAGGATGAGGCTAGGCAGTTGCTAAAGATCCTGTTAGAACGGGCCGTTAGAAGGTGGGGGAGGATATTCCGCGCCGTGTACGTATGGCCCTCCTCCCCAGCGGCTGTCAGAGATAATGAGGCCTTAAAGGCGGTATTCTTAGACCCTGCTACCTTGAGAGGAGCTAAGGAAGTCGGGAGAATCTTCGATTTCTATCTCAGATATGCTGACTCAGCTAGGCAGCAGCTGAGGAATTACAGGAATACCTTGGTGTTCTTCGTCTCAGACGAGAGAGCTTACGCGGGTGTGCTTAATGATGCTAAGTTTCTCATTGCATGTGATAGGCTGCTATCGGCTAGAGAGGCTTACACGAAGTGGGTTACGAGGTACAGCATTAGCCCTAGCGTGGCCCTGGGCCTGCGGCCCGTAGCCCCCAGGACCGCTGTCATCGCCCCATCAGTTGTACCTGGCGTCAGCCTTGGCTAGCCGGCTTTCAGAGTATAGGCCCAGCGCATTGCCTGATATCAGACTGTACTTCATAATGGTCGAATCGTAGCACTCCACGCCACAGTAGTTCTGCATTACCGCGCTCCCAATCACCGTGATGTCCGTGGAGTATACGGCGCTCACTCCAACGAAGTTCGGGCTAACGTTGCACCTGGCTACTACTATCTTGCTAGAAGCTTCTAGGTGCACGCCATAGTCGTAGTTCTCCATGGCCATTAACTCGTATACTACGATTCTTCTGGATGAGTGCACCATGGCGCCATCAGTGTTGTTAAGAGCGAAGCATTTATCGATGCGGACCTGGCTTGAACTCACTACGCAGATCCCCTCCTCGTTATGCTCGAAGCGCAAGTCGTGAATCGAGGCGCTGAACGAATCCAAGACCATGATACCCACCTCGTTAAGGGAGCTCAGAGCCCCGCTGATCGAGGCGTTCGTGACCCCGCACAGATATATGCCCTCCTCCGCGTTATTGACCGCTGTGACTCCCTCAGTGACCACGCCGTGGTAGCCGCTGATGAAGATGCCCTTATCAGAGTTGTACAGGGCGCGGTCCCCTACCAGTATTGAGTGGGAGGAGCGTATCTCCACACCCAAACTCCCGTTAACCTCACTGCCTAGGATCTCCGAGTCGCGGGCCTACTCCAGTTCAATAGCGTACTTGCTGGAGTTAAGTACTCTACAGTTCTGAACCCGGACTCGCGCCGCGCCCCCAACCCTTATGCCGTACCCGTAGTCCCTTACGGTGAAGTTGCTTACGGCAACCCCTTCACCCCCGATCTCCACTCCAGTACCTCCACCTTCGGGCTCTATCACCGTCGGCTCTCTATCCTCGCCGATGAGGGTTAACGGCTTCTCCACCTCTACCTCCTCCTCGTACACTCCGCTGGCCACGTGCGCTGTGCCTCCCTCAACAACCGCGTCCAACTGCGGCCTGAATAGTCCTGAAGTACTTGTCTCCATTAGTATCCTCCCCGGGGTAGTCGTCGTCAACCCAGACCTCGGTGGGGTTCGGGGCTTGGGAGTGAGTTAAGGGATCGTCGAGTGTAGCGCGGCAGCTGCGATTACCGCTGCTAGCCAGAAGGCGAGAAGGAGGCTCCTCTGCATTCAGCTCCCTCCTCTTCTGGACTGGGATGGTGGCGAGAGCCTCTCTAAAAATTTCGTGAAGAGGATCACGGCGGGGAGCTACGCTGAAATATCCATCGTGGATCACAGTTGTGATGAGGGTTAAGCTTTCGGTCATCACCGACGAGGTGTCGCAGGACCCCTCCCGCGTGGTGGAGTTCGCCGTTAGGCACGGGCTCCAGGGAGTGGAGGTTAGGACTCTCTGGAACCTCAAGCCCCACGAGCTCGTGGATAGGGCTGGGGAGCTGAGGAAGATGATTGGAGGTGCTGGGCTAGAGGTGAGCGCTATCGCATCCCCGGTCTTCAAGTGCAGCTTGGGTTCCGAGAAGGAGTACAGGGAGCACCTGGAGATCCTGGAGAGGTGCGTGGAGCTCGCTAAAGCCCTGGACACGAGTGTAGTGAGGGTATTCACCTTCTGGCGTAGGGGGAGCCTCGACGAGTACCTGGACCAGATACTGGAGAAGTTCATGGCCGCCGTCGACGTCGCCGCTAGTGAGGGGGTA
>Ga0180302_10000626_pt1 | contig 16003 bp, 31 predicted proteins | sample GuaBasSediGuay17_FD_121794 | JGI IMG/M metagenome (GOLD analysis project Ga0180302, IMG submission 121794) | Subseafloor sediment microbial communities from Guaymas Basin, Gulf of California, Mexico - Guay17, Core 4571-4, 12-15 cm | ecosystem: Environmental > Aquatic > Marine > Hydrothermal... | reverse complement strand
CCCTTCTGAGACCTTCCCTTAGCAGTTCGGCCGTGGCCAATACGAAGGTGTGGACCTCCTGCATAAACCACCGTATGAGGCTCCTGACCTCCCCGAGCGTCTTCCCGTCCACATATCGCCCTACACCGTCGCATACCACATCGGAGACCTGCCGGGAAGTCCACGGACAAGCCTTCACTATCGTCCTCCTAAAGGCTTCCATAGCCCACCGGTAGTAGGCCTGTCCTTTGTGGAGAACCACGCTGTTGGGCAAGCTCCGGAGTACCTCCTTCCTTCCTTGGTATGTTGAAACATCCCGGGACCTATACCTGTGGTATAGGTCCGTACGGTTGTACATACCATTATCATGATTTTTTGTTTCCGGGTTTCTCTTCCCCTCGTACTGGGTGCCCCAATAGAGGTAGAAAGTGGCGTGCTTCCCACGGCCACCTTTTCTATCCACGGGGAAGATCCAGTGGTTTCTGACATAGAAGGCCAGCCAGTTGCGGATGGTACGTTCTGTGACACCGAACTGGCTGGCCAGCGAGGGAGGCGAGAGTGTGAAGGTGGTACCAGGACGGTATTTCGCTAAGATGTAGCGAAATAGGTACTTTATGCCAGGGTGGAATTGCCGTTTTCCCCCGACCTGCAATCGTAGCAAATTCGGGGGTAGTGGGATGGATAGTCTCATGCTTCGCCTCCCTTCGCTTCTAAGATAGCAAAAACCTTCGTTCTTGTCAAGTACTGAACATATGTTCAGTACTTCTGGAAAATGCCGCTCGGGCGTTACATGTGAATTTTCTCTTGTGCTGTATGTTGCTATTGTGCTTTATGTTGCAAACAGGAAAAAGTAAAAAAAAATCACTTGTAAGTTGTTAGTGTGTCTTAAGATACCAAGGGGGTGAATTTGACAAATTGGGGATAATATGGTATATTTGCCACAGGAAACTTCAGAAAGGAGGGAAAGATGATGAGGGACGAATCCAAGGTCATGGTCATCGAGGGGAACACAGTAGAAGTCCGTGCGCTCACGAACGACGACTACGAGACAGGCCGTCTCGTCGCCCGAATGACAGCAGACACAAGGGAGGAGATGGTCCGGAAGGTGGAGGACCTTTTGGACATGTTCGACATCCTCGCCATTCGGGCGCACGGGAAGGTACATCTCGCGGGTGGTGCCCCGATAGCCCCTGAGGCGGCACGGAAGGTCGTTGGGGTGTGAGACTACACCGGGGAACAAACAAAACACAAGGAGGTAGAGATGCGCGTAAGGACCAAGACGGTAGGCCGTGACAGGATCTCGATGCAGTATTCCTTGTCCGGCAAGGTGTACCTCGCCGACGAGGCAACGCTGGAGAAGTTCTCCAGCACGCCGAGGTCGAAGAGGTGGGAAGTGCTGAAGTCCCTTACCCCGCTCCACGAGGCCGTAGAGCCTCTGGAGACGGAGTGGAGGGACACGAGGAGCAGGAGCGGCCGTCACGGAGGGCTCTATGTGGAGAATGTGTACGAGCTCCCCGAGGAGGCAGTGGTGGCGTGGAGCTTTGTGGTGTGGCGAAACGGCTACCCCTGCGAGAAGGAGGAGGGGGTTAGCCGTGTAGCTGAGCTCCCCCGAAAGGTGGGGCTCAGCTACAGGGGATGTGAAGTGTACATAGAGAGGATGTGACTCCTACCGGGGCAAGGTGGATGTACGGTCCACCTCGCCCCTTAACTTTACCTAAGGAGGTGAAGGTCATGGAAAAGCGTAAAAGTTTGGCGTCGGTACAGAATCAGGTTCCGGCTATTTCCGAGACCATACGGGAAATAGCTCGGGCCGAGGGGCTTCCCCCGACTGGAATCACGATTCTCGGGGGGAGACCCTACGTCAACGCTTCCGGCCTCGACTACAAGCTCAGGAAGAAGGCCGAGGACGAGAACCTTGTCCTGAGCAAGGTCGAGGTCCGGCCGATAGGGGAGGAGGTGTCCGTCAACGCCGAAGGCCGGAAGGACCCGGAACTCACCACGTTCGGATACAAGGGCGTGGTGGAATTCTTCGACAGGACCGGGTTCTTGGAGGCCCTCAAGGCTGTCCAGAATCCGACGGTGGAAGTGCTGAAGATCCTGAGGGAGCAGTTCACGTATCACTTCGAGGATGAGGGCTGGGCTTCTGCCCTTACCTGCCCCGCTATCGCTTACGAGTATTCAGGCGAGCGGGGCCGTAAGGTGCGTGGAAGGGTGTTGTTGGAGAACGTTCGGATGATGGCCTCCCGGCGGGCCTCGAACAGGGCCAAGAGGCTCGCTGTCGGGTGTGGTCTCACTTCCCTTGAGGAAGTGGGCTACACCGAGGAGGGAACTTCTTCCCGGGAGGTAGGGGAAGAAGTTCCCGAGGAGGCTCCTTCCGAAACTGAAGAGTCCCCCTCGGAGGAGGAGGGGAAGATAAGGGTAGAGCTTGAGGGGGGCGAAGCTGTATACATGAGCGAGGAGGAGTACGACCTTACGATGGAATGGGTGGCGAAGATAGACCAGCTCCGTCACCCTGTACATGCCAGAAACTGGCTTGCTAAACACCAGAAGGAGCTGGAGGAGTTGCCGGAGCCGGTCAAGGTTGTGCTCAGGCAGGAGTACAAGAGGAAGCTTCGTCAACTTGCAAAGGAGGCTGGATATGATGAGGAGGCGTAACCCAGCACAGGAGGCCAAGGAGATGGAAAGGATCGTGCGGAAGGTGAAGAGGGAAATGGAAGGGGAGGAGTTCTACACCGTCCGGGAGGTTGCAAGGCTTCTCAGGACCTCCCGGCAGACGGTGCTGAGGTGGGTAAGACAGGGGATGATCCCGGGGATACGAATAGGAAGGACAATTCGTATCCCCCGGGATCAGATGGACAAGATCCTATTCGGGGAAGGAGGGATGTAGGATGTTTTTGCCTATCGGGAATAGGGCGTTCAACAGAGAACTTGTAGCAGAAGGAGCGAAGTTCGAGCACAGGGTAAGGTGCGACAGGTGTCATAGACTTGCAATGTGCATAGCGGTTGAACATCCCGAATACGGGTTCGTGTGTGAGGAATGCTTAGAGGCTGTAAAAAGCGAGGAGGAGGAAGATGAAGACGCTCGTAACAGCAGGTGAGTCCACTTACGAGGTGGACTTCGAGAAGGGCGTGGTGGTGCTCACAGCATGGGTGCAGTGTTCTCGCTGTTATTGCGAGGGCGAGGAGGACGTGGAGATACCGATAGATGAGGTATTGGAGTTGGCAGACCGTATCAGACAGCTTAGGGGGGCAAGATGGGAGGCCAACTGAGAGAGGAGATAGAGAAGATAGTTAGGGGGCTTATAAAGGCATGGCTTGATAGGGACGATTGGCATATAGACGATCTTGCTGACGTGGAAAGCAGTACCCCCGATCTTGAGGCAATGGAGCGGAGTATAAACCGCATAGCCATCCAACTTACGAACTTCATAGTTAGGGTGGCTGGCATCAAGGAGGATTCGTAAGGGGGGCAAGATGAGGGACCATGATGAATCCCTGAAGGAGGCGTTGATCACGGTTGCGGCGTGGATACTCTTTGTGCAGGGAAGGGAGATAGATTCTGGTAACGTCTTCGGCGAGATACTTCACATGGCATGGCCGGACAGGATCTCGGAGATGAAGAGGCTGTGCCAGATCGCCGGCATCAGGGACCGGCGATCTGTGAGATATTACACTGAGAAGATAAGAAGGAGGTTGTACGAATGAATTGCTATGAGTGCAAGTGGAGTGAGGAGATTCCGGGGGATGCACATATAAGATGTGTGCATCCTAAGGTGGAGGCCGTCAGTAGAAATCCCCTTCTATGTCTGCTTAGTATCCTCGGTTCAAGAGGAGGACCGCAGGCGGTGTTCATACCTAAGGAGATGGGAGTGGAGTTAGACGGGGCTGGTGTAAGGAAAGGATGGTGTAACTTCCCTTGGAACTTCGATCCTGTGTGGGTCAAGAAGTGTGACTGCTTCGAGGAGGGGTAGAAGGAGGTAAAGGAAATGAGGTACTTTAAGGAAGTGCACATGGTGGAGCTGGGGCGTATGAGTCCTAAGGAGTTCACAGAGGCTATCTTCGGCCCAGATTTCGACTGGGCCGAGGCTTGGGCTGCCGCTCGGATATACGTGGAGGATGGGGGTAAGAAGTACACCCCCATCGAGTTCGTGGCAGCATGTGGAGTAGAGGAACCCCCCGAGGTAAAGGGGAAGGTGGAGGACTTCGTAAGAGAATGAGGCAACATTGCCGTGTGGCAATATTGCCGAAGGGGTCGGGAGAAAGTTCCCAACCCCTTCTTCTATGCCTTACGGATGGCCCTCGCTATGTCCACGGCAGCCTCACACCCAAGGTAGGCGAGGACGACCTTTAGGACCTCGTCCGGAAGGTCTATGCCTCCTGCCTCACATATCCCCCATGCGATGCCTACCGCAACTGTGATCCAGAACTTCCTGGATGTCCACTTAGAGGGAGCCTTAGTTGCCATCTACATCACCTCCTTCTCAAGGAAGGCCCTCATTCCTGCCTTCCATCTTTCGTACGTCGGGCCGCTTTTGTGCCTTAGTTGTTCGTTGTGTTTCCACAGTGCCCTACGCCACTTGTCCCATATCGGACCTTCACGCTCCTTTAGCTGCCTCCACGTTTCCTTCATATAGGCCATCGCACATTCGGGGGAGCAGGTTCCGGACCTGCTAAACCCTTCGTACTTCTTTCCGCAGACTTTACATATGTAGGTCTTCTTTTTTCTGGCCATTCGTGCCTCCTTGACTTGGGAGACGACTTTGTTTATCTTTAGGACGGACTGGTCGAAGCTGAGCTTCTGGGTGAAGCGGGTTGAGCTCCCTTCGGGTTGAGCTCCCCGCTTTAGTTTTATTCAGGTGGTGGATACTCGAAGATCTTGTATCCCCTCCGCCTCATGAGCTTTGCTATGTCCGGATCTATCCCCTCGCACACTACTGCTCCTATGAGCCTCTCTTTTGGCTTGAACTGTTCCCTGTACATGGAGATGTATCCTACGAGTTGTCCTAAGGCGGATATCCCTGCATAGGGTTTGACCTCTATAATCCAGATCTCATCGTCCTTGTATCCCACAGCATCTACCCTTTTCTGTGTGAGGATCTTCGCAGCGCGGGCTATCTCGGGAGGAGTACCAGGAGGAGGTTCTATGCCCTCACCGAGATGCACATCGTAATCGAATCCCTCAAACTCCTCCCCGTGCTCCCTGAGGAACCTCTCCCAGATCGGGACTTCGTTCGGAAGCATATGTGGGTACTTGGCTAAGATCTCAGGGGGGAATTGACCTCTTCCCATCTCGATCTCCTTCTTGCGTAGGTTCTCGTATTCGATGCGAGCTACGAACTTAGAGATGAGGGCGACTGCGAAGATGTAGAGGAATAGCTTTGGGATACCCATTTCATCCAGAAGTTAGACCACACCCTAATGTAGTAGTCTCTCCACCTTCCTCTCGTAAGCCTTCCTTCGCTTCTCTTCCCTCTTCCTTGCTGTACCTGCACGCAGGATCGCCTTCCCACGCTCCAAGGCCCTCCTTATCTCCTGTGGTGTGAAGTAGAGTACCGACCTTCCCCACTTTACCTTGATGTACTGTGCCATGCTATCCCAAGGTCCTTTCGGCCAAAGGTCCCAGTACGGCTTCCACCATCTCGTGGGTTAGAGCTGCGCCCACGATCTTACACCAGTCCACCAATACCTCCTTCTTACGATTGGGAGGTATCGGTAGGCGTCTGAGGAAGAGGATGAAGTCCTCCTCTTTATCCTTTGCCAGTAGAGCCGCCGGTACTACTTCCAGTAGGCTCACCTTCCGCCTTCTCCAGCTCGTCCTTTGAGCGAACTACGAGTCGTCCGTCCTCAAGTTCCACGAGGTAGACTTCAACTTCCTGCCTCTCGGGACCTTCTATACTGAATAACTTCTCTAACACCCGTAATGACTTTTCCACGCTTTCCGGTAACGGCATCTCTCACCACCTCCCCATCTTTGAACTTGTACCCCAAAGCCTCCTTGGGGTCGAACTTCCCGAGGTCCACACCCTCCCACCTTCTTTGGGTTTCCTGCCTTATCATAGTCGCCCGATCCAAAAGCTCCCTTACTGGGTTCTTCATTGTTTACTCCTCCTTCTCCTCTTTTTCGATCTCCCGTATGAGTCTTCTGAGCTGCTCTTCACGGGCTGCGTTCTGGACACGGGTCATGGAGCGGAAGATCCACATGATCGTGCCCAGTACCCCTAAGAGCAACCCCAAAAAGAACACAAACGCCACGAACATCCAATATATGACCTCGCTCATTCCTCCTCCTCTTCTGTGGATTCAAAAGCCTCCATGAGCTTCTCGTAGCACGAGGGACAGAGCCTTAGGATCTTGAACTCGTTGATGTCGTATAGCTCCCTGCATCCCGGACAGGGATGCATGACGATGGAGGGACGAGGAGAAGGCGAGGGAGCCTCATACGCAGGAGGAGGGTTAGAGGCTTCCTTGGCCTCAAGTTCCGCCATCTGTCTCCACTGCTGAGCTTGCTGGTGTGTCGCCCCTCCCTTCTTTGCAGCGTCCAAGTAGATCCTCCGCTTCGTGTCGTCCTTGATCAGGGCAAGCTCCCTTCCCACAGAAGGAGAGATCTCGCCCTTCTCCACAGCTTCCTTGACATCCTCAGGTCCGTAGAGGATCTGGAGGCGGTAGGTGACATGGGCCTCACTCTTTCCTATCGCCTTGGCTACTTGTCTGTGGCTCCATCCGAACTTCTTCTTAAGGTAGTCTATGAGGCGAGCTTCGTCAAGGGGGGACATGTCCTCTCGGTGGATGTTCTCGTGGAGCTTGAGGAGATCCACCACATCGTCGGAGGGCTTGAGAACCCGGCAAGGGACACTTTCAAGTCCTGCGATCTTTGCTGCCTGTGCCCTCCTGTATCCTGCGATGATCTCGTATTCTCCATCCACCTTACGCACGAGGATGGGCTGAAGGACCCCGTGCGTTTTGATGCTCTCGGCAAGCTCTTGGAGCTTTTCGGGGTCCGTGGTGGAACGGATGTCGTGTTCAGGGGGCTTAAGTCTCGTTAGAGGAATGTACTTCAGTTCGCTCATTTGACCAGCCTCCTTTTGATTTCACCACGCTTGAGCTTACGTATGTATATGGTCTCCCCGTCGAATTCGAGTTCGAGCCAGTCCGAGGGAAGCAAACCCATAGCAAGAGCGTAACCCCGTGGGATAGTTACGCCCCAAGAGTTTCCGACCTTACGTACTCTCCTGTATTCCTTCTCTCCTATCGGCTCCATACAGGTTCTCCAGAACTCTCTTAAGTGTGCTCAATGCGACCTTCTCGTAGAAGCAAGGGATGTGATATACCTCGTGGACCTTCCAGACGTCCTGAATGTGATCAAGCCCCGAAGCGATCACCACCCCTATGTCGTCTACCTCCTTCCCGCAGTAGTTACAGTCCATTGTGCCTCCTTTTAACACACTTGTTAGTGTGATTTCTGTATATTCAAATATACAACCCTACCTTCGCCGTGTCAAGAGCCTTGTAATTTTAGGTCTTGACAACATGCTGTTAACACGCTATAATTTAGGTCGAAGGTGCACTCTTTATCACACTCATGAGTGTAGTTTCAGGTAAACCAAAACAGGAGGTGGAACCATGCCGGCTATAAAGCCAATTGACCAGATAGCCGAGAAATGGGCCAGGGTAACTCCCGGAAGGTCTGCGGACTACGAGGCTGGAATCCGCAGTCCGAAGAAGAATTGGGAGGAGGCCACTGCTGCCGCTGAGTCTGCATGGGCTCAGGGCGTGCAGGATGCGATACAGAACAAGCGTTTCGGCAAGGGCGTGAAGGAGGCCGGAACCGGCAAGTGGCAGCGGAAGGCTCTCGAGATAGGTGTGGGAAGGTGGGGACCTGGGGTATCCGCTGCTGAGCGTGACTACCGGGCCGGATTCGCTCCGTTCAGGGATGTGATCGAAAGGACGGAGCTACCTCCTCGCTACCGCCGTGGCGATCCTCGGAACATAGAGCGTGTGGCGAAGATAGCTGCTGCTCTCCACGAGGCCAAGGTGAAGGCCGGAACGTAAGTTCCCCATGAAGGAGGGAGGGCAAGATGGAATACTTCCAGAGCACTGTCATAGATGAATTCACTCCCTCCGCCGACGGGACCAAGGAGGAGAACCTCGGTATTCGTCCCATAAGCCACCTTTACATCAACATCAAGTGCCTCAATAATGGGACGAACACCAAGGCAACCCTCGCTCAGATCCTTGGGGCGTTGGAAAGCGTGGAGATACTGGCAGGAGGGAAGTCCATAGTCTCCCTCAACGGTGCCGACCTCTACGCTCTAAACTGCGTTCTCCTGGGCCACGAGCCCTGGCAGGAGAACGTCATAAACACCGACAACGCCGTGCGTCACCTGACCCTTGTAGTCCCGTTCGGCAGGAGGCTCTTCGACCCCGCTGAGTGTCTCCCGGCAAGGCCCAAGGGCGAGTATGTCGTCAAGCTCCAGTACGACATCGCCGACACGGGCTACGATGGCCTCATCCTCCATGTGGAGCAGGTTGAGCTTCCCGGAGCCTCTCCAGAAGCTTACCTCAAGTACACCACAAAGACCGACACTCCTTCCGCAACCGGGTGGCAGGACCTCGACCTCCCCACAGGGAACAAGTACGTGGGAATACTCCTGTGGGGAACCACCATTCCCTCCGGGACCTCATGGACTACCACCCTGGACGAGGTAACGCTTCTGGCCGACAACTCCGAGGTGTACATCCGGGAAGCTTCCTGGGAGACCCTACACGGAGCCCTTATCAATAGGCTCAGCCCAGCAAACGCCTGGGCCGAGAAGTTCCACATGGAGAACCTGGCTTCTGACTACACCCAGAACGCCGACACGGCCACCGAGGAGCAGGACGACTCCGACATCGCCAATTATGCTTACATAGACTTCGATCCCACAGGCGATGGGACGTTCATATACGATACGAGTGGTGTCGGATCGTTCAAGCTCCACTACAACGCCGGGGACACCAACGCCTTCAGGGTGATACCCATAGAGCTTGTGACCATAGCGACGACATAAGAAGAAGGGGGAAGGCTCCAACCTTCCCCCTTCTACTTCCTTCGGGGGTTGAAATGATTCGCATAATCCCCTTCTATGGTACTGTTTCCGCTAACAGCGAGAAGACCCTCGTCTCAGATAGGCTCTCCCTTCCCTACGAGATAAAGGAAATCCAGATCCACTTCCCTCCGGGCACAGAATGTAAGAACCGCATCAGGGTTTATGTCTCAGGGAGCGATTACGCTCCCAGTACGGGGAAACCAGATGGCGACAACCTTTTCGCATACGGAGGTCACATCGAGTACATCGTAGGGGACAACGAGACGCTCATCCTTCCCCAATCGTTGAAAATCACCCAACGTCCAACGTGGATCAAGGTGCATGCTGAAAATATCGATTCGTATGATCATACGATAGATGTGAGGGTAGTCATAGACTTGAACCTCAGTGGAGGATAAGAGATGAGAGAATACATCACACAGGTTTTGAGCTTTGGGACGCTTCCGTTTTCGGAGGACGTCCTGCTGTGGGACGACTTCTCGAATGGCCTTAAATGGTCTGCCGTGCGGAACAAAACCGAAGGCGTGTTCGAGGTCGTACAGGAGGCAGGCTATCGGTCTGGATGCTCGCTTAAGATGGCTACATCCATAACAGGAACGCAGGAGAACGACTACGTCTTCGCCCTGAGGTATTTTCCGGTGCCGACGGCCCGCTCGATACGGCTGATCTGTTCCCTGAACGGCCCGGGACGTGGTGACCACAAATACACGGACTACAAGATAAGGATCTTTGACGGAACGTACGACCATCAAATAGCCATACGCTTCAACGATGTGAACGATAAGCTACAGTACCTCGACGAGAACAACTCCTACGTCGATGTCCCCGGTGGGGCCGTTAGTCCCGGCTCCTCCATACCCTGCTACATCAAATTCTCCGCCAACCTTGCTACAGGCAAATACAACTCCTTAGAGTTCCAAGGAAGCTCCTTCGACCTTTCGGACTATTCCTACTATCGTCCGGCTTCCACCGGTGCACGCTACGCAGAGGTAAGGATCGGAGTGACCGCCTCAGGAACCAATCCTGCCGTCGTCTGGATAAACGCCGTGCTCATAGATACCATAGGAGGGTAGATGATAGTACAGAGGGAATATCTGCAGACAACTCTCGTCCCCAAAGCCACAAGGACCTCAAGCGGGGATACATCCGCTTCCGAGTTCGACGTGCACAACTACGACAGAGCAGTCTTCTTCCTTAACGTGTCGGCAGTGTCGGGCACAAACCCGACGCTCGATGTCGAGATACAGACGCTGGACCCGGCCAGCGGCGAATACTTCACGCTTGTGACCTTCACCCAGGCCACAGGAGTGACCAAGGAGATGAAGAAAGTCACCGATGGTCTGGGACGTAGGCTGAGGGTCGTGTGGACCATAGGGGGAACCAATCCAAGCTTCACTTTCTCAGTAGGAGCTGTCTTTAAGACATAAGGAGGAGAAATGGCCAAGAAGTTTCGTCTGATACAGGGACTCACCGAGGAAGATGCCGTCTTCGAGGAGGAGGAGGAGGTCGTATCCACCAGGACGAGGGAGACTACCATCCAGGAGAAGTTAAATCTCATAAGAATGCACCAGAGCGAGATAGGTCGCCTCATGAACGAAATTAAGCAGATGAAGGAAGCCCTGAAGTCCGCTTCCTCTACCTGAGGCTATGTGGCGAAGAGTACCGCTTCCGGAGGGACATAAGCCTCAAGAGGACATCTTATGTCCCTTCTGTCGTACCAGAATGAGGCTCCGTGAGGTACACTGCACACGTCTGCCACCTCTAAACGCCTACGCCAACAACCTCCACTACAAATGTCCCCATTGTGATTTCGTTGCCGTTTTCGGAGTCCCCATAACCGAAGAAGAATACGAAGAGCTGGTCGAACTTAGGGGGGGACACGAACGCTGGATTCCAAGAACAAGGTGGGAGGAGATCCCCGAAATCAAGCGGAGGCTCCAAATCTGGGGGTACTGGTAAGATGAAGAAGGTACTGATACACTGCGCTAACTGGCCACGCTACGAGAAGGTCCTGAGATCCCACAGGAAGCTCGATACGTCCCTTTTCGAAGTAGACTGGCTTTACACAGTCCACAACCCCTACGAACCTCAGAACTGGTACAAGAACGTATCGTACAAGTTTGCAAAGGCACGGATATTCGCCTTGGAGGGGGGGTATGATTATCTCTTCAACGTCGAGTGGGACCTTGTATTACCACAAGATGCTCTATATCTCCTTGCCAAGGAATTTCAGCCTGTCATTTCTGGACTGTACCGCTTCAGGCCTGAGCACTCAGGTACAGATGCATATGCAGCACGCATCTGGGACGTACCAGGTCCTCAGCCTGCGGACGATCGCTACATCGAACTCCACAAAGACTTCGAATACGGGGATGTGGTCCGTTGCACCTTTGTGGGGTTTGGTTGTCTTCTGATACATCGCAAAGTCCTACAACAGATTGATCTGGCTCACTATGAGGATACCACTTTTTGCAAAGCTTGCGAAGAAGCTGACATCCCTGTATATGTGCATACGGGGGTCAGGTGCGTCCACATCGGCGACAGAGGTATCGAATACCCTGCTTGAGGACTCTCCTATGCTGGTAAAGCTCGGAGTAGACATCTCCCGCCTCGAACGCCCAATAAGACGCACCCTGAACACAATAGACCGCATCTTCCGTGAGCACGGCGAGGAAGCAGTTATCACATCCACATACGAAGGCGATCATTCCCCTTCTTCCCTTCACTACGCCAACCTTGCGGTGGACATCCGTCTTCCCAAGGAAAACCCCACAGGGATCGCACTTGCCATACAAAGGGCACTCGGGGACGACTACGATGTCATCATAGAGAAGACGCACATCCACATCGAGTACGATCCGAAAGGGAGGAGGTAGATGGCTCGCCTTACGGTCTCACAGCTTGCAGAACGCTTGGAACTCTTAGAAAGCCGCCTCACAGGCGTCGAGACACGGCTTTCTGCGATAGAAAGCCGCCTTGACACTAACCTAAACTACATCTCAAAACAACTCAACGACCTCCACACACGGATCACCAACAACCTCAAGTGGACGATCGGCCTTCTCCTTTCAGTGTGGATATCCGTAATAGCCATAATCCTAACCATAAGGGGGTAGACATGGCAGAGTGGACCATCACAAACATCATGGAACGCCGTGATATAGGCCCCACAGGAGAAGTTGTCACGGTCTACGAGGTAAGCTGGATGTACGGAGACATGGGTCCTTTTACGGTGGAGGTCAAAAAGAGCGAGTTTTCTGCCGAAAGGGTCCGTGCCGAGATAGAAAAGCAGGCCCAGGAGATCAAACGCCTGCTCTCCATGTAGAGCCAAGATGCCCGACATAAGGAACTACATAGTCAAAGAGCACGGCTTAGACAGGAAGAGGGCCGACTGGCTTACGCTTGCCCACAGGGGAGATTATGTCGTCCTCAGGGGTCCCCTCAAGGTAAGGGTGGTCTACCACAAGGAGATCGTAAGGGGAGGACGGATCGTTGGAGCAAAGTACTGGAAACAGGAAGATGTCACGATCCCCTACAAGCACGTAAAGATGTTTACAAACCGTGAGGGGACCCGTAATTACCCTTTCCCCTACAACATCCACATCTACCCTATTACCGCACTACCAGAGAGGATAACCACTCCCCCTCCCGCTGAAACTCTCGGACATGCCCCTCCCACACCCAGAAGGGAGGAGAAACCTCCTCCTCCCCCTCCTAAGACGCCAGCAAAGAAGAGGGCCGAAAAACCCAAACCCCCTCCTCGCCCTCGCAAGGCCGCAAAGCCAGTAACAAGACCCAAACCTGAACTCCAGTGGACCAAGGAGCACGTCCAAGGCTGGCTTATAGCCAAGACTACCTGCGGCGACTTCCACGCCCTCCAGAGCGTCTTTGCAGAGGCACTCCGTTACATCGACTGGTACGAGGGCATCATTACCCTTGAATTCACAGTCACGAAGGCCCTTTGGGACCAAATTGTAAAAGCCTTCGGAGGCGATGCACTCATCCCCAAAGAGTGGGAGATTTGGCCCATTACTCAGGGAGGCTGGTGGCCATGGTCTAAGAAGAAGATCGTAGGCTACCGGATACGCATGGAGGGCGATCGGAACTACATCGGCTCATGGTACGACCTCTTCGAACAGTTGGCCGAAGGCAGAGATCCTTACAAGGTATACCTCCAACGTGTCGAAGTCCCCCAGGCTAAAAACGTCTTCGAAAGAATCTGGAATGGGCTCACCGACATAATCGACGCACTTTCCGAGCTTCCATCGCATCTGGCCGTATTCGCCGTCAATGCAGTCTTCGACATACACGACCGCCTCTACGGTAGGTATCCCGGCGATCCCAAGGCTTTCTATACGCACTTCAAGAAATGGGAAGCCGAAGTTTACACTAATCTCGTCACAGGTCTCATACTCGGCTACATCGAAGAGGGTCTCCCAGCACTGGTATGGGAGGGAATGGAGGATACTTGGAGAAGCTTTACAAGGACTACCTCATACAGAAGACTCGAAGGCTTCTGGTTCGACCTTAGGAACGTCACCCGTAAGCTGGGGATAAACATCACCCCGGTCGTAAGGAGCATTCCTGTGGCCTTGGACAAGCTCCACAGGATGGTCGTAGATGTCTCAAGGGCGATAGATGAAGAAGCTCAGAGGTTCGATGCGAAGATCCGTTCCACTTCTGCATACACAAGAAACCTCGTAAGCCAAGCAGTACAAGGTGCAGGTCCATATGGACGCTTGCTTGTGGACCTCATCACACGCAAACTCGACCAGAGGGAGGAAAGATTACATACGGAGATAAGACGTGCGGAGCAGAACATCTACGCATGGCTCAACTCCCCCACCAACTGGATACGCCAGAGGCTTACAGAGTTGGAGGTGGACATAGAGACCTACGGCGAATACTTGGGACTACACGTCCGCCCTCTCCTCCGGCAGGTCGAAGGATGGCTCGACTACCTTACATTCAAGGAAACCTGGCTTGAGCCCGAGGTGATAGTCGGAAGGGCTTGGGCGATAGAACAGGCTCGGGAGGCGGTGTTTTCCCCTCCCGGACCTACAAAACCTACACACTTTTACTACCCTGAGGAAACGAACCCATGGCTTGAAACCTTCGACAGGGAGATAGACGACGGAACCATCGCCCAGGAAGAAGACAAACCCCTTACGCTCGACCTGCTTTCAGACGAGATAGACGAAGGGTTCGACTTGGAGGAGGCTATAAGACGGGTGAGGCATGAAGCCCCGGATGCTGTGCCCAGCACGATAGTCATCCCGGGAAATCCCTGGCTTTCCGGCATATGGAACATGGCAAACATCCTCGGATATGGGGTCAGCAGGCTCGTTCCCCTTACGGGTGATATAACCTTCAGAAAATAAAAGGGAGCATCCCCATGGCTAAAGCAACGAGACTTCTTCCTTCAGGCACAATGTTGGTTTCGAGGCTTATAGCCTCCTTCATCTCTACTCTCCTCAGGCCCGTAAGGCAGCTTTTCGGTGGGCTTGTGGCACTGGCCGGTATGTGGGGATTTAGAGGTCTCACGCACCGTTTTCCTAAAGAGGCCAACAGGCTCTTCCGCTACATCACAGCTACGTTCTTCGATACAGAGGGTGAATGGGTCCCCTTCGTGGCAGGCTACATCAAGGCCATCACCGGCAGGGAGATAAGCGTCAGGGATATAGTGGCAGGTACGGGCGTGCTCGGACAATACGAGATCCTGAACCGCATAGGCGAGGCATTCTGGGGTCCCATGATGGACATCTTCCAGCCCGAAAGACCCGGTCCCGTACCTCCTAACTGGGGCGTGAGGTCCGCCAAGAGGTTTTTGGCAGCCAACATGCAGTTCCAGCTCGGTGCGTGGCTCCTGCACCTTATAGGTGATACCTTCACGTTCGGGTCCTTAAAGTCCCTCAAGGACCTTCCGAATGCCATCTCGTGGTCCTATGGACTTGGGTGGCTTGGATGGATGGTGTTGGGCGTACCCTTCAGGTTCTTCATCACAAGGCCTTTGGAATGGTACTACAACAAGCTTTACCCCATGGAGCAGCCTTCGCCTACACAGCTTATACGCTGGTGGGTTGCTGGGGAGATCTCGGACGAGGACCTCGACGAGTGGATGAAGAGGCTCGGGTGGCAGGACAAGTTCCAGAGAGCCATGGTAAGGGCGGAGAGAAACAACGTCCCGATTACAGCCCTTAGGGACATGTGGCTTTGGGACGAGAGACAGCACACTGGAATTTGGCAGTATTTGAAGAACAGGGGGTTCTTCGAGGACGAGATCTCGTTCCTTGTGAACTACTGGGAGGAGGAGAGGGAAAAAGCACTTTGGGAGGACTATGCACAGGAGCTTGCCAGAGGATACGTCGAGAGTGTACCAGGGGTGGACAAAGATGAGGTTATAGCTGCCTTCAAGCTTGCGGGGTATTCGACCCATGAGATTTCCATCATAACCACAACTTTGGATGCTCGGAAGTACAGACGGAGGTACTCGAGGGAAAGGGAACCTGTGGACGAGAACCTTGCGAGGGAGGAGAGGAGGTTCCTGACACAGTTGGGGTATGCTTATAGGGATGGGAAGATATCGTGGCAGACCGTCTACGATGAGCTTAAGAGCCTCGGGTATAGTGACGCAGCAGTTTACATGTTCTTCAAGTGCGTGTTGCTCGAACGCTACAGGAGAGGACTGGTTCCACTCTTGGAGAAACCACCTATTCCACCACCGCCGGGGATGTATTTTTGAAGTGTCTTTGTGTTGTGGGACAAAGATTTGGAGAATGTGGATAACATTTTAATATAGCACCAAGCCACCCCCTAACCGCAAGTCTCCCAAAATCTTAGGGGGGAGCTAAGCTCTTCTCTTGGAGCTCTTTTGCGGGCTTCTTGCTGTTCAGATAAGGGCTTTTATGTAAACTAACGCCAATCATCTGAAGCTTGTG
>Ga0180302_10000624_pt1 | contig 16018 bp, 16 predicted proteins | sample GuaBasSediGuay17_FD_121794 | JGI IMG/M metagenome (GOLD analysis project Ga0180302, IMG submission 121794) | Subseafloor sediment microbial communities from Guaymas Basin, Gulf of California, Mexico - Guay17, Core 4571-4, 12-15 cm | ecosystem: Environmental > Aquatic > Marine > Hydrothermal... | reverse complement strand
TGTATACGTTAGTTATTTTTTCAAAGCTAACGCCGCCCTCCCCTAATGCATAGGTATTAACTTCGTATCCTTCCTCTAGAAGGTAGGGGAGTATCCTTTCGTTAGCTATTCTAGTAGTTTTTTTCCCTCCAGTTAACACGAAGATTTTTCTACTCTTAGTTAAGTTACGACATATTCGTGGAACATGGCTCATAGCTTTTGGACCGAAGAGTATGAATCGGGGTATCTCCATAAACTCCAGTCTTAACATGATTCGACCTTAAGCTAAGTTATTTCATATAAATACTATTTATCCTTGCGGTTTATATTACTTGAGTTTATAGATTAGTTTAACTATTACGTCCAATGGATCTTCTAGTCCTAAGATTTTGCGCATACTCTCTGCTCTATAATCAACTTTTTCCTCAACGATGTTATACAGCTTTTCCGAACACTTATCTGTATTCGGTATGTGAAATAGGGGGAATCCCTGCTTAGATATCTCCTCCTCAACGTAGAAGTGATATGGAAAGTAGCTGATAGAGGGAACTCCCATAAGTGCTGCCTCCTGAGCAAACGTTGAACCACCAGTTACAACCGCCAGCGAGAAATACGATAAAGATAGGCTATCGGTAGCCTTTTCCACTATAATTACCCTGCCTCTATCCACATATTCTTTGAAAACATTATACAGGTACTTCTTCTGGTCGTCGTATCTTGGAAAAATAACCACCTTAATATCCGTTAAGTCAAGGGTTTTCTTCAGTACTCTATCCAGGACTGTAGGTTTTTGCTTCAGCTTAGGATAGTAAGATGCCTTACTTTCTTCTGTTCGGACAACTATATAGTTCCTTTCCTCCAAGCTAAACTTCTCCAATACCTCTTTTTTTGGTTTAATCCTCTTGATCCAGGCAAGTTCGAAAAATCCATTGAATTGCACTATTTTATTGGGATCAATAAGCCTACTGTAGTCTTCCTTTGGAACGCATTTTGGAGTAACAAGATACTCGGAAAGAGGAACTGTCAGCTTATTAACGAATACTGAGTGGGGGGAATCACTTAGCTGAATTATGGGTATCCCCAAGCCGAACGCTACACGACATGAATCGGGAGATGTAAACGAAATGTGTACATCTATTTTCTCCTTTGAAATTATATCTACAAGCTTCATTTGGCGCTTTAAGCTAGAAATTAACTTATCTTTTAGTTTCAAGCCGCCATATCTACCTATAACTATGGGCTCTATTCCATGATTTCGGAAAATTCCGACGGCATAATCATAATTACGAGTAGTAACTATGACATCGCAATCTCTTTCCCTTAAGTATTTTGTTAAGTAGGTCATCAGTAATGCTTGCTTGCCTGTAAGTGCTTCAAGCCATGCCTTCACACGGCATCCGCCCGAAAAGTATAAAAAGATCCTAGCTATAAAAACCTACTTGCGGTGATATGAAATGGAGTATGTGTATGCGAGCTTACTCTTACATTATGCTAAAAAGCCGGTTACTGAAGAGAACATAAAGAAGGTTTTAACGGCTGCTGGAATAGATGTAGACGAGGTGAGAGTTAAAGCTCTTGTTGCAGCTTTATCAGAGATAGATATAGACGAAGCTATTAAATCGGCAGCAGTACCCATGGCTGTTCCGGCTGCAACTGCTCCTGCTGCGGCGGAGGAGAAGAAGGAAGAGGAAGAGAAGAAGGAGGAAGAAGAGAAGGAGGAGGAAGTTAGCGAGGAGGAAATGGCGGCAGGGTTAGAGGCACTATTCGGATAAGTAATTGATAGCAAAATATTAACTAGATGTTTTAGCGGAGTTCTTCTCTATAATTTCTAATAGAACCTTAGGTTTAGTAGAGTATAATCTGATAGTAATTTCCCCTTTACCAGCAGTTGAGGGAGTAATATCCTGTTTAACTACAAGTTCAATATATTTCATTTTACTGTTTACTTCGAGTTTGTTTATCTTAAGTGGAAACTTAAGGGGCAGCCTTTCATCCAGTATCATACCTTTCTCTGTAACCTTATATGTTGATGGAATAACTATCTGCATGGGGCTTTGTCCCATAGCTCTGGGGAGAATTATTGCTGAAACAAGGAATAAAGTTAGAAACAGTACCATGTTGGAGATAAACAGTAGTAGTCTCTCATCTGTTATGGATGGTTGGATGCTTAGTATTAGTTGTGGTATAAGAAGCCTTACTGGTGAATATGCAAGTACTATTAAGATGAGTATCATTAGTCCTAATTGAATAAGCATAGAAGTAGCTTGTTTTCTAAGCATTTTCTCGTAGGATGGATCTTTAGCTTGAAGTTTTTGTATGGTTTTCTTATCTTCCTTCAATAGTATTTTACCGGAGGAGATGTAATTTAAGTCTGAAAGCATGGATTTAGTATACTTACCTACGACGATAGCTTGTATCGCGAAGAATATCAGAAGATAGGCAATTATTAGATAACCTAGCATTCCCGGAAAATACGCTGATATGGCTGAAAATACAATCATTGAGGTGATACTCAGAGCATACATAAAATACTTATTCATACTCTCTATGAGTATAAATCCCTCTATTAAAAGTTATCATTGCTCTATCCAGAACCTCCTTGTTTCAAGATATCTTCTTTCAGCCTCAATGATTTTTGCAATAAGTTCTTCCTCATTTCTAGCTTGGCTAAGTATCCGTTGTGCAGTTACTGGGCCTATCCCTCTACCAGCCAGTGTTAATGCCGCTCTCTTACCATAAATTAATATGAGTTTTGCTATTTTCATATACTTCTCATAATCCTTAATATCGTCCTTTATGAATAGTTTACCATACTTTCCACGCTTTACTATTTTAATTACTCTTTCATCATTATATTTTGTAACTACTACTGCCCTAGAACCGCAGATGGGACAAATTATGATGTCAGGTAACTCGGCTATTTTAGCATCTTTCACCCATTTTAGGCAGAGCGGGCAAATCAGTCTTATTCTTTCATTCATCAGTCTTTTTCTAACTATTCCAGCTATTAGGCTGGTGGGGATGCGAGCCTTAAGATATAGGTTACCGCCAAAATTGTGAATTATACCCTTAGAAAACGGATTTAGTTTTTCCAAGTTAGTCCTAATTATAATATAGGAGATCTTGCCCGATAATATTTTGTTAATTACTTTTGCAGTATCCTCTAAGGAGAACTTACTTACTAATAGTTCATTTAAAACCTCCTTCTCAAGCTGCGTATTACTAAAAATTCTAATTAGTTTATCTACATTGCTTACTTTATCCTCTATAACACCGAATCTTTTAGCTACGTGATAGAATTTCCATCTGTACAGGTTTGACGAGCGTATAGCATTAATTAGTATCTGTCTTAAGTCTACGTTTTGTATATATCTAAAGAATCCGTCAATAACCTCTGGTGTAAGTACGTTCTTCTTGGCAGCAGCTATAAGTATTCTATAAGGATCAACCTTTACTTGAACATTTATTCTATAATAATCCATTATAAACTTTGATAATAACAATGAGAAGGTATTGTTCACCTTAGATCCGAAGTGGCACGTCAATATGATGGCTTTATCCATAACTTCCACTAAAATTAGTTTATCGCATGGTATTACCTCGTGATGCTTTATGTATTCAGTAAAGTATTTTAAGACTTTTTCAGCATCATCTTTTGATAGCCGGTATTTTTCTAGTAATTTCACGGCTTTTTCATGATTTCCATTCTTAAGCATATTGAAGAGCAGTCTCTTTAAACTACCTACCTCTCTTGCAACGTTGTATGAGACAGGTATTAATTCACCTAACCATTCCGGTATAATGCATAAGGTATCTTGGGCAGGAGCTACGTGGACTATGTGGTCCTTCTCATCGATGTTGATAACCTCCCAGGTAGTACCAGCGAGGAGAAAGACTGTTTCCTTATTTAAGTAAGAGTAGACAAAGCTTTCATCAAGTTCGCCTATAGCCTTTCCCGAAGCTATATCAATTACTTTAAACCTAATAGTATCAGGTATTGTTGACGCTTGTTCGAAGTAGTATCTATATGCTCTTCTTGAAGGAACAATCAACGCTCCTCTTATTCTAATTAGCCCTATCTTATCCAAGAATTTTACTAAATCGTCAAGTTCATCTCTTGTTATTTCTCTATAGGGAAAAGCTTTACTAATTTTTTCAAGTATTTCCTCGAGTGTAATCCTACCTTTTGATATCGCCATGCCAACTATCTGGTGTGACAATACGTCAAGAGACTTACTGTAGATTGAAGGTTTTTCGTAATTACCTTCTATCGCCCTTCTTGCCAATACGATCGATTCAAACAGATCATCTATATTTAAAGGGATTATCACGCCGTTACACGTCTTCTCGTACCTATGCATTGACCTACCTATTCTCTGTACCAACTTTACCGCTTGTCTAGGAGAACCGTACTGAATAACTGTTTCAACGTGACCTATATCGATTCCCAGCTCAAGAGATGAGGTACAGATTACTGTTCTTACCTTTTCCTCCTTAAATTTCCTCTCTACCTCTCTTCTTTCCTCTCTAGATAACGAGCTATGATGCACCTTTACATCAATTCCAAACTTACTTCTTAATTCGGAAGCAATCATCTCCGACATTTTTCTAGTATTTGTAAATACCAGCACAGATCGGCGTTGCTCCAAATAACGTCTCAACACGTCAAGCGTCTCATTTAATGTCTCTTCCCAAGTACTATCTGACAATATTGACTCCGGAAGTACTACCTTTATATTCATCATCCTTCTTCTATCTTCTCTAACTATTCTAGCTATTTCATTATTTACAAGGAACTCTTTAGCAAAATTTTCATCTACTATGGTGGCTGATAATGCTATTCTTATAATCTTTCTCTCCGCTAAATTTCTAAGTCTTTCTAGGGATAATAGTATTTGAGTTCCTCTTTTACTACCCATGAACTCATGGAGTTCATCTACGATAACCCACCTAATACTTTTAAGGTGGTCTCTCATCCTCTTGCCAACCAGGATAAACTGCAGGGTCTCCGGAGTGGTTATCAATACATCCGGAGGTTCCTCTACCATTAATCTCCTAGCTTTCCTGGGAGTATCTCCATGCCTAACCGCTATTGAAAGCCCTAGGTCATGTGCCAATTTTTCCATTCTAAAGAATATATCTCTATTTAGCGACCTAAGGGGGGTAATATATAATACCTTAATGCCTTTATCAAAATTTCCCCTTTTCTTCAGGAGATATAGGGTATAAAATATAGGAAACAAAGCAGCTTCAGTTTTCCCCCATCCAGTGGGTGCCACTATGATAGTATGACTATTAGAAAGTATACTTTCTACAGCCTTAATCTGTATCTCATGTAGTTTCTTATATCCATGTCTATTTAAAATTTCTAAAAATTCCTTCGAGAAAACACTATTTTCGCCTGTCATGTCTTCCTCCGCTCTGCATTTACCGACTCTTAGGCAAGCTAAAATGTATCACTTATCTAACCACCATGATGGACGCTAAAATACCTTTTGGGTTTCCTTTAAAATTAAGACAACTTATTTTTTGGATTAAGCTTAACCACATCACTAAATATATTTTTATAAATTATTTTGGGGAGAGGAATGGAGGGAATTAAGGTCGTCTTTCTAGTGATGTTTGTATCTCTTATATCTCTTTATCTTCTGGATAATCTATATCAACAATTTATATTCTATACTTCGAGTCTATCAAACAAGGTTGGAGAGTATGTGTCAAATACTTTAGATATGATGTTGAATAACGTGACTGCTATTGAAGCAAATACTAATACAGCTTTAGAGATTGCTTTATATCCAGTATCCTTCTTTATATCTGTAATAATAGTAGGAGGATTAATCTATGCATTAATGAAAATATTAATCAATATGCTTTGACTACATAACCGGGATGATTAGTAGATGTGAAATATGTGATTCTTTCACGAAGGATGTATATATATGTAAATTATGTGGCAGAAAAGTGTGTAAGGAGCATTATGATGAAACCAAATCTATATGCCTAGTTTGTGCGGTAACGCTCTGTCAGTTGTGTGGAAAAAGGTTAGCTAGAGGTAATTGTGCAGTTTGCGGTAAACTCGTATGTAGCGCTTGTTCAATAAAGGTAGGAGCGGGGCTGGTCTGTAAGCGATGTTTACAGACGGGACAGAAATAGTGCTAATTCACCAATTTCCATGATACTATATATTCCATCCACGAGTCCTTTTAAAAGAGTTATCTTTAATAAATCTGAGCTAATTTCTGGCCGTATATATACAATAAATGTTAAAACATGACTGTAGACAGCTTTTAAGAGTACGAAATTTCCGATGGAATTCTTGAGTCTAGCGGCATCTAGCTCAACTTTACATTCTATAGCCGAGCATAGAGCTTTGTTCTTTAAGACGGCTATGTCAAGATTGATGAAGTATTGGTCAGAAATACCTACCGGATAGTTTCTAATCACAGTAAATTCCGGAGGTAATCTTCTCTCAAGGAGCCTATACACATATTCCTCAAATAAGGTAGCTCTAACTTTTCCATAGTATTGCGGTAGTCGTATACCACGCAGCGCTTTCTCTAGCTCCTCCATTAAAAGTATTAACTTTTCAGCGTTTAGGGACGTGAAAACCATCCTAGATAATTTTGCTATCCTATCGTATTGATCGATACCGATAAGGTTTCTCATTTCCAGCAGATAATCGTTGAATCTCTTTACCCGCCGTCTAAGCATTCTGTCTCATCTTCCGCATGATATAATTAGCCCGCCAAAGTTATGATTTTTCTAAAATTGCCCGGAGAACATCGCTCTTAGTTAATATTCCAACTAATTCTCCTTCTTCCTGTATAAGTATACTCTTTGCTTTTTCCTTAAGAAATATGCTGACTGCATCAGATATTTTGTCTTTCGGAGAAATCGTATAAATGTCTCTAGATATTATATCCCTCAATAAGACATTCCTAACTCTATAATCTCTATCTAAAGATCGTACCAGTTTGTAGAAGTTTAACCACGTATCCATGAGTGACGTATCTGTTATTATACCAATAATACGTCCCGAGGAAACTACGGGTATACTTGAATAAGTTTTTTCCATCATTATTCTCGTTACATGTACTAGTCTCTCCGAGGCATCTAATTTTAACACATTATGTGTCATATATTCTTCAACGCTAGCCTCAATATTTTTCCCAGCCATTACGAGATCATGTTTCGTAATTATTGCCTTCACCTTATCATCAATAACCACTGGTAGACAGCCAATATTTTTGTTAAGTAAGATTTCAATAGCCGTTTTATAATCAATAAAGTCTGTTAGAATTTCAGGTTTTCTGGCAACCATAGATGAAATATGTAGTGAGCTTGGATTTAATGAAAGTATTCGTTTCGAGCTTAACTTTGTAATAATATCTTTTTCACTAATAACGCCAGTCAACACTCCCTTTTCATTAACTATTATGAGATGACTTATTCCATTATCTTTCATAATTTCAATCGATTGTAGCAGATTAGTATTCTTATTTACCTGTATAAAATTCTCATTATAATAATCCAAGCCAGCCACCTAAGCTTCTATACGTCTCTGTATATTTTATATGTTTAGGTATAGCTGATTTTTCATCTTCCTGTTTTCTTCGGTTCTTTCGAGAATGCAGTCATGTGTTATAAAGGTGGGTTCGATAATACGTCCTGCTTAAACCTTCATAGAGTGTAAGCTTTTATACTTATTCCGAATATAGTTTCATATGCAGGGAGGTGGAGTAAATGTGGAATTTCCATGATGCATGCTTAGCTATAGCAGTGATACTAGGCGAGGTCTTATTCATATACATAGTCGAGATTATAAGGAGGAAAATGAATTTACCTACAAGTTTCACGAGGAGAATGATTCACTTCTTCGCAGGAGATGCTGTCTTACTGATACCTTTCTTCACTTATCAGATATACCCATTAATAGTATTGTTTCTAATGGTTACACTTACTACGGTTGGAATTATGAAGAAGGAGGGTTTCTTCAGTACTAGCATGGTGGAGAAAGGGGATGTGGTACTGCATGCATATGGCCCTGTATACTACATAATCTCCGTGCTAATAATGACTGCTCTTTTCTGGAACGAGTTAAGGTATATTACCATGGTTGCGACAATGGTCATGGCATGGGGAGATGGGGTAGCATCACTAATACCTAAGTATCTCAAAAAGTTGCATAAATATCCGTGGTGTGATAAAAGCATTGAAGGAAGCCTATCTATGCTATTATTTTCTCTATTTGGAGCACTACTAGCACTTAGTATAGCGAACTCATTCAACTCGACGCCTAAAGTATTTCTACCCATGGAAATACTGATGATATCACTGCTTGCAAGTATTGTGGGAACAGTTGCCGAGGCAATATCAATGGGGGCTATAAGGCACTTTGATAATTTTTCTGTGCCATTTAGTGTAGCATTAGTCCTATACCTGTTAGAGAAATTTTTCTAGTCCGATCTTTTTATCTTCTCTTCTAACTTCGGAGAGGCACCGCTTAATAAGGTGAAAATCTCTCTTCAAGTAGTCCTTTATTTTAGGATTATATAGTGCAGCTGCTGGATGATATGTGGGGATAACGATCACGTTGATCCCCGGAGGATAGCTTACCTTGAATATTCTTCCTCTGACTCTCGATATTCCTGTAGTGGAGATCCCTACTCGAGATAAAATATATCCGGTGCTATGTCTGCCCAGAGTAACGATTATGCTAGGCCTTATTATTTGAATCTGTTCATCAAGGTACGGAGAACATGTCCTTATTTCATCAGGTTTAGGATCCCTATTTCCGGGAGGTCTACATTTTACAACGTTCGTAATATACACATCCTCTCTTCTTAACCCTATACCTTCTACTAACTCTGTAAGTAGCTTTCCAGCTGCACCCACAAAGGGACGGCCCTCTAAGTCTTCAAATCGGCCTGGAGCCTCGCCTATAAACATAATTTCTGCATCTAAATTTCCTTCTCCAGGGACAGCGTGAGTTCTATTTTCCCACAGTCTGCACAGCCTACATTCCAGTATTCTTTTGGATAGTAAACGCATGGCCTCAACTTTATTCACAATACACACCACCCTAACTTACGAGTGAAAGCCTTATAGCTTCTTCTCTTGAAACAAGATGTACCTTATAGCCTTGGCTAGATAAATAATAGGCAGCCTTCACGGAATCGGTAATAATAGTTACATCTTTATTGAAAAGGGGTGAAACAACCATGCATGTATCAGTATAGACCTTTACGTTTTTTCTCTCTAAGCATCTTATTATTCCTTTAATTAAATTATACGTTATTCTTGAGGTGAAAAGCACAAGTTTTCTAGATATTTCCTTATTTAGGATTATATTAAGAATCTTTCTAAATTCAACTACGCTTAAATGAGGACAACCTAGTGCGATTACGCTATTGCTTAAATCGTCGCTCTGAAAATTCTCCATACATTGAGTTATATCTTTCATATCAATAGATACTCTTTCCTCGAAACCAAGCGTGTCATATGACTTTAGCTCAGGTGATAGTCTTTCGATTAAGACTAAGCCTATAGAACTTGAGGCTCCTATAGCTGCTAGAAAGCTTCGAATATCGTATTCATTCCGGAATCTGAAACCGTTAATGTACGGAACGCCTTTTTTCAAAAGTAAACCTATGTAAAAACCGATAATTCCTGGGTGAGTAGTTTTTGGGAGTTTACTTAAGTCGACAAATAATTCAGGTTTTCTTTCCTCCTTTCTTCTTAAACCAAAGTAAGGCGCTTTTCCTGCTATCGCTTCATATATAACTAGGGGACCTCCCTCTCTATTTGTTCTAGCACCTAAAATACTGTTCGCGTATAGAACGGCGTTACTTTCTCCCCATGCTATCTGTTCATTCTTTTTTGGAGGATTTATCAGGTACGGAGTACACGAGAGAATTGTTCTCGCTCCCATAGCCTTGAGGCTAGATATTATCTTAACTTGCTTCTTGTAATATTCTTTGGTTACTCTAAATTCTCTCCATTTAGTTAAGTCAAAAGCTGCCGGATTTAGTGATGTATAGCATCTGAATTTGCCTCCTTTCTTGACTAGCGTGTTAATGAAGTCGAGACCATGATCTCCAATATTCTTATAGGAAATACCTGATACGTGGGCTTTGCTTATAGGTACTAGTCTTTCAGCGCCTAAAATTTCGCCAACTTTAACTATAACTTTATATGCTTCCTGTAAGACTAATCCTTCTTCACCATCAAGTATTTTCTCCTCATACTTGCTTAAGTACACGCTTCTCCCCACTTTACTAGAGATACCTATATTACTATGTTGTATTTAATTTATTTTGAGGAAAATGCCGTCTAGAAAGAAGGACGAGAGTTCTTATGAGGAATTTAGGCTAGAGGATATAGAGGGAGTAGGTAGAATTACTGCTGAAAAACTTAGGAGAAACGGCTATGTAACGTTGAAGGATATAGCATATGCATCCGCGCATGAATTAGCTCAAATTATAGGATCAGAGGATAGGGCGCGGACAATTATCCTATATGCACAGAAGCTTATTGGAGGAGGACGTGTTTTCATAACAGCTAAGGAATATTATGAGCAGAGGCAAAGAATAAGTCTTATAAGCACTGGATGTAGGAGCTTAGATGAACTCTTGGAGGGCGGGATAGAGACCAGGGCTATCACGGAGTTAATAGGTGAGTTCGGGGCTGGAAAAACTCAGATCTGTCATCAGCTGGCAATAATGGTTCAGCTTCCAAAGGATATGGGAGGACTTGAAGCTAAGGCCGTATACGTAGATACCGAGGGTACATTTAGACCTGAAAGGGTCGTTCAGATAGCACGATATCGAGGCTTAGACCCTGATATAGCTCTCGAAAACATAATATATGCTCGTGCCTTCAATACGGATCATCAAATGCTGCTGATAGGTGAGGTCAAGAAACTTATAGAGAAAGAGAATATTCGTCTATTAATCGTTGATAGTCTGGTTACACATTTTAGATCCGAGTATCCTGGAAGAGAGAACTTGGCATTAAGGCAACAAAAGCTAAATAAACATATAAGTCAGCTAATGCGTTTAGCCAGCATATATGACGTTGCCGTAGTTGTGACAAATCAGGTTGTAGCAAGTCCAGATATTATATTCGGTAATCCGCTAAAGCCTGTAGGCGGAAACATTATGGCACATGGATGTACTTACAGAATATGGATAAAGAAAGGCAGAGAAGGTAAGAGAATAGCTAGAATAATCGATTCGCCTAAGCATGCTGAGAAGGAAGCTGCCTTTATGATAACTGAAGAAGGTGTTATTGACTTATAGATACATTAAATTTTACTATTATAATATAGTTTTGTAGTTCTGAAATTTTATCTTTTTATGAAAATATAAGAAAAATATATTTTTCACTTCATGCTATTCTCTTGGGAACGATATGAGGACATACTTTTGCATAGTAGCAGGAGAAGATTCGGGGTGTCCCGAAGGGGCAGTTAGCATTAGCGATGATTTGCTTAAAAGAATGTGTCTAAAAATAGGCGATGTTATAGAGATAAAGGGTAGGCATAAAACGCTACTTAAGATTGTAAAACATGGGGATAGTCCAGGAATTTATATGAATAAGGAGACCATGAATCTTCTTGGAATACAGGCAGGCACTATAGTCAGTATTAGGAAGGTTAAAATCAGAGAGCTAAAGGAAATTACGATCGAGTTTGATGGAGATGAGAATATTTCTCCTCTCTCCATGCAGGCCTTAGCATATGTTAGAAGTATGTTAACCGGTGTGCCAGTAGCAATAGGTTCGGTAGTAAAACTCTCAGGAGATTTTCTCCTTAAAATTATTAGCGCCTATCCTGAAAGTGGTGTAGTATCTTCTAATACCATCGTAAATTTAATGTAAAGACTTAAGAACCACTTTCTCGTTTCCAGGTTAGGTGCTTACATGAAAGTCTGGGAAGTAATGGAGGAAGCTCATATAAGGATGTACCCGGATGATCTCGTAGTATATGCTCGTTCTCTTTTCCGTAAGTATGGTTTACGGTGTATACCTATAGTAAACGATTTAATCGAAAATATTTGCTTAGGATTTATTACTCGAAAAGAAGTCCTAGCGGCAACCTCAAGAAAGTCGAATATTAAGGTCAAAGACGTAATGCGGGATAGACCACTTCTCCTTCCGGATATGGAGTTAGCAGAGGCAGTAAAGATAATGAGGCAACATAATGTGCATGCATGCCCTGTGGTTGACACGTTACAGCATAAGAAACTTATCGGAATTCTAACGTTAAGAAATATTATAAGGATCCTCAGGAAGGCTGGCTATAAACCTCTTGCAATAACCGTTAATGAGGTAATGACGCGAAAGGACATACCAATAGCTTACCCAACCGATAGGGTCAATATTATATGGAAACGTTTTCTTTTCGAGGGAGAAAATGCAATAATTATTACTGCACGCAAACAGAGCTTAATACCGATAGGGATAGTTACTCCATTCGATTTCATAAAGTCCGGAAGATGGCATTTTAGAAGGGAGAGCGAAACTGGAACAAGGTCTATTGCAAGAGTAAAAGTAGTAATGACGAGGGGCGTAATGGTAGCCTATCCTAATTCTCCAATTGATTTCGTTGCCGATGTAATAGCAGAGAACGACTTTACATTAGTTCCTGTGGTGAATGAAAGCGGAAAAGTAATAGGATATCTAACGCAATTCGATGTAGTTAGAGCTTACCTTGAAGGAAGAAAGCCCAAGAGAATACGACTACCGCCGGTACCAATAATAATTCCGGAGAAGCCGGAGGAAAAAATAGTGTACATGACGGAAAGAGCAAGATTACTTACAGTATTGCTTCCAAGAAAAGCGCCGGTTAAACCAATAGGCTTATTAGCAAGTAATATAATGAGAGCTGAAATACCAGCCGTAGAATACAAGTTAAATCTAGAGCATGCAAGAAACTATATGCTAAGATCCAAATCAAACTATCTATTGGTCCTAGATGAGAATGGTAGAATAAAGGGGTACATAACTAGTGGCAATATAATTACGGTAATAGCGGAGAAGGGACCATTATGGAAGAGAAGAACCTATGATAAGACATTCATTGAGGAAGTAATGGGCACAGATATCCCAGAGGTAGACCCGTCTACCCCAATAGAGGAGATAGCTGCCATTATGTATTCCAGGAAATGTCCTATAGTAATTGTAGGTTCAAGAGAATCTCCTCAGGGATATATAACAAAGGATGATGTAGTGTATGCAGCAAAGGACCTACTTGGCAAGGAGCTTACAGTTGAAAATGTAATCTATCCGGCAGGATTAGGCATAGCCCATCCGCACCATACATTGTCACATGCAATTAAAAGAATGCAGGCATACTACCTAGACGCATTAGCAGTCTATGATGGTGCAAAAATTCGTGGAGTTCTCTCGGAAAATAGACTTCCGTTTATTGCATTAGAGGATAATGTTAAGGGAGTTAAAAGTAGAAGGCTTCTCTGGGTAAGAAGGCTAGTCAAGGGAGGCAGAAAACTTGCAAGATACATTAAGATAACGCCACTATTGGTTGAGGATGCAATGGTCAGAGTATTTGAGACCGTAAAACTAACTGATACTTTAGACGTGGTCATAGAGTTATTTAAGAAGTATAATATAGATGGTATTCCTGTAGTTGATGAAGAGGGAAGAATAATCGGTATTATTTGCAAGAATGATATATTGAGAGAACTGGCAAGAAGGGTAAAGGTTGCTATGAAGAAAATTGAGGAGGAAGAGGCGAAAATACATGTATAAATATCCAATAGAGGAGACTAGGGGCGGAGTTATTTTGAGAATTTCCGTTAGAACGGAGCATGTGGAGGAGAAGCTTGCGCTTGAAGGAGATAGCTTTGTTTTCTATACTCCGGAGCCGCCCATTAAAGGTAGAGCGAATGCTGCATTGATAAGGTTCTTATATAGGCTTTTTGGTATATCAACTTCGAAAATCGATATAATCCACGGAGTAAGATCAAAAAATAAAATCGTAATCCTACGTGGAGTTTCTCCCGAGTTGATTACTTCTAAGATTAAAGCTTTATTCGAAGGCTAATGCATAAACTATGTCTTTTTCCGTAACTATACCTTCAAGCTTACCCCTTTTTGTGACAAGAAGAGCTCCCACATTCTTCTTGTTCATGAGTTTAACTGCATCAGTTATAGTACTTTTCGGGTTTATTATAACCAAATCTTGAGCCATAATTTTCGAAACCTTAACACTTAAAACTTCTTGAATCTTACCCTCTACAATGTAATTAAATACTTCCTTTGAGCCGAAATACCTAATTATATCCATAGCTACGATTATGCCTACGACTTTTCCTCCTTCTACTACTGGTAAACGTCTAAACCCAAATTTAATCATAAGGCGTTCTGCATCTATAATCGTTGCATCCTGAGATATTGTGATAACATTCCTAGTCATAATTTCGCTTATCTTTCTGTCTATTCGTACGTCCGATATATGGTTAAGAATATCTCTTTCAGTGACTATACCATATACTCTTCCATCCTTAGTTATCACTGGAACACCACCAACATTATTTTTAGCCATTTTTTCTAGAACTGAAGATATTCTTTCACCGATGTAAGCACTTACGACGTCCTTTGTCATTATCGACTCCATGGGTTCATATAGCGCTGAGTAGAAGCTGCCGTTATGCTTCTCAGTAATTATTTTATAATAATTTCCTCCACCAAAGTAGTTAATTATATCCATGGCAGTTACAATTCCACACAGTCTCATACGTGAATCCACTATCGGTAACCTCCTGAAACCACGTTCAAACATGGTTTTAACTCCGTTTATAATAGGAGTTGTTTTTCTAGCGGTAACTACAGGCTTGCTGGCAATCATCGCTATTTCTCCTTCCCTCTCACGTATAATATGCGAGAAGTCCGGTCTGTGATCGCTTCTCAGAAACCTATGTTCTCTATAATGCTTTCTCATTATTCCACGAGACATTATTATAAGCTTCTCGCTAATATAGTTACACGTGAGTTTATGTCAGAAAGGGACTTAAAGGTGGCGATGCTCAGGAAAGCTGTCCACATAATATTCTGTGCAATCTTGTTATTGCCATTAACAAAGGTATTAAGTCTAATACCAATGGACATAGAGCCCCTGCAATACTATCTCTCCTTAGGCGTAATTGCCGCTACGGTAAATTCTATACAGGTTAAAAGACCGTTACTAAGCGTTGAAATAAGGGAGAGGATGATTTCCGCTAGAAAGAGGATTCTCGAGGAAATATTGAACTTGAGGATAATGAAGATTCTGCCTTTAGGGCAGAAAGTTATCGAAGGTATAGATGAGCTTGGAGATATGCTGGAAAAACTAGAGAGTAGTTTTAATGAACAGATAAGGAGGATGGAGAGAAGTTACGAGAAAGTTGGCGGCTACATAGGTGTAACTCTAGGGATTATTGGGGTGGCTTTTTCCTATGCTATGGTTCGAGACTATACAATCTATGGAATATATGCGTTAATGATAATGGATCCTGTAGGTGCAATAATCGGAATTATGTATGGAAGGAATAGAATACCCTTTTCAAATGCTACGATTGAGGGAGCAGCCGCAGAATTTATCGCCTTTACAATTTTTCTAGTATTCGCCTTATCCATCGACGTGTATAGGTCGATATTAATAGCTTTAATAGCGACAGTAGCAGAAGTATTTGGAGTTGAGGATAACCTCTTCATTCCGGTTGCAGTATCCCTTACAACATATATCTTAGGAATATAAATATGTCCTTTCCTATGAGGATTGCTTTCGGTCTAGTAATATGAAAATTGTTGGGATAGATCTTGCCGGATCTATACAGAGGGAAACTGGATGGGTTTTAATTGAAGATACTCACGTTCTAATGAAGGTCGTCTACAAGAACAGTAGCATAGTAAGAGAAGTGTTAAAGGCGAATCCCTTTATAGTTACAATTGACGCGCCTTTATCTATGCCGAAGGAAGGTCATATAAGGAGCATAGAGAAAAAATTGCTGGAGCTTGGAATAAGTTCTTTACCTCC
>Ga0180302_10000621_pt1 | contig 16037 bp, 15 predicted proteins | sample GuaBasSediGuay17_FD_121794 | JGI IMG/M metagenome (GOLD analysis project Ga0180302, IMG submission 121794) | Subseafloor sediment microbial communities from Guaymas Basin, Gulf of California, Mexico - Guay17, Core 4571-4, 12-15 cm | ecosystem: Environmental > Aquatic > Marine > Hydrothermal... | reverse complement strand
TATACTAGACCGGGCTATACTACCGTGGCTTCTTGAGTAGTGATCTCGTTCTCATATATATTTTTTCCTTCATTTTTTGAGCTCAAGGTTTTTCCAATAAGTAATTTCATGGTTTAAGACTATGGGTCATGATTGAGTAGAGCTCTAAGATGTTTTGAGTGATATATTGTTCTTGATGACATTTCTCTGTTTAAGTAAGAATAATATTATTTTAGGTCATAAATTTTTCTGTAGTGCTGATGATAACCTTGTGACTGTAAATAGAGCTGTGTATTCGCTGTAAGTTCATGGGAATGCTATTATACTTTTATGAAGACATATCTTTTGTGGAAGGTGATAAGTCTAATCTGAAGTTTAGAGCTTTGAATTTAATAGTTGATTGTCTTAGGGAAGTCTTTGGAGACAGATTGATAGCTATCATGCTTTTTGGTTCTAGGGCTAGGGGTGATTTTAGGGTTGATAATGACTATGACATTTTTGTCTTAGTTAGTGATTATATCTCTGGTCCTATAGAGGACTATTTTAACGCTTATAAAGCTTTAAGACCTTTTAGGAATAGATTTATTCTTGATACAACAGTTGTTCTAATATCGATAGACGATTTAGAGAGGAGTTTGTCCTCGTCTCTGGTGCTGAATGCACTAATGGATGGCATTATAGTTTATGATAAAGATAACACATTAGCTAAGATAAGGAAAAAGTTGCTAAGAAAATTAAGGTCTTTAGGAGTGAAAAGAGTTAAAACTAATATAGGATATGTATGGCACGTTCCGCCTGCTATAAAAGTACCATTTAAGGTGAGTATAAATCTGAGAGACCCTCCGAGTTATAAGTACAGGTTACAGTTAGCCAGAAAGCATTTTGATGAAGCTAGAAAAGCTTTACAAGCTGAAGCGTTAATAGCGGCTACACACGAAGCTCAGCTTTCTATAGAAAATCCGGCAAAGGCTGTGATAGCAATATTTAAGCCGCCTATGTGGATTCATAATCCTGCACCAGAATTAAGGGAGTTGGTAGCAGAGGGACGTATTCCGAGTGATGTTAGAGATGCAGTGTTAAGGTTGGCAGAAATAGCCGAAGAAGTGGCTCCTCACTATGCATTGTCAAGTTATGGTGATGTTAGGAGAGAAGTAACTCCTAGGTACATATATAATAAAGAGATTGTCGAGTCTCTTGTCAATTTGGCTAAAGAAGCGTTGGAAATCGTTGTAAGACTTTTAACAGTTCTAGTTTAAGAAGGGTAAGGAGCGAATCTATCAGTAGTTCATGTATGGTGGATATTTGAAGGGAGAATAACGAATATAAAGAAATTGCTCTATAGAGCATTAGTGGTTCTATGAGTGGGAATAGAGATGTAGACTTTGAGATCATAATGAGGAAGAAGTTACTAGAGCTTATGAGAGGAGGTAAAAGAGAGGAGAAGACAGTTTCAGCGGTTCCAGTAATAGTGGAGGTTAAGTCAATGCAAGAGTTGAGGCGATGGTTAAGTAGAGCGAGTAAGGAGAGGAGAGCAGTTTTTGTAGACTTTTGGGCACCTTGGTGTGCTCCATGTATAATGTTGGCTCCAGTTTATAAGAAGTTAGCAAATAAGTTTAAGGGTAAAGCTTTGTTTTTGAAGGTTAATGTAGACGAGGTTCCCGAGTTGGCTTCGCGGTATGGAATCTTTAGTATACCTACGTTGTTGGCTTTTTGTGATGGAAGGGAGATGGATGCTATTATAGGGTATCAGCCAGAAAGAGTGCTTGAAGTGTGGATTACCAGGATTATAAACGCATGTTCATGAGTTCTTTAAAAGTATTTTAGTACATTTTGATTTTCCTTTATAGTAAGTCCTTTAGGAATCTCAACCATTCGTAGTTCATAGCTTCTTCTTTGCTTTTCGTTAGAACTAAGTACGCCATTATACGCCATGTGTCATTGGGTTTTAGATAGTCTAGACCTTCAGCATATAGATAAAGATGGCATCCATGTTTGAATCCCATATCTATCGCTCCTATGGTGATTTCCTCACTTTCAAGACCTATTAGGGTTAATGCTCCTCTTTCGTTGTACACTATGGCTTGCTTGTTATCCGATGTTGGATAAATTATCTCTGGACCTAGGCTTTCCCATTCTGTCCACTTTCCTTCGCTAAATACTGAGAGTTGATTAGCTATTTTTCCTCCTGGGTTTGTGAAGATGTAATATGAGAAGCCTGGCTCTACGTACTTATGTGTTGGATTGTGTATTTCAGTTAAAAGTAAGATTATGTTGCTGTACGGTTTAGTTAGATAATGCTGGACTACTTTTAAGCCTCTATATTCTCTATGCTCTTTTAAGGTGGCTGTAGTCCAAACCTTGACTCCTACCCATTTGCCAATGGAGGAGTAATCAGCATTCCATTTCTCTTTTCGTAGTTTTCCATCAAACATAAGATCGGGTGTTAGACCACCATGCCAAGATTTCATCCAAGAGAAAGGTCTAGGCTTGGGGAAAGAGGTTAATAAGTTGTTTTCATCTGTGTTCTTTTTAATTATAGCATATAAGGTTCCTCCAAAGTCAGGAGAGCATTTTAGTAAGTAAAGACCATTATCTATTATCAAAACTTCCTTTTCATTTTCTATAGTTCTAAAGACTTCAACTTCTCCTTTATCTCCAATGACTATGAGGGGTATTCTGCCTTTGAAATTGCCGATATTAGATGAGAGCTTGTAATTTATGTAATAGACACCAAGCTTTGAAGTTTTCAAGTTCAGTTTAAGTGTTTTTGATACGCTTGTTTCATCACTTATACTTATCTTAATAGCCTTCGGTTCGACTGTTATGTTCTTGTTGGACGTGAAGTAAATGTATCCTTTAACGAGCTTTCCACGTGATTTAGAAGTTACTAATCTAGCTGTAACTTGTTCTTTTCCACAAACTGTTAGGGGGAAGGGGTCAGTTCTTACTTCTGTTAATTTTAGTGTTCTCTTTTCAAGTAGTCTATAATCGCCTTTGTAGAGCTCTGAGTATTTCTCTTCAATATCTCTCCATGATCCAATCCCTATGTACATGTATAGGGGAGCTAGACATAGTCTGCTATAAGGTTTTAAAAGGATATTGTACTTCAGGGAGGGTAGTTTACAGTAGGAGAAATCTACTTCCGTTAGATTTTCTTTCGCCCATAAAAGCCCGCAAGTCATTTTGTTCTTGAGGACGTAACAGGACCAGTACTCGGAATATTTCTCGGGATTTAATGGTAAGTCACCCTTGGTAGAGGGGAATTCGCCAGGGATTATCCTAGATATCAACACACCATTTTTTAAGGGAACGACTAAAGATTTTGTAAGCCATAGTGATGGAGAGAAGTGTATTTGAAGCTGTAAGTTAAGCTCTTTAGATGTGTTATTGATGATCTCATATACAATCTTGATTAATGGACTGTGACCGAAGAATTCAAATGTCTTTTTAAGTTCAACTCCGGGATACTTTCTCAATTTAGCTTTTAATAACAACTTAACATGGTACCTGTCACCCTCTAGATTAAAGTCATAATATGTTCTGCTGAGTTCATTAGGCCAGAAGGGAGGTCCGAGGCTCTCTCCTCTGTGATACGCTATCCTATCATTATATAGCCTATCCACTACATGCAAAGCTCCGCCTTTCAATTGGAAAACGAACAATAGCCTATCCTTGCAGATAACAACTGCTTTCTTGTCTTCGTCAAAGTACCCTATAACTTCTCCAGGTCTTTGCACAACTCCTGTGAATTGGTAAAGCTTATTCTTAATTTTGTTACCATCTATCATGAGCTCGCTTGAAATTATAAAATCGGACTTAGCTATACTAGGATCTTTAACTTTTACTTTCAGCGGTACAGTTCTAGTCTCCTCCTTACCTAGCTCAATTATTACCCTAGTTGGGTTAATTTCTAACTGTTTGCTATTCACTACAGTTAGTGTGCAACTAATGGGTTTCTTTGTATTGTTCTTAACATTAAGTAATACTTCACCACTAAACTTCGGATAAAGCAGTAACGGTTCAAGAAACTTCAATGAAACGGGATAATCACATCTTAATCCCATGATTAGATTAATCAGTTTCTTATTCAGCAATACTAAAGTTTTAACCCTTAAAGCTGGTTCATCTCGTTCTTTTCTTGGTGCGTTCATGTCAACGAGAACTTTGCCCCTAACTACGGTCTCATCCTCAGGTTGAATTGTGAATGTGTTCTTAGGTCTTTCCACTATTCTCACTCCAGATTCACAATCAGGAATCAGTGTTACAGTTAATGGTTTATTTGAATAGTTACAAACTCTCCAAGCTAGAGTTGCTGTTAACCCTCTGATCACTTCCTCTTCCTCAGGATAAAGCTCAATGACGCCTTCATTCCATTCAATACCACAAATTCCCCAACCCTCCCTATCGATGTATACCTTGAACTGATTTCCATCTCTCCTCCACTCATAGACATAAACTCCTCTTCCTTTAACCTTTAAGTCGTCTTCTTCAATGCTGATTTCTCGAACTATGTTAAATATCGACTCTGTACCCTCTTTAAAGAAATCTCTAGCTAATGGGTTTTTGATAATCATTGGTAAATAATTTTGCATATATACTTGCGTCTTAGGAACCCAGAAAAATCCTAATCTCTTGTATAGTCTTATTGCTCGAGAATTTCCAGGCCAAGTATGTAAATCAACTCTATCAACTCCGACAGAAATCGATTTTAATATAGCCTTTTTAAGTAAGCTAGTCCCTATGCCTCTACCTCTGTAATCTGGGTGGACATTAACTAACGATATGTACGCTGAATCTCTCCCTAGCCAGTGCCAATTGAGCTCAAGATAACCAACAAGTTGACCATCAATTTCAGTAACATAGTGAGCTATAGCATCAGATGACCTGATTTTCTCAAGCACTCTTTCAGCAGTATAAGGAATACCTCCTGTTAATCCTCCCGGCCATCCTTCCTCGCTTTCATTAAATAATTTAGCTAGCTTAGGGGCATCCTCTTCTCTAAACTCTCTAATTGTCCACTCTGTAGCACTACCCATTGTGGATACCTCTGAAAAGCTAATCAATGAAAGGTTAAATTGAACAATAGATATATCTTTAACGTGGGAGCATGATTAAGAGGATAATTTTCACAGAGAAAGCTCCAAAACCAATAGGTCCTTATTCCCAAGCTATAAAAGCAGGACCATTTCTCTTCGGTTCAGGACAAATACCTATAGACCCAGAAACAAACCGAGTAGTTGATGGAGGAATTAAGGAACAAACTAAAAGAGTTATGGAGAACATAAAAGCAGTAATTGAAGCAGCAGGTTACTCTATGGATGACATAGTTAAGGTAACAGTATTCATTAAAGATCTGAAATACTTCGGCGAGTTTAATGAAGCATATGCAGGCTACTTTAAACAACCCCCAGCTCGTACTACAGTTCAAGTAGCGGATCTCCCCAAAGGAATTTTGCTTGAAGTCGACTTCATAGCTTACAAAGAGTAAAGCAAAATGTAATTTGTATAAAGTAAAACTATCTTTTGTAAGATGAATCAATTTTTATTAAGAAAGCTGTAAGTACAGCTGTAGAAGTCAATATGAAGAATGTAAAGAATAGTAAGCTATAAGGCAGTCTTCTATCATAGAACCATCCTATAAAATAAGCCCCTGTCAAACTTCCCAAGTAACCAAGGGTATCAACAATTCCAGAAGCTGTTCCTGAGAATTCACGTGGTGTTATTGAAGGTATGAGAGAAAAGAAAAACCACTCACATAAGCTTAATGAGAGTAGTAATAAAGGCAATAAGAACATATCAAGGTGATCGTTTAATGTTAAAGCGGCATTAAATACTGAAGAAAGAATTAAGGATATCAACATGACCCTCTTCTTATTCCCTTTGAACTTAACATTAGCTATCCACGTTCCTATGAAAGCTCCTACTACGTTTATCGAAAGGAACACTCCGCTTAGAAGAGAAGCAGAGATTATAGTCATGCTATACTTCTCTATAAAGTAAGAAGGCATCCAACTTGAAAATCCTCTCATAATAAAGTAAAAACAGGCGTAAGTTAGACCCAATAGCCATACATCCCTATTAGTGAGTGCGAGTTTAAAGTCGTACTTTCCAAGGGCTTTTCTCTGAAAACGTCGAGGTTTCTTGATAATGACTAAGAAATATAACGTAAGGCACGTTAAAATCAATGCTGGAAGGACAAATCCTAAACGCCAGCCATAAAACGCAACTATAATTCCTATCACGCTAAATGTTATAGAAGGGCCTACGATAGCTGCTGTTAGTATAGCTCCAATTACATAATCAATTTTTTCACGCCCGTATGTAGTCACTACTAAATTCATTAATGAGGGCCATATCATACCTTGACTTAGTCCATTTAACAATGCAAAGAAGACTAACTGCCATAGATTAGAAGCCAATGAGGACAGTAAATTGGCTATGGAGGACATAAAAGCACCCACGATTATAATCTTTATTGCACCAAAAACATCGCTCATTATCCCTGCTAAGGTTAATGTAATAGAATACCCTAGAAAGACAAAGGAGCCTATAAGACCTACTTCTAAATACGTAACATCAAAATGCTTAAGGAGTAGTGGCACTATCGGAACAAAATTAAATCTGCAGAGGTAAAATGCCAAATAGTAAACAGATAGGAAAATCACTTTAAAGTCGATCTCTCTTTTAAACATATAAAATAGAAAAAGTAATTTCATTTTTAAATATTGACTTAGTTCTAGAAACCTAATGAAGTAACAAATACCAAGATGTTAACAAATCAACTAGGCTTAGTGCTTCTTTCTCTAAGTAATTCTTCTAATATTTCCTTAGCTTTATCCATTCTAATTACTCCCTCTTTAATCATTCTCTCGACTACTTTATCAACTAAATCGCCCTTGGCACCAACAGCTATAGCGATATTCCTTGCATGAAGGCGCATATGTCCTCTCTGAATTCCCTCGGTTGCTAATGCCCTAAGAGCTGCTAAGTTGTTCGCCAAACCAACAGAAACCATGACTTCAGCTAATTCTCTGGCTGTCTTAACTCCAAGTATTTTCAATGATATTTTAGCTAAAGGATTTGTTCTAGTAGCACCTCCAACTACTCCAACAGCTAATGGCATTTCAAGATAACCTCTTAAATTACCATTCTCGTCCTTCTCCCAAGTACTTAAAGGTCTATATCTTCCACTCATTGAAGCATAAGCATGAGCCCCTGCCTCAAGTGCTCTAGTATCCTGTCCAGTAGCTAAGGCTACAGCAATTACTCCATTCATTATACCTTTGTTATGAGTTACAGCTCTGAAGGGATCAGCTAGTGCAAAGGCATAAGCGTATATTATACCATCTACAACGTCCTCGCCTCCTAGAGCTTCTTTAGGAACAATGCATTCAGCCCTAGCTAGTCTCTTTACTGCTAAGTTAGACACTATTCTCAAGTAAACTTTACCACCTGTAATTTTCTCTATGTAAGGTGCAACAGCTTCAGCCATTGTATTAACAGCATTTGCTCCCATAGCGTCCCTTACGTCTACTAACAAATGAACGATGACCATTGGTCCTTTTATACTGTCTAATATTCTGACCTCGATATCCTTAGCTCCTCCTCCTAATTTAACGAGTATTGGGTCTTTTTCATTAGCTATTTCGAGTATTTTCTCTTTTTCTCCAAGTATTATTTCCTTGGCTTCCTGAGGATCTTTTACGTTAGTTAACTGAACTTGTCCTATCATTATTGGATCAGTTGTACTAGCTTTAAATCCACCTCCTGCTCTTACCATTTTTGCTGCATTACTGGCAGCAGCTACAACTGAGGGTTCTTCTAATACCATTGGAACTAGGTAATCTTTACCGTTTATTAAGAAGTTGGTGGCTATGCCGTAGGGAAGGTGAAACACTCCTATTACATTCTCTATCATTCTATCAGCTATTTCTAGGGACATGCTACCGCTGTTAAGTAGCATTTTGACTTCTTCATCAGTAAGGTTAGCGAATTCTTTGACAATTTTCAATCGTTCGTTAATTGGTAATTTATAGAAACCAGGGATTCTTGAGGTTTTTGACAAATTATCACCTACTATCCTATTCATCTATAATAGATATAAGGTTTGGTCTCCTTTTCTGCATTGGTGTTGGTTAAAGATTATCTGTTTTAAAGTTATACTACCATCAAGTTTATGATCCGATAAGAAAATATTTGAATGAGAGTAATTTGAGTTGAAAGCGGGTGTGAATATGCGTCTAAGTAAACGAGCTCGAAAATCTGTGGAGATTATTAAGTGTCCTAAATGCGGTAGAGAATTCTCTTTGATATACGCTAGAGCTATAGCATGTTGGGGATGTCCAAGGTCAGCAATGAATTGTACGTTAGTTAGATGTCCATATTGTGACGCTGAGATTCCCTTAGAAAGACTTAGATTCATAAGGGGCAGAGGTGAAGCAATCGGAATCGCTAAATACTTAAGTGACATTATTAAAGACTATGAAAGCTCTGAGTTTTAAATTGATTAATACAAAACTTAAATGAAAGTATTCATTGCTTCTGCTAGATTGGGTAATCTTATGTTAATTGGGAATGGTTCAAGTTTATTAGACTTCTTAGATTAATTCCCCAAGTGGTGACTAATAGTGAGGGTTTACATAGCCCCCCACAATGTCATAGTCCAATGTTCAAAAGGTGAAATACTTGCTGACGTTATAAAGAGGGTTATACCCGAATTTCCTACGCCTTGCGGTGGTAGAGGCTTTTGTGGGAAATGTATGGTTAAGGTAATTCAAGGTGAACTCTCTGAACCTACTGGAAATGAACTCTTACACAAAATACCTAAAGGATTTAGACTGGCTTGTCAAGCTAGAGTTCTTTCAGACCTCTTTATAGAAATTCCAGCAATCGGTAAGTTAAAAGTGCTGACTTCTGGTATTGAACCTAAGATTGATGAGATAGTACCTTTATTAAAGGTAACAGCTGTAAGACTAGAAAAACCAACTTTAGAATCTCCAATACCATACGATCGAATGCTATCGAGACTTGTTGGATCTAGGGATATTAAGCCAAGAGTAATTAAAGAGATGAGCAAGAAGGATCTAAGGAAGACAGACAAGCTAAAGGTATTACTGAGAAATGGAGTTATAGTTAACATAACGAGCCATGAGAGGAGAGTTCTTGGATTGGCTGTAGATGTAGGTACTACGAAGATAGCAGCATACTTAATTGACCTAGATAACGGAGAGAACTTAGCTGAGGGGTACGTTCTAAATCCTCAGAGTAAGTATGGAGATGATGTAATTTCAAGAATAACTCATGTAATGAGAGATCAAAACAAGTTACATGAAATGCATGAACTTACAATAAGGGCTATTGAAGAATTAGCTAGGAAATTATGTAAAGAGTTAAATGTTGATCTAAAAGACATCTACGCAATGAGCTTGGTAGGAAACACAGTTATGTTAAGTATACTACTCGATGTAGATCCCTCACCGATAGGCACAGCTCCCTTCACTCCATATCTTTCAATGTCATTAGAAGGGTATGGAAGTGAATTAAATTTCAAGAGCTTAGGTGATGCCTGGTTCTATATACCTCCGTCAATAACCGGATTTGTTGGAGCTGACGCTGTTGCTGATATAGTGACAGCTAAGATGTTAGGTGTTATACCTCCTTCTCTTTTACTAGACATAGGAACTAACACAGAAATAGCATTGCTTATGGAAGATAGAGTTGTAGTTACCTCGGCACCAGCAGGTCCAGCATTAGAAGGGGGCAACATATCCTGTGGGGTAAAATCTCTTGAAGGAGCGATATATAGAGTTAAGGTAAATGAAAAGGGCAGAATAGTGGAGTATAAGACCTATGGCGAGACTCCAATAGGTCTCTCAGGTTCTGGAATAGTGAGTCTAATTGCTGAGCTATTAAGGCATGGCTTTCTTAGTAAAAGTGGGAAGTTAATTAAAGACTTAGGAAATAGCTTTGAAGTGATTCCTAGTAAGATATTAATAACACAAAAAGACATTAGAGAAGTTCAAAAAGCAAAAGCTGCAATATCGAGTGGTTGGAGAATGTTACTCGAAGTAGCTGGAGTATCCGTTAATGATTTAAATGAAGTCTTCATATGTGGCTCTTTCGGCTCTAACATAGAACCTAGAGATGCTCTGACTCTAGGTCTGATACCTAACATACCTTTATCTAAAGTGGTCATACTAGGCAATTCAGCAGGAACTGGAGCAAGGCTAATGCTAAAGTCTGAAAAAGCACGCAGAATGGCTGAGAATATAGTTAATAAGTCGGTGTTTGTAGAACAAGCACTACACCCTAATTTCATGAAGGTTTGGCTAGATAGTCTGACTTTTGGTAACTGATCAATAAACTAAACATTCTTTAAGAGGATTTCTACAACCTCTTAAAGACATGAACTAGGAGCGGTTCCAGCACGTTTCCGTATGTGATGTAATACAGATAACCCATCAGTACGTAGACTATCAATGGTATAGATGGAGAAACCCATAGGTAATCAGTGTCCTTAACGCCTTGAGAAATCATTTTCTTAATAGTCTCGCTTGTATCCTCTTCAGCACTAAGTAAGGCTAATCTGTAGTGTTTAGTCCCTCCCTCTATAACCTCTACAATAAAGTATCTATACGGATGTGAAATTATGTTACAAACTCTCTCTCTGTAAGCTACTAAGATTAGCATTATTTTAGTAGTCATTGGGAGTTCTTCGTTAAACAATTTCCTAGATTTAGCGTACATTAACAAGTTCCTGAGAAGTACATAAATTATGGTGAGTAGAGAAAAAATGGTACTGTTCAGCATTATGGTTAGTGAAGGTATTAAGAGAGGGCTAAATCCTTTAGGAATCACTACAGCGCTAATCACCATGACTGCCTTTGCATCAGCCCCGCCTGTAAGTTTTGTAAGACCTATAAACATACCTAACATTATCCCAATTAATAGGGATGCCATGTATAAGGGCATGAACCTCTCATATACAGAGGATATCAAGTACAAAGTTATCGGAGCAAGAGTTAGTAACATAAGTCCCCACACCTTGTCTTCTATAATCCTAGTTTTATAGTCAGAATACGCAGCATAGGCTAAGAATAGTGCTACTCCTATTTCTTCGATTACTCTTAATATTTCGATAAAAGTCACTTTTACACCCTATTTTTCATGTGTTGGATAAGTTAATTAAGGTTAGTAACATTCCTTAGTAGGAGAGCTTATGACACATGACGTCACCAAAAAAGTAAAGGGATTGGCTTACAAGCATGCATTAATAAATGCAGTAAAACATGAGGGTAAAGCTAAAGTAAAACCCGTAATTAACAAGGTCATAGCCGAATGTCCTGAAATCAGACCAATAATTAAGGAGGTCATTCCGATAATTAGCAAAATAGTCAATGAGGTGAATGAATTACCATTAGAAGAACAAAAAAGAATAGCATTTGAAAGATGGCCCGAAGCGTTTGAAGAAAAAGTAGCATTATCCAAGGGACTCCCTCCATTACCAAACGTTAAAAAGTACAAGAGAGTAGTCACTCGATTTGCACCTAACCCAGATTTCGTGCTAACCATAGGTAATGCTAGAGCTGCAATATTGAGTTATAAGTATGCTGAGATGTACAAGGGGATTTTCATATTAAGGTTTGAAGACACTGATCCTAGGACTAAGAAGCCTATCTTTGAAGCGTACGACCTCATAAGAGAAGATTTGAAATGGTTAGGCATAAAATGGGATTATGAATACATCCAATCTCTTAGATTGCCAGTGTATTATGAATACGCTAGAAGACTAATAGAATTAAATGGAGCTTATGTTTGTACTCACAGCAGTAAAGAGATCAAGTGTCTAAGGGCAAAAGGATTGAGGTGTAACTGTGCAGAACTAAGTGTAGAGGATCAACTAGAACGATGGGATAAAATGATTGAAGGAAGTTATGGAGAGGGAGAGGCTACATTACGAGTTAAGACTGATCCTAAACATCCAGATCCATCAGTAAGGGATTGGGTAGCCTTTAGAATTATAGATACTTCAGTTTACCCACATCCATTAGTGGAGGACAAATATGTAGCATGGCCAACATATAATTTCGCTGCAGCAGTTGATGACCATTTGATGAAAGTCACCCATATACTGAGAGCTAAAGAACACATAGCAAACACCGTTAAACAGAAGTTTCTGTATTCGCATTTTGGATGGGATTATCCTGAGACGATACACTTTGGTAGATTAAAACTTGAGGGTGTAATATTAAGTAAGTCTAAGATGAGAAAAGGTATTGAGGAGGGTCGCTATGAGAGTTGGGATGATCCGAGATTAGGCACTCTTGTAGCACTAAGACGAAGAGGAATACTTCCTCAAACTCTATGGGACATAATGCTAGAATTAGGAGTAAAGGAGAGTGAGGCTACTATTAGTCTGAAGAATATGCATGCAATAAATAAGAAATACGTAGAGCCTATAGCTAATAGATATATGTTCGTGGATGACCCAGTACCATTATTAATAAAATATTCGAACAAATTAGTGGCTAGAATACCTCGACATCCATCATTTCCTGAAAGGGGAGTTAGAAAAATTGAATTAAAACCAAAAAACGGTATCATTACGACTTACATAACTAAGTTAGACTTTAATGAATTAAAGGAAGGAACTTTAATTAGGTTATTAGGGCTAGCTAACTTACGAGTAACGTATAAAAGTGCTTCTCATGCTGAGTCTATAATTCATAGTCTTGCCTCGTCAGATGCTAAGGCACTTAAACTGAAAATAGTACAGTGGGTTCCAGAAGACAGTGTAAAGGTTACTGTACTTAAAGCAAATGATAAATTAAATGAGGTAAAAGGGCTGGCTGAAAGAAGTGTATTAGAATTAAATGTAGGAGAGATAGCACAATTCTATAGATTCGGATTCGTGAAGATCGAAGAAAAGTCAAAAAGCGAAGTTAAGGCAGTATACCTTCATGTTTAGTCAGTCAACTAAATGCAGTTAATAAAATAAGTCAAATAGAGTTTAAGATCATTAGTTGGTAAGTTAGAGGGGTTGATGAGCGTTTGTCGCGAGATTATGCATTTGCAATGGAACACAAAGGGTTAATGTTAAAGATATCAATATGTCCCTTAGACGTGTTAAAACCTCACGAATTAATAGTTGAGAATTTGCTTAATTCCTTAATTAAGAAGATTATAGAAAGTAAGGTAATATATGACCCTCTGATAGTTGACGAGAATAGTTTGGTAGTACTAGACGGTATGCATAGATTAGAGGCTCTTAAGAGAATGAGGATAAAGTTTGTTCCTGTTTGTTTAGTTGACTATAAAAACGAAAACATATTTTTGAAAAGGTGGTTTAGAATAGTTAAAAATCCTCCAAGAAAGGACACTATAGCTAAAGAATTACGTTCCAAGGGTTTTGAGGTAAGGGAAGTAGAGTTTAATGAAGCTAATGAAATTATTAGTAGAAGAAAAGCCTACTTTGCACTACACTGGAAGGATTACTCATTAATAGTCAAAGAGCCCAACCAACCTATTAGCATTGTTAGAGCTTCTAGAAAGCTCTATGAAGTAGAGTCTATTTTGAGAAATTATGGAGCTGAGATAGAATACAAGACAGAAAAAGAAGCAATGAAATCGTTCATTAAGAGTAATGATTGCATAATGGTGACTACGATTTCATTATCGAAAGAAGAGGTAATTGCCACAGCATTAAAAGGAGACCTTCTAGCGCCTAAGAGTACAAGACATATAGTTCCAGTAAGACCGCTCTCGGTGAATATCCCTCTAGAAATTCTTTCATATTCAATGAGTCCTCAGGGAATTTTGAATTGGCTTGCTGATTTTCTCAATAGTAGAGAGGCTATTCTTCTTAAAGGAGGCGCTGTAGTTAGAGGGCGCAGATACGAAGAGGATGTTTTACTCTTCAGATAAGTCCTTTAAGTTAAAAGGTTTGCCCTCTTTTAAGATATCTTCAGGAAACTTTTCTTTGAACTTCTCCATAAATTTTAAGTCTTCCTCTTTATTTCTAAGCTCGTCAGGAAGTAATATTGGTATTTCATCGCGTATAGGATACCATCTCTTACATTCCTCACAAATCAGTATACCCTCTACTACTTCTAACTTAATACATTCTTCACAATCTAGTTTGCTTAGGTCTAATTCCTTGATATCTTTTTGAAAAAGACCACAATATATTTCACATATAGGTATTTTATCAAGTTTTACCTGTCTACGTTCGTACTTTTTCTCAGAGAACACTATTAATTTCAGAGGGAACTTCTTATCGTAAGGGCATGCCAGTATATCCATTAACCTGTACTTCATAATACACCCTTATGCTTTATTTGCTATCAACATATAAAAATTCTACATATATACGTGTTGGGTATTTTATCCAAGCTCTTCTTACCACTACAGGAATTGAAAAACTTATATTCTAGTTCACTTCACAAGATTTAGGGTATGGGATATGTCGTTAAAAAGTATTGACCCTTCCAATTCCATATATGAAAAACATAGAATATTCGATCGAGCCTGCCAGATTGTTGAAAGACTTCTTGATAATACTAAATCAAGAACCATATCGATTAAAATAAAAACGTTGCTAAAGTATGCTTATGTATCATATATCAAAAATACTTTAGAAATACCTAAGCTAAGAGGTTTGGTCCCTAGGATTAGAGTACCCTCAAGGTATGCTAATCAGTATACCTACAATGACCTTGTCGAAGTGCTAAGGCAAAACTTTAAGATAACAGTTGAGAAGCGAAGACATAATAGGTACATCATAATATACAAGTAACTGAGCAGTACAATAATCATCTGCCCTGCAAAATACCTCTCCTGATTTTAACAGCGACACCTCTCCTAGCTTTCATCATTTCAATACCAGTTAATTTAGCCCTTCCTACTGCGATTACCTTCCCATTCTCATTTACTACTATCACTTCCTCTCCAGCTCTTATCTCCGGATCAGCCTTAAGAATGTGCTTTGCGAACAATGTTCTTCCTCTAGCTACATACTCTCCCACATCGTTAGGAACGACTACTACCTTACGATAGTTACCTGAAAGGATTAACTTCTTAGCCCCTTCTATGGTAGGTAACAAAAAGCCATCAGTAGCTCTAATAGTCGCTACTAGAACTCCATCTACATAAACCTCACGTATCCTACCTGTTCTTTTTGACCTTACAATCTCAACTACTTCTCCTCTTAAAAGGGCTTCTCCTGCGCCTCTTCCAAACAAGTAATCGGCTATAGCTTTAATTTTAATTAAGTCAACATTACTGGCTCTTTCCCTCATATTCCCCAACCACTCTTCTAATGGTTAGAGAAATTTAGCGATATATGCTTTCACAATTGAGTTTTTAAGCTTGTAATTCAATAAAATAAAGGGGTCATGAATCAAATGAAATGTGAAATCTGTGGCAATGATATTAGAGGAAAGCCTTATAAAGCCCTAGTAGATGGCGTAGAATTAATAGTCTGCAGTAGGTGTGCGAGTAGATTAAAGGGTCCTAAATGGGAAATGTCAGTAAGAAAAGTTGCAGCCAGTCGAACGCAGAGACCAAGGAGACCTCCTCCTAGAAAATTAGTAGAGTACGAAGTTGTAGAAGACTTTCCTGAAAGAGTTAGAGAAGCTAGAGAGGCTATGGGTTTAACCAGAGAGTTACTAGCTCGATTAGTCGGTGAGAAGGAGTCTACTATAAGGAGAATTGAAAGCGGTACTTTAATACCGAGTCTAGACTTAGCTAGAAAACTTGAAAAAGCTTTAAAAATAGTCCTAGTAGTTGAAAGTCCCCTTTATGGTTATAGAGAGGGTGGTAAGAAAGGTCACTACGAGCTAACATTAGGTGATATAGTTAAAATTAGAAAGAGAAAAACAAATAGGTGATTTAACGCTTGTTAAGAGTAGCCTTAGTACAGAGGAGAACGAGAAAGGAAGAGAGTAAGTTGTATGAGCTTAAAGAATTAGCAATAGCAGCTGGATATGATCCGGTATTAATAGTAGAACAAATTAGAGAGCCAGACCCTAAGTATAACATAGGTAGGGGCAAGGTAAAGG
>Ga0180302_10000619_pt1 | contig 16051 bp, 17 predicted proteins | sample GuaBasSediGuay17_FD_121794 | JGI IMG/M metagenome (GOLD analysis project Ga0180302, IMG submission 121794) | Subseafloor sediment microbial communities from Guaymas Basin, Gulf of California, Mexico - Guay17, Core 4571-4, 12-15 cm | ecosystem: Environmental > Aquatic > Marine > Hydrothermal... | reverse complement strand
CCTGTAATGTGCAAGGGAATTAAATATGTAGTAGGTACTAAGGTCTTTAGACTTAAAACCACGCATAGGCAGTAAAGTACCGGCAGTGTTGGTGAGTATTTTTCGGTCAAAAAGGTCAAAGTATGCCACAAAGACATTATGCCCCCCCTGTACCAGTTTTTCGGCAATATAATGATGTCTGTGTGGTGTGGGATGTTTTAGCCAGTCTGTAGTGGGAATAATCAGTATATTCATATTTCTCCCTTTTGCTCATCGCGATTATTTTACACCTCTCTCAGTAACCTTATCCCAATGCATATTCCATCTTTGAATGCTCTCAGTTTGGGCTTATCCTTTCTCCTGTTGTATTTTATTGGTATTTCTATTATTTTACATCCCTCTTTCACCAGTTTCGCGTAAAGCTCTGCTTCGATGTCGAAACCCTCCGCTTCGAGTTTAAGGTTTTTAATCGCTGATGCCCTGAACGCCCACATTCCCGTGCATACGTCGGTTATCTTATGCCCGTTTGGAAACATCATATATGCCATTCTTGATAGTATTAGATTGCCAAAGTAGTTGAGCATGGTCATTGCACCGTCCTCTATCTCGCCTGCAAACCTTGAGCCCATAACCACATCTGCACTGTTCTTTTCCAAAATCTCAATCATGAGTGGGATTTTGTCTGCGGGGTATGTGTTATCAGCATCGAGCATTACTATATATTCGCCCCTGCATTTTTTTAGGCCGAAGCGCACGGCATCCCCTTTGCCTTTTTTTGGCTGTATGTATACTTTTGCACCAAAACTCTTTGCAATTTCTCTGGTTCTATCCTCACTCTTGCCATCCACAACGATTATCTCCGTTTCAAAACCCATTTCTCTTAGCCTTCTGATGGGGATGGCGCGAATTACATCTCCAATACTTCCCTCTTCGTTATATGCTGGGAGGAGCACGGATATTAATTTCATAGGCCATCCCTTTTTCTAATCACATCATACAACTACTCTTATATAAATCTAACTCTTTTCTATATTCACAACTACTACATCAAATATCAAAGTCTTGCCGTAGACCTCGTTGTTGAAGTCCACAGTTATGTTTTCATCGCTTATCCCAACAACGATACCGTCAACCATACCACCTTGGTACTTTCGCTGCTTATCTATTATGTATTTTAGGTTATCAAAGTGATTTGTCACGTCCCTTGTGCTCACTTTCTGACCTAACACAGGATTGTTCTCAATAAGAATATCGCCATCTCCTCCATTAGCGCTCTGGTTTATTGAAAGCACCACGCACTTCCACCCGTACTTGGTCATGTACTCTTTGCCAACCTCTGGCACGTTTTGAATAAGCACATCATTGTTCTCGATTCCGAGCACTGTGGCGTTCCATCCCCAGAAGTAATGCGTTATGTGCATACCCTCCTCTGCATCGCATCCGTACTTCGACTCAAAATAATACTTTTCCATTTTTTCAATGACCTGCCAGTGCTCATAGACCGATATGTTCACGACGAGTTCATTTAGATATGGCTCGTAGGCCTCGGATGGCGGTATCACCCACCTAGCCTTCTCACCTACTTTCATTCCGATTATTCTTTTATCCCACCCCTTTATTACTTCGCCCTCGCCAACCTTGAACTTAAATGGCTCACCACGCCTTCTTTCAAAATCAAAACTCACTGTTTTGGGATAGGTTTTATTGTCCTTAACCACATCAGGGTATGTTGTATCGAAAACCCTGGCGCTTTCGTATATTCGGTAGTCATACAGCCAGCCTGTGTAGTTGACGTAGACGGTGTCACCTATTTCCACAACAACCTCCCTTCCCTTTGCCTCATTCGCGTATTTGTATGCACCGTAAGCCACTGCCAGTACTATGAGCAAAGCAGACATATAAACAAGCCAACGCTGCATCGTGCGGTGATTATGCCTACCATTTATATTCCTTTCCCATGGGAAAGTTAATATATGGCACGTGCCATCCCAGAAACCATGACAAGAACGCCCGTGGAGGTCTTCCTGCACGAAGATATAGGCTATGGTGATATTACCACGCAAGCGCTCATTGATGAGGGGGTTATTGCCGAGGCGGAGGTCGTGGCTAAGGAGGAGTGTGTTATAGCGGGTGTGAGAGAATGCTCTGAGGTTTTTGAATCCTTGGGTTTAGAGACCGAAATAAAATGCGACGATGGCTATTATGCCAGTGCTGGCGATGTTGTAATCGTTGTCCATGGCAGGGCTAGGAGTATTCTTATGGCTGAGAGGACTGCGCTCAACATAATATGCAGAATGAGCGGGATAGCAACCATTACGCGAAGAGTGGTGGAGGAGTGTAGGAAGGTTAACCCGAGCGTGAGGATTGCAGCCACAAGGAAAACCACACCTGGCTTTAGGTATTATGAGAAAAAGGCTGTGGAGATTGGTGGGGGAGACACCCACAGGTTTTGCCTGAGCGATTGCATCCTTATAAAGGATAATCACCTAGCGCTTTTAGGAAACAACGTGGAGGAAGCCATACATAGGGCTAGGAGCGTATCGTTTACAAAAAAGGTTGAGGTTGAAGTCCAAAGCGTGGAAGACGCGCTTAGGGCGGCAAGGGCAGGGGCGGACATAATAATGCTCGATAATATGAGTGCGGAGGACATAAAGAAGGCGTACATTGGGATTAAGGAAATAAACAGGGGTATTATTGTGGAGGTCTCTGGCGGTATAACCCCTGAAAACGCTCCTTTGTACGCTAAGTATTGCGATGTCATATCCATGGGGTGCTTAACCCATAGCGCAAAGAGCGCAAATTTGTCCTTGGAAATGAGAAAATGGACAGGATAGAGATAAGGCCCGGGGTTTATGTGACAAACTACTATGCTCTTTGGCTTGAGCGGGAAAGAGCAGCAATTATAGGCGATTTACACATAGGAATGGAGGCGGCAATGGTTGAGGAGGAGGGCATATCTGCGCCTAGGGTGCAGGAGGATGTTATAATAAAGCGTTTAAGCGCGATATTTAGAGAGTTTTCTCCAGAGACTTTGGTAATAAATGGCGATTTCAAGCACAAGTTTAGCAGGAACCTTTGGCAGGAATGGGAGGAAGTCAACAGAATACTGGACTTTATCTGCGATCATGTGAGAAGGGTTGTTGTGATAAGGGGGAACCATGATAATTACCTCAAGACCATACTGGCGAAGAGGGGTATAGATCTTCACAGCCGATATTCCATTGGCGATTACACGGTTATTCACGGCCATAGGGATGTGGGCATGGAGCGTGATATGGTACTGGCTCATGAGCATCCCGTGGTTAAAATAAGGGACGGCATAGGAGCGTACATAAAGCTCCCGTGCTTTCTGTATAACGATGAGAGAAACATAATAGTTCTTCCTGCCCTCAGCCCCCTGTCCATAGGCACCGATATAATGGCGGAGGATTATTTGTCTCCAATACTCTCGAGGATTGACATGAGCGGGGCAAGAATCTACGCTCTTTCCGAGATTGGAATACTGAGCCTAGGAAGAATAAGAGATATGGAGAGGGCAATGCTTTACATGCCCTAGAAGAATTTTTCATCGATAAACTCTTGTTTTTCATCAACCGCTCTTTTTCTTCTAATACGCGACAAATATTCCTCGTACATGTGCACCTTTATTGGGAGGGGGAAGGGGGTGAAGGGAGAGGTTATTATCGCCTCGCCGGGCATTAGTGTTTGTATCTCGTTCTCCAACGCGCTTATATCCTGCTTTGCCGAGTACGCTAGTGCTTCTCTGTCCCTTTTATCCGCAAGCCCAAGAATGAAGAGCGTGTTAAACTGGGAAAGTATCTCACGATGTATGAGTTTGGGCTGCTGTGAGATCGCGCACAGGCCTACCTTGAATTTTCTCCCTTCCCTTGCAATTCTTGGAAATATTGTGCCTGAGGGGGTTGCAAGCATGCGCTGCGCCTCTTCGATTGTTATTAAAATGCTGGGAAGCGACCTGAATTCTGAAGGCTTCTCCCTGTAAATCCTGCGGTTTTCTTCGAAGACCGCCCTTGCTAGAACGTTACTGACAAGCAATTCCTCACCCTCATGCAAGCCAGATGTGTCAACAAGCACAACCATAGCACTGTGCAGGGATGACAGCACACTTCTCGTTATGGATATTGTTGGATCCCTGCTAATTATCTCGTAGCCCATTACTCTTTCCACCCTGCGCTTAACAACGTTTATTGTTGTCTCATGAAATCTCTCCCCAAACTGGTAGTATAAATCATCACCATCCCTTTCATTAATTTCTCTCATCCACTCCCTGCCAAACAGTGCTCTAGCAGCATAGAGCATCTCTAACTGGCTCTGCGTGAACTCGTATAGCGAGAGCATGTCCTCAACGTTTACCTCGGTGTAGGATATTCTTATTGTTGAGTACATCCTTTGCAGCCTTCGCGTGCTGTAAACCCTGAGTTTGTCCTGCGCAAGGGGGTGATGAATAAGCCCACGCCTTCCAGCACCGCCCGAATAATACTCTCCGTGAGGGTCAAATATGAGCATGCCGTACCTGCCCGACTCCATCACCGCACCCGCAAGCACCTTCATCAGGTTGCTCTTCCCCATGCCCGTGGTGGCAAACACCCCTATATGATGATGCAAAGCCTCTCCCTCAATGCCCACATTAACGTTGAGTGTGTGCCCTCCGCTTCTCATAACGCCGACCTTAAGGTCGCCCATAAGGGATTTCATGCTCTCATAGTCCTCGCTTGTTGTTTTTCTCACCCTTGAGAAGTGAGAGGGTATATGCTTCGCTTTCTCAATGCCCCCACTTACTAAGCAGCCCAGCGGAATGCAGACCGCAATCTTGTACAGCCTGAACTCTCTGTCGCTCATGTTATAGGTGGAGTTTGCCATGTCCATGCGTATGATATTCCCTGCAGTTCTTTCCATCCAGCCGTCGCCTGCGTCCGCGCCGTATTTAATATCGACAACCCTGACCAGGTAGTTTTTGCTTCTTTCCTCGTCTTCAACAACGAGAAGTTCCCCGAGACATATATCGCTATCATATCTGCATCTAACCCATAACTCCAGCACGGACCTGCCGACAAGTCTGCCCACGTACATCTCCGCAATTGTATGGAATAGAATATTTTAATAATTGCTGAAGAGTGTGGGTTTTTTGAGAAAGGAGGCTTTACTGCTTCATTGAGCGGCAGGAGGCTATGAGCGCATTTACTTCATCTACCTTTGCGCTGTTGCCCGTGCTTTCAAACAGGGTCTTTGCCTTCTCAAGCGCTTCCAGCGCGTTTTCAACCCTTCCCCACATCATGTACATCTCCCCCAAATCCCTGTACGCCATTGCTGCATAGTCCGGTGTGCCCAGCCCGCCCAGTATGGCGAGGGCTTCGTCAAACACCCTTTTTGCCTCCTCGTATCTTTTGAGGGCGGCATAGTACCTGCCGAGAACGTTCCTCGCCCTTCCCTTTGCCAATCTGTTATCGTACATGTCCACTAGTTTTACCGATTCTTTGATGCATTTTCCGGCGTTCTCCAAGTATTCCTTTCTCCCTCTCTCAAAGTACATGGTTATGTATGTGTTTGCAAGGTTGAATAAAGCCCAGCCCTTCATGAACTTCACTCCAGCCCTATCTGCGGTCTTAGTACTCTTCTTATAGTACTCTATAGCGCTCTCATACTCGCCCTTTTCCTCGTAAACCCTTGCCAGATTATTGTATACCCTTGCAAGTTCCTCCAGATTCTTTATTTTCTCAAGGTATTCTATAGCCTTCTTGCAGTGCTCTATAGCCTTATCCTCCATGTTGAGGTCCAAGTAGACGTTACCGTACTCTATGTGAAGTGTGCCTAGACCCAGCATTCTCTTCTTAGCATCTGCTATTTTTTCACCGTACTCTTTGCTCATATCGTAGTTCTTTAGCGCCTCCCTGTGCATTCCCTTTCTCCAGTAAACATAGCCAAGACCTCCGTATCCCATGGCAATCTCGTAAACATTGCCGGCACTTTTGGCATGCTCTATGCAAGCCTCATAGTATTTGAGTGCGCTATCGTACTCCGATGCTTGGCGATGAACATAGGCAAGCCTTCGGTATATTCTGGAAAGGGCTATATCCCTATCTGTACCGTGGAGTTGTAGGGCTGCATCCTCGCCCATTTTGCAAAATTTTTTTGCTTCCTCAAGTCTGCCAATGGCTATAAACATTCCTATAACATCGAGGTGAGATTTTATAACCTCTGAGAGGTCGTGCTCTTTGGCGTTTTCAATAACCTGAAGCGCTCTCACATATTTTCTCAAAAACTTGCCCATTCTTTCCGCCTTTTCTCTTCCTGTGAGCACAGAGAGTCTTTTACAAGCCTCTCGCAATGCGTCTAGTACCTCATCAACCTTTGCTTTCTCCTGCAATACTCCCAAGTCTTTCAGGGTCTTTCTCCACGTATGCCTTCCCATATCGCCCGCCTGATTTCCTATGTATGCCTCTATGTCTTGAAGCACTTGACCAACATCCATAGCAATAATATTAATGGGCAAACCATGTAATATAATTTTTGTTTGGGAACGTTTTTGAGGAAACGATTAATAATGTGTGTGTAATTTTATCGCGAAGGTGAGCAAGATGATGAAAGTGCTGGTTACGGACAAGATTGCCGAGAGTGCAATTTCGCTTCTAAGGAAGGAGGTTAGTGTGGACTATGCGGAATTGTCTAGAGATGAGTTGCTGGATAAAATTGGAGAATATCACGGGCTTATTGTGAGGAGTAGAACGAGAGTGGACGCTGATGTCATCAATAGAGCGGTGAATCTGAGGGTTATAGGAAGAGCGGGCATAGGCGTGGATAATATAGATGTGGATGCAGCCACAAAAAAAGGAATATATGTGGTGAATGCGCCAAGGAGCAGCACGTATTCCGTGGCAGAGTTGACGATGGGCCTAATGATAGCACTTGCTCGCGGCATCACAAAGGCCGACGTAAGCATGAAGGCAGGCTTGTGGGAAAAGAAAAGGCTTGTTGGTGTTGAACTGTACGAAAAGACCCTAGGCATTGTGGGTTTTGGGCGTATAGGGAGAGAGGTTGCAAAAAGGGCGAAATCTTTCGGAATGCGCGTGATAGCGTATGACCCATACGCACCCAATGACTTATTCAGCGAACTTGGTGTGGAGAGGAAGGAGTTGGACAACCTTTTGGCAGAGGCGGACTTTGTAACCATACATGCAATTCTCACACCTGAGACTAGGGGACTGATAAACAGGGAGAAAATTGAGATTATGAGGGATGGCGCGTATCTTATAAACTGTGCGAGGGGTGGAATTGTTGATGAAGGCGCACTTTACGACGCTCTCAAGTCTGGAAAGCTTGCAGGAGCAGCGCTGGATGTCTACGAAGTTGAGCCTCCCACAAACTCTCCCCTGCTTGGCTTAGATAACATAATATTAACGCCCCACATAGGTGCATCCACGAAGGAGGCACAGGAAAGGGCGGGTGTTACTGTTGCAAGGGATGTGCTTAGAGTCCTGAAGGGCGAGACGCCCGAGTTTCTGGTAAATAAAGAGGTGGTTGGATGATTGTGAAGAAGAGGGCGATGGATGTTTTGGCTGAGGATGTGAGGGATGGAGAGGGTGATGTGAAAATAAGGTGGCTGATCACGCAAAAAGACGGTGCACCCAACTTTGCAATGCGGGTTTTTGAACTAAGCCCAAACAGTGCGACGCCGTATCATGTGCATCCGTGGGAGCATGAGGTCTACGTGCTGGAGGGAAAGTGCAAGATTGTGAGCGAGAAAGGCGATGTTTTTTGCGAGGAGGGTGATGTTGCTTTTGTTCCGCCGGGCATTAAGCATCAATTCAGAAACGTAGGGGATGGAAAACTAAAGTTTATATGCGTGATACCGATAATTAAGAGCACGCCAGAGTGCTAGGATGGCTGCAGGTGCTGATAAAAATGGTGCTGGAATCCCTAGGCGAGGCGTTGAAGGGCGCTATACGGAAAATTGCGAGGGCAAGTTATGTTGATAAGGATTTGGTCAAAGAGGTGGTGCGAGACCTGCAGAGAGCACTTATAAGGGCTGATGTAAACGTAAATCTGGTGTTCAGGCTAACCAAAGAGGTCGAAAGAAGAGCGCTGGAGGAAAAACCTCCTCCCGGCATGAATGCTAGGGAGCATGTTATAAGAATTATCTATGAGGAAATAGTTAAGGTTCTTGGCAGGGGAAGGACACTGGAGATTAAACCCCAGAGAATACTTTTTGTTGGTCTTTATGGGCAAGGAAAAACAACAACCATAGGCAAAGTTGCAAAGTATTTTCAAAAACGCGGGCTAAAGGTTGCCCTTATCGCGGGCGATACTCATAGACCAGCCGCCTATGATCAGATTTTGCAGATAGGGCAGCAACTCAGTGTGCCTGTTTATGGAAGAAGGGGTGAGATAAAGGCACCAAAGATTGTGAGGGAAGGGCTTATAGAACTCAAGGATTATGATGTAATCCTGATAGACAGTGCGGGTAGGCATTCCTTGGAAAAAGAACTTATTGAAGAGATAAAAAGGATGGCGCGCGTAGCACGCCCTGACGAGATCGTACTCGTTCTCGATGCGACTATGGGTCAGCAGGCTGGTGAGCAGGCAAAAGCCTTTCATGATGCCGTAGGAATAACTGGAGTTATCTTGACAAAAATGGATGGGAGTGCAAAGGGCGGGGGCGCACTTAGCGCTGTAGCCGAGACTGGAGCACCAATCCTCTTCATAGGAACAGGAGAGCACCTAGACGACTTGGAGGTTTTTGACCCGACGCGATTTGTGTCCCGCCTGCTTGGTATGGGGGATTTACAATCATTACTTGAGAAGGCGGAAGAGGCAATGAGCGAAGTTGATATGGAGAAGACTGTGAAGCACATAATGAGCGGAAAGTTCACACTCAAAGACATGTACAATCAGATGGAGGCACTTACGCGCATGGGGCCGTTGAGCAAGATATTTTCAATGCTGCCCATGGGCATGCAGAGGCTTTCAAAGGAAGAGATTGAAAGCATGAGGGAGAAGTTGAGGAAATTTAAAGTAATAATGGACAGCATGACTGAAGAGGAACTGGAGAACCCAAGGATAATAAAACACTCTAGAATCATAAGGATTGCTAGGGGTAGTGGAACAACCCCGAGCGATGTGAGGGAATTATTAAAGCAGTATAAGACATCTAGGAGGGCAATAAAGGGCGTGCTTTCAAATAGAAAACTTAGAAGGCAACTAATGAGGCATCTAAAGGAAGGCGGGCTTGATTTTGGAACCATGTAACGCAAACCTTTTTATCGTAATTGCTATAATACGAAGCCCATAATGGTGGAGTTTACCAAACACAAATCTATGGAGTTGCCGAGAAGGGTCGTTGTTGGTCATGACGCGTTGGAGAGTGTGCTCGATGTTGTGGAAAACGTGCATTTATCAGGTCCGTATCTGATAGTGGCTGATAATACAACAAAGAAGGTTGCAGGAGATAAAATTGCGGACATGCTTGAGGATACTGGTAATGACGTGGATTTTGTGCTGATAAAGGAGGCGGACATGGAGACTGTGGAGAGTGTCGTGGCTCGTATAAGAGAGATTAAGGCGCACACGGTGTTTGGTGTTGGCGGTGGCAGACCCATTGATGTGGCTAAATGCTCCTCGCACAGAGAAAATGTTCCATTTGTGAGTGTTCCCACAGCGGCATCGCACGACGGTATTGCATCATCTATCGCATCAATAAGAATTGAGGGTAGAAACACGTCCATAGAGACACGCTCTCCCACCGCCGTAATCGCAGATACTAAGATCATAGCCTCAGCCCCTTATCGCCTGATGGCATCTGGCTGTGGGGATATAATTGCAAACTACACGGCGGTTAAAGACTGGAGACTGGCTAGAATGCTGAGGGGAGAGAGCTATAGTTCATACGCCGCTGCGCTCTCCGAGATGACGGCGACAATGCTCGTGGAGAACTCAGAGGCTATAAAACCAGGGCTGGAGGAGGCCGCATGGATTGTTGTTAAGGCTCTGGTATCATCCAGTGTTGCCATGTCAATTGCAGGCTCATCACGTCCTGCTAGCGGTGCAGAGCACAAGTTTTCCCATGCACTAGACATAATCGCCCCTGGAAAGGCTCTTCACGGCGAGCAATGCGGAGTTGGCACAATAATGATGATGCACCTGCACGGTGGAGATTGGAGAATGATTAGGCAAACATTGAAGAACGTGGGTGCACCAACAAATTATAAGGAGTTGGGCGTGAGCAGAGAGGACATAATAAAGGCGCTCACTATGGCTCATAAAATTAGACCCGAAAGATACACAATACTCGGAGATAGAGGGCTGACAGAAGATGCTGCGGAAAGGCTGGCGGAGGAGACAATGGTTATATGAATAAATTTCATGTGGAGGTGAAAGGGCATGGTGATGATTACGCTATTGGATGAAAACTCTGCAAAAGTTGGTTTTGAATTCATATTCATGGGCCCCATACAGAACTGCAAGGACTGCAAGTTAAAAAACGTGTGCTTTAACTTGGATATTGGGGGAAAATATAGGGTTACAAAGGTCAGGGAGAAAAAACACCAATGCAAGGTGCACATGGGCAACGTCATGGTTGTGGAAGTTGAAAAAGTACCATTGGAGATATGCGTGGATACAAAGAGCGCCATTGAGGGAAGCATGGTAATGCTTGGGCAGAGGGATTGCATGTACCCGAAGTGCGAAAATTACAGGAGGTGCTTCCCGCTCGGGGTAAGGAGAGATGCGAAATTTAAAGTCAAAAGTGTCGGTAAAAAAGCCAACTGCGCTATGAAGTATAATTTAAGTATTGTCACGGTCGAGTGAGCGCTTATCTAATTAATTTCCACATTGCATAGCCACAGCGAGTAATGTGATTACTACACTCTAAATCTTTTTATTTGACTATCACAATTACGAAGGCCATGGCATCGAAGAAGGTTAGACACAACGCGGATAAGTGTATGCTTTGCGGAGGGTGTGTGGCTGTTTGCCCAGCAAATGCGATAACGCTCTATGAAACAGTACTGGTTGTGGATGAAGATGCATGCATAGGGTGCGGAGAGTGCGTTAGGGTGTGCCCCATGGGTGCAATGGAGTTGTGATAGAGATGTACGATGTTGTAGTCATCGGGGGAGGACCTGGAGGGCTTGCTGCGGGAATATACGCTGCAATGGAAGGTGCTAGCACTGTGATTTTGGATAGAAAGAAGGAAATAGGCAGACCTGTTAGATGCGCCGAGGGCACATTCTTTGAGGTCATAAGCGATTTGAATCTGAGCAAGAAATGGGTTGTCAATACAATGAATGAAGCGATCGTATATTTGCCAAAAGATAAGAAGATATCAGTGAAAACATCGCTTGAGGGCATGAGCATTGACAGGGTTGTTTTTGAGAAAGAACTCGCCATGAAAGCAATAAAGTACGGTGCCGAATTAATGCTAAACAAAAACGTTATCAGAATCAATGGCGGAGATGTTATTCTTGCTGATGGTAGCAAATTACGGGCAAAGATTGTGATAATTGCTGATGGAGTTGAGTCGAAAATCGCAAGATACGTTGGTGTGAGAACAAAACTCAGACCTGAAGACCTCGGTGTGTGTGCGCAGTATACGATGGTTGATGTTGATGTGGGCAGGCATACCGCTGAGTTTTATTTGAGAAATGACATTGTGCCAAGAGGATACGCTTGGGTGTTCAGCAGGGGGGATGAGGCAAACGTGGGGGTGATAACATTGGGCTCTGTGCGAAGGAGGGCGATAGAAATCCTCAAAGACTTTGTGGAAAAAAGATGCCCAGGGGCAAGGGCTGTTAGGTTTACGGCAGGCTGTGTTCCATTGTCTCTGCCAATAAACCGCTATGTTGTGAAGAATTTTATGCTCGTGGGTGATGCCGCAAGATTTTCCAATGCTGCTGGAGGCGGGGGAATACACACAGCTCTTTTATCTGGAAAAATTGCAGGGGAGATTGCGGGAAAGGTGGCAAACAGAAACTTGGATATGTCTGCTCTTGAGGAGTATAGAACGATATGGAGAAAGTACCATAGAAGGCTTATAAGAAATTATTATCTCAAGCAGAAAGCCACAACTGGCAGGGACGAAGACATTATACGACTTTTCAGAAAGCTAAGCCCTGGGATTGTTCTCCTCAAACTTGGCCCGTTATCGCGTCTATTCCTTAAGTGGTGGTGGGGATGAGGCTATCCGATATGGGCGAGCGAGCAGTGGTGAGCGAGTTATTGAAAAAGTTTGGTATAGGCGATGTGGATGATTGTGCCTACATAAGCGTTGGGGGCAAAATTTTGGCAATAACCTCAGATACTGTGGGCGTGGAGACGCACATGGTTCCAGGTGCAAGTTATGCAGACTTTGGCTGGTATGCATGCGCGGTTAGCATGAGCGATTTAGCATCAGCTGGTGCCAAACCCGTTGCGATAGTTTCTAACTTCACCCTACCTCCCGAGTTTGATCTCGGTGATACACTCTCCATTGCTGAGGGAGTAAATGACTGTGCAAGGCATTTCGGGTGCAGGGTTGTTGGCGGTGATACAAAAGAAGGAAAGAGTGCAAATGTGGGGATAACGGCAATAGGAATCGTTGATGGAAGACCAATGAAAAGGTCCGACGCTAGAGTTGGGGATGTTGTTGCAATAACTGGCGAGATTGGAAGGGCTTACTCGGCAATCCTAAAAATAAGGGAAGGGGTTTGGGGAAAGGATGAGGTCTATGATGTTATGAGACCCATGCCCCGCATTTATGAGGGAATAAAACTGGCAGAGCTTGCTCATGCATGTATTGATATGTCTGATGGTGTGTATATAAGCGCACACTACATCGCTGATGCCTCAGGTGTTGGTATAGAAATATACAGGGATGATATTCCACTTTGCGATAGAATAATGAAAATGTGCGAGAAAGGAAGGGCGTCCATTGATGATGCGCTCGCTTACGGTGGCGACTTCGAACTAATGATAACTATTCCCGAGGATATGGTCAGGGATGCCATGGCAGTCTTGGATACCTTGACCGTTATAGGCAGGGTTGTTGATAAGAATCTTGGAAAAGTGCTGATTGTTGATGGAGAAAAGAGACCGTTGCCCCTAGCGGGGTATGAGCACTTCAAACACGGTGATAAAGGTGGGTGTAAAAGGTAATGCGAGAAAAGGGAAAGGAGAAAGAAGAAGGTATGTTGTATTTAGGGTGTGGTGTCCTGTGCCCAAGAGGGTTTTGATAGGGCACATGAATAGGTTGAAGTATCGCCCCTACCTTGTTTACTACGATGGCGTTTTTGGCATTGTTCGATGCACGAACAGACAAAAAGAGGATGTTATAAAACACCTGTCAACATTCAAGTACGGTGCTGTAAAAATTATTTCGCTGAAAACTACGGGAACTATCAGGAAGGCAAAGAGGGTGTTATCGGAGTATTACAAGTTCATGCCGCAGCCCTTAGACCCATAAAATTTGTCTGAAATACAAAGAAGGCGCTATATTTCTCCGCTTGTGTAGTATCCGAAATTGTTATTAAGAGGTAATTGTTTTTTGGTTGCTGCCAATAGCATTTTCGGAGGAAAAATATGGGAGATTTGCTTCCAGAACTTGAAGAAAGGCGAAAAAAAGAACTTGAACTTGCGGAGAAGGCCAGAAAAAAGAGGGATGAACTTAACGCTGAAGCCAAGAAATGGGCAGATAAAAGGGACGAGTTCAACGCCGTTGCTAGGGAGTGCTTGGATAAGGCAGCAGAGCACCAAAAGCGAAGAAACGAGTTTAACAGAAAGGCTAGAGATGCCAAGAAAAAGAGAGATGATATTGTAAAAAAAATATCAGATCTTAGGGCAAAACTTGACAAACTTAAAAGGAACTTTCTTCCACGGGATGGCAAGCCCCTTGGCAGGCTGAAAAGAGAGTTGAAAGAACTGGAGTTCAAACAAATGACCATGGTGCTCACACCGCAGAAGGAAAAGGAACTCATAGAGATCTTATCTAGGATTAAGGCTGAGATTGATAGAAAGGAAAAAATGCTCATGCAGAATGAGGAGATAAGAAGGCTTGTAGAGGAGATTGAGGCTCTCAGGAAAGAAAGTGATGAATGGCACAAAAAGGTTGAGGAGTACGCAAGAAGGGCACAGGAGGAGCATGATTCAATGGTTGAACTTTACGATAAAGCAACAAAAGCGAGGCTTGAGGGTGATAAATGCCATCAGAAGTTTCTGGATATCAAAGCAATGGCTGATGAGGAGCATAAGAAGTACCTGGAGCACATGAGACTTGTGCGAGATTATGACAAGATAATAACGGGTCTTAAGCAAAAAGAAGCGTGGGAAAAGAAAAAGGTAACTTATGAGAAGAAAATAATTGAAGAGTTGTTTGATAAGTTCAAAAGGGGTGAGAAACTCAGTACTGAAGACTTATTCATGCTTCAGAAGGCTGGAAAAATATGAAAGTTTACGCCTCCCTAGGAACACTGATACGCCTTGGGCTTATTAAGGGACAAGAATTCGAGCAAAAAACCGCGTACTTTGTCCTTGGAAGTTATTGCATGAATAACTGCGCCTTTTGCGCTATGCGGAGGAGTGCGCCAAAACCATCCAATGAGAATAAGGTTCGCCTGTCTAGGGTTACATGGTATGCCGTTGGCGATACATTCTTTGCACATACAAAACTCAATGATTTTTCTAGGATTTGCCTGCAGTGTACAACGTATCCGGGCGTACTCAAAGACCTCGAACATACTCTAAGAAAAATCAGGAGGGCTATTGATATGCCCGTATCCGTATCAATACACCCCTTGGCCAAAAACGCATACATGGCGTTGAGGAGAGAGGGGGTTGAGAGGGTGAGCGTGGCATTTGATGGATGTACCAAGGAGGTGTTTGATAATGTAAAAGGTGTGGGTATTGGAAATAGGTGGATATGGGAGCAGTTTTGGAAGGGCTTGGAAAACGCTCTCGCAGTTTTTGGAAATGCCACAGCGCATCTAATAATAGGCTTGGGGGAAAACGACCACGACGCTATAAAAACAATGATAAAACTTAGGGATATGGGCGCTAACACCGCTCTCTTTTCGTACACTCCTACTTTAAATCGCTTATATGGTAATTGGGCAAAAAAAATTAGAAGACCAAAAGTTGGCAGGTATCGAGCAATACAGGCATCAAGATACCTGATATACGAGTATGGATACGGGCTGTCAGACTTTGTTTTTGATGGTGGAAGGCTGAGGGGCATAAAAGGGCTTGAGGATTTAATGTCGCCAAGGGCTTTTCTAACATCAGGATGCCCTCATTGCGATCGCCCCTATTATAATGAGTTTCCCGGTGGCGTAATATATAACTATCATAGGCAGCCCACGGCTAAAGAGTACGAGAGAGATTTTGACACGTTATTGGATTATTTGATGAACTAGACTGTTTTTGTATATTCCAGAATTCTAACATCAATGCAAGGATTAACCAAATGATCTGCAGGAGTGTTTGCAGCCATTGCCTAAGTTACTTACCGCATCCTGAATCGCACAACCGCAACACTTAGGACTAAGATAACAATGGCCTCGATTGCGCCTATAGTATAAGCCTATGGTATAAAGCCATCTTGCACATTTGCTTCTATGCCCACACCTGATGTTTTGACTTGGCAGGTTTAACTCTCAACAATGCAGCATCCCTGCACTCTCTCCACACATTTTATGATAACATGGGGGGCTGTTATATTTTAATTTTTGTCAAAAGATTCGTAAAAATCCCTCAAAATACACGTCGCGTTAATGATTTATTGAAACTTTAAATAGGAAAGGCGCTATACCCGAGGGTGGCGGTTTTGATGTATGGTGAAAAGGGTGCACTCAAAGAGTTGAAGTTAAGCATGGTAATACCCACAATAAACGAGGAAGAAACTATAGGGCAGGTGATAGACTCTATACCAAGGAGCGAGTTTAAGGATGTTGAGGTCATAGTTGTGGATACCAACAGCACAGATAGAACCGTGGAGATAGCCAAGGAAAAGGGCGCCATTGTTATAAACGAGCCCAGGCGCGGATACGGTAGAGCGTATAAGACAGGGTTTTCGATGTGCACGGGGGATATT
>Ga0180302_10000616_pt1 | contig 16078 bp, 13 predicted proteins | sample GuaBasSediGuay17_FD_121794 | JGI IMG/M metagenome (GOLD analysis project Ga0180302, IMG submission 121794) | Subseafloor sediment microbial communities from Guaymas Basin, Gulf of California, Mexico - Guay17, Core 4571-4, 12-15 cm | ecosystem: Environmental > Aquatic > Marine > Hydrothermal... | reverse complement strand
TGGGCCGTAGCCGCCATTGCCGGCGCCGTCGGAGCCGTCTACTTCGCCCTGAGGAGTCAGCCGGAGGAAGAGCTAGCTGAGCCCATCAGGCTTGAGGATGCAAGAGAAGTGGGGGAAGAGGAGAGTTAGAGGGCGCCTAGCCTCTTCAGGGCCTCTCCGTACTTTATTAGACCAACCATCGCTCTCGCGGCTCTCTCGGGTGTTGGGTAGGCCGGCACACCGAGCTCGTCGAATCTCTCTCTGAAGGCCACTCCATATGCTCCCTGACCTATGTCCGCAACGAGTACAGGCTTGTTGCCTTTCTTCGCGACTTCTGCTATCCTGTTGGGGAGATCCGAGGTCAACCCAGGAACGTGGTGCAGCGGGAGTACTATTATCCCATCGACCTCAGGAGCCTCCACTAGAACCTTGAGGGCCTCCACGAATGCGTCATCTGTGGCGCTTCCCGTCACGTCAACAGGGTTGGCGACTGAGGATATCGGGGGTATTATTCCCTCCCTCATCAGCGCCTCCAGCTTGGCCCTGGTTTCCGACGACAGGGGCACTACCTCCGCGCCCCTACTCTCTAGCTCGTCTGCCGTCATGACACCAGCTCCTCCGCCGTCTGTCAAGACGGCGACCCTCCTCCCTCTCGCTGGCGGCTGCATGGAGAGGGCCTTCGTGACGTCAAATAGCTCCTCGACCTCGTAGACCCTCACGATCCCGCTCTGCTTGAAGGCAGCCGAGTAGACCTCGTCGGTCCCCGCTAGCGCGGCCGTGTGAGAGCTTGCCGCCCTTGCGCCGGCGGAGGTTCTGCCAGCCTTGAGGACGACTACAGGCTTCTTGGGGACAGTCCTCCGCGCCGCCTCAACGAACCTCCTGCCCTCCTCTATTGACTCGGCGTAGATCACTATCACCCTTGTCTTGGGATCGTCTGCCAGGTACTCCATCAGCTCTACCTCGTCCACGTCAGCCTTGTTTCCGTAGCTGACGAACTTGGCTAGGCCGAGACCCTCGCCAGCCATGTAGTCCACGCACGCGACGCCGAATGCACCAGACTGCGTTAGGAGGGATATGTTACCGGGCCCAGGTCTCGGCAAGGAGGGGAGCAGCCTCCCTCCTATCTCTTTCGAGTAGGGTAGGAACATGGTGTCCACTCCTGTCTCAGGGCAGACCACTCCCACGCAGTTTGGTCCTACGACTCTTATCCCGTGCTTCTTGGCCACTCGGATCAGCTCTTCCTGCAGCTTAACGCCCTCTCCCCCGACTTCGGCGAATCCTCCCGAGATCACGATTACGTACTTTATGCCCTTGGATCCGCACTCCTCGAGGACCGCTGGGACTATCCTCGCTGGCACAACCACGACTCCCAGATCTACCGCTTCTGGGAGCTCTGAGACGCTCTTGTATGTGGGCACACCTAGTATTGGCTCAGTTGCCCTCGGGTTAACTGCGTAGAGCCTCCCCCTATAGAGGCCCTTCTCCTTGTTCTCTACCATTACTCTCAGTAGCTCGTGGCCTACCGACCCGGGTTCACGAGATGCGCCTATGACTGCCACAGAATCAGGGTAGAAGAAGGGGTCTAGCTGCCCCAAGAGTATCCCGCGGGGGCCCTTCAGTTATTTTGTTAAAAATCCTTCAATCATCACTCGGCCTTGGGCCTGGTTGCCGCCTCCTCTCTGCTCTCAGCCGAGACAAGGAGATGCCTCTCAACTGCCTCAATGTAAGCCTCAAACTCCTCTCTAGGGGTATCTTCCATCTTGGTGAGCTCTTCTTCGTGCACCTCATAGTACAGCCTAGCCTCTTTGAGTAGAGAGGGAAGCCTGACAAGCTCGGGTTCAACGAGCAGGATCGCCACCTCAAAGTACTTCGAGCCTGGAGCCACGGCCAACCCCTCCCTGATGTCGAGACCAGCTATCTTCTCGCTCAAGAGCTCCTTGGCCTCGAACACAGACTCAACGTTTAGGTACTCCTCGGGCCCTCTCACGACCAGCGCAGCCTTTAGAGCAGTTCCAGGGCGCACCTCCGCCAGACAGCCCTCGCGGAGAGCGGCTTCTGTCAAGAATTCTAGGCTGCCGCCGACGGACTCCACTCTAGCTCTCATGTAGCACGGAACCGTGAGGGAGGCCTCGAAGAATCTGAGTATGGACTTGAGGTCTTGAGAGTCGAAGGTGGTCTTGTACCCGCCTCTCAGAGGCTCGACGTCAGCTGCAGACATCGCTACTAGACACTTGCCCACTAGAGAGTTTATCCTGTCCAGTATCTGTTCGTCGGTCAGGCCTGGCTCGTCTCTCAAGACGATCTCGCGGGCTATCTCGTTATCCAGCAAGATAAGTGAGTCCACTCTCTTCAGCATATTTGCTATCGCGATCGCCGAGTTGTAGGCGAACCTCATGCTCTCCTTTGGAAACTTGAATGGGAGAACTCCGACGGATATTATCGGCTGAGTGAGTTCTCCCGAGGGGCCTGCCAAGAGTTCCTTTACGTACTCGGCGACTATGGGCATGGAGCCGCTTCCAGTCCCACCCCCAAGCGCGGCGGAGAGCATCACGCCTGTTGACTCAGATATGCCTCTCTCTGAGACCGCCCTGACGAATAGCTCCCTGCTCTCTGGATCCATCATAGCCTTCATGGAGTCCTTCCAGCGCGCACCAACGCCAGCTCCGCCGAATTTCCCAAAGAGGTAGAACCTATCCTTGAGCACACTGAGCTTGGCTCTGTCCGAGACGGAAGTGTTGAACACGACGGCGTCTATCATCGCAGAGGGGGTCTCTCCCGAGAACGTGACGTATGTTTTGTCGATTATTGCCCCTCCTGCCCCGCCGAGGCCAATGCCAAACCATCTCATGAAGGCACCTCTTCGTCGTGGGAAGACAAGAGATATTATTAACAGTCGCCAGTTAGCTAAGGAATTCTCCTGGCTATCTTCCTCTTCAAGGCTATCAGTCTTGATGAGACTTCTGGAGCGTTCTCCGGTGACGCCTGAGCCTTCAGAGACTCGATCTCTGATACCAACTGTGTGATAGTTTCTGAACTGGACCTCTTGAAGAGTTCGCCCACCAAGACCGCTAGCGCGTCTATCCGAGCGGTGAGTTCACCCATTTCCAAAACCTCTACCTCAGGGACGCGTTCCACGGGAACCGCGAGCTTAACCTCTTCTGGCGGCGCTAGCGGGGCTTCCACCTCCTCTAGGGGAGGCGGAGGGGGAACTTCAGGTGCGGGCTCAGGTTTGGGTGGAGCCTCAGGTTTGACTACTTCCAATTCGGGCTTGAGGGGAGCGAGAGCCTCAACTTCCTTCGGCGGCTTGACAGCCACGATTCGGTCGCCCACAAGCTTAATGAGTCCTTCCTTAGCGAGACGCTCGGCAGTCCATGCCCTCCACCTCTCCGGTATCTTCTCTAATCCGTCTAACCTCAATTCTCGCTCAGACTCGAGCCTCGAGAGGATGTACTCCTTCCAGTATGGATAGAACTTCTGAGCATCTGACACGGCTTCCAGGTACTCTGAGAGCTTTCGCTTCACCTCTCTAAGCGGCGCCAGAGCCTTCCTAGCCCGCTCCTCAGGAGGTACAGACTGGATCTGCAGAGCTGCCCTTATCGTGGCGAGCACTGCATCGCCCTCCGACACGAGCTTGAGCTGCTGAGTGAGGGGTCCTGCCTTCTCTTCAGCCCGCTTGATGAAGATTAGAAGCTCTAGAGTTTCTTTGATCTCTCTCACTTCTTCAAGCACGGCGTCCACATCTTCAGGGTCATTTAGCTCTGTACCAGCTCGAATCGATGACAGTTTGACTGCGAGAGAGCCGATTAGAGCCGTAAACGCATTCGTGTTAAACTCCTTGTCGAGTAGGTCAGCAGCCTCCTCTGCCTCCGGTATCATGGCGAACGTAGTCTCGAGCTCGCTTGACAGCTTTTCGAGCCTCTCGAACTCGGCGACCAAGTTGGCCAGCGCCTTCTCCTCTATGATCCTGAGATCTGAGAGAGCTATTTCCAAGCACTCCAAGTCCTCTGGCGGGCACCTCCTCTCTATCCTCGCTATTCTCGCCTCAATCCATCGCAGTGAGTCCTTTAAGTACTCTGGCTCTAGACCCACCTCGCGCATCCTGTCTATCTTCACCCGGAGCGATTCTATCTCCCCTCTAAGCTTGGATAGCTCTGCTGTGAGGGCCGCCCTGACTTCTTTGGACTTGGAGAGGACTGTCTGAATCTCTTTTAGCTCAGAGTCGATCCTCTGCGTCTTGATGAGAGAGGACTCGAGGTCGGCCGGAGACTGCAGCGGAGACTCCAGAAGCTCCGCTATCTCTCTGAGGATCGCCTCGAGTCTGGAGGCGATCTCCGTGAATCCACCGCTCTTAGCCGCCTTAAGCAGCTCTTGAGCCTCCATCTCCATGGACTCTAGCTTCTTAGCAAGGATAGTCCTAGCCTCCTCCTCGATAGTCCACAGAATCGCCTCCAGAGAGTCCATCAGTGACTCGATCTTCGGAGAGTACCTCTTGGCGACGCCCCCCTTGCCAAAGGCCTTCCCCAGAACTCTGGCTATTGGGCCGGGCTTCGAGGCCACATCTGGGTCTTGAGACATCTCGCGGACTAGATCATCGACTTTCTCCGCGATCTGTGCCAGCCTGGGAGCCAGCTCGTCCACCTGAGGGCTGCCCAAATCAGCCAGCCTCTGCAGGATGCCGTCTCCCCTCGCCGTCATGAGGAGCAGGAGTCCAAGCGCGTCTAGTATACCAGCGAGCTTGAGGTTTTCTAGCATGTTCCCGGCCACGTCGGGTGGTATGCCCCTCCTCTGGAGTTCTCTGAGGATGTATTCTCTGTCGACTCCGCTGCTCGCCAGAGTTCAGCACCTCTCAATATGGATACTTGGGAGCATGGCTATAATTATCCATGAACCCTATGATGGCGGCTGCACCTCGAAGAAATTCCGAGCGAGCCTAGTGGCCCAGGCGTACATCTTCCCGTCCTTCCTTCTCACTCCGATGAGTCCCTCCTTCCTGAGCCTCCTTACATGCCTGTAGGCCGAACTCCCCCTGATTTTAGCGAGGTCAGACAGAAACATCCCTCCCCTCTCCAGTAGAACCGCCAAAGTCTTCAGCTCAGCCCTGCTCAGCTCTGGCTTCGGGGCCAGCCTGCCAACTATCTCTTGAAACTCAGGCCGCACGGTCATGTACCAGCCGCTCGGCCTCTTCTCAATCGTTATCGACCTGCCCTCGTAGTAGGACTTCAGGGACTCTACCAGCTCAGAGACGTGTTCTGCTGGGATCTTCGCTATCCTAGCGAGCTCTTCGTCGCTGAGAGGCCTTCCAGATATGAAGAGAGCGGCCTCTATGATGAGCTCAGGATTCTCCAACACGCTTTACTTCGACGAGTATCTCGTCAAAAAGCCTATCCTGAGTGAGACTTATCTCGCCCTCTACCTCCATGTGGAGCAGAGATACTAGCGCCTCGGCAGCCTCCTCCCTGCTCCTAGCCAGCCTGCTGAAGGGAACCGCTCTCTCGCTAGATTCCCTCACGAGCTCGAGGAGCCGCCTTCTGACCCTCGCGAGGTGCTCAGCCAAGCTTAAGGCAACGGCTACGATCTTCGCCAACCCCTCTCCGGCATCCCTCTCAAACTCTCGGGCCCACTTCCTAGCCGAAATGATCTCCGACAGCCTGGGCCTCCTCAGGGGAATCCTGCCGAGCAGGGGCTGAGGCTCCACCACCGTGACCTTGATTCTCTCCGGTCTCTTTTGGGCTCTCTGTGGAGCGCGGACCGTTTCAGGCGTTATTAACCCTTCTGCGGCTCGCCTCAGCTCCAGCGCTAGAGCGTAGATCGCTCTCGCCGCCTTAGATAGGTCGCGAGTGCGCCTGAACTCGGCCAGGATGCCCCTTACCCTATCCCGGAGCCTGGCTCCGAGGGAACTCGTCCAGCTTCACCCCCACGATTTTGGACTCGCCGTTCAGCATTCTAACGCCAAGGATCGCGTCGGCTTCTTCTAGAGTGTCCTTCTTCAGCGAGATTATTATCACCTGAGCCCCACGGGCCACCATCCTCTTGAGGAGGGCGGCGTACCTCTTGCAGTTCCTGCCGTCGAGCATCATGTCTGCCTCGTCAAAGAAGTACAGGGGGCTGGGTCTGACGCTCTGAAGAGCGTAGATGAAGGCCAAGGCGGTTAGAGACTTCTCCCCGCCAGATAGGGCCTCCATGGGGACCTCGCCCTTGCCCGGCAGGTTTACCTCAACGTGCAGCTCTAGCTTGGGCCAAGATCCCGCGAGCCTCACGCTCCCAGCTCCACCCAGCATCTCTCCTACAGCCTCGTCGAAGGCCCGAGAGATCTTCTCAGCCGTCTCTACGATCACTCTGTCGCGCTCTGCCTGCAGCTCCTCCAAGGCGTTTAAGATAGACTGCCTGGCCTCCTCCAGCTCCTCGATATCTCTAGACATCTCCTCTACGCGCTCCTCCTCTCTCTTCAGCTCTTCCAGAACATGCGGCCCCACTACGGGCAGAGTCCTGAGCTTTGCGGAGATGCTGGCGTACTCTAGCTCCGGATCTGCGGGCTCTGCTGGCTCGACGCCCTCTAGTTCCTTGAGCCTAGCTCTGAGCTCGTCGAGCCTCTCGAGGAGCCTCCCCCTCTCCTCGGCGATGGCCCTCATCCTCCTCTCGTACGCCAGCCTCTCTGCCAGCGCCCTTTCTAGAACCTCTCTGAGCTCCGCTATCCTCTTCCTGACCTCTGCCAGAGCGCTCTCAACTTCTTGCGCCCTCTCCGGCGGAGGCAGGGTCTTTAGTCTCTCCTCGTACTCCCTGATCTTCTCTTGAACCCTTTCTCTCTCCTCCATTAGCTTAGATAGCCTGTCCCTCAGCCTCCTCTCTTGAGCGGGCGATGGGGGCTTGGACAGGAGGCTCCCGTCCCTCTCGAGGACCTCTCCCTCTATGCTAACGAACCTGAAGCGTCCGATGTCCGACTTCGGCACATCCGCCAGGTCCTCGACGAGCACGGCGTTGCCCACTACTACGCCTATGAGGTCGTGGTACCTGGGGTCTGCTTCGATGAAATCTCTAAGCAGGCCCAGCGAGTATGGAGGGGGGTTGATCCTCGGGGGAGGTTTCAGGACATCCAGAGGGAATATCCTCATCCTCCTTCCCAGCCTCTCCCTTCTGATGGACTTCAGGATCTCCAAGCCTGCCTCTAAGGTCTCAACCACGATGTCTCCCACTCGACTTCCAGCTATGGCTCGATAGGCTAGCTCATACCCCTCTGCGGGACGCAGGAGCTCGCCTACCACTCCTACGAAGGCCGGGTGGCTGGAAACGACTTGCGGAGGTCTCTCAACCCCAATGGTGGCTAGCAAGGCTCTTACGCTCTCCAGCTCCGACTCTATTGACCTCAGCCTCTCACTCAGCGTGGAGAGGCGCACCTTCAGCATGCTAGCCTCTCTGGCCAGCTTTAGATCTCCCGACGACTCTAGCTCCCTCAGCTTAGATTCGGCCGCCTTTATCTCCCTCTGCAGCTCCCGCACCTGCGACTCGCTGAGCGAGGGAGGGGGAGGGGGGCTCAGCTCGCTGAGCTTCCTCTCGATCTCCCCCAACCTCTTCATGAGGAGGGCCTTCTCTAGCGAGGCTAGCTTCGCCTCGAGCCTCGCTCTCTCGTGGTACGCCCTGGCCTTGGCCCTCAGCCTCTCGACCCTCTCCTGCCTCTCCCTCAGTAGTACCCTGGCTACTTCCAGCTTCTCCTCTACCTTCTCAAGCTCTTTTAGCGTGGCGGCTCTCTTCTCTTCGAATTCCTGGACTCCGCTGATCTCCAGCAGGATCTCTGCCCTCTCCCTGGGGGTCGACTCTATCACAGCTGTAACCTCGCCCTGTCCCACGAGGTTGTAGCCTCCCGCGCTAAGCCCAAGGTCGGCTAGCGCATCCCTGACCTCAGAAGCCTGCGCGAGCTTTCCATTCAACCTGTACGTGGAGCCTGACTTGGAGACCCTCCTCTCAAGCCGCAACACGCTATCATTAGACTCAAAGACTAGCTCCACCGAACAGGAATTGGCGCCCTTCCTGATCAGCCCCCTCAGGCCGGAGGATCTGAGCCAGCTCCCGCGGGCCCCCAGCGCGAACATGATAGCCTCCATTATGTTCGACTTCCCGGAGCCGTTTGGCCCGGTTATGGCCGTGAAGCTGTTGGGGAACTCAATTACCGCTGATTTGAACGACTTGAAGTTCTTCAGCCTTACCTTGGTGAGCCTCACGCTTCTATTCAGGAGACCACCCTCCTCCCGGCCTCGGTTATGCAGAGGAGACTCCCCTGGGGAGTCTTCTCCACTGAGATCATCCCTGCTTCTTCTAGCCTCCTAGCCCTCCTCCACAGGGTGGTCTTCGGCATCCCGAGGGCCGCTCTCAGCTCAGACAGGTAGGCCTCTCCTCCCATTTGAATCAACTTTCTGAGGACGGCTATGTCGTCGTACGTCAAGGGTGGTCTCGGAGGCTGTTCCCTGCTCTTCCTACTCCTGAGAACGACAAACACGACTGCAGCGGCTATTACAACAATTCCAGCCGTGAGAAGAACCACCTGCAGTATTGAGAGCCTGATCTTTTGGCCAGAGCCTGGCTGGACGCCGCCCGGAATCGGGATGACGTAGCTCAGCCACGCTGGAGTATCTACCAAGATGATCGTCCTGTTGTCCTGAGATGTAACTGCGCTTGGCATATCCGACATTCCGACGAGTATAGCCCCTTGCGGTAGCCAAACCTCGCACTCGCCGAGATCTGGGGTCACGTTGATCGTCCAGACATCCCCCTCCTTGTATGTGATCTGCTGAGTCGCGTAGCTCAGGTTGACTAGGTTCGCCCCGAAGGTCTCTACCAGTATGAATCCATCGGACTCCGTCGCGTTCAGCGGCAGCCCCTCTCCATCAGTGGCTAGAATCATCTCAGCTCCCGGTAGAGACGGTATCTCTTCAACCAGCCCTCCATTGACGGCCCACAGCGTGCTGACGTAGGCCCAGCCGTCCTCGAAGAGGAATATGCGGCAGGCTTGAGGTTGCGCGGAGACCGCAGCGAGCGGCTGAATCGCAAGAATTGCCACCAGAACGGCCGCGAGCCTGCTCAACTCCATCCCCTAGAAAGCTCCTAATCGGTTACCTGAAACTCCAGCCTCACGACGCCCCTCCCCTTGCTCTTCCTCTTAGTTATCCGTATTCTCCCTACCTCACTCGTCCTCGCCACGTGAGTTCCACCACACGCGTCGGCTCCGACTCCAACTATCTCTATTACGCGTATCTCGCTGAGGCCCCCGTGCGCCGGTCCTAGATGCGAGCCGTACGACTCTAGGAGTCTAGCCGCCTCCTCCCTGGAGAGCACGTGAACTCTCACCTCTGCGTCCATTTCCACGATCTTGTTTGCCTCCTCCTCGATGGCCGGGAGCTGATCTCGGGTTATCGATGCTGCGAAGTCCAGCCTGCCTGATCCCACGCTCAGACCGCTACCGGCTATGTCCACATGCTCTAACAGTCTGCTAACCGCGTGCATGAGGATATGCGCGGCCGTGTGAGTCCTCATTATCAGGTAGCGCCTATCCCAGTCTATCTCTCCAGTTACTCTCTCCCCCACCGATATGACGCCGTCTATCTTGCCTATGTGAACGATCTCGCCGCCCCTATCTTCAGTCCACTCCACGATCAGAGTGCCGTCCTTGCCGCGGATTTTGCCCGTGTCAGCTGGCTGACCTCCTCCCTCAGGATAGAATGCGGTCGCGTCGAGCGTAACGGCCGACTTCTCACCCTCGAGTGCCTCAACTGAGAGTACGGTTGCCTCAAATGTCCTGAGGTAGGGGTCTTTGTAGTAGAGCCTCTCGGTCGGCACGATGAGATTTGGAAACTGCTCGTTAAAGGATTTTTCTCGACGCTATGTAAGGTTCTGACCATGTTGGTCGGTAAATTTCAGCCAAAGGCGAGAGGGAGCCTGATAACACAGCGTTAGCTTGCTCGCGCATTCTCCCCTGTTTGGATGAAGGAAAGGGCGGAAAACCCTGGCAGCAGGAGATCACTTGCATCAGCCGTCTCTGAGATCACCACCGGGCCTCCTCCAAGGTCAGCGTCAAATCCACACTCACGCCGAACCTAGAGACCTCCCTTAGGAACGGATCCGGGTCCAAGTCCCTCTCTGGGAGCAGCACGCCCGGTTCAAGCTTGCCGAGACCAATCCACTTTGCAACAGTACACGCCGGTCCCGCCACGATCACTCCATGGGCTGAGGCTGGTGGGCTGCTCCAGGATCGGGCCACTGCGGTAACTCTTACTGAGCACTCTTTCCCCTCCTTCGATCCCTTGGCCTCGACCACTATAGCGTCGATGTCGTTTGGAGACCACTCCTTCCCCCTGTAGGTCTCTCGCACCAGGGCCTTCAGCACCTGCAGGGGAGAGACCTTGCATCCCGCAATCTCGACCTCGCTCTCTGAGGCGAACCCCAGCCCTGCGAGCATCTTGTACTTGAGGAATAGCTCTCTGGGGAATGACAGCTTGTAGTCGACGAGCTTGAGTCCCTTGTCCTTGAACGTCTCTCCAACGCTCCAGGTCTCCTGATGATCTACGTAGTAGCAGGTCTGAACGCCTATCGGCTCGGGAAATGAGTACTCCTCCTCGCCCCCCATGGGAGGAACCGGCTGCGTCTTGCCCTCGATCCAGATCTCTCCCCCATAGATGAACTCGTCCAGTATGGTCTCGAGCGAGTACGGCACTGGAAGCGGTATGCCAAGCGACTCGTAGTCTACGAAGTCTACCCAGCCCTCCCTCATCCTTACCTCCCGGACCTCGTCCAAGCAATCGGCGGCCAGCCTAGCCAAGACGTTCACGAGCCCTGGGGAGCCCCCAATGCCTGGAACGGCAGCGATCCCCCTCTCCCTGAAGTCGTCGTCGAGTGAGAGCTGCCACTGGAGGGTCTCCCTGTCGGACCCAAGGTCTATGTATCCCACGCCAGCCTTGAGGGCCGCTCGCGTGACGTAGGGAATGACCTTGAAGAGGGCGCAGTTCATCACCACGTCGTAGCCAGCGATCAGCTCGGCCGTCCTATCCACATCTCTTGCGTCTACTTCCTTCCACTCTATCTTCCTAGACGGAGACAGCCTCCTGGCCTCCTCGGCCACCTTCTTGGCCGCTAAGGCGTCAATGTCTGCAACGAGTATCTCTTCAACCTCTGGGCTGAGATCGTCCCTCGCCAGACCCAGGACGACGACCCTGGAAGTCAGGCCCGCCCCTATCACGACGACTCTGAGAGACATCACGTGACCCTCTGCGCGAGTCTATTAATCGTAGCACAGACCGCCGGGAGGGGACCTGCCTTGGAGTGGGAGGTAAAGGTTCTCGAGGAACTCGTCAGGTTGGACACAGACGCAACGCTCAGGAAGAACTACGACAAGGCGGCTGAGATGATCGCTCGATATGCCGAGGAGCTGGGCATGGATGTCAGCATCGTGGGCGACGAGGTTCCCAACGTAGTCGCGAAGTTAGATGTCGGGGCTGAGAAGGACCTCGCGCTCGTGAGCCACTACGACGTAGTGCCAGCCAAGGGTCCCTGGAAGCTGGTTGACAGGGAGATCGACCCGTTTGAGCCAATCGTGATCGACGGGAAGCTCTACGGCAGGGGAGCTGCCGACGACAAGTCCGCCATCGCAGCCTCCCTGGGGGCCATCAGAGAACTCAAGGGTGAGAAGCTGAGGTACAACCCTCTCTTGATCGTGGTTGGAGACGAGGAGGTGGGTGGAACAGGAATCAAGGAGGTCGTAGAAAAGAGGTGCATCACCGGAGACGCGGCCGTCATACTGGATGCCTCCATAGAGTACCTCAGCGTCGGGGCCAGCGGCGTGGTCGACGGCTGGATAAAGGTGAAGGGAAAGGGGGGACACGCTGGGTATCCTCACGTGGCTAGAAACCCGATCTACGGTCTTGTGAGGCTAATCGGGGAGCTGGAGAAGTTCGCCAGCTTTAGGTCCACGAAGCTGTCTGACCTGCCGAGCCCTCCCAGCTCGCCCATTCAGAGGGTCTGGGGCAGGTTCACCGTCACGATGCTCAGGGCTGGCCAGAAGCACAACGCAATACCGGGAGAGGCTTCCGCTGGCTTCGACATGCGGCTCTTTCCAGGAGAAGACCTGAACCAAGCACTGGAGGAGCTCAAATCCTTCCTCACGGACGCCGCCTCTAGGCTAGGTCTCGAGGTGGAGCTGGAGATCGTGGGAAGCGTGAACGATGGGTGGCGAACTCCTCCCGATCACCCATTCGTGGCGGAGGTTCTCAGCGCAATGGAGAGGGCCATGGGCAAGAGGGCCATCGCAGCAGAACTCGGAGGGAACGACGGCTTCCTGTTCGCTAAGAGAGGAGTGCCAACCGTGGCCATAGGGGCTATCAGAGTTCCCGAGAACAACATCCACGCTCCGCTAGAGTTCGTGTACCTAGAGGATGTGGCCGCTCTGAAAAGGCTCATCGTGGAGCTGCTCAAGCCAGGCGCGTCATGAGCCAAGCTACGAGCGAGACGGCGAATGGGACCTCTAGGTTGTCTTCGACCCCGTAGGCCTCTGAGAAGGCCGCAGCTGCAGCCAGAAGCACCGCCTGGAGAGGAGTCCAGTGCAGTGAGGCTATGGGCAAGAACACCAAGAATCCGGCCAGAGTCCCCTCCACGGTCGAAGCTGAGGCAAACGGCATTCTCCTTCTTCCGAGACTAGCACCCACCAGGGCAGAGGCCACGTCTGTAGTCGCGAGAGCGAGGACGCCCCAAACGAAGTTGGACCCAAAGAGGAAGTATGAGATTCCAACGCCGAGTACCCCGTGCATCAGGCCGACCCAGCCGGCCCTCTTCTCGTACTCTCTCTCAACCTGCCTAGCGAGGTTCTCAAGCCACCTCACAGCGGCGTCTACCCTCTGTCCCATCGGAGTCTTTTGAAGCAAAGCCTCTAGCTCTTCAGGGCTTAGAGACACGGCCGGCCCTTTCACTCTAAGGGCGTTCACCCAAGCGACGGCCACCATGAGGAGGCCGTATATCCAAGTCGGATCGGGTCTCTGGAAGAGGAATAACTTGTCTGGGAGCATAGGAATTACTAGAGCTGGAGAGGCTAGCAGCAGGGTCATGATAGCGTGTATTGTCTTACGGATGGCCAGATTCTTGAAGTCCTTCACACGGATTGCGGGCCTCAGACTTGTTAAAGTAGTTCGCCGCTCCGCCACCCTGCTGATGTCGGGAGAGAGAACGCCGCTGGCCTACCGGATCATCTACTCGCTGAAGCTCAGGGGCGTTTACAGACCGTTGGTGAAGCTCGCGGAGCTAGTTGGACCAGGGTCAGTAGGAGTAGATGTAGGAGCAGGGTACGGCCTCGCAAGCGAGCTGATAGCCAATAAAGTCGGGCACTTAGTCTTGGTTGAGCTAGATCGCGGAATGGCCGTCTCAGCTCACCGCAGACTCATCAAAAAGCCAAACCTGTCTGTAGTGAGAGCAAACGCGTGTTCGCTACCAATAGCTGACGAGATTGCTGACTTCGTCGTTTTCTTCGACTCTCTGCATCACATAGCCCCCACAGGCCGGGCGCTTGAGGAAGCGGTGAGGGTGTTGAAGCCTGGCGGGATACTCGCCATATACGACTTGGATGGCTCTAAGCTATCGGCAAAGGCGATGAGGCTCTTAGAGCGCGCCTTCGGGCTCCGATCTAGCTATATGACGGAGAGCGAACTTTGCGGTCGGCTCCACGACCTCGGGGTGATTGTAATCAGCGTGGAGAGAGGATGGGCGGGGCAGCTCAACTTACTCGCGCTGAAACCGCCTAAATCCAGCTAACGTCTACTCTTGTCTCTAGATCCCAAATTAGGCCTTTCGGGATCTTAGAGGGGCCTTGGAATAGTGTGGAGGCCCCCGCCGACGCTGAGGCAAACTTCGAGGCTTCCCTCAAGGAATCGCCCTCGGCTAGAGCCACAGCCAGTGCGGCCGTGAACACGTCTCCCGCGCCCACATCATCCACGGAGTCCTGGAGTTTCACGGCGCCCACCCTCAGCGTGCCCTCATGGCCAGCCACTATGGCGCCATCGGCTCCCATGGTAACCGCCGCCAGTCCGAAGGTCTTCATTAGAATCTTCGCCGACAGCACGGGATCTCCTATTCCGGTAGCCGCGACCGCCTCACTCCAGTTGGCGTGCGCGACGAGTGAAATTCCACGCAGAGGCTCAAGCCTCGCTGGGTTGAGCTTGAGTTCTCCTGAGGCGCCAAACTCCCTGAGGATACCTTGGAGATCTAGAGCTAGTACTTCTGAATTTTCCCTCGCCTGAAAGACAGTTTCAGAGGGTATCTCTCCTGCCACAGGCCCCAAGTGGATTACCTTGCCCCTGAAGTGAGCGATGTCGGCGGCAAGTATAGGAGCGGATCTGCAGACCATCGAGGCGACTACGCTGGCTTCCCTCAAGAATATGCGAAACCGCGTGGTGGGATGTTGAGACCTCGCGAGCCCCGAGAGATCCACTCCCATAGACCTGAGGTACTCTGTGTACTGCTGGGGGAAGTCCTCTCCAACCTTAGTAACGACGACAGACGACAGCCCGAGCCCCGATGCAAACACAGATCCGTAGGAGGCTGCGCCCCCAAGTCTCAGCTTCACGCCCGCGTCACTCCAGAGTTCGTCGACTGTGAGGTGTCCAACCACAACGTAGTCGTACTCCCTCATGGGGAGACCATCACTCCCGCTCCAGGAAGCCAGGATACAGTACGATTCCGCCCGAAGCGCCTATCAGCACTAGTCCCCAGTCTCTCAGTGTCAGAGGCGCGGTCTTGAAGACCACTCTCAGCTGCGGAACGTAAATCACAGCAAGCTGTAGCGCGAAGGAGGACAGGATCGCCAGGATCAATGCTCTGTTCGCGGTCAAGGCCTTCCAGGAGCTGTACACGTACTTCCTTGGGGACCTGCAGTTCAGCGCCAGAAACAGCTCAAAAATTACGGCTATAGTGAACGCCAGAGTTCTAGCCCTCGCGACGTCTCCAGTCAGCTTAAGCTCCATCGCAAACGGAACCAGCGAGGCCGCAGCCGCCACCAATGCGGCTACCAATATGAACCACAGCATACCGTGATAGATCTCCTCTCGTGGATCTCTGGGCGGTCTATTCATCAGATCCTCGTCTGGAGGGTCAAGGCCAAGGGCCATGGCCGGCAGGCCGTCAGTCAGCAGGTTCAGCCAGAGTATCTGAAGCGGGAGGAAGGGCAGCGGCAAATCCAAGAAGGCCGCCAATGAAACTACCAGTATCTCATCCCAGTTTGCCGATAGGAGCAGTCTAATGAATTTCCTTATGTTCTCATAAATCCTCCGGCCTTCCTCAATGGCGTTGACGATTGTAGCAAAGTTGTCATCGGTCAGCACCATGTCGGCCGCCTCGCGAGTGACGTCCGACCCTCTAATCCCCATCGCCACTCCGATGTCGGCCCTCTTCACGGCTGGAGCGTCGTTCACTCCGTCGCCCGTCATAGCGACGATGTGGCCTCGAGCCTTCAGGGCGTTCAGGATTCTCAGCTTGTGCTCTGGGCTAACCCTAGCGAATACCGAGACCTTCTCGACGGCCTCCTCCAGCTCCTCGTCGCTCATCCTATCTAGCTCCCAGCCGGTGATTACGGAGCCAGACTCGTCTATGCCCACTTCTCTAGCCACGGCCGCCGCCGTGAGGGCGTGGTCCCCGGTTATCATGACAACCCTGATGCCGGCCCTCTTGGCCTTCGCCACAGCCTCAGGCACCTCTGGCCTCGGGGGATCCATCATCCCGACGAGGCCTAAGAGCACCATCCTCGACTCCTGAGACTCGTTTAGCTCCTCTCCCTCGGGTACGACCTTGAACGCAAATGCAAGCACTCTCAGCGCCCTGCTCGCCATATCTCGCGTTACCGTATCTAGCTCTGACCTAAGCTCCTCACTCAGCTCCTTAATCTCGCCCCCACTCCACATCACGGCGCTGCAGAGGGGAATGACCACTTCAGGGGCCCCCTTCATGAAGGCCAGAACCTTGCCTTCAAACCTGTGGAACGTCGTCATCCTCTTTCTAGCAGAATCAAACGGCACTTCGGCGATTCTTGGGACCTCGGCTCGCACGTCCTCAGGCTTGAGACCGACGTCAGACGCCGCCA
>Ga0180302_10000615_pt1 | contig 16085 bp, 17 predicted proteins | sample GuaBasSediGuay17_FD_121794 | JGI IMG/M metagenome (GOLD analysis project Ga0180302, IMG submission 121794) | Subseafloor sediment microbial communities from Guaymas Basin, Gulf of California, Mexico - Guay17, Core 4571-4, 12-15 cm | ecosystem: Environmental > Aquatic > Marine > Hydrothermal... | reverse complement strand
TGGTGGAGGTGGACGCCAGGAGGGACAGGGATGTCCTGCGGGCGGAGAGGTGGCGGGTCCTCGCTCCCTTCCGGGGGGACTGGGAGATGCTCAAGCACGACCCGAGGCCCTGGGCCAGGATGCTTTCCGGGAGAGGGAGGGAGGTTGTCCTGCTCAGGGCCGAGGTGCTCCGGGCCATAAGGGACTTCTTCCGGAAGAGGGGCTTCGTGGAGGTGGACCTGCCCGGCCTGGTGAGGCTTCCGGGGATGGAGCCCCACATAGAGCCCCTGAGGACCTCCTTCCATGCAGGAGGAAGGGAGGTCGAATGTTTCCTCCACACCTCCCCCGAGTATGCGATGAAGAAGCTTTTGGCCGCAGGTTTCGAGAGGATATTCTTCTTAGGGTACGCCTACAGGGACGACGAGCCCTCCCCGACCCACAGCCCCGCTTTCCTCATGCTCGAGTGGTACAGGGCATATTCTGACTATAAGGAACTTATGCGGGATTGCGAGGAGCTGTTCTGCGAACTCTTCGGAAGGTTCAAAGGTGGCCTCAGGTTCAGGTACCTGGGCGAGGAGCTCGATGCCTCCCCCCCCTGGCCGAGGGTGGAGCTCAGGGAGACCATGCAGAAGTTCGTCGGGATGGACCCTACCAGGGCGGACGTCGAGGAACTGAGGGAGGCGGCCTCGGCCAGGGGACACAAGGTTGACCAGAGCTGGACCTGGGAAGAGCTCTTCTACCTCCTCTTAGTGGAGGAGGTGGAGCCCAGGCTCGGGAGGCCGAGGCCCACCTTCGTCCTGGATTATCCTGCGAGGCTCCCCTCCCTGGCCAGGAGGAAGGAGGAAGAACCCGACCTCGTGGAGAGGTTCGAGCTGTACTTCGGGGGTCTTGAGCTCGCAAACGCCTTCTCCGAACTCAACGACCCGGACGAACAGAGAAAAAGGCTCATGGAGGAGCAGGCCGAAAGGAAGAGGCTCGCAAGGACGCTTTATCCTTTAGACGAGGAGTTCTTAGAGGCCCTCTCGTACGGCATGCCCCCCTCGGCCGGGATAGCCTTAGGTGTGGAGAGGCTCCTGATGCTCCTCATGGACGAGGACCACATAGCCGAAGTCCAGCCCTTCCCCGTCCATTTCTGGCCCCTTACTTAACCCTCCCCTTCATGGCCAACACCTTGAAGGGAAGCGCCCTTATGAAGGCCGCATCCCTGCACATCCTCTGATCGAACCCCCCGGCCTTTATGGACCTTATCTCCGGGGCGAAGAGTCCGGTGTCGGAATCCCTCGAGACTATCTCTATGTTCCCCTTGTAAAGCTTGACCCTGTAAGTCCCGTTCACGGCCTCCTGCGTCCTGTCTATGAAGGCCTCGAGGGCGTACCTCAGGGGGTGGAAGGCCTCCCCGTGGTACATCATGTAGGCCCACTGCCTGTCTATGGGCTCCTTGAAGAATATCTCCTCCTTGGTGAGGCAGAACTGCTCCAGGTCCCTGTGGAGCTTGAGGACGATGTGGGCTGCCGGGGCCTCGTATATCTCCCTGGACTTGAGGCCCATTATCCCGTCCTCGAACATATCTATCCTGCCTATGCCGTTTTTGCCTCCTATCTCGTTGAGCTTGGGGATCAGCTCCCAGAGCGACATCCTCTCGCCGTCCAGGGCCACCGGCACGCCCCTTTCGAAGGTTATCTCCACGAAAGTGGGCTCGTCCTTGGCCTTCTCAGGAGGGACCAGCCAGAGCCATATGTCCTCGGGAAGTTCCTGGTTGAGGTCTACGGCTCCACTGGCTATCGACCTGCACCACATGGTCTTGTCGTCCCCACCTGCTATGGTCTCCTCCACCGGGACCCCCCAGGCCTCGCATAGGGCCCTCTCCTCCGTACGGGTCAGGTCGAAGTCCCTGACCGGGACGAGCACCTCGAGCCCTGGAGCGAAGAGCGTGAAAACGTTTTGCATCCTGTACTGATCGTTTCCCTTGCCGCTGCTTCCCTCGAGGATGGCGTCGCACCCGAGTTCCACAGCCTTCTCCGCCACCTTCTTAGCTATGAGCTGGCGGGTCATGGAGGTGGACACTGGGTATCCCTCGTAGTCGGAGTTGGCCTTTATGGCCATGGTGAGCCATTCTTCTGCGAACTCTACCTTGGCGTCTACGAGGATGGGCTCTATCCCCAAGGCCTCGGCGTGCCTGAAGGCCATGTCTATCTCGTCCTCCCCCTGTCCCACGTCCACGGTTATGGGGACTATCTCGTCGGCCTTGTACTTCCTCCTGAGGAGGGCTATCCCCAAGGTCGAGTCCAACCCTCCCGAATACGCCACGGCCACCTTGTGCACCTCCGGCACCGGCGTCTCCTGGATCTTCCTTTCGATCTGGGATACTTCCATCATCCTCACCTCCTTGGTCTATAAGGGTGGGCATAAAAAAAACCACCCCCCCTTCGGAGAGGTGGTCTTGCTCAGGAAGTTTACCTCTGAAGCGTCCCATGGAAAGTTTTCCTGTCATGTAGGTGTTCTTAAAGATAAAACTCTTTTCTCCAAAAATCAAGACCTTTACGTATGGTGAGCCTTAGAAGTTTTGGGCCGAGAAGTTCTTAGGCTTAGGATAAATCTTGACAATACCCGATGTGTGTGGTATATTCTCAAAAGACCTTAGATATGGCCAGGAGGAAGCTATGCCCGATGAGGAGAGGAAGGAGGAGGCCCCAGAGAAGGACGAGGTTACAAGACTTAAGGAGGAGCTCGAGCAGGCCAAAGCCGAGGCGGCCCAAAATTACGATAGGTGGCTGAGGGCCTTGGCGGAGTTGGACAACTACAGGAAGAGGGTAGCGCGCCAGATGGAGGCCCTGGTCAAGAGGGCGACCGAGGACTTGGTGGAACAGCTCCTCCCGGTGCTGGACGACTTCGAAAGGGCCTTGGACCATACTCCCGAGGGCGAGGAGGAAAGGAGGGCCTTCGTGGATGGTGTGAGGATGATATACGAGAACTTCCGCAGGGTTCTGGAAGGACAGGGGGTGGAACCGATAGGGAAGGTCGGGGAGGAGTTCGACCCCGAATATCACGAGGCCCTGATGCAGGCCGAGGACCCCGAACATCCTCCGGGGACCGTGTCCAAGGTGGTGCAGAAGGGTTACAAGATGGGCGATAAGGTGATAAGGCACGCAAAGGTCGTCGTGAGCAAGGGGAAGGAAACTTGTGAGGAAGGTGAGGCCTAAGGGCCATGGCTAAGAGGGACTATTACGAGATCTTGGGTGTGGACAGGAACGCCACCCAGGAGGAGATAAAGAGGGCCTACAGGAAGAAGGCCCTCCAGTACCATCCGGACCGCAACCCCGGAGACCCGGAGGCCGAGGAGAAGTTCAAGGAGGCCGCCGAAGCTTACGAGGTCCTCTCGGACCCGGAGAAGAGGGCCCTCTACGACAAGTACGGCCACGAAGGCCTCAAGGGCGTCTTCAGGGAAGGTGGGTTCACGTGGTCCGACTTCACACACGCCTCGGAGTTCGAGGACATATTGGGGGACTTCCTGAGGGGGACGATATTCGGCGACCTGTTCGGCTTCGGAAGGGAGAGGCCGAGGAGGGGGGAGGATATAAAGGTCACCGTGCGCCTGACCTTGGAGGAGATAGCCCGTGGCACCGACAGGAAGATACGGGTGCGCAGGACGAAGGTATGCGAGGCGTGCGGCGGAGCGGGCGGAACGACCAGACCCTGTCCCACCTGCGGTGGCATGGGCCAGGTGAGGAAGGTGTCGAGGTCCTTCTTCGGGGAGTTCGTGAGCGTGACCACCTGTCCCCAGTGCCGTGGGACGGGACAGGTCTTAGATAGGAAATGCTCGGTCTGTAAGGGCAGGGGGAGCGTGGAGGTTGAGGAGACCATCGTCGTGCACATACCCCCGGGAGTCTCCTCGGGGAACTACATACCCATAAGGGGGAGGGGAAACTCGGGTCCCGGCGGGACGGGGGACCTCCACGTCTACATAGAGGAGGAGGAACACGAGTACTTCGAAAGGAGGGGGAGGGACATCCTCTACGACCTCCCCATAAGCTTCAGCCAGGCTGCCTTGGGTGCTGAGGTCGAGGTGCCCACCCTCACCGGGAAGGCCCGTGTGAAGATACCTCCTGGAATTCAGAGCGGGAAGGTCCTAAGGCTCAGGGGGAAGGGCCTTCCGGACCTGGACGGCAGGAGGGGGGATCAGCTCGTAAGGGTCATCGTCTGGACCCCGACGCACCTGTCCGAGGAGGAGAAGGAGCTCTTCAGGAAGCTGGCGGAGTACGAGGACAAGGCCGTCCCGAAGGGTGGCAAGGGTCTCTTCCAGAGGATAAGGGAGGGTTTCAAGATTTGACGGACGCATATGTAAGGATCGAGGCGCCCTCGGCCTCGGAGGACGCCATAGTTAATTTTCTGTTCGAGCTCGGTTGCTCGGGGATGCGGGTGGACGAGGTCGGGGGGAAGGTCAGGGTGGAGGGATACTGCCCCGATTCCGAGGCTGAGAGGGTATGCGAGGCCCTCGGAAGGTACGTATCCTCCCTGAGGGATATGGGGCTTTGGGAGGGGACCGGAAAGGTGGAAGTTGGGTCAGTCCAAGAGGTTCGGTGGGAGCACATATGGAAGTCCCACTTCCGCCCCACCCCCGTTGGAAGGAAGCTCGTGGTCCATCCTCCCTGGGAGGCTCCTCCACCGGGCCGGGTGCCGATAGAGATAGAGCCTGGGATGGCCTTCGGGACCGGGTGCCACCCCACGACCCAACTTTGCCTGGAGGCCCTCGAGGAGCTCATCTCGCCGGGCATAAGGGTCCTGGACCTGGGCACGGGGACGGGGATCTTGGCGGTAGCAGCGGCGAAGCTCGGAGCCGGGGAGGTGGTGGCCTTGGACACCGACCCCGAGGCCGTAAGGAGCGCCAGGGAGAACGTCGCCCGCAACGGTGTGGGGTCCTGCGTGAAGGTGGTGCTCGGCTCCCTCGGGGATGAGCTACGAGGCCCCTTCCAGCTCGTCCTGGCCAACCTCTACCTCGACCTCCTCCTGAAGGTCCTCCCACCTTTGAAGGAGCTTATGTCCCCCGGAGCAAGTGCGGTATTCTCGGGGCTTCTAAGTGACGACCTTCCCGCCTTCCTCGGAGCTTTGGAAGGGGCAGGATATCGGTCCTTGGGGGACGAGGTGAGGGACGGATGGGCAGTCGTGGTGGCGAAGGTGAGGTGAGCTTGCCGGTCTTCTACGTCCGACCTGAGGACGTCGGGGACGGAAGGTTGGTCCTGAGGGAGGACGAGGTTCGCCATATGCGGGTCCTCAGGCTCCGTCCCGGCGACAGGATAGAGGCCGTGGACGGGAGGGGAAGGTGGTTCTCGGCCGAAGTTGAGGATATAGGTGATGCGCTAGCGACGGCCCGTAAGGTCTCGGAGATGGCCTGGGTCGGGGAGCCGGAGGTCAGGGTGAGCTTGGGGGTCGGGCTGCTCAAGGGGGAGAGGTTCGACTTCTTGGTCGAGAAGTCCACCGAGCTCGGCGTGCACCGCATCTTCCCCCTCCTGACCCGCCGCACCGTGCGTATAGGAGTCTCCCCTTCCAAGGCCGAAAGGTGGAGGAGGATAGCCAAGGCGGCCATGAAGCAGTGCCGCAGGAGCTGGCTTCCGGACGTATCCGTCCCCTTAAACCTGGAGGAGGCCCTCCGGGAGATGGGGGACATGGAGCTTAAGCTCGTAGCTTGGGAGGAGGAGGAAAGGAGGACCCTCGAAGATGTGCTACCAGGGGGTAAGGTCAGTTCCGTAGGGTTGCTGGTCGGGCCGGAGGGGGGGTTCTGCGAGGAAGAGGTGGAGATGGCCGAAGATATGGGTTTTGTCCCTTTCTCCTTGGGTCCGAGAAGGTTGCGTTCTGAGACCGCTGGAACCTTGGCCCTCGGGGTCCTGCTCTACCTTTCGGAGGAGCTGAAGCCATATGTCGGAAAGAAAGGCCGATGAGAAGAAGACGATGTCCTTCCTGGACCACCTGGAGGAGCTGAGGTGGCGGATATTGAAGTCCATAATCGCCTTGGTAGTGGCAAGTGGGGTGGGCCTGGCCTTCTCGGGGAGGCTCCTGGAAGTCCTCGTCCTGCCCCTGAGGCGGCTGGAGGAACCCCCGAAGTTGATATTCCTGAAGCCCGTGGGGATGTTCGTGGTGAGGATGGAGGCAGCCCTCCTGGCCGGTGCCCTCTTGGCTTCGCCTTTCATACTGTACCAGATGTGGCGGTTCGTGGCCCCGGGGCTTCTGGAGCACGAAAGGAGGGCCTTCCCCTTGGCCGTCGGGGCGGCGAGCCTATGTTTTCTGGGGGGAGCCTCCATGGCCTACTGGGTGGTGTTGCCCATAGCCCTGAGGTTCCTGGTGGGTCTGGGCACGGAATACGTCAGGGCTCAGTTCGACATCGCTCACTACGTGGGATTTCTGCTGAGGTTATGTTTAGCGTTCGGCGTGGTGTTCCAACTTCCTGTGTTCTCTTACTTCCTCACGAGGTTGGGAGTCCTCACACCCAAGTTCCTGCAGCGCAGCAGGAGGTACGCCGTCGTAGCGGTGGTCGTGTTGGCCGCGCTGCTTACACCTCCAGATGTCGCCTCACAGCTCCTCATGGCGGGTCCCCTGCTCGTGCTCTACGAGGCGAGCATATGGGTGTCGAAGCTGGCGGACAGAAAGAGGAGGTAGAATGTGGCCGCTAAGAGCCTTCCCCGGAGACGATGGGCTGTTCTGGCTGGGATGGGACCTCCTGCCGGGCGCCCACGGGAACGTGGAGGAAGACGAGGATTGGGAGGACGAGGAAGAGGAGTGGGAGGAGGATGAGGAGGAATGGGAGGACGAAGAGGAGGACTGGGAAGACGAGGAAGAAGTTTGAAGGTAGTAGCCTTAGGCACGATAAACCGGGACACCATCCGCACCCCGGACGGGGAGGTGACGGAAAGTTACGGTGGACTGCTCTACACCCTGCTCGCCCTTGCGAGCCTCTGGCCCGAAGCTTCGGTCCACCCCGTGTGCAACGTCGGAGAGGATGTGTGGGAGGCTGTTGCCTCCCTTTTATTTTCCCTTCCATCGGTCGGGAGGGAAGGGGTTCGCAAGGTCCCCTGCAAGAACAACCACGTAAGTATAACCTACGACGAGGAGGGGGGGAAGGAGGAGGTCTTAGAGGGAGGGGTTCCACCTTTGGGTTGGGAGCAGTTGGAGCCGTTTTTGGACGCCGACGCCTTCTGCATCAACTTCATATCGGGGTTCGAGCTTTCGTTGGACACCTTAAGGAGGCTGAGGAGGTGTGCCTCGGGCACTTTCTTCATGGACTTCCACAGCCTGAGCCTGGGGCTCGCCCCGGACGGGAGGAGGTTCCCGAGGCGTCCCGAGGATTGGAGGGATTGGGTGGCCCTCACAGATGTGATACAGATGAACGAGCTCGAGGCGGAACTTCTCTTCGGAAAGCCCGTGACGGACGAGGAGGGGGTCGCCAAGTTCGGGGAGGAGGTTCTGTCGCTCGGACCTCGCATCCTCTGCGTGACCCTCGGCGAGGAAGGGTCGCTCTTGGCCGAGAGGACGTCGGAAGGGCTTAGGACCGGAAGGTTCGAGGCCGCTTCAGTGGAGGCGGCCGACACCACAGGATGCGGGGACGTGTTCTTAGCCGGCTTCGCTGTGGAGTACCTGAGGTCCGGGGACGCCCGCAGGGCGAGCGAGTTCGCGAACCTCGCCGCCGGGCTAAACGCTACCCTCAGGGGAGTAGAGGAGGTCACGAAATTGGGGGAGCTTATGGTTCGAAGGGGGACCTCTCCCGAAGGTCGTCCGACCCAGGGGTAGGTCCTTCGACGAAGTTGGAGGTGAGATGTCGGCCCTTTTGGTCATAGGGGCGCACTTGGACGAGTGCGAATACGGAGCCGGTGGGATCAGCAGGAAGTTCGCCAAGCTCGGCTGGGAGGTCGTCTTCCTCAACACCGTCGGGAGGGGTTACGACGTCACCATATTCGGAGGGGACAGGAAGAAGGAAAGGGCCTTCCTAAGGCAGGCCGAAGAGGCAGCAGGGGTCTTAGGCGCCCGCAAGGTCATCCTGAGATATCCGGACAAACGTTTTCCCGAAAACGACCTCCAGGCCGTCTCCGACATCGCCAAGGTGGTGAAGGAAGTGAACCCTGAGGTCGTGCTGATCCAATGGGTCAAGGACCACCATCACGACCACGTCAGGACCGCAAGGGCGTCCCTTGAGGCACTGACCCATGTGAACCTCTTCGCAGGTGGAGAGCCCATCAAGCTGAACCTCAAGGAGGTCTATGCCTACGAGGCTGGCATCGCCCAGACTACGGACTTCGAGCCGGACTTCTACGTGGACATCGCGGAGGAGATCGAGGAAGTGTTCTCCTCCTTCAGGAAGTTCAAGGCGTTGGGCGAGGAGCCGCTCGTGGAGCAGAAGAAAGTTCAGGCCAGGTACAGGGGTATGCAGAGCGGCTTTAAGTACGCGGAAGCCTTCAAGTTCATCGGCCCTCGGGCGCCCCTGAGGTCGATCTTGCCGGAGCTGTTGGGGGAGGCGCTCAGGCCCGCCGGTTCTATGTTGTATCCGTGGGGAGGGAAGGACTACCTTTGAAACTGTGAGGTACCGTATGGTGGACGATACTTTCTCCTTCGCGGTATTGGGCGACTGCAAGTCCCAGGTCTCCCTCGTGGAGCCCGAGCCCTTCAGGCAGATCGTGAGGTCCATCAACCTCCTTGTGCCGGACTTCGTGGTCATCCTCGGGGACTTCGTCAAGGGGGACACCCACGAGGACCTCCTTGAGGAGGCCTGGGACGAATTTGAAAGGGTGGCGAAGACCCTCGAGATGCCCTACTACTTAGTGGTAGGTAACCACGACGTCCAGTGCAGGGGTGGGGAGAGGGTATTCAGGGAGAGGTTCGGCCCTCTTTACTATTCGTTCAACTACAAGAACTCCCACTTCGTCGTCCTGAATTCGGAGGACGAAGGGGCCGATATCTCAGAAGGGCAGATAGACTGGCTGAGGGAAGATCTGAGGGCAAGCTCGGACGCCGAGCACGTCTTCGTCTTCGTCCACAGGCCCCTGTGGGAGTACGAAGGGAAGGGATGGAACGGAAAGGTACACCCCCTTTTGGCCGAGCATAAGGTGAAGCTCGTCTTCGCCGGACACAGCCACAAGTACAAGCCTCCCATAGTAAAGGACGGGGTGAAATATATCGTCACCGGAGGAGGAGGTTCGGTCCCCATGGGCAACATCGGGGACGAGGGCACCTTCTACCATTGGGTCAGGGTGACCGTGAGGGGGAAGGATTTCCATCTGGCGGTGATAAGGCCCGAGGGGATATTGTCGGAGGAGGGAGGGACGCTTCCAGGTTGGAGGGAACTTGATCTGATCCGAAAGAGGAGCTTCGGACCTGCCTTCGTCGCTCCCTCCAAGGAGGTCCCGTTCTCCGAGGAGATCAGTATAACGATCCGCAATCCCTTGAGGTCTCAGGTCTTCGGGAGGATGGAATGGTACCTTCCCGACGGATGGCGCATCTCCCCCGAAAGGACGAAGTATTCCATCGGGCCACGGGCCGAGGTGGAAGTGCGCTTCAGGGTGGAGGCCGACCGAAGGGCGAAGCTTTCCTACCCCCTCCCGTGGTACGAGGCCACGTTCGGTTGGAAGGAGGGAGGCGAGCCCATAGTCACGGGGAGGAGCGGGATGAGGCTGAGGAGGAGGTTCATCTGCAGGAGGGTGGAGGGGAGGATCACGATAGACGGGAACTTGGATAAATGGGAGGGCCTTGAACCTCTGCGCTTGGACAGGAAGGAGCAGGTGGTAGGCCCCTGGAGGGGACCTTCGGACTTGAGCGCCGAAATATTCCTCGCATGGGACGAGGATCACCTTTATCTTGCGGCGAAGGTTAAGGACGACCGCTTCTGCCAGGAGTTCTCCGGCGCGGACAGTTGGCAGGGGGATTCGGTGCAGATATCCTTCGATACTTCGAACGACGACAGCTCCGAGCTGGACGAGGGTGACTACGAATACGCCTTCGCCCTGACGCCGAAGGGTCCCGAAGCCTTCAGGCTCTCCGTGGAGGAGGGCAGGATAAGGGGGGAGGAGGTGGACGTTCCGCTTTTCATAGAGGTCCTTCCCGAGGAGGGCCTGCACATCTACGAGGTGGCCATCCCCTGGAGCCAGTTGAAGCCCTTCAGGCCCGAGGAGGGTAGGATATGCGGCTTCAACGTGGTGGTCAACGACAACGACGGCGAGGGGCCGAAGGGCTGGATAGCCTGGACCCCTGGCATAAGGGAGTCCAAGGACACTTCCTTCTTCGGCGACCTGGTGTTTGAATAATTAAGCGTTGACAACTTAGGGAAGATATGTAATCAGTATATGAATTCGGCGTCGAGGGAGACCTCCTGGGTGAATTCAGCATTTTCAACGCCGAAGGTAGCATCCTGCGCGATGTGAAAGCATTGAGGACTTCCAAAGTCGGAATGTCCATATCTGGGCAAGGCGGATGAGATCCGGTATAGGTTCGGAAGGTGGTCGGTGATGGTAAGATGTGTGGATAACAATCCCAACGAAATACAAATATACCTGCAAACAGGGAAAAGTCGGACCAGGGTCTGGTAGGCGAGTTCCTAAGTTCTGCTACGGCCGCCGAGAAATTATGTCCCTCGAGGAGATCTGCTCGCCCCAACTTTTACTTGACTTTTTGGGGAAACTTCCCTAAATTCAAAAATCGAGATGAGGAACCGGTTCAGATATGGCTTAGGAAACCACCTCCTATTAGGGGGGTGGTTTTTTTTTGCCTGAGGTAACCCTGATGAGGAGGTCTATATGGCGAGGGTGCCCAAGTGTATGAGCACGCAACATCCCGACAACGTGAACTCGCCGTTTTTCGCTCAGGAGCCGGAACTCGGCGGGGAAGACGAGATACAAGAAGCATACTACGCGTTCTCCCATCTGGGCTGCGATGAGCAGATGTGGGATTGCGAGGGCAAAGAGGTCGATAATTACGTCGTCAAAAAGCTGTTGACGAAGTACGAGGCCTTCTTCAGGGAAAAGAAATTGGGCAGGGATGTGTTTGTAACGCTGAGGGTGCCCAATCCTACGGTAGAAAAGGCCGAAGCGAAGATTTTGCTCGAAACTTTGGAGAGCATCCCCAGGTCGTTCGATGCTGCGAAGCTATTTTATCGGGACGACACGCCGCCCATATTCGAAGTCATCCTGCCGATGACGGCTTCTCCTAAATGCCTCGATAGGGTTTACAGATACTACAGCGATTTCGTCGTGGGAAAGCAAAATAAGCCGTTTAAAGAAGGAGACATCACCATCGCGGAATGGATAGGGGAATTCAAGCCCGAAAGGATCAACGTTATACCTCTCTTCGAGGATATGGAACATATGCTCGAGGCACATAATATAACCAGGGAATATCTGCAAGATAAGGACGTAAAGCATCAGAGGGTCTTCCTGGCCAGATCCGATCCGGCGATGAACTATGGATTGGTAAGCGCCGTGCTTTTGAACAAAATAGCCCTTCAGAGATTGCAGACGTTATCGGAAGAGATCGGGGTCGAGATATACCCCATAATAGGCGTGGGCTCGGCCCCATTTAGGGGCAACTTCAGACCTTCGACCGTAGAAAGGGTTATGGAAGAATATCCGAGCGTGCACACATTTACCGTCCAATCCGCTTTCAAATACGATAACCCCCCGGAAGTGGTCAGAGAAGCCATAAGGAAAATTCGGGAAAGGAAGACGGGCCCTCCTCAAGAGATAGATGAGGAAAGATGCTTGGAGATAATCGGAAGATATTCCGAAGCGTACAGGAGGCAGGTGATAGCGCTGGCACCGTTGATCAACGAGATCGCCAGGTACGTTCCAAGTAGAAGGAAGAGGAAGTTGCACATAGGCCTCTTCGGGTACTCGCGCAACGTCAGGGGTATCACATTGCCGAGGGCGATAAAATTCACGGCTGCCCTCTATTCCATAGGCTTGCCCCCGGAAATCCTCGGCTTAAATGCCCTAAACCAAGGCGATCTACGGTTTATCAGGCAGGTTTTCGTAAACTTCGAAGTCGATCTAAGGGATGCCCTCAAATATTTTAACAGCAATGCGTTGAAGTTTCTTCCCGATGAGCTCGGCCTCGAGGATATACCGATAGATTTTCAAACCGAAGAAGAGCACGAAGAACTGTCGAATCACATTATCGATTCCTTAAGGAGGGACAAAAGAGTGGACATAAGGGAGATGGTCCTTAGGATGGCCAATTTGAGGAGGTTCTTGGGATAAGCTATAAATAAGGAGGCGCCATGAAGGAACTGAAGAAGGGGAGCGTGAAGACGCTCTTCGCGGTCGCCGAACCCGTCGGGGAGAGTCCAGGCGAGGGGAGGTTTTTCTTCTCCGACAGGTATTCCGTCTTCGACTGGGGCGAGATGCCCGACCATATCCGGGGAAGGGGGGAAGCCCTATGCATCGTAGGAGCGTACTTCTTCGAGAAGCTCGAGGAGATGGGCATAAGCACCCATTACCTCGGGGTGGAGGAAGGGGGAAGGTTGAAGAGGCTCGTCGAACTTGAAAAGCCCTCGGCCCTGATGGGTATAAAGCTCCTGAGGGTCCTGATGCCGGAGGTGAAGGGAAACGGTTACGATTACTCGATCTACAGGCGGGAGAGGAAGAACTTCCTCGTCCCCCTGGAGGTGATCTACCGCAACTCCCTCCCCGAGGGTTCGAGCGTCTTCCGGAGGCTCGAAGAGGGCAGCCTCCGTCCCGAGGACCTGGGGCTTGGGGAGATGCCGAAGCCGGGCCAGGTCCTGGAGAAGCCCATCTTAGACGTCTCCACAAAACTCGAGGAGACGGACAGGTACCTCTCCTGGGATGAGGCGATGGACCTCGTGGGGCTGAGCTGCGAAGAGGTGGACGAGATCCGAAAGACGGCCCTCCTCGTGGACGAGCTCATATCCGAGGAAGTGGAAAGGCTGGGACTTTTCAACGAGGACGGCAAGGTGGAGTTCGGCTTCGACGGGGAGGGGAACCTCATCTTGGCGGATGTGGTGGGGACGCCGGACGAGTGTCGTTTCACCTTCGAGGGGGTCCCTGTGAGCAAGGAGGCCGCCAGGATCTTCTACCGGAGGACAGATTGGTATCGGGAGGTCGAGGAGGCTAAGAAGAAGGACAGGATCGGCTGGAAGGAGTTGGTAAGGACCTCCCCTCCGCCGCTTCCCGGGCGCTTCGCAGAACTTCTCTCCCTCATGTATAGGGCCTTTGCCAACGAACTCACAGGTAGGCGGTGGTTCGAGGGCGTCCCACCCCTGAAGGAAGTCCTCGGGGAACTGGAGGAGAACCTGAGATGAAGGCTGTACTGGTGTTAGAGGACGGGACCGTGATCGAAGGGAAGGGGTTCGGGGCCGAAGGCAAGGCTCTGGGGGAGATCGTATTCGCCACCGGGATGACCGGCTACGTCGAATCCCTGACCGATCCCTCCTGCGCTGGCCAGATACTTATGTTCATCTATCCCCTGATAGGGACAACTTGCTGAACCAGGGGATGAACGTCACGATCTTCCCCTTCGATGCTTCCGCCGAGGCGACGCAGAGGAAGAAGGTGGTGATAATCGGAAGCGGGCCGAACAGGATAGGCCAGGGGATAGAGTTCGACTACTGCTGCGTCCAGGCGGTCTTCTCCCTCAGGGGCCATAATAAACTGCAACCCGGAGACGGTGAGCACGGACAAGGTAATGGTAGGTAGAACCTTCACGACGAAGGGAACCTCATGGACTGGGGTTCGAGGGAGGGGCACTTCGTCCAGGTTCCGGTTATGCATATGTTAGAATCCAAGAGGAGGCCCTCTCCCTGACGGGCTACCTATGAGAGGTCATCCTTCTCACCATCCTCTTGGCCCTGAGATGTTCCCTGTAGGACCTGGAGAAGATGTGGGTCCCATCTCCCTTCGAGACGAAGTACAGGTACTCCTCCTTTGCCGGATGCAATACCGCCAGTATGCTCGCCCTCCCAGGGTTACATATGGGACCGGGAGGAAGGCCCCGATGGAGGTAGGTGTTGTAAGGGGAGGGGAAATGGAGGTCATGTTCGTTCAGATGTGCCTTATGCTTGCCCATAGCATAGAGGACCGTAGCGCAGGATTGGAGGGGGTAGCCGAGCCTGAGCCTCCTGAGGAAGACCGAGGCTATTATGGGCCTTTCGTACTCCACCATGGCCTCCTTCTCCACGATGGAGGCCAATATCACCACCTGGTGCGGGGTTATGCCCAAAGCCTCGGCCCTCCTCCAGACGGTGTCGGGGATCGCCCTGTGGAAGTTTTCTACCATGGCCCTGAGCACAGCCTCGGGGGAGGAGCGCCAGGGAAACCTGTAGGTGTCCGGGAAGAGGTATCCTTCCAATGTGGGGGCTGGAATCCCTAAGGAGCGGACGAAGGACGAATCCGTGGCCAAGGAGATCAAAGCCGCAGAATCCGTCCCCACCTTGTGCTGGAGTATCCCAGCTATCTGTCTTAAGGTGAGGCCCTCGGGTATGGTCACCCTGACGGTATACGGCTTGCCCCTGCAAAGCTCCTTGAAGATCCGGTGCGTGGGCCACCTTCCGTCCACCTCGTACGCCCCGGCCTTGATCTCTTCCTTGGAGAGCCGGGAAAGTATCAGGAAGAACCTCCGACTTCGTATGAGGCCCCTCTCGTCGAGGATCTCCGCCACCTGCGATGCCGTGGCCCCCCTCGGGACCTCTACGAGGACGGGGGCCCTTCCCGTGGGCCTGTCCACGAGGACGCACCAGAGGGCCACACCTAGCACCAGGGCGACCGAGAGGGGCCTGAAGAAGAACCTTAAGATGCGCAGGGGAAGGTAGAGCAGGAGGGCCACACCCATCAGGAGGGCCGATGTCAGGACCAATATCAGTGCGAGGACGAAGTTCAGGAACCTCTCACCCCGTCCCATGCTTCCTCCTCTCCTCCAGGTACCCCTGCAACAGCAATGTAGCGCTGAGCCTGTCCAGGTCCTTCTTCCGGCCCTTGAGTTTCCTTCCCATACGGTGCAGGACCCTCAGGGCCTCCTGGCTGGTGAACCTCTCGTCCCTGAAGACGACCCTGACGCCGGTCCATGCCGAAAGCTCCTCCCCGAAGGACCTCACTTCACAGGCCTCGGGTCCCTCGCTCCCGTCGGTCCTGAGCGGAAGTCCTATGAGGACCTCCCCTACCCCGAGCTTGCGGACGAGCTTGCGTAGCTCCTCCAGGGCCTCCTTCCGGGAGGAGACCTCAAGGGTGCCGAGCCCCTGTGCGGTGGCACCGAGGGGATCGCTCACGGCGAGCCCCATCCTCCTCCTTCCGTAATCTATGGCCAATATGCGCTGCATAGGATACTTAAGGAGGAAGTTCGAGGTCGTGGAAAGGACCTTATCCCTCGAAGGCGGGTCCCTCCGCCTCCTCTGCGTGAAGGACGCCGACTCCCTCCTGGACAGGGAGGAGTACGTAAGGGAGGAGAGGCTTCCCTACTGGGCCGAGGTCTGGGCCTCCGGCCTCGCCTTGGCGGAGTATATATTCCGGAACCCCTTCCCCCCAAAGGGAACGGTCCTGGACCTCGGATGTGGACTGGGAACTGCGGGGATAGCAGCGGCCCTGGCCGGCCACAGGGTCCTGGCATGCGACCACGACCCGGACGCCCTCGCCTTCGCCAGGTGCAACGCATACCTCAACAGGGTCGCATCCCGGATGAAGTTCAGGCTCCTGAACTGGCACAGGCCGCACCTCAGAGGGATGTTCTCCTACATCTTAGGGTCCGACATCCTCTACGACAGGGACGACATAGGACCTCTCATAAAGTTCTTCCTGAGGTACGCGGGGGGCGAGCTCATCTTGGCCACCCCAGAAAGGGGGGTCGAAAGGAGGGCCTGGGAGGAGCTGGCAAGGCTCGGATTCGAGCTTAGGTCCCACGACCTCGTGCCAGTACAAGAAGGCGATAAGGTCCACGAGGTCCACATAAGGAGGTGGCTCAGGCCCCGATAGCTCCGCACAGCACCCCCTTCTCTACGAGGCTCGTGCGGGCTACAGCGAACTCCTGGTACGGCCAGTCCTCGGACTTGGTCCTCCCTCCGGACGCCACCCTCAGGACCTCCCGGAATATCCTCTCCCCGACCTCCCTTATGCTCTCCTTCCCGTCTACTA
>Ga0180302_10000612_pt1 | contig 16095 bp, 18 predicted proteins | sample GuaBasSediGuay17_FD_121794 | JGI IMG/M metagenome (GOLD analysis project Ga0180302, IMG submission 121794) | Subseafloor sediment microbial communities from Guaymas Basin, Gulf of California, Mexico - Guay17, Core 4571-4, 12-15 cm | ecosystem: Environmental > Aquatic > Marine > Hydrothermal... | reverse complement strand
CCTGAAGCTCTAAACGTTCAACTCGTCAACTATAAGGTATCAGTAATAGACAGCGGAATGGGCACTGCGTCAAAAGTAAGGGTATTCATCGAGTTTAGCGACGGCAACTGTACTTGGGGCACCGTAGGAGTATCTACCAACGTACTCGAAGCTAGCAAGAAAGCACTAGCCGACGGCTACGATTACTACTTACAGCTAATGAGAAATCCTTGGTTAAAACTTCGCTAGTAAAGACAGCTCAACCACAAATAAAACTAGCATGCAGATCAACAAAATTCTATTCAGCATTTCTAAGGCCGAACGTTTCATTGAAATATATTAGAACGGGGAGGTAGGCCCCCCTATTCATCCTCAGCCGTTCGGCAGCGTTGTAGGAGGGAAACAGGCATTTGTAAAGTGTCCAGCAGGAGGTATTTTAGGTTTACACGCCTCAATTTAGAGCCTTAGCCCACCTTGACGATAAGGTTTAATTGATCCACCTCGCCTCCTTAAGCTAGGCCTCCCGTAGCGGTTTTTAAGGAGGGTTTAAGGCTTGTCCGAGATCGTTAAGACAGGAATTGAAGGTTTTGATGAGGCTTTCGGAGGGTTCTGTAGAGGACAGGTCATAATGGTGCTGGGCAACGCAGGCAGCGGTAAGACCACGTTCTGTGCAAAGTTTCTCTATGAAGGAGCCAGGAAGTTTAAGGAGCCAGGAGTGTTCATCAACACCATCGAGAACAAGAAGGAGTTTTACGAGTACATGAAGGAGCTAGGCATGGACTTCGAGAGTCTCGAGAGAGAAGGGTTGTTTAGGTACGTGGAAATATTGACGCCCACGTCAAAGGACGCGTTGATGAACCTCTCAAAGGAATTGACCAAGCATGCAATAGAGTGCAACGCGAAGAGGATAGTCGTGGACTCCATAACACCTATATTCATGCTAGGACCATCCATAGAGGCCAGAGCAATACTACATAATGCCCTAAAAACCCTCGTAAGGGAGCTAGGCGCCGTGCTACTCATAACTGGCGAGATGCCGCTAGGCAATGAGAGGATAGGCCACGGAGTTGAGGAATTCGTCGTCGACGGTATTATAAAGCTGAAGCTTGAAGTACCTGAGGCAGGAGCCCCAAGGAGGATCATGGAGGTCTTAAAGCTAAGAGGACGTCCGCTCAGTAGAGCCTTCTACGACTTCGAGATAGGTGCACCAACAGGCTTCAAGGTATACCTATCAGGAGTCCTAGAGGAGCTTGAATCCAGCATAAACCTAGAGGATAGGATAAACACTGGAGTCGAGGGAATCGATGAAATGCTGGGCGGAGGTTTGGTAAGGAACACCTCAACGCTAATAGTGGGACCGCCCGGCTCAGGGAAAACTCTCTTCATGTTAACTCTAGCAGCGGAGAACACATTGAAGGGAGAAAGGGTGGCGTTCATCACCTTCGAGGAGCCGAGACAACAGATCTACGCTACCTTAAAGTTTCTCCGCTACGACCCAGACGAACTTGAGAGGAAGGGGCTTAGGGTCTTAAGTCTAAACCCTAGAGCCATCACCATGAGGGCCTTCTACGACGTTGTTCAGGGCTTTAGTAGGCTAAGCGAAGGCAAAGGTTCACTGCTAATAGTGGACGGCATAAATTCACTTAGAAAAGAGTTCGGAGTCAACTTCCATAGAGTCGTGAGGGACCTTGTGCTTCAAGCCAAGAAAGCGGAGGTCACCGTCATATTCTCGATTCTAAAGGAGAGAGAAGCCACAAGCAAGGAAGCCTTAACTTACCTAAGCACCTTAGCAGACAACATCATAGAGTTCAGAGTCGCCGAAAAGGAGAGAGTGAGAAGGGAGGTCTTCGTGCTCAAGGCGAGGATGAGTTCGATATCCACCGAGATACGTGAGCTTGAGCTTAAGGAAGGCAGGCTTAAGGTTAGGTGAGCGGTATGGCTGAGAGCGAGAGGTTCATAAAGGAACTCATGGAGGAGTTCGAGAACAAGGGGTTCATGGTCAATAGACGAGGCTTCATAGAGGGCATCTCAGGCATCAGACACTACTTTGACATCATCCTAGAGGACCCAAAGAGCGGGAGAAAAATAGCCTTCTCGTTGACCGACAGGATAAGGTACGAACACGTCTTATCCATACTGGCCATGAGGATAGATTCAGACACCCCCCACGTCATAGTCGCTAACGAGGTCGAACCCAGCATAGAGGAACTTCTAAGGAAATACAACGTGTTCACTATATCTTTCAATCGGCCCAAGTTCTCCATGTTAATGAGCCTACCCACCAAGGACATCAAGCAGTTCACCAAGATGGTTACCAGCGAAATCTTAAGGTTCCTATCAACAATAAGTGGAGGAAGTGTTACGTGAAGGAGAAGCCTTTAGCCATAAACTCGTTCCTCGAAGGGGAGCACGTGCGTGGATACTACGTGGAGGCAGTAGATAAGCCCGGCGTGTTATGGAGCATACTCGACGTGTTCAGAAAACACGAGGTCAACGTTTTATCCATCAACTTCTCGCCGACCTCTAAGTCAGAGAGAGTAGGCTTACTGTTCATAGTGGCTGACTTAAAAGGAGCAGAAGGCCTAGAGGAGAAGATCTTAAAGGAGCTACGAGATACTCAGGACGTCTTAAACGTCGAGCTAGAGAAACCTCAATATTTCGGCATATTAGCCGACCACCTCCACTTCCCCCTAGTGGACGGAAATGGACGTAGATGCCTATTAACCTCCGAGAAGGAGTACGAGTACACCTTGAAATTGATAAGGGAGAGACTTGGAAGCCCAGGGTTAGCCCTGCTCTACCATGAAGGTAGAGCTATAGGTTCAGGCTATGCCAAGCTATTCGCGGAACTAGGCATAGAGAACCTAAAAGACCTCATCACGCTCTTCTTAATCTACATAAGAGGGTACGGAATACTTAAAGGAGAATTAGTGGAATGCTCATTCGATCAATCAGCGAGGAAAGGTAAGATCATAGTTAGGGCCTATAGGTTATGGGAGTGCGAAGCTGCTAAGAAAGCCGGCATTAATGAACCGTCAAGTCATAAGACCCGAGGGGTACTGGCGGGGTTAATTGAAGATTACGTCAAGGCTAGGGTTCACGTCCGCGAAGTAAAATGCATAGCTAAAGGAGACCCCTACTGCGAGTTTCTAGCGGAAATAGGTTAGCAAGGTCAGCTTTTGCGCCGTTACCTCACCTTTTCAGTGTGGCGACAGCCGCATCATCCCCCAGGCTTACGCGTAGCGGAAAGCTCACCCTGCGCGGGTCAGTAATAAAAAAACTGCTTTTTAAATTACCTACATAGACTTAAGCTCAGCACACATGACCTTAATCCTATCCTTCTCCAAGGCCGTCCGCAAGCTTATGGTCTCTAACCAGCTTCAAACTTCACCTTACTAAACATCAAACTAGAACTTGTAGAAGACGCAGAAGAGTAAAGTTATCATCAGGATAAAAAAACTCGATGATAACAAAATAGTGAAAAGTTTAAGATTACTTCTCAATCTCGCCCACAACAGCCTCTGCAGGAATCACGCCGCGCTTACGCTGCTCATAGTAGTCACGGAGCTTCTTAATCATATCAGGATCAATACGCTTCCACTCACTCTCAGGGATAAACTCGCTCAATAAGTCGAGGGCAATGCCGATAGTCGTGTCAAGGTCACGGTTCTCATAAACACCCTGATTAATATAACGCTTCTCAAACGCGTCAGCGAACGCCAAATAAGCACGGTCACGCTCACTGATTGCCTCCTCACCAACCACCGCCACTAAGCTACGGAGATCCATACCCTCACTATAACAGTAATAAAGCTGATCACTCACAGGCATATGCCATGGCCTTGTATAACGAGTAGCCTCCTTCATCAACCGGCTAAGCGAAGGCAACGGGTTCAACGGCGGATAAATGCCCTTCCTATGAAGCTCACGACTCAAGATCAGCTGGCCTTCAGTTATGTACCCGGTCAAGTCCACCACCGGGTGGGTGATATCGCCGCCTGGCATGGTTACGACTGGCATGAGCGTGATGGTTCCTTTGCGTCCTTGGATACGTCCGCATCGTTCGTATACTTGGGCTAAAGCGGTGTATAGGTAGCCTGGGTAGCCTCGGCGCCCTGGTACTTCTGCACGTGCGGCGCTGATTTCTCGTAGTGCTTCTCCGAAGTTTAGCATGTCGGTTAAGATGACAAGTACGTGCATGTCGTAGGTATAGGCTAGGGCTTCGGCTGTGGTTAGGGCTACGTGTGGGGTTACAATACGTTCGATGGCTGGATCTTCGGCTAGGTTGAGGAAAGTTACGAGCCTCTCTACGGCGCCTGTCTTCTCAAACTCGTTCTTGAAGAACATGGCTTCTTCAGCGGTTACGCCCAGGGCGGCGAAGACAATGGCAAATTCCTCGGCTTTGCCTGGGATGGTGGCTTGCCTGGCGATTTGAGCAGCTAGGACGTTGTGAGGCAGTCCAGACTCAGTGAATATTGGTAGCTTTTGGCCTCGGCTTAGGGTGTTCATGCCATCGATGGTGGAAATACCTGTCTGGATGAATTCACGTGGATATTCACGTGCATATGGGTTGATGGGTGCTCCGTAGACGTCGAGGGTTTCGTCAGGTATGATTGGTGGGCCACCATCGATGGGAGTCCCCTTGCCGTCAAAGATCCTACCCACCATTTCAGCGCCTACGGGGACTTTGAGCGTGTCTCCTAGGAATGTGACGCTGGTTCCTTCTAGATCTAGCCCTCGGGTGCCTTCGAAGACCTGGACGACGGCGTAGCCGTCGGCGGCTTCGAGGACGACGCCTGTTCTTATCTCGCCAGTGGCTGTTTCCACGCGGACGAGCTCGTTATACATGGCGTCTTTAACGGCCCTTATGATCAAGAGAGGGCCGCTGACGTCCGAGATGGTTTTGAACTTGCGCGCAGACTTGATGAAAGCTGAGCTCATATGCGTGCGCCTACCTATGTGTCTTCTTGACGCGGAGAGAGTTAACGCAGCTGGGTATTTAAGATTTAACTTTATTTAGACACGGAGGGTTTCGGATAGCAGGCGCTTAACGGTCTTCGTTGCTTAACCTTAAAGTCGCGTCAGCTCAGTCTAGCTGATCCTTACATAACTCTCTTGAGGTTTAACGCGTCATTAAGTTCCTTAACGTCTCCAATAGCAATTTAAGGCTTGTCCTAATCGATGTTACGCATGGCTTTATGGAGTACATCTCGTTAAGTCAAAAAACCTTGTTGCTAAGTACAGAGTATAGATCCATATAGCTATGGAGGGACTTTACATCGGTAGTCGTCGGTCGAGAAAACTTGTTTCAGTAGTTCCTCGCAGTCTTTAGCTAAGTGGCTTAATATGCGTAGGTGTTTATGTAATGCATCCATTAACTTCGCTAAGCTCAACGTTGATACTTCGTCTACCTCTAAGCCCCTCCTGATCTCCTTTAATGCCTCAGCCAGGCTGTTAGCTGATTCAGTTAAAGCTTTACCTATGACCTCGAGTAACTTGGCCAGCCTGTTCATTTACCTCCAGCCTTTAGGCTCAGGGTGGTTAACAGTTCATTAACTAGCCTCCTTGAATCCATGGCTGCTAGACCTGCCTTTAGCGGGCCTCCTTGAAGCGACGACCAATATATTAATGGATCAAACCTTACTAGGCCCATAACCTTGAAGCCGAGCCCTTGAAACCTATTAGTTATACTTGAGCCCTCCATGTAGGTCTTATTTACAACAACTATGAAGTTTGGTATACCTAGCTCAGCGCACATCCTTTCAATCCTAACAGCAAGCTCCACGTTCTCCTGAGCGCCATCAGCTACGAAAAGCGCTAAGTCAATTAGGCCTCCACTTAACCCCCTACCTAGGAACTCGACGCTAGACCCTGTATCGATTATGACAGGTTCCTTGAAGCTATCTTTAAGGCTTCTAAGGAGGCTTAGCGCAGCTAAATGAATAGGACATGCACAGCCCTCACCTCCAACCATCAATTTCCCTGCCTGGATCAACGTTATTCCATCACTTGACTTTATCAAGCAGCCACATAGCGGAATTACTCGTCGCAGGACGCCATGTACTACCTTATAAACCTCCTCAGAGCCACCCATAGCTTCAATTAGCCACGCAGGCTCAGGTACACCTAATAGCTTAGTGATGCCTCGATTAGACTCATCCGCGTCTATGATGAGCGGCTTAAAGCCTATCTTAGCCAATTCACGAGCCAAAAGTACCGATAAAGTAGTTCTACCACACCCCCCTCTACCTAACATCAAAACTCTCAAACAAACACCTCAAGGTTCCAAGAATTGAGGAAGTATAAAAGTGTTACTAAAAAATTTTTAGTAACACATATGTGACGTCGCATACGATTGCAACGTGGCCTAGAAGGCCTTAGAACTCAACATAGCTCAAGGCCACTAGTTAATGTTACACGTAGCGCTATGAAATAAGCCTCGATTACAGGCCTAAACATGAGAAGCTATACATTAAAGTTTAAGGCTAAGGTAAAGCCTTAAAGGCTAGCTCTACGTTAACAAGGAGGACTAAGCTTGGAGAACTGGGTAGATAAGCTTAGAGCTTACTTGCTCGTCTCCTTGATCATCTTCGCCTCCTCAGCGCTGCTTGGATGTTACGTCGGCTTGGCCTATCCCGGTTTGACGGAGAACTTCGTGGAGAAACTCAGAGAAAGCTTCGCCCCCCTCTCTGATCAGGATCCTCTTCAGCTAGCTTTAATTATTCTTCTAAACAATGCTGTCAAGTGTTTAGGAGCCGTTTTACTAGGCCCTCTATTTGGGCTTGCCCCTATAGCTTTGGGAACTATAAACGGTTTTGTGCTCGGCCTTGTCTCCATAGCCGTGTCAGAAGCAAGAGGGTCGTTTTACATAGTGGTTGCCATAGCTCCTCACGGCGTCCTTGAAGTGCCAGCTATGCTGCTTAGCATAGCTATAGGGTTGAGGGAAGGCTGGTTATTGGTTAGGAAACTTAACGGAGAGAAAGTAGAGCTAAAAAGGGAGGTTAAGGCCGGGCTTAGTCTTTACGTTAAGCTGGTGTTGCCATTACTGATAGCTGCAGCCTTCACCGAGTCCTTCATAACTCCTTTACTGATGGAAATAATATTTTAAAAATTTAAGGGGTAGGTTTGAGGAGCTCGTCGAACTGCTCCTCCATCTTACGCTCTATCTCGCCATAGACCTCGTTTATCTTATCGTACGGCACGATCTTCATCCTAGCGATGTCTTCCTTGATAGGTAGCCTTAACACCTTGGCTAGAGGCACCCCTTTGTCTATGGCTTCCTTCATCCTAGCATTGAATCTCAAGATGATCTTTAACATCCTGTACATCTTTTCAGGCGAGCAGTATGAGTCAACAGGATGGTAGGCATGCTGCATTAAGTAGTCCTCCCTTATCATCCTGGCGGCTTCCAGTGTAGCTCTATCAGCTTCTGGTAGAGCGTCTGGGCCTACTAGCCTGACGATCTCTAGGAGCTCAGCTTCCTTCTGAAGAATAGCCATGGCCTCCTTTCTAACCTCAGGCCAGTCCTCAGCCGCGTTCTTCTTGAACCAGTCCTCCAACGTGTCTAAGTACAGCGAATAGCTAGTCAACCAGTTGATGGCTGGGAAGTGGCGCCTAAAGGCTAGGGCCGTGTCGAGAGCCCAGAACACCTTCACTACGCGCAGCGTATTTTGGACTACAGGCTCTGAGAAGTCTCCGCCAGGCGGTGATACAGCACCTATCACTGAAACTGAGCCTATACGTTCACCTTTACCCAGCGTTATTACCCTGCCAGCCCTCTCATAGAACTCAGCTAGCCTAGCTCCAAGGTATGGCGGGAAGCCCTCCTCACCTGGCATCTCCTCTAAGCGGCCCGAAATCTCCCTTAAGGCTTCAGCCCAACGACTTGTGGAATCAGCCATTAAAGCTACGTCGTAGCCCTGGTCCCTGAAGTACTCGGCTATCGTTATACCTGTGTAGACGCTAGCTTCCCTGGCAGCTACAGGCATGTTGCTGGTGTTGGCTATCATCACTGTCCTCTCCATCAAGGGCCTCCCTGTCCTAGGATCGTTGAGCTTGGGGAAGCGCTCCAACATCTCAGTCATCTCGTTGCCTCGTTCACCACAACCTATGTAAACGATCACGTTGGCGTCGGCCCACTGGGCAAGTTGATGTTGGGTCACAGTCTTACCTGTCCCGAAACCACCAGGGATAGCAGCGGTCCCACCCTTAGCAAGAGGGAAGAAAGTGTCTATGATGCGTTGCCCGGTAAGCAGAGGTGTCACTGGGTCGAGTCTGACCTTATATGGCCTAGGCTCCCTTACAGGCCAGCGATGAGCCATTTTAAGCTCTACTTCTTCACTTGCATCCGTCCTAACCAGAGCGACGGTTTCATCAACCGTGAACTTTCCTTCATAGATCTCTGCTACCTCTCCCTTAACCCATGAAGGCACCAACACGCGGTGAACAATAAGCTCAGTTTCAGGTACCGTGCCTAGGATATCGCCTGGCTCCACCTTTTCTCCACGCTTAACTGTAGGAGTGAACTCCCACTTAACGTCCCTGGGTAAAGCTGGAGCTGCTGCCCCCCTCTTAACGAAGTCACCTGTCTGCTCCTTTAAGGCGGGGAGCGGTCTCTGTACACCGTCGTAAATCTGCTTTAAAATACCTGGACCAAGCTCAACTGCAAGTAGTTCTCCAGTGGCCACTACTTTGTCGCCGGGGCCTATACCTGAAGTCTCTTCGTAGACCTGGATGTATGCCTTATCACCCTCAAGCCTAATAATCTCGCCTACGAGGTTGAGTTCACCTACCTTAACTACCTCATACATCTTAGAGCCTCTAAGGCCAGAAGCCACTACGAGTGGGCCAGCTATCCTAACTATCTTACCCACACGCTGCAAGCGCGCTCACCCCACGCTAACTTCCACTCCAATCGCCCTTCTCAAGAGCTCCCTTATAGGGTCTTCCCTCTCCTCTACAGCCCCTGACTTGCTGGGAACCTCAACGATAGCAGGGCGAGGCCTAAGGTAGAGTTCTTGGAGAAGACTCGGAGCCTTAGAGGCTACGTCCTCAGTGATTATGACAACCGCAACCTCCTCATCCCTCGCCGCCTCCTTAAGAGCAGCTTCGACCTCTTCAGGCGTCTTAGCTACTTTACCTTCTGAGACCCCGGCTAGCTTAAAGCCAGCTACTGCGTCTTCATCTCCTATCGCAACTATCTTCAACTCCTCCACCTCAAGCAAAGAGTATTTTAGCCGCTGTTAGCCGTAGAGCGCTCTCCTGTCTCCTCACTCTAGACTCCAAGGTATTATCGTAAATGAAGCTTCCATCCCTCGTAGATACTACAGCCCCTCCCATGCACTGCACTTTAACTTCTGATAGCTGGATCTTAGTATCCACGCCCGTCTTCTCCTTGACCCTCTTAGCAATGCCTTCAAGGTCTAAGCTTAACTTAGCGTCCCTTTCATTAAGTTGTACAAGGAGGTCGCCTCCACCTATAGCTACGGCAGCCTCCTCTATGAGAGCCTCCAAGGACTTAGCGTAGTCAGGGGACCCGACTAGGCGAGCTAGCCTTTCCTTAACTTTATCTATTGCTTGGTTTATCAAAGCCTCTCTTTCCTTAAGCCAACGCTCCTTAGCTTTTATCCTAGCTTCCATCACAGCCCTCTTTACCTCCTCCTCCTTCGCCTGCCTAAACTTAGATACCTCAGCCTGCACAACCTCGTCCGCTTTCTTCTTGGCCTCCTCCTCCATGGAGGCCGCTATAGACTTAGCCTCATTTAAGATACGAGCAGCCTCTTCCTTGGCATCCCCTATGATCTTACCCACTATTTTATCTAGCGAAGACAAGAACTACGCACCTCCTGGGAGGACGAGTTTCAAGAGTTCCTCCACGGCTTTATCCATGTTCCTCGAAGCAGCTTCCTTAAATTTAGAAACCTTAGCCTCGAGCTCCTCCTCGACCGCTTTAACCTCCTCCTTCATCTTAGCTTCAAGCTCACTGGCTACCCTCTTCTTAGCCTCCTCAACTTCCTTAGCTACATCCACCTTGAAGCCTTCAGCTTTACGTTTAATCTCTTCAGCTTCTTTCTTAGCTGATTCTATGATTTTTTTAGCTTCCTCTTCAGCCTCCAAGACTTTACGTATCTCTTCAACCAAGCCTACCAAGGTAAAGAGACCTCCGCTAAACTGTTTCTACTCTTTGGAGCGTTTAAAGCTAGGAGAATTAGGATTTAAAGCTTCTTGCAAGTTAAAGCTCGTACCTATAAGCCCTTGTAATGGAGTCCCTCTCCTCAGGGGACCATAGCACTGAGGGCTTGTAGAGGGGGCTGGACCTTCCATAGTATGTTATAGTTCTACCTGACGCCCCACACGAAGGACACCTAGTCTTAAGGCCATTGAAGATACGTTGACACGAAGAGCAGGAGGTTAAGGCCTTATCGTATGCTAAGGCGCCAACGCCATACTCCTCGAAAAGCCTACGCGTAAGGATGGTCAAGTCCTCCAGAGCGACATCGCCAATACCTAGCAGCATTACATGCCCTCCAAGCGTCAAGGAGTGGAAGACACCTTCAAGTTTCGCTCTCCTCTTCAAGGGCATGTACGTCGACCTTACGCTAGGCTGGTTCACCGTATAGTAAGGCTTCTCCCTAGAGCCCTGGAACACAAGCTTAAACTTATCAAACCTCTTCGTATCAGCAAGTGCAAACCTAGCTGAAGGATCTTCACAGGGGGCTACGGAAGCTAACAGTCTTAGCCCAGTTTCTCCGGAGAGCTTATTCAGGTAGGTTTCAAGAGACCTTAGAACCTTCACGGCGAAAGAAGAGGCTAGCCGGCTTTCATGGGGGTACTCTCCTGTATGAGCCTTCACGGCTTCAGGTAGACCTACCATAGAAACGTTGAAGGAACATGCATCCAACCTTAAGTAGTAGCCGTCTTCAAAGGGAGAGGATAACATGGGTAGTAGCCCTTCAGATAAGCCCTCGGCAATGGAGTCGCGCTTAACAAGGAAGGCGTTGACAGCGGTTTCTACGCGATCCCAGAGCCCTTCCATGAAAAGCTCGTCGCTACCTCCAGCCTCATAAGCTAGCCTAGGCACGTTTACAGCCACCTCACCCATACATCCAGCCCTAAGAGTATCAAGCTCCCAGTCCCCCCTCCACTCTGAGCCTAACCTAGAGAATAACGCGGAGTAGCTTGCTCCTTCACCCTGCCACCCTACAGTTAAGTTGACGAAACAGGGAATACCCCATCTGGCACAGGCTTCATGAGCTTTACGGAAAAGCTCCTCAGCCCTAGAACTCAGGTGAAGAGATCTAAGAGCTACTATTACCTGAGGGGTTACGTAAACTCCGCCTTCAGGAGACCCCTCCATCAATAAGTTCAGTAAAGCCTCAACTATTAGCTGAGCTTCCTCTTCATACTCTCCATACAGATCTCCCTGAGGAGACTCTAAAGCTGAAAGGCCTCTAGGTATGGTGAACTCAATGCCTAAGGAGGCCGCTGGTCCTAGATGTCGTCTATAGCCATAGGCCCAGTTAAGCTCATTGATGAAGTAGGAGAGCTCTTCCTTCACTTCCTCTAGGCTTAATCCCCTGACAAAGGGGGCTAAGATCACATTGAAAAACTCCACTCCCTGACCAACGCCTATATGGCTTTCAAAGGCTCTAAGAAGCTTTACAAGAGCTCTAAGCACCCTTCCCAATCTTACCTCCTTGGTGAAGGATAGTCTGCTTAAGCGTAAAAGGGCTCTAAGGTCATGATGTAGGCTACCGACCCTAAGTGCCCAGCCTGGGAGATCACAGACATGGATGGAGCCTGATAAATGGGCGTCAGCTACATGTCTAGGCAACACCTTAAGTAAGGTGTATTCCGCTAAGATAGCCTCGCCAGCCCTTCTATACAGGTATTCAGGGCAGGAAAGACGGGAGGAAAACTTAACCAGGTTGGCGACGTCATGTACTGGAAGCCCAAGCCTAGTCAAGCTATGCCTATAGTCTTCAAAGCCTCTCTCTATCAAGATGGTGTTTACAAGCTCACGGATTAAAGGAGCGGTGAGGTACTTCACGTTTAACCTTAGAATCCTCTCCTCAGCTTCCCTTGCTATGTCAGCTGCTAATCTCCTAGGGACATTCGCTTCCCTTTCGAGAGCTTCAGCTATCTTGTTCCTATTGAAAGGCTCCATCTGAAGCCTAGAAGTCCTAACTACCAGCGATCTCGCTCCGCCAGCGGTATCCTCTAACGTCGAGATGAGGTCAGCTATATGTCGACCTAGCTCCGTCAGTTCATATTTCTTCGCTGAAGGATTGAGCCTGACCACCCCTTCATCTATGAGCCTTCTAAGATGATAACCGAAGCGTCCCGTGTCAACTTTAACGTCTAGCCCTAGCCTCCTCATAAGGTCAGTGAAGGAGAGGAGGGATTCCTTAGTCAAGGATCTAACGATATCGAGCCTGACAGGGTTGGAGAGACATGATAGTAATCTGTCTGCAGCCCTCTCTTGCTTCATCGCGATCCGCCGCTGTCTATTAGTTGTCGACGTAGGTAGATTTAGGGGTTATGACTGGCTCCGTCAAGCTAGTTAACGCTTCGCCATTCCTCTATAAGCCTCTCCCCTTCACTATCCTCTACCTTAAACTCCTCGTACTTACCTTCACGCTCCGCGATCTCTTGAGCTTTCAAGTGGTAGCATTCCTTTACCTTAGACCTAGCAACCACGTTGATAAAAAAGTCGTCACATGAACAATACCTGCCTGGGATCACCCAATAGTCACGCCCCCTACCTACAACCACCCAATACACTCTCCCGCTGGGGATAAAGACGTATTTTTTAACCCTGCCTTGGTTAACGGCCTCTATAGCTTTCCTCAACCTCTCCTCCTTGACTTCGTGGGGGATTGAGGGCACCAACAAACAGATAACCTCCAGTTCTAGGTTAGTAGTGTAGAACTATGCTTAAAATCGTTCCCGGAGAGCCTGCAGCGCTAATTAAGGGTAAGGAAAAGGTCTTGGTAGCGGCAGACCTACATATAGGTTTTGAGAAGGAGCTCTCTAGGATAGGCGTCAATATACCGTCACAGACCGAGAAGCTCTTCCTAAAGCTTAAGTCCCTCATCAATCGTCTAAAGCCAGATAGGGTAATATTGCTAGGCGACGTGAAACACGGGGTACCAGCAATATCAGACCAAGAATGGGCTGACCTGCCTTTATTCTTCGAGAAACTTTTAGAGTCCGGGGTATCCGTGGAGGTGGTCCCTGGAAACCACGACGGCAACCTTGAACCATTGACGCCTCGTGGCGTAGTTATCCATGACTCCAGGGGGGTTGAGGTAGAGGGTGTAGCTTTATTACATGGACATACGTGGCCTTCCCCTAGGCTCTTAGCGTGTAAAACGATGTTGATGGGGCATAATCACTTAGTAGTTGAATTGAGAGATGGACTAGGTTTTAGGGAGGTTGTGCCTGTTTGGTTAATGGTGGAGGTCCCACCACCCTCAGCTAAGGAGTTATGCATGAAAGTAACGAGGAATAGAGAGGAGTGTAGCAGGTTGAAGATAAGTAGGCTTGTAGTTATGCCAGCCTTTAACACTTTACTTTCAGGTAAGCCCGTTAACTCTGAGGAGCGAAGTTTCCTCGGACCTATATTGGAATCAGGGTTACTGGAGCTTCAAGACTCTGAGGTTTACATGATCGACGGTACCTATATGGGAAGAGTAGGTGAAATACCTAGGCTGCCATATTAGCCTCTAGCAGAGTAGACCCTAAGGTTAAGCGTGAGGAAAACAAGGCGCAAACACACCGGAAGTTACCTTGCCATCCATGTAGGAGTGTAGGCTTAAATCGGTGTAAATAGGATAGACTGCTTATCGCCAACAACTATCATGTTTCGTGACCATTACTAGCAGCTTTTCATTAGCTCGTCGATCATGGGGAACTTCTAATAAAATAGTTATCCTTAAATAACCTCGCTCGCCAGCTACGGTGAAAAACCTAGCAGGACGTAGGGGTGCAGCACGACGGGGAAGTATAAGCCGCCCAAAGAACGAAAGTATGGTAAGGGCTCTAGGACCTGTAGGATCTGTGGTACTCATGAGGCTTTAATCAGGAAGTACGGGTTGCTGATCTGTAGACGATGCTTCAGAGAGGTCGCTGAGAAGTTAGGCTTTAAGAAGTATTGGTAGAGAGGCGGTTAACATGACCATGAACGACGTGCTTTCTAACGCCCTCGCTGTAATTATGAACGGCGAGGAGGGAGGTAAGAACGAGTGCTTAGTCATCCCTGCGTCAAAGCTGGTAGCCAACGTGTTGAGAGTGTTGCTCAAGGCAGGTTATATCGGGAACTTCGAGTACATCGATGACGGGAGACAGGGTAAACTAAAGGTACAGCTTTTAGGTAGGATCAATAAGATAGGTGCCATTAAACCTAGGAGGCCGGTCAAAGTAAAGGATTATGAAGCAGTGGAGAAGGAATACCTACCGTCTTTTAACGTTGGATTGTTGATAGTATCAACGCCCCAAGGAATTATGTCACACGTGGAAGCAAAGCAGCGTGGCCTTGGAGGAATCCTGCTAGCCTACGTTTATTAATGGGAGAGGGGTGAAGATTTACGGTCAAGCTACTCGTTATTCCTCCTCACCAAGCACAGGTCAGGATAGAGGATGATGTAGAAGTAGAGGTGGAAGGTAACGTAGTTACTGCTAAAGGCCCTCTAGGCAGCTTAACAAAGGATTTCTCTAAACATCATGTAGAGATTGAGAAAAGCGACGGAGTATTAGTGGTTAAGTCAAGAGTGAAGGGGAAGAGGGGGAAGGCACTGGTAGGAACTATCGCTGCCCACCTTGAAAACATGATGAAAGGTGTGAAGAAAGGTTACACCTATAAGTTAAAGATAGTTTATTCACACTTCCCCATCTCCGTGCATGTGGATAAAGATAAAGTAATCGTGGAGAACTTTAGGGGAGAGAAACGGAAACGTATCGCCAAGGTGCTTGAAGGAGTCGAGGTTAAGGTAGAGGGGGACGACATAGTCGTTAAAGGAATAGACATAAACGCTGTAAGCCAGACCGCAGCTAATATAGAGCTGGCTGCCAAATCTAGGGGTTACGATCCAAGGGTCTTCCTGGACGGGATCTACGTTTACAGAAAGGAGGAGGGTATGGCGTGAGGAGGCTGCTTAGGCTTAGAAACCTCATGAATAGAAAGAGGCCCAGATTCATGAGGATGAACGTCCAAGGATTGAAGAGGCTTGAGGACTCATGGAGGAGGCCTAGAGGACTCGACAATAAGATAAGGATTTGTCGAAGAGGTTATCCTGAGATTGTAAGCATAGGTTTTCGAGGACCTAGAGCTGTAAGGGGACTTCACCCTTCAGGGTTGAGAGAGGTGCTTGTATATAACCCAGGTCAGCTCGAAGGCCTAAACCCTAGGAGGCACTGTGTAAGGATAGCTAGCAGCGTGAGTAGACGTAAACGAGCAGAGATCATGGAGAGAGCCTCAAAGATGAAGCTTCGAGTACTAAATCCTTCAATCTAAGGAGGAGATGGAAGGTTGTCGGCTGTAGACAGCGTGAAACGAATGGCTTCTAGCATATTAGGCGTAGGTATAAGCAGAGTCTGGATAGACCCGGAACAGCTCGATAGAGTGTCTACCGCCATAACTAGGGAAGATGTCAGGAAGCTTATTAAGGAAGGAGTGATCAAGGCCAAACCTAAAAGAGAGATTTCAAGAGCCCGGTGGAGGGAGGCTAAAAGTAAGCGTCGTAAAGGGCTTAGGAAAGGACCTGGCAGCCGTAAAGGAAGGATAGTCGACGAAAAAGAGCTTTGGATGGCTAAGGTTAGAGCTTTAAGAAAACTCCTAGCCACGCTTAAGAGGCGTCGCATCATAACCCGCTCGACCTATAGGAAGCTGTACATAATGGTGAAGAGCGGGGCCTTCCAAAATAAAGCTCAGCTAAAAACCTACATCAAAGAGAAGGGGTTAGCTAGGACTCTACCATAGGAGGGTAAGGGTTGGCTAGAGGAGCTCTATATCGTGTACCTTTTAGACGTAGGAGGATGGGGCTAACTAACTATAAGCTTAGGAGAGGCCTACTCCTTTCGAGGAAACCTCTACTTGTTTTACGTAAGACTAACATG
>Ga0180302_10000611_pt1 | contig 16105 bp, 13 predicted proteins | sample GuaBasSediGuay17_FD_121794 | JGI IMG/M metagenome (GOLD analysis project Ga0180302, IMG submission 121794) | Subseafloor sediment microbial communities from Guaymas Basin, Gulf of California, Mexico - Guay17, Core 4571-4, 12-15 cm | ecosystem: Environmental > Aquatic > Marine > Hydrothermal... | reverse complement strand
GTTATAGTATTTTATCATATCCTTTATGGTTCTCTCATCAATCCCAGAACCTCTACTAATCCTTTGTAATCTACTTCCCTTAATAATATTTGGATCAATTTTTTCATCATCTGTCATCGAATTTAAAGCTATTCTCCATTTTCTAATCTTGTCTTCGATCTCACTTATCAATTCCCTAGGAATTTTTAGCGATAAGCCCGGAATGTATTCAATTATCTTAGATATAGCTCCTATTTTCCTAGTTTCCTCTATTTGCTCAATCATGTCTAAGAGTGTAAATCGGCCCTTAGCGATTTTAATAAGTCTTTCCCTCTTAACCCTATCTAACTCGATCGACTTAAATTTTTGAATAAGGCTCTTTATATCTCCTATTCCTAATAATCTACCTACTAAACCTGGGGGATCATATTCTTCGATATCTTCAATTTTCTCTCCAGTTCCTATGAAGAAAATTTTTGCTCCTGTAGCTACTGCGGCTGATAATGCTCCTCCCCCTCTAGCAGTACCGTCCAGTTTAGTTATTATTAATCCTCCTATCTTTATCGTTTTATTAAATGCTTCTGCTTGAGTATAAGCCTGTTGTCCAATAGTTCCATCTATAACTAGTAAAGTTAAATGTGGATTAATTACCTTATTTAACATGCGTACCTCATTCATTAATCTATGTTCATCCTTATGTCGCCCAGCTGTATCAATTAATATAATATCTACATTTCTAGCTGTTAAGTAATTAATACCATCTTTAGCTATTTTTAAGGGGTCACTAACCGGAATATCGAAGAAAAATAAGTTTTGACTATTAATATTTTCACATAGTTGTCTTAATTGTTCCCTACCAGCGGGTCTGAACGTATCTACGCTAAACACCCCAACCCTATATCCTAACTTGCAATAATAATTTGCTAACTTGGCGACTGTGGTTGTTTTACCAGAACCTTGTAAGCCAACTAGTAAAATCTTAAATGGTTTTTCTTTTATACTTATCTCCTGTTTTTCTTTACCTAGTATTCGAGTTAGCTCATCATAAATTACCTTAATTACATATTCTCTCATTGTTAGTCCAGACGGTACTTCTTCTGATAATAATCTTTTTTCTATATTTTTAGACAAATCTAGAACGATTTTTACGTTAACATCTGATAATAATAATCCTTTCTGGATCTCCTTAATGGTATTGCGGATAACCTCCTTATCTATTATGCCTTTACCCAATATCTTATCTATTACATTTCTTAATCTGCTTTTTAATTCGTCCATCATATCGATCTGCCTTAATCATAAAGAACTATATACACATCGTATATTTGAATAGTATCCAAAATATAGAGAGCTTAATTCAGAATTTAGTTCTAACTAACTAAATTATTAAGATGCATTTCCCTCTTATTTTTGGTAAACTAATAGGTGGTTAAAATTTGTTAGAAATTATTTGGACAAATAGAGAGAGCTTAATCAAAAGTAAGCTAGCTGATAAACCGCTTTTTGTAGCTGCTCCAGATACAGGATTACTTTCATTAATTGCCGGAGCACATTTAATTCAAACCTTAAAGGCTGAATTATTAGGATATATTGATGCTGACTGGATACCTCCCATTTCTATAGTGAATAATGGAGATCCTAGTATGCCAATTCGGATTTACTCAACTAATAATCTGGATATACTACTATCAGAAACTCCAATTCTTCCCTCAGCTTGGAGACACTTTGCAATAGCAACGTACCAAGTAGCTATACAGCTTTCCTCAATATTAGTAATAGGAGCTACGGGAATACCCAACCCGAAGCGAATTGAAATTCAAGATATCAATAATTTACGTGTTCTTTACTTAGGCAAATTCTTAGATATGGAAGGCATAAGCCAAAATATAAGGGAAAAATATAAGCTAGCTAATAAATTCACAGGTACATTAGCTGGCCCATATTCATCGCTTATTTCATTAATGATAAGGCATAATATGCCATTTATTATGATTTTAATTGATAGTTATCCGGAATACCCTGATCCAGAATCAGCGGCTAAATTAGTTGAAGAATTAAATAGCTTATTTAACCTTAACGTTGATGTAAAATCCCTATTAGACCGTGGAGCTGAGATAAGATTGATGGCTAGACAGTTAGCTATTCAAACGAAAAAGCATCAACTTCTTGCTGGTCAAAAGACAGGTGCACCTCCGTTAAATATGTATGTTTAATCTTATGACTGACGATATTTTATGTGCTTAGGAGGTAAGGGGTATGAGTGATGAGTTTTTTGAGGATATAATGAGAGAGTTGAGAAGAAGGATAAAGGAGCTTGAAACTGACGTAACATCATTACTAAAAGGTGAGGTGATTGACGATATCGACGATGAAGCAATAGAGCCACTATCAACTATATATGAAACATCCGATACAATTATAGTAACAGTTGACATGCCACTAGTAAAAAGTGATACGATAGAAACAAAACTGCTAAGTGAAGAGCATTTACTGGTAAAAGGTGAGATTAAGAAACATATTGAATCACATAAAATAGATTCCACCTATCCTTACCTTACATTTAAAAGATATAAAAAACTAATCTCACTTCCTTGTAAAGTGAAATCAATTAAAAGGCTTTCAGTTAGAGGGGATATTGTAACGATTTATTTATCAAAGTATTAATAAGATATGATTTTTCGTTCAGAGACTTCTGAGACGACGGTGACACTAAAAATAACCGCAGCTGGTTAAAGTTCGATAAACTTCAACATGATAAAAAACACTATTTAAGACTAAATAGTGAAAAAATTACTTAGAGAGGTACGCCAAAGTTTATCTCTATAGTTCACGGGTTCAAAAGGTATAGGTTTTACTCTTATTTTAAATGGTGATAAGAATAAAGTGGGTAATGGGGCTAACGATAAACTAATAGGTAAGTAATACCACATTTATTTAATGACCTATAATGGTTACATCATTATATGTGGGCCGTTTCCAACCGTTCCATAAAGGACACTTACATGCAGTAAAATACATAGCAAATAGATCTGATCGCGTAATTATAGGTATTGGCAGCGCTTTAGAGTCTCATACTCTTAGAAACCCATTTACCGCCGGGGAGCGGATGGAAATGATATTGTTAGCAATTAAGGAGGCTAATCTTCCTCTTACTAAGTTCCTAATAATACCAATTCCAGACGCTCCTTACCATAAGAGTTGGGTTTCAATTGTCGAAACTCTAACTCCAAGTTTTGATGTGGTATATTCAAATGAGCCATTAACTCGCTTATTATTTAAGGAGGCAGGTTATGAGGTTAGGGAAATTCCCCTATTAAAGAGAGAAGTATATTCAGGTGAGGAATTCAGACGGAGAGTAATAAACAATGAAAATTGGAGAGAAATCGTGAGTGAGCATATTGCTAATTTTCTTGTAACTAAAGGGTTAATTGATAGAGTGCGTGCACTCGTATCAACAGATAAGCCTAAGTAGACATAAGAGGGAGGTGTTTAAAAATATGAGTGATTATCCATTATTAATGATTCCAGGTCCAACTAATATATCTAGCGAAGTTCAATTGGCACTTGCTAAGCCATTAATTGGTCATAGAACCGTCGAGTTTAAATTACTCTATGAAAGCTTAGTAGAAAAACTTAAGAAATTACTGTATACTAAGAATATCGTTATACCACTCACATCATCTGGAACAGGGGCTATAGAAGCAGTTATGGTTTCCCTTTTTAACAGGGGCGAGAAGATAGGTATTATAAGAAATGGAGTATTTAGTGATAGGGCTGGTTTAATTGCTAAAAGAAGAGGATTGCAAGTAAAGTTTTTAGATTATGATTGGACTAGATTTCCCTCTAAAGAGGAAGTCTACAATTTTCTTGAGGAAAATAAGGATATTACCGCGTTGTACATTGTTTACAATGAAACATCGACAGGGGTCGCTGCTAAGCATATACACGACATATTAGCCGCAGCTAAAGAATACGATTTGCTAACTGTCGTTGATGCCATTTCCGCTGTAGGAGGAGATTACTTATACGTTGATAAATGGAATATAGATGTTTGCATAGGCGGATCTCAAAAGGCATTAGCAGCACCGCCCGTTATATCATTTATAAGTTTGAGTCAGATGGCGATTGATAAAATGAATAAGGTAAATATAGAGTCCTTTTACTTCGATCTTAAAGAATATCTTAGCTGGTATTATGAGAAGAGGGAAACACCATCTACACCAGCTATACCACTGTTTTATGCATTGAATGAAGCGCTTGATAAAATATTAAATGAAGGTGTGGAAAACAGGGTCCTAAGACACATCAGGGCTTCTAATGCATTCTATAATAGTATTGAAATTTGTGGATTAGAGTTATTTGCTAATAAGGATTATAGATCTAACACCGTAATCTCTATTAAATTGCCACACGCTTTAAGAGCGACTGACATCGTTAACGAAGTATATATGCGGTATAATATATTAATTGCTCCTGGAATGGGTAAAATGAGAGATTACTTACTAAGAATAGGATGCATGGGTGAGATAAGCTTACAAATGATTATAAAAACAATAACTGCAATATGTAATGTTATGATTTCAAAAGGAGTTAAGGTTGACATATATAAAGCAGTAGAAACGGCACTTGAAGTTTTCAATAGGAGGTGAGAATATGGCAATTAAGAAGGGTGATATCGTATATATAGATTATATTGGTTATATTGTAGAGACTAATGAAATGTTTGATACAACCATCGAAAATGAAGCGAAGAAGGCCGGAATTTTTAGAAGTGATCATCGTTATGAACCCGTAGTAGTCGCTATAGGGGAGAAGTGGGTAATTGAAGGAATTGAAGAATCATTAATTGGTAAGGAGGAAGGACAAGAATATGAAATCCAGGTACCCCCCGAAAAAGGATATGGAGAGCGAGATCCAAAGAAAATAAAAATAATTACAGAAAAAAGACTAAGAGATATGAACGTTAGAGGGGAAATTGCTCCTGGAAATGTAATTATAGTTAACGGAACACCAGCTATAGTTAGGGTTGTGAGTGGTGGAAGGGTATTACTAGACTTTAACCCTCCTTTAGCTGGTAAAACATTAAGGTATAAAATTTTTGTTAGGAAGATATGCAAGTCAGTTAAGGAGAAAATAGAAGCTCTAATTAGTAGGCATAGCAAAGACTTTTTAGAGTTGTCAAAGATTAAATTCAGCGAGAAGACAAAAGTTGTCGAAATTAAACTTAACTCATCAACCTTAGATAAACCAGCGTTACACGTTGTAAAGCGAAGTATAGCTTCAGATATTTTAAAATTAATTGATAAGGTAGAAAAGGTTCGCTTTATTGAGGAAGTCGTTAAGGAGAGTGTGGGATCACGTCAGCAAGGATGAGGTGATATCCTAAAGGACATATTGAGCGCGAATATATTTTCTTTACTTCTACAATATCGCCCTTTTTAAGCCCTTTAGGATAGCACAATTTTCTCGAGGGACAATTAAATTTATCGCATGGTGGAGGGTTAAATATCAACTTCATGCTAATTGATAACGATCCACGAGACATTAAATTAGCTTTAATAGTTGCATATTTTACGATAACAGGAATCACCTTCTCATTGGTTATTGGACATATGATCTCCTTATTTGCCTTTAAAATATCCGTTACTTCATACAGATGATTTTCTTTCAATCCACCAATACATACTTTACTATACCTACATAATTTACAATCATTAGAGTATCTAAAGTAAAACTTATACCCCTTAATTGCGATTGTCTTAGGCAATAATGTCACCACTCCCTCAGTTTTCAATTTAAATAACACCTACTGAAGTCAATATTTCGCGAGCTTTCTTCTTGTCAATTTCAATTTCATTTAAAATCGTATATCTATCAGGCCTTACTTCCTTAGCCTTAATTAGAGCGGTAATCAAATTGTTCTCACTTATTCCTAATTCTTCGGCAGTTGTAGGTGCACCTGCCTTCCGTAATGCTCGCTTAATTCGGTTATGGTCCAGTCCATGAAGATATGACATAATTATAGTTCCAACCCCACATTGTTCTCCATGTAAGGCGTGTTCGGTTGAGAACATGTCAAGAGCATGACTAAAAAGATGTTCTGAGCCACTACATGGTCTACTTGAGCCGGCTATTCCAGCAGCCACTCCATCACTAATTAAAGCTTCGACTAAAACTCGGATACTTTCAACTTTTCCCCTTCCTATCCCTGAGGCGTGTTTCATAACGATCTTAGCTCCTAATAAAGCTAAATTTGCCGCATAATCGCCATAATACTCTCCTACCCTATCTCTCGCTAATTGCCAATCCTTAACAGCTGTGATCTTAGCTATAGCGTCTCCAAATCCACTAGCTATTAATCGTCTAGGTGCTGTATGGACCACCTCAATGTCTACAATAATAGCTAGTGGAGGTTTAGTAGGTATTGAGTACGCATATCTACTATCCTTAATTGAGACAAATTGTGAAGATATTCCATCATGAGAGGGCGACGTCGGAACACTGATAAAAGGCTTATTAAGCTTATAAGCAACCATTTTAGCTACATCTATAGATTTCCCGCCACCAACTCCCAGGATTAATTGAATTTTCCTATGATGTTTATTTAATAAATGTATAGCTTTATCAATTTCACCCCAACTTGATGATTGTACTTTAATTACTCTTGAATCATCTAGATTTGGTATGCCATCATATAATTTTTCCTTAATAACCTGAAATATATGTGGTCCAGTAATTATAGCTATTTCTCCACTACCAATTGGACTATATACTTCTGATAATTTACTTAGTAATCCCTTACCAATGATGACTGTTTTAGGCAACTCCATCTTATGAATCTTTAATTTAACCATATACTAACAATAATATTAATTAGATAATTTGCAAGTTAAAAGTTAAACTGAATATATGGTAAATAGGTAACTTTAATTTTTGATTAAAGTTTATTTATAAGCTTTGCATATGATACTATGGTTTCTAATTTTTATGAGGTGAATATATAAATAATGATTCTAAGTGATAAGTATCCATTTGGAATTTTCAGTAAAAATAAAGATAATATAATGTATACAACTGGAACAACTACAGTTGCTATTAAATGTAAAGATGGAGTGGTTTTAGGAGCCGATACTAGAGTAACAGCCGGTTATTATATAGCTCATAAGCATGGGAAGAAAATACATATGATAACCCCTAACATCGCAATTACTATTGCTGGAGTGGTGGCTGATGCTCAGGCTATCATAAATATTATCAAATATAATATTAATATTTATCAATTAACGTTAAACAAAGAAATTACTGCAAAATCCGCGGCAAGACTTCTATCTGTTATACTATTTAGTCATAGACTATTTCCATATATTACGGAGCTTATTATTGCTGGTAAGGATAGTGACGGGTATGGAATATATAGGCTTGACCCATTAGGGTCCCTAGTTAAGGATGAGATATCAGCTACTGGTTCAGGGTCAACTATAGCTATCGGGGTTTTGGAGTCAAATTATAAACCAGATATTACAGTTAAGGATGGAATAAAGCTAGTAGCGAAAGCTTTGTTGGCTGCGATGAAAAGAGACGTAGCAAGTGGTGATGACATGGATTTAGCTATTATTGATGATCAGGGTTATCGAGAATTATCTAAAGAAGAGAAGGAGGAGTTGCTGAAAAATATGTAGTTCTTCTTTAAGTTAACTGGTGTTAAAGCGATGACGAACACTAGAATTAAAGTTAACTCTGCAATGGATATGCTCGCTATTGTGAAGGAGGATATTCAAAAATTTATTAAAGATATAAGGATAACCAGAGCAAGATTTGAAGGACCATATATAGCAATATACACTGATAAGCCTGAAGTTTTAGCTAGAAACTCCGCCATATTATCCCATATAGCTTCTAAAATTAAGAAGAGGATAGTACTACGTGTTGAGGACTCTATTAGGGAGAAAATTCCAGTGAGCGAAGCTGAAAAAATAATAAAAGAAATATTACTAAGTGCAGGTGTCGACCAACCAAAAATATTTTTTGATGAATCACTAGGTGAAGTGCTCATTTATTTAAATAAGTATGTATCAGGAGAAATGTTAGACAAGGTAAGCTTAAACATAATATCAAAGGTAAAAAGAATTCCTAAATTTAGATTCTACAAAGGTGATATTCCATTAACGATGAGAAAGATATATGATTTGATACTGCCCTCATTAAAAGGGCAAGTTACAAGAAGAACAGAGAGAATAATGTATCTAAATAAACTTAGTGATAGAATTTTTAGAATTCCACAGGTAAATCCGTCTAAACACATTAGAATTTGTGTATTAGGTGGAGCAGATGAGGTAGGCAGATCTGCAATTCTTGTGTCAACAGCTGAAAGCAACGTAATTGTCGATTTCGGAATTAAGACAGGAACCTACGGAGAGGATATGTATCCCAGATTAGATCTTTTCAATATAGACTTGACAGAAATTGATGCTGTAATCGTAACTCATGCTCATCTGGACCACTCGGGCTTGGTTCCCTTCCTGTACAAGCACGGCTATAGAGGTCCTGTTTATATGACTGAACCGACTTTGCCATTAAGTACGCTATTACTTGAAGACCTAATAAATGTCGGACAGAGAAGTGGAGCACAATATCTACCCTTTAAGTATGAGGACATTAAAACGATGATTAGGCATGCAATTACATTAAAATATAGGCAAGTCACCGATATATCCCCTGATATAAAATTAACTTTCTTTAACGCAGGTCACATTTTAGGCTCAGCAATTGTTCATCTACATATAACCGAGGGGGTACTAAACATGATATTCACAGGTGACTTTAAATATGCTAGTACAAAGCTTCTTGATCCTGCACACTCGACTTTTACAAGAGCTGAAATATTAATTATGGAAAGTACATATGGGGGAAAGACAGACGTAACAAATAGGGCTGAAAGCGAAGCTCAGCTTAAAAAAATAATAAATGACACTATTAAGGAGGGAGGTAAAATTTTAATTCCAGTGCCAGCTGTAGGTAGAGCTCAAGAAATGATATTAGTACTTGAAGACTTTCTTAAGAACAAGGAAATACCCGATGTACCAATATATATAGATGGAATGATAGAGGAAAGTAATCAAATACATTCGATATATTACGATTACTTATCATCACGAGTTAGAAGAATTTTTATAGAGGAGGATAGGAATCCTCTTTATCATCAGAATATAATTCCTGTTAAAAATTCTAAGGATAGAGATGAAGCTCTCTTCGGAGGGCCTGCAATAATATTATCCACCTCTGGGATGATGCAGGGAGGACCCGTACTCGAATACTTTAAAGTTTTAGCAACAGATCCTAAAAATAGGTTAATATTCGTTACATACCAGGTAGCTGGAACGTTGGGAAGAAGAATTGTAGATGGTGCGCGATCCGTAGCTATTCAAGAAGATGGACGATATGTCCCGATAAAGATAGAAATGCAAGTTCATAGATTAGAGGGTTTTACTGGTCATAGCGATAGAAAACAGCTACTATCATATGTAAGAAGATTAAGTAAGCTAGTCAGGAATATATACTTAGTGCACGGTGAGCCGGAAAAAGCAGTTGATTTAGCACAAACTATACAAAGAACATATCATATAAATGCATTACCTCTTAAGCTATATTCAACAACATATATTAAGTAAAGCAAGTCCTTATTTAATACCTAAATTTGGCTTGAATAAAGATGGTTTTACGAAATTATGAAGCTATAAACTAATCATTCTTCAACAGAAATTATTTTAATAAGTCCCTTAATACTTAAAAATAGGAGTACATGGAATTATGGGATATTCCCTTTGCGGGCGTAGTCTAGCCTGGAAGGACGCCGGCCTGCCAACATAAGGTAGATCGCCGGAGGTCCCGGGTTCAAATCCCGGCGCCCGCACCACTAATATCTTAATTTTTTAATATAATGCCGTTTTCCCTTAACTGACTTTTGACCTTAACTTTCTAGGGTGAAATAATGGGGAAAAATAGATAGAATATATTTTTTCTAAGGATTGGTGGGCCCGGTGGGATTTGAACCCACGACGTTGAGGGTTCTCTCCTCTCTCGGTTATCAGCCGAGCGCTTTAGCCGGTTCTCCCTCTAACCAGGCTAAGCTACGGGCCCATCAATTCTTTTAATTATTCTTTTTTATTAAGTTTTAATTTTTAATATTTAGAATTATTTGATGTTTGGTGAACTCTTTTATGGCAGAGTTCAAACCAAAGCTTAGTGATAAACATTGGAATCACAAGCTGGAGGAGGAAGTTTGGAGAACATGGGAAGAAGAAAGAATCTTTGAATTTAAACTTGATGAGAGACCTATTTTCTCAATTGACACTCCTCCACCATATGTATCAGGAAGATGGCATATCGGAGCGGCGGTTCATTATACTCAAATTGACATGGTCGCTAGATATTTTAGGTTAAAGGGATACAATGTTCTTTTCCCTATGGGATTAGACCGTAATGGCTTACCAGTTGAGATAGAAGTTGAGAAAAAGTATGGTATTAAAGCTAGAGAAATGGACCGAGAAGAATTCCTTAGATTATGTAAAGCTCACTTAGACAATTTAGAAAGTGAGCTCTTAGATTTAGCTAAAAGATTAGGTATTGGAGCTGATTATTTCTCAAATCTATATAGAACCGATTCAGAAGATTACCGAGCTCTTACTCAAGCTACTTTTATTGAAATGTGGAATAAGGGGTTAATATATGAGGATTATCGACCTACAATCTGGTGTCCTGTTTGTCATACTACAATTGCTGAAGCTGAAATCGAATATGTTAGGAGGAAAGGTAAGTTATACTATATACGTTTTCCTCTAAAAAACCTAAGTAAGTATATCGTAATTGCAACAACACGTCCTGAATTATTAGGTGCCACCGTTGCTGTTATGTACAATCCAGATGATAATAGATATACTTGGTTAGAGGGAAAAAGAGCAATTATTCCGATATACAATTATGACGTTCCTATTATCCCCCATCCTGCAGTTAAAATGGACTTTGGAACCGGACTAATGATGCTAGCATCATTTGGAGATTTAGAAGATGTAAGATTGTTTAGAGAATTAGGTTATGAAGCCAGAATATTAATTAGACCGGATGGTAGGATGAATGAACTGGCGGGGCCGTACAGTGGCTTATCGGTTGAGGAAGCTAGGGAAGCTATAGTTAAGGATCTTTATAAAAACAACTTTATAGAAAAGGAAGAGGAAATCGAACAAAATGTTCCGACATGTTGGCGATCTCATAATCCAGTTGAATTCATATTTACGAAGGACCTATACCTTAAACAACTAGAATTTAGAGAAAAATTATTGGAAATCCTAAACGAAATGGAATTTTACCCTCCAGAGCATAAAACGATCCTTATCAACTGGATTAACTCCTTATCCATTGATTGGGCTATATCTAGACATAGATTTTATGGTACTGAAGTTCCAATTTGGTACTGTAAAAAATGCGGTACTCCTCATATTCCCCCTCCTGGCAAGTATTATCGACCTTGGAAAGACCCTCCTCCTTTTAATAAATGTGTAAAATGTGGTCATAACGAGTTTATAGGTGATCAGAGGACTTTCGACACTTGGGTTGATTCCAGTATTAGTCCATTATACATCTCAGGATATATGAGAGATAATGAACGATTTATGAAAGTATTCCCCACCTCACTTAGACCGCAAGGTGTTGATATTGTTAGAACATGGTTATATTACACTATATTAAGAGTATATCTATTAACCGGTAAAGTGCCATTTAAAATGGTTAGATTGTCCGGATTAGGTTTAGACGAGAAAGGTAGAGCTATGAGTAAATCACTAGGTAATACTGTAGATCCTATCCCTTTAATTGAGCGATACGGAGCTGATGCAATTAGATTGTGGGGGGCCTCAGAAACAAAATTAGGCTATAACTATAGATTTTCTGAGGAAAGAATAAAGGGTGCGAGAAAATTTATCACTAAGCTCTGGAATGTAGCTAGATTTATCTCGTCATTTCCGATAGTTAAGGAAGTTAAACAATTATGTGCTCTCGACAAAATCATAATGTTTGAACTAAATAAGTTATATGATATCTGCATTAATTCATTTGAGCAGCTTGACTTCTTCGAACCTTCCACAAAGATTAGGTCATTTATATGGAATATTTTTGCTCCTCACTATATAGAACTAGTTAAGGCACGTGCATATAATGTTAACAAGATATTCACCTCTGAAGAACAATATTCAGCTTGGTATACTTTACATTCATCCCTGAAAATGCTCCTTCTCCTTTTACATCCCATAATACCATTTATTACCGACTATATCTGGAGAAAATTATACAATCAAGCAGGAATTTTATCTGAACGTCTTCCAGAAAAATTTAAGATTAAAAAGCCTCCTCTTGATATGAGAGATATTGTATTGCTAAATGAAAAGATTTGGAAATATAAGCATGATCATGGTTTATCATTAAAAGCAGAGCTTAAGGAGGCTGTGTTAAATCCAAAATTTAAGATTATTGAGAAAGAATTGATATCACTACATAAGATACTTAGCGTAAGATATGATGAAAATATTAATTTTATACATATTATGAAAGATTAGTATCCTAATGGGTATCTTAGTATAGCGCCTATTCCTCCTAATCTCTTAAACATCACACCATATTCTGTTCTTGGCGAGATTATAACTAGATTAAAACGTAATGACTGACTCAACTCCATAACTAAATCTAATATACTTTTTCTTTCGACTGTTCTATAAAATCCATTTCTACATTTACCGCATAACCTACCCTCTATCTCTTGAAGTTCTTTAAGAGTGATAAGTTTTGTAAAGGAATATCCACAATTATCACATCTTAATGTAACTTGGAAGTATTCGAAGTCCTCGACAATTATTAACGTATCAATTGCATTAGTATAGATATTCTTTAAAATGCTTTTAAGGTCATATAGAACCATTTCAGGTTTCTTGGCAATTAAAAACATAAATTTATCCACAATTTTCTTTTCATAAACGTATCTCACGTTCTTAAGGATATCTGAAGCTTTAGTAACTAACTCTCTTAACCCTTCCTCCCCGGAGTAGTTTGTATCAATTATGGCGATAATTAATTTTCGTAGCCTATAATCTAAATCTGCCTCCTTAATGAAATCGTGCTTTGTAAATCCGGGCCCCCCGATTAGTATGCCTTTTAATCTCTCAAATATTGATTCTCTTAAAAGTTCTTCATTAACGTGTTTTGCTATCCTATCAAAGTAATGGTGTATAGCCATCTCTCTCAATCTTTCAAATCTTCTAGCTGATTGCCCTCCCGCCCTGTGTTTACCAGGTATACCTGATGTATGCTCTGATAAAACTTTAATATTATCCCCCTCAAGTAATCCTATTGCTGCTTGATTCACATCTATCGAAATTAGACCATATACATCTTTCTCCTCAAGAGTTTTTTCCAAATATTCCGTATGAAAGTGGTCATCGCACCGATATAAGTTTACATTTAACGTTTCAGGAGGTATAATAACATAAATTTCCATCTTCTCAGATCCCGGCCCATTTTGAGGTACGGCTCCGCAAAAAACCACTAAACCGTTTTCTGGAGCCTCGTTAAAATACTTTAGTCTCTCTATAACCTTAGTAAGAGCCTCCTGAACATGTTTCCTAGTGGTATCTGACTTTATATTGGAAGCTGTTGAATATTCCTGCCTTAAATAATTAATTACATCACTTATCTTACGTTTAGGAGGAATATATAAGCTAATTAACTCAGTTCCTCTCCCCTTTTTACTTTTTAATTCTTTTATTAGTTTTCTTAATTTATATTTAGCTATAGTCTTTTCCATTTGCATAACCATAGTATACCTCCTTATATTTTTCATAGTTCAAGTACTTAAACATTTAATACCTACCTATTTCGGTCGCGGAAAAAATTGCCTCAATACCAAAAATATTAACATAATATTAGAATTTTTCACCTCACTACAAATATATTAATTGTTGAGGTTTTGTAAAATGTCAGTTAATAAGCTTAAAGTTGTCAAGATTAGTGGACATGCCTTTAATCTTCCCCTAAATATAAACTTACTTAAGGAAATAGCTAAAGTGATTATTGAATTCTCAAGATCTACAAATACGAAGATATGTGTTGTTGTAGGTGGTGGTAAATTATCGCGTCGCTATATAGCAGAGGCACGTAAGTTATCAGGAAATAACTTTATGCTTGACCAGATAGGCATATTAGTCACAAAAATTAACGCATTAATATTTAAGCTTGCTCTTGGTGATGAAGCATATTTATTAAATGATGATTTAACTCTTATTCCCCTTATACTAAGTAAATATAATATATGTGTAACCGGTGGATTATATCCTGGTTATTCAACAAATGCTGTATCGGCATTAATATCAGAATACTTAGGTGCTAATACTCTCATTACAATGAGCAGAGCTGGAGGCATATATGATAGGGACCCTAAGAGAAGCAAAAAAGCTAAACTACTTAAGCAAGTTAAAATTGACCAACTAATTAAAATATTAGATGTAGAGGAGAAAGCCGGTTTTTACCCACTATTTGACAGAACAGCTTTAAATATAATTAAAAGAGCGAAAATTAACGTATTGGTCATACCTATAGACCCACTTTACTTGAAAAAAGCACTTAACGACGAAGAAGTAGGTAGTAGGATCGTACTTTAAAAATAATTTCTAGTGATTGTATAGGTACAAAGATTACTTTTTAGGAAAGTTTGTTAATGATAATAATTAATTACTAATCAGATATATTATTAGACATCCTCATAACTGGTTTAGGTGGTATGGGGAATGACCGTATTAGGTAAATCAGAGATTATAAAGCTTGTAAGACAGGGAATCATAAAAATTGTCCCGTTTGATGAGTCGCAAGTAGGTCCAGGATCCATAGATTTACATCTTGGAAATAAATTTAGAACGTTTAAGAAGGTACATGGGATATATCATGTGAAAAATGACGTTTCACATGAAGAGCTCACTAATTTCATAGAGGTAAAAGACGGAGAATATTTCTTAATTATGCCAGGAGAACTTGTTCATGGAATAACCAAGGAATTCATAGAATTGCCCCTTTGGCTATCCGGCAGAATCGAAGGACGATCCAGCTTTGCCAGAATAGGTTTACTGACACATTTAAGTAGCGGATATGTTCATCCTGGAACAAAAGGCAAAATAGTATTAGAGATTGTAAATGTATCACCAATACCTTTAGCATTATATCCTGGAGTGAAAATTTGTCAATTAATACTGGAGAAAGTGGAGGGAGGAGAGCCTTATAGAGGTAGATTCTATATGCAAGAAAAGCCATAAATAAGTGATATTAAAGGGTTATTAGTAGCACCATAAGTGGTGCGGGGGGTGGGATTCGAACCCACGAAGGCCTATGCCAGCGGAGCTTACTGGTTATTCCTCTCAGTTTAGGCCGTAGATGACCGCCCCCGTTGACCTGGCTAGGGGAACCCCCGCACCACTAAATATTACCATAAACCTTTAAAAAAGGTTTCCTTCTCAAATTAAGACTTAAATAATACCTAAAGATAAACTTTATAAGGGCAGTAATAACTAACATTATATGGCATAGTACCATCCGTGCGGCGGTATCCCGGGGAGTAAGCCTTTAGGCTAACGATGAGACTGGGATCTCCACGCACGGATACATCGTGAGAGCCCAACCGACAATTAATGGTTGGGCTTGAGAGGCGCCCAAACCAACCTAGGAGGTCCTACTTGCGGCGTACTCCCGAGGCCGGTTGATCCTGCCGGACCCGACTGCTATCGGAGTGGGCCTAAGCCATGCGAGTCGTACGCCCCGGGCTATGGTGGGGCGTGGCGTACGGCTCAGTAACGCGTGGTCAACCTACCCTGCGGACGGCTATAACCCCGGGAAACTGGGGCTAATAGCCGATAGGGAATGGGTGCTGGAATTGCCCCATTCCCGAAAGGCCCAACTACCCATGCTGTAGTTGGGCGCCGCAGGATGGGACTGCGTCCGATCAGGTAGACGGTGGGGTAACGGCCCACCGTGCCGATAACCGGTACGGGCCCTGGGAGGGGGAGCCCGGAGATGGGCACTGAGACAAGGGCCCAGGCCC
>Ga0180302_10000610_pt1 | contig 16114 bp, 3 predicted proteins | sample GuaBasSediGuay17_FD_121794 | JGI IMG/M metagenome (GOLD analysis project Ga0180302, IMG submission 121794) | Subseafloor sediment microbial communities from Guaymas Basin, Gulf of California, Mexico - Guay17, Core 4571-4, 12-15 cm | ecosystem: Environmental > Aquatic > Marine > Hydrothermal... | reverse complement strand
TTTACTTGGATTCGTGCTTATGATTCCTTACGTAGTGGTTGGGTCTCTTTTATTTGAAATAGAATCATCTTCTATCGTGATTAACATAATAATTTCTAGTCCTTTTTATTTTGCTGCAACCATTGTATTTTATTCTTTTCTAGCAGAAAAATACATTTTTCTTTAAAAACGATTTTTTTAAGCTAATCTTCTCCTAAATAATAAATGAAAGAAAAAGGATGTGGATATAAGTGATCGTACTTATCTTGTTCACGTTTTTTTACAAAGAATTGTAATATCCGTCTAACGTTCAAAAGATAATAAGTAAACATAGTAGGAACGCGACACAAAACAATAACTCTTTTTCTTTTCTCGTATGGTAGAATCTTAAAAAAGAACTGATTATACACATCTAAAACGCGATGCATTGCTTCAAACATTTTTTTTCTCAACTCATCTTCTCCGGCAGGACTAATTTTTGGAAATTTATATTCCACTATCTCTACTTCATCCAGACACCCTCCAGACATCTCATCAAGTATTTGTTTTTCAAACTCTCGATTATGCCCAATAAGCCATAACACAAGCTTTACTGGAATAACAGGAGGAAGTGGATGATATTCAGGTAACAATCTAGGAGTCCAATATGGTTTCCAGTTAGGTGGAAGCCTAGAAAGTTCCTTGCATATAAATGAATCTAATGTATCTAGCTCTTCAGGATTCCTGGGTCGGTCTAAAATATACTTAAGATTGCCATGTTCATCAACAGTAAGCTCCAAATTGAAGTTTTCATAAGGCTCGTCCATTTTAAAGAGAAATTAATTTCCAAATATAAAAATCTTTCGATGTTTCACTACTTTTTAATAACAAAAATAAAAAAGTTTATAAATAAAGAATCCTAATTTTAAAATGTAGAGGAAAAATTAAACACAAAATGAAACTGCTCGCTGTTTCGGATATTCATTATAACTTTCCTGGTAGGAAAGAAAAAATCAAAAAGCTAGCGGATTACGTAAATGATTCTGATGCTAAATACTTTATCATAGCAGGCGATGTAGGTGTTGATTATCATGAAATACAAGAATGTCTAAGTTTATTTCAAAATTTCAAAGGAGGAAAAATTGCAGTTCTAGGAAACCATGACCTTTGGTCAACCGAAGAAGATTTTTGGACAAAACGAGAGAATTTATTTGATCTATATAAAAAGTGCGGCTTTATCCTATTAGATAGAAAACCTTTTGTTGAACAGGAAATTGCTTTTGTAGGTAATATTGGATGGTATGATTACTCGTTTTTTGATCCGAGTTATCTTTACCCAGAAAGTTACGTTCGTATATTTAAAACCCATGAATGGAAAAAAGTTAAAGAACTTTCACTAGAAGATTGGCTGGATCTTTTGCAAAGGAAGACTATGTGGTCCACAACAGGATATATTCAATGGAATGACGTGAATTTCATTAAGAAGAACATATCAGATGAAGAACTTACAGATAGAATGGTTGATTTATTTGCACAACATCTAAAGTCATTGCCCACGAATGTAAAATATGTGATTGCAGTAATCCATCATATTCCATTTGAAGAATTGATCGAGCGTAGGGAATATGATAACTGCTGGTCATTTGGGAATGCGTTTGTAGGAAGTAAAAAATTTGGAGACCTCATAAAACAAGACAAACGTATAAGAATAGTTATATGTGGTCATCAGCACATTCCACGCCAAGCTGTAATTGAACGGAATAAGAAGGAAAGAATATTGTGTTACGAAGCGTCATTCAACGAAAATTCTCCATGTGAAATATACCTAAACTTCTGATGAGGCATAACCTATAATAAACTCTCCAATAATTGTTGTTGAAGCAGATTCACTTTCTAACAAATCTAACAAGGTTCTTAGTTCAAAAAGCATGAGATCGCACTCTAAGATTAGGCTACTATAAAATTCTGCAAATTCCATGTCACCACGGAGAATACTTTTTATATGCTCTCCAACAAATTTCCTTCTAAGTTCTAATAGTCGAAGCAAAGAAATCTCTGTATTTTCACGTATGATATGCGACTGAACTGCTAAACCTGTCGTCTGAGTTTGTTCATAATCTTGTTTTAACATTTCTAACCAATTTTCTCTGTACAGTTTTTTGTAAGAATCTATTTCGATCTCAATTTGAGAAATAAGTTCATTTTTTCCACGCAAATCTAAAGAAGGATTATTATACGACTCTATCTGTTGTCTGAAGAGCTTTAAAAGTACCTCGCATTCCTGTTCAGTCAATCTTAATTTCATTGTTCTTCTACTCAATAAATCTTTGAGATCCTTGCCGCTTAAAATAACCGGAATTTGCTCTATTGCTAAGAAATCATTTTTATATCTTTTTAAGTTTTTTAAACCATTATTCCAGTCACCACGTGCCAATGCATCCAAATCGTACCCGGCGTTTTCAAGCGCATTAGAAAATTCTGGAAAATATTCTTTCAAAAATTTCAAAGCCCTTATCCTTTCGTTTGGTGAAAGCACTTTAAACAATTTAAGAAGATGTTTTTCCAAGTTAAACTGAGCGTTATACATTCCCTCTGAATCGGCATTTAATTTCTCAGATATTTCTTTTGCCACTTCCTGAAGTTTTCTAAGCGTTTCTATAGCATATTTGCAATCGAAAGCTATCAAAAATCTAACAAAACGTAAAATTTGGTCTATTTCAACGGCCCCTTCACTTAATCTTAATTTCTTTTCCATAACATCGTTTAATAGTTCTTTAATGTTTTCTCCTTCGATCAATGGTTTTAATTTCCCATCAGAACATATAGCAATTCTATTGATTGTAAACCCTGCAAAAGGTGCAAATCCGCGCATGCCCCTAATATTGTCAATTATCCCGCGTGCATTTAAATCATCTATACCCAAAGCAACATCTTTAAAAAGTTCCTTTAGTTTTTCTCGTAATTCTTCGTATGCTTCATATCTGGGATCCAATATATCATCAATTTTGGGAAAGATTCCTAAATCAACATCACTGGTGATGACAACAGGGTCTTTTCCAAACAACATTCTTCTTGCAGTACCTCCAAGGAATCTTAATTCAAATCCATACTTCCGTGCTAAGAGAAAAGCCTTTACTATTTTCTCATTTACTGTTACAGGTACTTTTAAACCCTCTTCTGTCTCAAAAATGATTGTCGCAGTTGGTCTATTTTTGAAATAATCTTCAATATAATCTTCTCCTCGTTCAATTAATTGTTTGATTGATTGAGGAGTTTCTTCCACAAGCACAATACGTAAGCGTAAGTCTTTTGAGATTTTATGTTTCTTAGCAAACTCATCAAGTGCTTTTTTAAGATTCTCTGAAAGGTGTTCTGTTCGCATAACCCCAAATAATCTGGTGATGAAATCAAGAAAATTCCTCCAAGTAAACCCTTCTTCGGCTTCTACGAATTTTTTAGTGAGGAGTTCTTCAACGCGTAAAGCAATATCTTCTCGGTTACGTATTCTAGGGGTTTTGCGGAATGTGTTCAAATATTCATCCCAAAGCGTGTAAATGTAAACACCCCCGGAGGGATCTGGATATTCGAGGATGACTTTTTTAATCTCTCCAATGAGTTTTACGAAATCTTTTTTGACTAATGGCATAGTAAATCTTCCCGAGATCATTCTATCCAACGCTTCGCCAAGATCGGATGTACCAAATTCTCTTCTAATCGTATCTTCTCCAAGAATCTCATTTCCGAGTTCAGTAAGAATTTTCTTAACATTCTCTTTAATGCCTGGGCGATCATATACATCGGCAATAATTAATTTAGCTAAAAGGAGGAAAATCCGATTGCGGCCAGCACCAAACTTTGAAAGTTCTTCTTCAAATTTTTTCTTTATTGATTCAAAATTTTTATTAAATTGTCGTTCGTAAGTAAGATGCGAATATTTCACAATAAAAGCTACAGCACTGACAACCTCTTCAGGCAAATAATTAGAAAGATAATATTTTGCAATTTCTGCTCCAACTAATGGATGAAGATCCAAAAATTCCTTTTTTTCATAAATTTCCCGAATTTTGCTTTCTAAATCTGGGAAGTATTTTCTAATATATTCAATCCATCGTTCATTAAAGTTTATTCGTGGATTAACATCTTTTTCTGTCCAAAATAGTTTTCCAAAATCATGGAACAATGCAGCAAGATATAAAGTAACTTTGTTAATTTCTGATACGAAAGGAAATTTTTGTATTGTATCTAGCACTTCCCTCGTATGCTTGCTGTATTCTGAAACTACAAATAAATCGAGCAAAGCTTCTAATTTTTTAGGTACAAAGAAATCTCTTTCTATCGCTTCTAAAAGAGAACCATATTTAGAACTTAAGATTCTGTTCAAATGATTTACAAGGAAATCTGCTGCTTCTTTAGATATTACTGTGTAACCTTCTTCAGTCGCCATTTTAATATCCTCTTCAGATAAGGCCTCTGCTACAGCCACAAGTGAGAGTGGCCTCATAAACTCACCTTCTTCAAGCTTTAAATAAGCCCAATCTACTACTTTTTCGAGTAAAGAAAGAATTCTTAAACCAAAAGGAAAAGCATATTTTCCATATTCCCAAAGTATCTCCTTAACGCTTACAAAAATACCAGTTCCTGCATATGCGCGTGAACTCATAATCCCTTTTTTGATAATACTCCTAAATGCGTCTAAATTTGTTGCGTGATAAAATATAGGTAAATCAACCACCTTGCCATCTACGAGCTGATTTAAAAACCATTCAGCAAATCTCAAATATTCCTCATTTTTTGTCATTCTATATTTTTCCAACAAAGGATTGATAACATGAACAAGTGTTACAAGAGTATTATGTTCTTTATTTCTTGAAAAACTATAAATCCATTCTTCGATATTCTTAATGTCTTCTTCAATTTTAGCAAGCCTGTTTATTAGTTCTTCATTTAAGCCTTTTATACTTTCAAGAATGAAACTGGGTTCGGTACCACGATTCAATTCAGCAAGTATATTTTTATAAACATCAATCAGTTGTTGTAATGAAAGCATACTATAAGGGATACCTCCTGCAGCTAAAAGCTTCTCACGGAAAGAAGCGTCTTCCAAGGCCGCTTTAATACTTCTACCTTCAAGCCATTTTTCTAATAAACGCGGAGGAACTTGAAGCGCAGAAAATACCAATGGTTCTAATAGTATTTTTGATCTAACATAGCTTTCAAGATCAAAACCTAGCTCTTCTTTGAAACGTTTGCCTATTTCTAAAGCTTCTTCGTAATTCCCACTTTTTATAGCATTATTCACCATTTCATGCGCTCTGTCGCGTACGGTCCATTCTACCCAGTTTTCTAATCCGGCTTTTAGAAGTTTCCAGTATTTTGGATAAGCCAACTTCCACACTCTAGAACGTGCTTCTATTATGTTGAGGATCTTTTCTCGTGTTTTAATCAAATCTCCATTATTTTTAGCTAAAATACGATTAAAATCGTTCATTACGCTTAAGATCTCATATTTCAGAGCTCGCTCTTCTTCTATTTTTTCCAGCTCCGATTCTAAGCGCATCCAATCATTATATCTAGCAAATAATTCTTGATCTATTGTTTTTGCAGAAGGGATCACTCTAAGTAATGTAACATCATCTTCTAGCACGTAACCTAGGCTTTTTAGTTTTTCGTATGCGCTTGAAGGTCCATTTAGAATTAATTCTTTAATAATCGCTTGTAGGTGGGCTGGATTGTCTTGCAATTGTGTGTTTGTCTCTTTGTGAATTGCTTCAAGTACTCCATCAGAAACAAGAGCAACCGGGCTACTCGCCACCACGGTCTCACCTTCAATTTTTAAAGGAATTGGCATTAAAGCGGCACCGATCTCTTTTCTTCCTCGCGCCATCGATTCTTTTATATTACCTTCATTATCGCATATGAAAATTCCTCCCTCGCCTAAAGATCGAATATGTATCTTTCCAGCAGTGTCTTTGAACACAATAGTCATAGTCAGAAGCCTAAATTCTTTACCATATCTTTCAAATAAAGCTTTAAGTTGTTTTATAGACTCGGGACTTCTTAAAAACTTCACAACGCCATCCAGTCCTTCATATTCGAATATCTCTTTGAGTTTTTCTTCATTCGCTCTGATAAATTCTTCAACAGCCAATCTTCCCGGGTTTGCTTCTTCACCATGACCCATAACATCGCCTTTTATGATAAGTTCTCCTTGTGGCAAATAGATGGTTTTTATAAAATCGCCTCTTTCTCCGCCTTTACCAACACCTACAACCATTCCTTCTGATATCTGAAGCGATTCCGGAATACTAAGCCATTTTTCAAGCTGCTCTTGAAGAAAAGCTACATTTTGAAATGCTTTTATTTTGTTGTCAAGATACTCGGTAATGAAATTGTCAATATCCTGCTCAGAAAGTCCTTCTTTAAAATCTTCGGAGAGCCTCTCTTTGAGTTTTGCTTTCATTTGTTGTAAAATCGCTTCTGCCTCCTTTTCCAATTTGGTTGCTTCTTCAGACGTAAGTGCAGTTTCCAGCCCGTGTTGTAGTTTGATATATTCTTCTAATTCTGTATGAAGATTTACCTCGTTTAAAAGCTTGATTTGGCTCAGAATTAGAGACTTTGGTTTTGCCACCAACACACCATATAAACACTCTAATATATCAGGCAAATCTCCAGTTAAGGCCGTAATTATTGGATTATTATAAATAAGCTCTTCTAAACCAATCTCTGACTTAAGGTAAGCAACTACCTCTGCAGCACGCTTTCCTATAAATCTTGCTAACGAATTCCTCAACCAAGTTTCAAAATTTTGTGAAATCTCGTATGGCGTAGTCGCTATTTTAAGGACAGGTCTAAGAACCCGCCCAGAAAATAAAAGAAACTTACCCAAACCTCTTAATATAACACGTTCCGACGCGAGTAGTAAGTTAGTGAGTCCGATAAGACCGCTTTTTATAGCGTTAATTAAGGCGTTTAATCCTAAAGAAAAGAAATGCATTAATGTTAAGCTGCCAGGATTTACAACACCATCAATAAACGCTTCTAATCGTCCGTGCTTTCCCATATAGGAAATTTCATCTATGTTTTCAAATTTGAATGGAAGCGTCTTCCCTGGAATAAACTCATTTTTTTCTATATCTTTTAAGCCGAGTTTTTCTATGATTGCCTGGTCCTCTTTAGAAAGTTTACTAAAGTCAAACCCAGAATTGTTGTAATGTTCTAACGCTGAAGATTCTTTTATTAAATTCTCATATTCTTTTTCAATTTCTAGTTGACCAAATCCCCATTCAAAAGCATCACGAAGTTTGAAAGGGCCAGTAAATAGACCTTCAATGATCATACCAAAAAATTGTGCTATGTTATAAGTGCCTCTGGTGTAAATGTCAAAATATGTTTTCTCTTGATATGTCCAAATTTCTAACTTTAACCACCTCAACAGAATTAGTCCATCGATTGTTGCTTCCATTATACGGCGTTTTTCATCAGGAGGAAGATCAGCAAGACTTATACCATTTTCCAATTCTTTATTCAAAATTTCAAACTGCGATCTCATTAAGTTCCATATTTTTTCAGATTCTAATTTCTCGCTCATACTAACCCAGTCATACGGATCAGAAATCCGGTTTATAGTTGTCCACATGCTCTCCTGCCGTCTTTCTGCGTCTCGTTTATGTGAAATATATTCATTTAGCCGACTGAGAAGGTTGTACTCTTCTTTTATCGATTCTATTAAAGCCTCCCTATGTGTCAATCCTTCATAGTATTCTTTGTCCAAAGATTTAAGTTGAATTTTTAACGCAAAAAAAGAATTAAGCCATTCTCTTAAAGTATGAATTGTATTTTTATCATCCCAAACCTCATTGATTTTTAAGCTTAACTTCCCAAGTATACTATCCCTTTCTTCAGCAATTTTAGTTAGTATAGCTACGTCTGGTTTGCATTCTTCTACACCATATATAAAATTATTTAACTCGGCGGTTAATTTAGGAATCCTTTCAGGATCAAGTTTAGCTAATGTCATAATTATTATACGGAAGATTTCATCAAGATTGCTTTCTCCGAATTTTTCACCGAAATTTCTGTTGGAATAAATCTCAACATCCCCAATAGGAGATCTCCATATCGTAGTAACCGGACCATTAGTTTCTTCTAATTTATAAACGTGTTCGAGCCAGAGGTCCACCATAAATGAGTGGAGTAAATCTTCAAGTAAGTCAATTTGTTCTTCCAGCGATTTTCCAGCTAGCGCTGCCTGAAGCTGAAGAGCAAATATGTGGCCAATCTTTTCTTTTAATTCGGATATTTTTTCGAAGTTTTTTTCTTTGACGTATCTTTCTAGGTTTTTAAATTCTTCTTCGAGTTTTTGTTTTTCCTGAAGAATCTTTTTCTTCATTTCCTCTTGATACCGCCTTATGTTTTCAAGATACGTCTGAGCCATATCCTTATATTTATCCGGAACTGTTTTTTCTATATAAGTCTCAAGTTGGACAAGTACCTCTCCGGAAAGAGGACCGTATTCGTTTATCAACTCCTTAGCTTTTTGCGCAAGATTAATAGAGACTTCTAACTTCTTTAAATCATATTCTTTTAACTCCTTATAAAAAGTACCGAGAGAGACTTCTTTTCCATATTCTTTTATAGAAGAAAAGTGTAAGCCTGATTCGTCGAGAATTTTCTCAATTGTAACTGTTTCATCGATACCGTAAAGTTTTCTAAGATCTTCTGCAAATTTCTCGAGGCTCTTAAGAAGAGATTCATGGCTTTCTTTAATTTTAGTCATATCCTGCTCCCTTATAGCTTCTTGAAATTCTTCAAATTTTTTAGGCAACGCTTTCAGAAGCTCGTTTGTTAAATAAGTTGATTTAGCCAGCCTATGGAAAGTATCAAGAACTTTCAAAATTTGTTCTGCGAAACGTGCATCATAAAACCTGCCTTCCCTAATCCAAGTACTTATCTTATTAACAGCGCTTTCTAGATCTTCTATAAATTTACCATTTTTTGCAAAATTAGTGAATTCATCGGACTCAAGATAACGTGTAACATTATGGGCCCTTAATGCTTTTATATATTTATTGAACTCTTCTCGTGTCTTTTCAAAGGCAAATGCACTCTTAAATCTCTTTTTATCGTGAATTTCTCTTAAAGTCTTGATAGTAGCTTCAATTTCTTGTATTAAGGCAGAATAAGTTTTTGGATCTAGAGTTTCTTTAAACTTTTCAAGTTTATTGATGTAGTCCTTTTCAGCTTTTCCAGGCCATTCAGGATATTCTTCGTCAATTTTGTACTCTTCTTGGAAAACAATAAGTTTATATTCTGTGATCTTAGAAATAATTCCTTCCTTTAACGATTCTAAAGCTTTAACAACAGATTCATAATCAATTTCTTTTTCATATTTTCTAATAACCCATTCAAGTTCGTCTATTAAATCCAAAAGACGATAGAAAGGTTCAGAAAACTGAGTTAGTAAATCGATTTTTTCTATTGCATCCTTGGAGCTTTTTACTTGGTTTAATAAATCATCGCATTTACGTATAAGTTCTAATACTTTTTGTTTATAAAAATCGATAATTGCTTGATTTTTTTGATTCTTTACTGAATCAGTTACTCTTTGGATGATTTTTCTCGGTTCCTCATAGGTTAAGTCGTTCATTTCGTTTTCTAGGTAAGAAATTAATTTACTGAAACCTTCCTCAAGTTCTTTCGACGTTTTTGCTTCCTTTATTACTTTACTGATTTCAGCTACTACTTTATCTAGCATTTTTTCAGCTGAATCCATTTCCCTTTCATACTTGCCAACATCGTAAGTTTTCACATTATGCGGATCTTTACAATCGCAATAGGCAACCATTTCTTTACTACCATCAATCCACACCACAACAACTATGTTTCCCCTACATCCAATACCTTTAACTCCCCAATAATCCAATAGATTGCCAAACTTACCAAATGCATCAAATTCGATTAAAGCTAGATCTATTGCAGAATCTATTGGGTTTTTGTATTTGAATTTCTTAAGTTGTTCAAGGATCGGGGCATATTTATCCTTTAACTCCGGATTTGATTGCAACTTTGAACCAATTTCTGAATTCAAAGTTTTACGCCTCTCATTGATGTTTTCTTTGAACGCATCTTGGAGCTTTGTCCATAAGCCATGGCATCGCTTCATTATAAACGATCGTATACATTTATAAAATTCTTCAAATACTTTCTTTAGCATCTCTCGAAGTCTTTCAGTAAGTAATTTGTTAAGCTGTTGTATTTTTTTGTTATATTGACCAACAAGTTCGTTGTATTGTTTAATTAGTTTTTTCAGCTCTTCAGCCAGTTTTATGCATTCTTTTCTGGTAACAGGGTCTATCATCTCAGGTAGAAGTGTCCTTTCTGTGTGTTGCCAAACAGGAGCGTTTCCAAATAAAGTTCCTGTTGCCTTATAGTTACCACTTGGTTTTTTCGGGCCTATATCGGCACCATAAAGCTTTCTAGTATTTCTATCATATATCAAGAATTCCCCATTGTAAAAAATCAAAACTCGACCATCTCCCATGTCCTTTACTTTGAATTGATTGAGCGATTCATCAATTAAAAATGATAGCTTGGAATCGATTAATTTGATTTTTTCATTGAGCTTATTTAATTTCTCACTTAGTATATCTAAAGATAGTTCTTTTTCTAATCGCTTTTTTTCTTTCTCAAGGTTTTTGCTTATTTTCTTTATTCCATCATTGAATTTGCTCCAACAGTTATTCAGATCTTTACAACATGGCTTTTTTGCATTAATTTTTTCAGATATGCTTATAGGGCGTTTTTCGGCATTTGTTATTTCCATAATTGAGTAAACAATTTGCTGGTTAGATGGTGGAGAATAATCTCTGCGAAAATCAATATAGTGAAAATTTCCGTATGAGATAGAACAATCATAATACGAATTGCATCGAGGATTCCATGGCCTGAGCTTTAAAGGCGGAACTTGTTTTCCACATTTACAATCGATATGTAGTTCACAGCAAGCAACAATGGTTGCGATTTTAATTGAATAATAATATAAACGCATTACGGCGGCGTAATAAAGTCTTTGCCATATAGCGTAAACATCATGGATATCTAACAAAACTAAGATTAACTCGGGTTCGGATTCTAGTTGCGGATCAATTATTTTTTTCTTGTTTTCATAAGAATTGATCAAATCGGCTAAAATGTCCTCAGAACGTTTTATAAATTCTTTAATGGCAAGAAACCTTTCTTTAAGTTGTGCTAATTGTGCCTTTGCTTTATCTTTTTCACAGATAATTCTTTTGGAATTGAATTCAGATTCAAGTTCATCAATCCACTTAGAAAGCTTATTAATTTCTGGTTCTAATTTTTTAATATCTTCCTGTGCGTTTTTCATTTCCGTTAATAAATATTCAGGATCCAACCCTGTGTGACCAAGTTTAAGGTTTAAAAATTTGGATTTGGCTTTAGTCAAAATCTTTTCTGCGCTCTTTTTCCATTCTTCAAAGAAATTTAAACTTCCAAAGAATTTTTTATTAAATTCTTCTTCCCATGCGCAAATCTTTTCTGCAGCTTCATCGTATTCTTTCATTAAAATTGCCAAAAACTTATCACATTCAAACCCATTCCAATCCAAAATTTCCTTGTTTGCGGCTGCCTTCTTTTCGTAAAGCTGAAGCAAATCTCCGAATAATCTTTTTTTCTCCTTTCTTTCAGGTCCTGGAGGAAGGTTTTCTGCTTCAAATTTTTTTATCTTTTTGGCTCTAGCGTTCCATATTGCAAGTTGCAAAAGCCGTTGCTGCATCTGACCGGGAACTTGTGGACCTGCCCAAATAGGTATTCCTGCATGTCCGGTTATTGTTGAGTCTGAACTTTCAATGGACTCACTTCTAACCGTACTAGAAATGGTTTTTCTAAAATTCAATTCAAATGGTTCTTTCATTTCATCGTGAGGACAAGGATAACATTCAAGTTCACAACCGCGTTCTGGTTCCTGGTGTTCTTTCTCATCAAGCCTCACAAAAACCTCTTGTGCACTAGCATAAACCTGCTTGTCTTCGCTTTTCAAATCAGCTTCTAGAGAACTCTCGCCAAGCTTATCTTTTTCAATCCAACTATCTCCATTGTAAATATCTTGAACCTCTCCTTCACTTTTATCGCCATCGAAACTAAACTTCACTCTATTATCAAATTGCGTGTAACCTTGATCTTCTCCAATAACAGATTCGCTACCATCAGAAAACTTTAAGATAGTATATTCATCAGTAACCTCGTAACTTCCTTCATTGACAACAACACCATCAACAACTATTCTGAATTTTTCTTCTTTGCGATCGAACTCGATTATTTCAAAACTTCCATCCTCTCGTCTGGTATAATACCTCTTAATATCTGGCGATGTATAAACAGCATTGCCTTTCCAGTCAATTATAAGTATTCCATTGCCTTCTTTTTCATAAAAATAAAATTCTCCCCTTCCATAAGGATCTAGCCATGCAAGTAGTTTTCCATCTCTATCCAAAATAACATCAAGATGATCAACTTTTTCAAGTGACGCGAATACACGTTCATCAACATTACCAAACAACTGCTTAGCAACATCCAAAATTGGCTCAGGATAAACAAAAAAGCCGAAATCAAACAAATCATTCAAATTTATCTTAAACTCTCCATAAACACTATAATATTCATCCTGAGTTTTTATCAAGACAACATCAGTTAGTTTTCTTTTATCGCGTAATTTATGATATATTGCAACTGCGACTTCATCTCCAAAAGAGGGCACTTCATCGTCTTCTACTAATTCAATAGACGGATCCTCAACTACTTTCTTTTCAAGCAAATCGATAGTTAAAGCCTCGTTGTGTTCAAGTTCTTTGTAAGAATTAAAACACAATGCTATCCTCTTGTAAGGATCCTTGATAGGTCTTAGTTCTTTTGCGATTGAAGTAACTCTCTTTTTTATTGCGTCAATTATTTTATATAAGAGATTTTCTTCCTCAACAGTATATGCTTCTTCTAAACCTGGTACTTCTATCGTAATAGCCTGGACAGGACTTAATGAAACAACCAACCCAATTAGGAGAATACTTATAATTTTTGTGTGTTTAGGTGATCGCTTCAAGACTTTCAAACACAATGCAACCAATAAACCGAATAAAGAAAATAAACAAGCTATTTTTAAAGGAACTCCAACAAAAATAATTGCGTAGTAGTTTGTTCCTAAAAATAATCCGACAGCTATACCGGCTAAAACGCTGGAAAGATAAACATATTTTGGTATTAATTTAGCTGCTTTAAAGGCCTTATCAATGGTCCTCTTACTCCAACCTTTTCTAAGCATCATTCCTATGACTCTGGCTCTAGAGTAAATTCTCAAGGATTTATACGCGTAATATGCCCCAGGAACTTTAAGCACAGCTTTCCTTAATTCGAATGTTTTTTGTAGAGAAAGCCAAGTAAAGACTCCACTTATAGCAATGAACCAAGGAAGTTTTAGCAAAGTACAAATCGTCAAGAAGTAATACCAAGAAAGCGTTGCCAAATCTCCAAGAACATAACTTGAAAGTTCATAAAGCGGTTTTTTTGATTTTTTTCCATATATAAACGTTAAAACAACCAGGGCAGAAAGTAATGAATTTAATATGTAGTGATACGGAAATTGATAATTCGTTAAACTTAGCCATAATCCACAAGTAAAGGAGACACCGCCACCAACATAATAGATCTTCTTTTTGCGTTTCTTACCAAGGTAAAATAACAAACCAGCTAATGAAAACAACAAGATTATCAAAAGAAATTTGCCTTTGGGCAAAACACATATATTTTTATAATTCCATGGAGTTAATGCAACTTCCTTATTTACAGAATTATACTCAGAATCGTCAAATGGACTACTGCATCCTGGATCATTTGGGTAATCGATAAATCCATCACCATCATTATCTATGGAATCACTGCATTCGTATAATCCAATATATCTTTTTAAGAGATATAAATTTTGCTCATACAACCCAATTTTAGGATAGATGATGACATATCTTTTTAATGGGTATATTGCACGCAGTAGAGCATCAAAGATCATAATTATTAAATTAGGTGGTTCTAGCTCTGGTTTATATACCTCCTCTATTGAAAGATCTTCTGTTTTAACCTTCGCATAAACGCAATATTTTGCTGCAGGTAAATGAAGATGAACCTTTTCTTTGCTCGGATTTATGATCTTAACGTGTGTTTTTCCTGGCGCATCTCCCATTAGATCAAATCCATTGATTAAAAGATGCTCGCATTTTTTTACAAATGGCTTCATTATGTCTATTTCAGGTGGTGCTGCAACAATCAAGTTAGTATCTGGTTCATTTGGTTCACATCTACAGAAAATTTGGTATCCTCCGGGAAATTTTACAAATTCGCCCTCAGCTAAAGGTGGTTGTGGTTGCTCAGTTGGAAACAGCGGGCATTTTTTCCCAGGCCAAAACTCATGGAAAATTAAGTTTAGGTTTGCACATTCTCTTATACAAGCATCCTCACTAGGAACATTGTCTATGTATCTGTATTTTATAGGTAACTTATCTGTAGGCCCATAGCCCATAGGTAGCGTATGAGGAGCAGAACAAACACAACATCCAGGCTTCTCTTCCTCAATAGGAGAAGGATAAGTAGTTACACGCGGGCAAACAAAGACAATATCTTGCACAGGGGGAAAAATGTTTTTGCATTCGGCAGTGCGAGTGAATCTTATTCCACCAACAGGAATTTGATTTTCAGAAATAGAAGCAAGGTCAAATCCCTTGTCAGAAAATTGTTTTAAAATTTGTTGTTGGTTTTCCACTGGACCGATTTCCACATAAAATTTATCTTCTCCAATACCACATGCACTCTTTAGTGGTTTGCGCTCATCTTTTTTTAAATCTTGCACGTAACCTTTCTGCATTGAACCTACAAGTTTAGTATTAACAACGCCATCTTCATAGTAGTAGCACGATTGCGTGCATTTGAATTCTTCTCCGCTCATTAGTTGAGTTTTGATTTGAATAGCACGCAATACTTTTATTTTACTAAATAGCTTGGAACATTCTTTTTGAGATAGAGGTACTATTACAGTTGAAGTTGCATAACTATTTTTACTTTGGCTGTAGACATAACCTAGACTGCTTAAAATACAAAGAAAAACAATTACTAAAATAAGTGCTTTTTTATAGTTCATTTTCTTTTAAGCAATTTCTTCAAATTTTCGATTATCTTGCTTGCAATTTCTTTTTGCTTATTCGAATATCTCATCCAACTTGTTTCCAATTTCTTAATAATATCGCCTATAGCTACTCCTCTGCTTAATTCAAATTTCATCCATTTCTTGAATTTTCTCCTCCACGCTTGATTTCTGGCATGGTCAACTATAAAGAAAATAGCCCATGCAATGATTGCTGCCAGCAAAATGAAAATCCAAATGTTTCTTTTTTTCGGTTTCGGAGTAGTTACTTCTATCTCAGGCATCTCAGGCATAACAACCGGTTTTTCTTCTCTTGGCACGCATACCATGGACTCTGGAGGTTTTGGAGTGGGTGTTATCTCTCCTCCCAATTTCAATTGATAAAAATAATCCTCATCGCATCCGCTCATATCCTCGCATGTTCTTATTTTGAAATAACCACATTCGCATTCCTCTTTACACATTTCACATGATTCAACTTCATATTCATCAATATCAACCAATCCTTTTGTCTTGCAGATACATCTAAACCCGCATTCGCTCCAAGGCGAACATTTCCAGTTTCTAAGGCAAAGCCCTCCACGACGTGCTCCTCTCTTCACGACATACAACCTGTGCTTCTTTCCAGCTTTACCAGAAACACCAATTCCAGTATTCGGGTCTACAACTTCTACATTAAAGCTATCTACAGCAAAAGTTCTGTCAGTACTTGAGCATTCAACCTCAATCTGATCCTGCCCTATTACTTGTCCGGTCACAATCAATTCCATATTCTGAATTTCTACATCAACTGCTCCTGTTGAAGTCCTTGCAGTACAGAGCTGAATAGAATCTCCCGGATCTGGGTCACGGAAGTAATCGTTTAGATTTCCTAAGTTTATTGATTCTCCAATTTTTAAAGTGAGGTCGTTAAAGTTTTTTATCAAAACAATGGGATTATTACTCGGTTCTAAAACCTCT
>Ga0180302_10000607_pt1 | contig 16131 bp, 17 predicted proteins | sample GuaBasSediGuay17_FD_121794 | JGI IMG/M metagenome (GOLD analysis project Ga0180302, IMG submission 121794) | Subseafloor sediment microbial communities from Guaymas Basin, Gulf of California, Mexico - Guay17, Core 4571-4, 12-15 cm | ecosystem: Environmental > Aquatic > Marine > Hydrothermal... | reverse complement strand
AGCCGGATACGGTAGATGGAAGTATGACGGTAACTATCAAGGTGACGTTTGAGTTAGAAGCTACGCTAACATCGGGCTTTCCGTTTGCATTCGCATCTGCGTAAACAGCTTCCCACACGCCATCCCCGTCGGCGTCGTAGGCTATGTGCACGTCCCCTCCTCCCAACCAGTCCACATCTAGCCATATGTCGACGCCAACTGTCTGGTTTGCCGTCTCCCCGAGGTCAAATACGTCGCTAGCCTGTCCAGTATTAAATACGTAAACGTTATAGGTTACGTTTGAGCCGGCTGGTGCTGAAAACGACTGGTTTGGCTCGAACATGACCCCTCCCAAGACTACCGTGATGGTCGTCGAGTAGGAGCTGAAGACCCCGTTTGTCTCGTTGGCCACCACGACTATGAGGTACGTGCCAGTTGGCGCTGTCAGAGGTATGGAATAATCGTATCTAAAGATCTTGTAGAGGGAGGGAGTGCTCGGATCAACAGTTTCTACGCTCATCGGTTGGTTATCGACCGCCTTCGTATGATCCGGGAAATATACGGTGATCCAGGCTCCCGCAATGTCTCCAGATCCAAAGGGATCATTCACCTTCGCCCTCACAACGACGGTCTCACCCGTAGAGAACGTCGATCTCTCCACGTTAGAGGAGTCGTAGGTCTTCACCCACTCCACATCAACGTATGAGGAGGTGGGTATTTCGACCCTAGAGTCGTAAGTCTGGGAGTTATAGTAGATCTCCACCCAAGGTCTCCAGTTGAAGATCCCGTCGGGCAAAACTTCCACAGTTAGGGTGATGGAACTTCCTTGGGGAATGTTGGTAATGCCGGGGAAGGAGAAGGTGTACCATCCTGCCGACGTTATGTCGTAGATTGTGCTGGTGTAAGAGTTCCCATCATAGGACAGGGTAACCCTCACGTCCGGGTAGAAAACTAGAATGAAGAAGAAGCTCCGATGGGGGACTATGTAGAGGAGAACCGTGATGTCCCCTTCAACGTTTAAATCGGCTGCAAAAGCAGGAGTTTGGGTCCATGTACTGGATTCCCCATTAAGTATGCTTTCACTCAATGAAGAGCTTCCTTTTGAGGTCTTTAGCGAGTAACTATCCCTTAAATGGAGTTGCTTGATCTCTGCTGGGGATGAAGTGAGCTTCAGGTTACATATGGGACCTATGGTCTCAGAAAGGCTCGTTACCGGGGAAGTGTAACTGGCTTTAGTTCCCTGAGGGCCTGGTGGCAAGTTTATTGAGAGTTGCTGGTCACTTGAGCTTGGTGTCACCGAAACCCTGTAGCTCATCTCGGCAGAAGAGCCCGGAGACAGGGAACCGATGTTCCAGTCTATCCTTCCGGTGCCTGGGTCGTACGAGGCAGCACCCTGCGTTGTGGTGAGGGCATCCTCCCATGCGACATCAGATGAGACGTAGTCAACGACGGAGACGCTGTTAAGCGTCTGGGAGGTTGGGTTCGATACTTCTACCCTTACCTCCACCGTGCTAGTGACTCCTACGTTGGGAGGATCAGGTCCCGATATTACCGTGCACTCCTTGGATAGCGTGGGCTTTGATGGGGGTCCTCCTGTGTCGGATGGAAGGTATATCTTGATGGGATTTCCCTCGAAGTCATAGGCTTCGACGACGCCGTAGTTCCCCCCTCTGCCGTAGTAGGTTATGTTTACCTCGAAGTGCCATAGCCCGTAGTCATCGGACTCCTTATCGTAGGTCCAACCGGAGATCGTGTGGGAGTTCCAAGCGGCATTTGGGGAGAGGTCCGAATCATCGTACTCCACCGAGAACCTGCCTGAGGGGCTTGTAACCCTTATGAAACCCTGGCTCCCGCTTGAATCGGAGTCCCAGTCCCACTCCCTCACGCTAAACTGACAGCCCTTGTGAACGTACAGGTAGAGGTCGTACTTTCTGGAGAGGGAGGGGTTTGTCCCAACGCTTATCCTATAGGCATAAATGTTCAGCCCGTTTGCCCTCAGCCCGAAATAGTTTATGTCGTTTCCCGTAGTGACTGCGCTGGAGGAGTCGATCCTGAGCTCCCATATGCCACTTGCAGGGTTGGAAACCTCGTAGAAGTCCCACCATACACCATCGCTTCCTGCTGGACCTGTAGAATCACCTATAACAGATATGACTTCGGTTCCGCTTGGATCGTATAGCGTGTACTTTGTTGAGGTGTCCCAAGATCCCCCTCTCCGCCTGTCCCTGTTTAGCGGTACCTCTCCAGACCCCCCTAGCCCAACGTCTGGATCGAATATGTCTATGTCTAGAACGGAGGTACCAGGGGGAACCTCTATGTAGAAGGAGTAGTAAGTGTCTCCCCCGTCGCTGGCGCTGTAATAATCCCCAAACTGGGCTGGAGCACCAGAGCCCTGGACGCACAGCCACTGCCCATCTGGAGAAGTAGCGGTGGAGATCTTCCGTACGTGGAGGGCGTTAAGTAGAAGCAGAGCTAGGATCAAGATTGACAGGATCCTCGACTTCATGGCAACCTACTCCCCTGGGATCCTCTTGGACCCAGGCATCGAGTACCTTATGTAAAGGGAGAGTGAGCCTTTGCTCATGGAAAGAGGGAACTTTGAGGATATTATGATCGAGCATCCCTCTACCTGAGTGTTAAATGAACTTCCCGGAGAAACTTCAAGCTCCTTCACTTCTGCCCCCTTTGGCAGGCTTATTAGGATCGACAGGTTCACAGGTACCCCAGAAAGGCCCAGTTTTTCCAGGAAAGCTGAGATAACCTCGCCTATGTCGCTCTGAATGACGAAATCTATCCCATCATTTGGAGGAGAACATCCCACGATCTCAAGCGATATTTCCGCCTCCTTTTCCCCAAAGTTCACTTTAACGAACTCCTTCGGGATCCCTGCTTCCTTAGATAGAAAAACTTCAGCTTTCTCCCCGAGCAGGCTCTTCACGGACGAAACCATGGTCTCTCCAACCACCTTCACGTGGATGTGGGCCTCCGAGGACTTGCGACCGACGATAAAGTTGAGACTTACCGACACAGATGAGGATGGAGGCCTTTGAGCGTTCATTCTGAGGGAGAGCCCTACTGTCAATGAGAGCAGCACTATGAGGGCATAAAATGCTTTCTTCATGGCAGGTGAACCACTACGCTCCGGGTAATAATTATTTCTCATGGAAATCATCACCTCATGCTGCCTCCCAACAGGCAATACGCCTCCTTGGATGAACTGGAAGCAATTAGAGCCAACATCTCAAGGACCCTCCCCGGAGTAAATGCCTGAGAGCTGTCCTATGGCCAGCCCCGCAAAGGTCACTAAGTAGATGAAGTCTAGGAAGGTGCCAGCCAGGTAGTGAACCAGTACGAAGACGAAGGTTCCCATGTGATAGAGGGTTGCTATGGTGAAGGCTAGCCTTATTATGTTCCATGCAATTGAGAAAACCATGGTAAGTCCCATCCAGAGGAGTTTTATGTGGAGAGGTCCCTTCAAACCGAATACACCAATTGAAAAGGCTACAGATATGAGCACGAACATCAAGACACCAGAGCAGGTCCAATCAATTGTTATCCACGTGAATCTGTGAGGAACTCCCCAGAAGGCGTTGTAAAGCAGGGTCGCAGCTGTCATGGGCACTATTATGAACCAGAGTATTTTTAGGGGGAAGGGGATCTTCCTCAACCTCCAGACTATGAACGAAGCTATGGCGAGGTTTAATAGGATGAAAACCACCGTAGAAGGATCGGGTCTTTGATAGGGAACCGGTAGCTCAAACGTCGGTCCTCCAGAGGTGTACCTTAACGGGAACACTTCGAACAGGGACCTGACCCTTCCCATGTCAAATAGGTGATAGGAAACTCCAGCCATGTCCAGAAGTCTTGCTATTATTCTCGCCTGAAACCACCAATAACCCAAGAAGTTCGTCCCAACCAGGTAGGTTATGAACGCTGAGATGAATAGACCCAGGAAGAAGTGACCTCTCTGGAAACCTGGAGCCCAAAAGGCCCTTCTAAGCTCATCAATAACCTCCAAGCATTGTCACCCTGAACTTCTCTGGCAGTACCTCCTTTAGAGAATCCACTATCCTGATCCCCTCGGCCGCGTATATCTTAGTCTTCCCTAAGGTTTCCCTTTCCATGTACACAGTTTTCCCTGAGACCAAACCACCACCCTCCTTGGAGATGCCGATAGTAACCCCCCTAGCCATGTATATGGAGCCCCTTGCGTCAACGCAATTTCCTATGAGAGTATCCTCTCCTATGAGGAGATCTCCCTCAACGACTAGGGACTTTCCTATCCCGTTCCTAGGCCCTATAACAGCATCTCCCTTAACGTGAATCCCGCCTCTGATTACGACCTCTTCCTTTGTGAACAGATCTCCGCAAACGATGAGGTTATACGGAACCACCTCCTTTGGGGGTATTCTGACGTCGCCCTTTACTCTTATGGTCTCAGCGCCCTGAAGCCACACCCTTTGAGACTTGAGATAGGAGGGCTTCTTACCCCTCTCTAACTCCTTAAACACCTCATCTATCAGGCCTAGCTCCTCAGCTCTGTGGAGTATGAGCAATTCAGGGACATTTATCCCGTGCTTAGTAAAGATCTCCTCTCTAAGCTTTTCTATGGTGAGCTCCTTGAACTTCTGCCTCAGGAGCTCATCAATGGCGGATGACCACTTTACCTCCGTTATTATCATCCCTTGCTCCCTCTCTGCACTAACTCTGAGGAGTCGAGGACTTCTAAGCCCATGTTGGCGCATGCCTCCCTCATCTCACAGCATTCTACGACCTCAATCTGGTGTTCTGACGTGGCTTTTCTGACGCGGCAGTCCTTAGTTATCACGATGGTCCCCTTAGCATCCACCCATCTTTCAACGCTGGTATTCCTGCCCAGGAAGACGTTCGAGTCCGAAGCGATGAAATTTATCGTGCAATCTGAGCCAACCCTCACCTCCCCTGTTGCGTAAACGCCTCCCAGCATCTTGCACCTGTCGCCTATCCTGAGGTTCCCGATGACTATCAGGAGATCCTCTATCACGGTGTTGCTTGGAATTTCGGCATCCCCATAAATCAGCCTGAAGTAACCGAGCTCAGGGTGAAACTTCGGTTTTTGCCTGAGAACAGTCTCAGGGGAGAGATCTTCCACATCTTTTGCTAGAAGTCCTATCTCTATGGCTGGTTCAATGAGTTCCCTGAAGGTTAGGGCCTCCTTTCTATCAGATACTATCCTATCTAGGTTTATGTACAAAGGTCCTGGATCAGCTGGTTTCTCGTACTCAAGAAAACCTAAAACAAATGGGAATAGGGCTATAGCCGTGTAAAGGACGAACAGAATGATGTACCCTAGGCTCATGATCTCCGCCCCTTCCCGCCGTTCAAGTACCTGAGCCCGTTTCCGTTGTGCTGGGTCTTATACCAGTTATTCACGTTGTTCTTATCGTTATTCTTCAGGTTGTTGTAGTAGTAGAAGCCGCTTCCAGCTCTAGATGTCTTGTACCACTTCTTTAGCTTCTTTTGCCTCCTGTGCAATAATATGGCTTCAAAGAAGGCGAGAGTACAAACCCAGGCGCTATGAATGACCAGGAGGAGCATGGATGGTAGGAGCCAGATGGCCCTCTTCCTCCCGTCTATGTAGGTGCTCGCAGCTACTTGATTTAGCATGGCAAAGTTCCCCAGATTAATGTAGGTTATGGTCGCTGGGATGGCTATGAAGAAGTTTGACCACTTCGGGGGCATGAAGAGGTAGGATATCAGACCCAGGATCCAGCCGGAGAACATCAGGAAAGGTATGAGGAATACCCCTAGAAGGAGGATTCCGTCAACCTTCTGCCAGAAAGTTAGGAAGGGTGACTTGATTACTGGGATAAGATGGTCGAACAAGCACTGGATGTGTCCTATGGCCCATCTCCTTAGTTGTTTACTCCTCTGCTCCCACGTTGGAACGGCCTCCTCATAAGCCTCAGCTGCATTCACATAGACCACTTTCCAACCAGCAAGGAAGACCCTAAAGGAGAGATCAGTGTCTTCGGCTAACTTCGTCTCATCCCAGCCGCCTAACCTCTTCAGGACATCTCTCCTAAATCCACCAACAGTTCCTCCATAGAGGATTATCAGGTCCAAGTTGTACCTTGCCTGCTGATCAACCTGGTAGCCAGCTGCCCTCTCTAGGTCAAGCAACCTTGTTGTCAGGCTATCTGGGGAATTCGCTGGGACAACCCTTCCCATGACAGCCCCCACTTCTGGATCGTAAAAGGGGGCGACTAATCTCTTAACGCAGTCCCTTGAAGGAAGGTAGTCAGCGTCGAATGTGATTATTATGTCGTTGTGCGCGAATTTAAGTGCAACGTTCATGGCTTCGGGTTTCCCACGTCCTCCGTTTTCCACTCTGTGAACGGCCTTGATGAAGGGGTACCTGCTGGCGAACTCGTCTATTATCTCACCAGTTCTATCTTCAGAACGATCATCCAGGGCTATAACCTCATATCTTCCATTTTCCTTTGGATAATCCATCTCAACAAGCCTTTGGAGGATGTGAGGAGCGACCTTCTCCTCATTATGCATGGGTACTATTATGCTGACGCTTGGCAGGTAATGCCCAGCGAGCTCCTGATAAGCCCTGCGTTGCTTCCCATAGAGCCTGTTCCAAGTGAATTTGTAGTGCCTGATGGCGTATGTGGTCATAGCCAGGAAAAGAGTGATGAAAGCAATCTCTATCAGCATCGGCGTGCACCTATGGACTTGGCATTAACGAATTCTCCTATGTTTGGGGTTATTGCTATCCATGATTTAAAAAAAGTGTTGTTGGAGCTGAAATTTTGGCCCTAAGCAATCAATCGATTAAATTTCCGTTCTTCCTCAAATGGGCAGGAACAGGATGAAAATTCAAAATTTTACCAATATAAGTCTTAGAGACTCTAACTCACGATCTAGTAAGGCGTGCTCCGAGTTTACATAAGTAATAACCCTTCCGGAGAGGGGATAATCAAGCTTCTTTTCGCGAAAATCTTGAAGTTGCCGTAGGTGTCCCAAGGAATCCCTTACGCTTTTTAATGAAGTTTAGATCCATCGTTTCCTTTGGTGTAGCGTTATTTTTTGTGCACTCAGAGGTATGGAGCGCATCGGATAATACAAGCTACGTTAAAATTCAGAAGCCTTAACCTGCCTGACGAATGTCTTAGCCTAAGAACCAAGCATTTCCATGATCTGAGGGAGATACGCTAGTAATTGAGCTAGCACAGCGGAAATCGCACCTATGGCTATGCCTCTAGGCCAGTCTACGTCAAACCACTTCTTTATTAGGCCTATCCCCGCGATGGCAAATATAACCAGCCAGATCCAAAATTCTGGGATCAGGAGCCTGAGAACAAAGTGTACGATTGATATGACGACTGTAAGGACGAGTATAGAGAGAACGCCTTTCTCCTTCTCCTCGGGGAGTATCAGTTTCTGGGAAATCCATATGACAATGGTATACACTATGAAATTGGCAAGAGTGCTTTGACTTACCTCTTTGAATGGAATCTCCATTGTGGATCTAGTTGCTCTATCCTAGCTTCTTTAAAACCCTTCTGCTGATCACGGGATTTATGAAAGACAAGACATATTCCAGAGAATATTGAATTCTACTAAGGCTCTTGCAAGATTGCAAACCTTTTTCTGAGTTGAATACAAAGTTCACGCAAAGGTGATCGAGTGTCTAGGAAAGTCAAGACAGGGATGGGTTTTGAGATAAAGGGGGGAGGGGCTATGAGGATAATATGGATGAACAACAGAGCAGGGATGTTCCAGATCAAGAAAACTCCTGGAAGATATCCGACAGCAGGCTCAGGAGGTGGAGATGTACGCAATATTCCACCAGAGGGCTAGACCAACAAAAGGATATCTTTTGTTTACGAGTAGAGGTCTTTAAGGTATCTGGTGACGGAAATGGTCAGATTTTTCCCAGGAAAGCTTCCATATGAATTTCTACAGAAACTAGTATTCACTAAGCTTGGAATTCGTGATGAGAGGGTCCTTCTAGGACCCTCAATAGGTGAAGATGCTGCTGTAGTCAGAATAGGGAACAGAGTAATTGTGCTGGCGACGGATCCTATTACGGCAGCTACAAAGGACATTGGTTGGCTTTCGGTTCACATAAACGCAAATGACGTTGCTTCCTGTGGAGTAAGGCCAATCTGGTACCTATGCACTATATTGCTGCCTGAGGGAAGCGAAGAGGAGCTTGTGGAGGACATACTAGATCAGATAGATAGGGCGTGCAAGGAGCTCAAGATAGCCCTAATAGGGGGACACACGGAAATCTGCGCTGGATTAAACAGGCCAATAATAGTTGGTTTTATGATAGGAGAGGCTCCCGCCGAGAGGTACGTCAGGACAGGTGGGGCAAGGCCAGGGGACTCCATCATAATGACGAAGGGGGCTGGACTTGAGGGAACTGCGGTGTTGGCGTCGGAACTTGAGGAAGACTTGGTTAGCGCTGTTGGAAAGGATATAGTGGAGAGGGCAAAGAGGATGATCTACGAGATAAGCGTGGTTAAGGATGCCATGCTTTTGATGGAGTCATGCGAGGTACATGCGCTCCACGACCCAACTGAGGGAGGCATATCGAGCGGCCTTTGGGAGATGGCAGTTGCGTCGAATGTTTCGATAGAGGTGATTGAGAGCTCCATCCCTTTGAGAGAGGAAACTAGGAGGATATGTTCCCATCTTGGACTTAACCCCCTAAACATATTGTCCTCAGGAGCTCTCTTAGCTGCCGTAAAGGGAGAAGAGACCGATAGAGCTCTGAAAGCGCTTCGAGAGGGAGGGATTCCTGCAGAGGTTATTGGGAAAGTCAAGGAGGGGAAGGGGGTATGGATGATTAGGAAAAAGGGAAAGGTGGAGTTGAAACCGCCACCCAGGGATGAGGTGTACGAGGTGCTAGAGTCGGTGCTTAGTTCAAGCTAGAAGCGTATTAAGCTCTCGGCAGCCTCCCTTCTAGAGACGCGAGGAGCTGGCATGAACTCGACGGTTGGGACCCTTCTAACTATGGGCTGTGGGTAAAGCTCCATTAAGGCGTAAACTTCTGGAGGAACGTCATCTCTTACAGGCAAACCCAGTTCTTTAGCCATTTCGTAAGTTATGGGGTAATCGTGGGTCCACCTTCCCTCCGTTAATATTTTGGCAACGTCTTCAGCCCTCTCCTTGCTCATCTTATCTTCAAGAAGCCAGATAACGAACTCCCTGACCTGCCTTATCGCTTTTTCCGCCATGTCCGCCAGTATCAGTGTTTCATCGTCTATCTCGTCAGGGCTCTTCTGCTTCACAGCCTTAAGAATCGATGGAGCAGGATATCTTCCAAGCTGAGGATCTATAGGCCCAAGAACCGCGTTTCTGTCCATTATTATCTCGTCCGCGGCCAAAGCTATGAGGGTTCCTCCGCTCATGGCGTAATGGGGGACTATGACTGTGGTCTTGGCAGGGTGATCCTTAATGGCCTTAGCGATCTGTGTTGCGGCTATGACCAGTCCCCCAGGCGTGTGTATAATGAGGTCAATGGGCCTGTCCTTTGGAGTGGCCCTAATGGCTCTGAGCACCTTCTCCGAGTCATCTATGTCTATGTACCTGTAGAACGGAATTCCGAAAAGGCCAATGCTTTCCTGCCTATGGCAAAGCGTTATCACGCTTGATCCCCTCTTGGTCGCCAGCATGCGTAGCAACTTGGCTCTCGATCCTAACAATGCCCTATGTTGGAGTTGTGGGGCCATTAATAGGTAGAACACGAAGATCCACCATATTAACGAGGTTATCATGTCGTACATTTCAATCCAGATTGTGGAGAATTGACAGCTGATAACCTTTCTGACAAGCTCTGTTGAGAAGCTAATTTGTGCGTCGCTCACCGATACTGAAGATTTATAAATGTATAACGTATAATGTTATACAATAGGTGATGACATGGAGGAGGGGAAGGAGAACTGGGAGGAGAGATGGGAGGAATTTGAGAAGAGATGGGAGGAATGGGCGGAGGAATTCAGCAAGAGAATTGGTCTGATGATAGAGAAAGCTATAAGAGGAGCATTCAGAGGAGCCATGCTCGCTCCCAGAGCTGTTGTAGCTGTGAGACCCAGGCTACTTGAGGAAGAGGTCCATTGGCATAAGAGGCCGATACCCATAAGGAACCTGGACAGAACCCTCTACTCAAGGATAAGGGAGATAGCCGAGATCAGAGGGGTTACAATAGGGGAAGTGATGAACGAGGCCATGAGCTTCTACCTGACGAGGTACGATGAGGCCGCACTTGAGAGGGAGAAGCAAGAAATCCTGAGGAAGATAGAGGAAATTTCGATGTTGCCTGATGATGTTAAGGAGCTCTTATTGAAGGAGTATCAGGAGATGTTGAGCGAGGTTAAGAGGAGGCTCTCAGAGCTGAGGAGCAAGAAGGAAGGGTAATCGCTTAATTTCCAACCTAAGAGCTATTGAGGGGAGGTCTTTACTTGAGGGTTCGCGTTAGAGTTGCTAAGGTGGATGGGCATTGCCCGGTTTTCTCTGAAGGGGATGAGTTCCTGTTTGAGGACTTCTTCATAAAGAGGGGGCATGAATGCGACATTTGCATCCATGCCCTTAACGCGATCTCCCACTTCCTGTGGGCCCTAACTCATGGGCACTCTCCCAAAGAGATAGGTATTGGGAAGGGAGCAAAGGGCTACCTCAAGTGTCCAGACCCAGGACCTCCCATCACGAAGGGGGGTTCCGTCCTCTTCGAGCTGAGCTTAGAGGATTGATTTACTTCAATGATCATTGAAGCGAACCTCTGCACTTTATAAGAGACGATGGAAAGGTCAGTTGAACGAAAATGAACCTAAAAAAGATTGGATTAGCTTTACTTGCCATACTCGCCCTTGGAGTGACGGGCTTCCTTTACATCCTGATGACCCAAGTTCCAGCAGGTCAGTACTACGAATGGGAAGGCAGAGAAGCCCCGATGATGCCAGCGCCGATGCCCGTCCTTCCAAGAATAGGCGTTACTCAGAAGGCCGCCTATGCTGAGCAAGGCGCAGAGGAGAGGATAATTCAGTACGCCCAAACTCAGGGCAGGGCAATGGCATACGAAGCAGAAATTACGATTGAAGTGGGGGAGGGAACCGTTCAGGAGAAGGCCAAGGCTGTAATGGGCATCGCAACTAGCCTTGGCGGGTACGTTGCTAGCTCATGGATCGAAAGGAGATCTGCGGTTATATCGATCAAAGTACCTGCAAATAAGCTTGACGCCGCTATGAATGCGGTAAGGAGCTTGGGAGAGGTTAAATCTGAAAACCTGAACGCATACGACGTTACGGATCAGATAATAGACCTTGAGGCCAGGTTGAACAACTCTAGGGCAGCTGAGAGAAGACTTCTTGAGATTCTCTCAATGGCTCAAAACGTTGAGGAAGTCCTGATGGTGGAGGACAGGCTAAAGCAAGTGAGAGAGGAAATAGAGGTGTTAGAGGCTCAGTTAGAGAATCTGCAGTCTAAAGTGGAATACAGCACGCTCACCGTGACGATACAGGAGAAGAAGGGGGTAGAACTGCCGGAATTTGACTTATCGAGGCTTATTAACCTTGCTCTGACGGCATTATACGTCGCTATATCGTTCATAGTAGTTGGAGCCTTCTTCGCCGCTCCTCTGGGAGCGGTTGGCTGGTTAGGTCTGTGGATATACAGGAGGAGGAAGGAATCAAGGTCTTGACAGCTAAGCTAGCCTCTTGCTACCTCTATTTTTTCGACGAGTATTGGAGGGGTTACTACAGATCCTGAGGAGTTATTTGGAACAGTTATCTCCGGTTCTCCCCCTACCCTCACCACCTTCTTAAGGAGTTCAAACACGTTTCCCTTGATGGATACGCCTCTCAAAGGTCCCACTATCTGCCCTTCCCTCACGTAATAACCGTTAAGGATAGGAAGACTAAAGTCCCCCGAGGGACTCATGGTAAAGCCGGAGAATATCTCCAAGCAGTATATCCCCTCACTTATCTCTGAGATGAGATCATCAACCCCTCCTGAGCCCGGGATTACGATCAGGTTGCTCATCCATATCCTAGGCCTGCACTTGTAGGATCTTGCGAAGAACCTATCCCATAGAGGGCTTTCCCACCTGACGCAATTTCCAGTGCTCCTGAATTCCCTCAACTTGCCAAGAAGGGTATCGTACAGGTACCCCTTCAAGACGCCTTCCTCTATAAGGAAGGTCCTGGAGGAGGGGACTCCCTCGTCATCAAATGCCGTTGTATAAAGACCTCCTTCATAAGTAGCATCATCCAGTATCGTTACCTGGGGAGCTGCTATGCTCTCCCCTAATTTCTCTGCCAGAGGGGAAACTCCCGTTCTCACCTGATCTGCACACAAGGAGTTAACGAAAGAATAGCTTAAGAGTTCTGTAACGACATCAGGTGAGAGCAAGGCGGAATAATAGCCACTCTCTATATCCACAGGGTCTTTAGAAAGGCTAAGAAGTTCGTTAGAGATTTCTTCAACCAGAGACCTTGGGTCTATTAGGTCTAGGCTCCTAGCAAGCTGGCTTTTGCCGTACTGAATGGGCCTCTCCCTTTTGAAGCTTAGAGTTGCTGAAGCCCCCACATAAGTGCCCTCTTGAATCAGCTGAGAGCCTTCAGAGTTGAAGACAGCTGTCTGGACTATAGCCTTCTCGACTGTAAGGTCTATGGGGACGATGTTGGATCCGTAAGAGGAGGCGGCTTTCTCCATCTCCTTAACGAGTTCGAGCATACGCTCCTCATCCAATGCCTCCACTTCCTCATCGTATTCGACCCTTCTCTCCATTCCGGAGTAGCTCGGGAAGGATTCAAATCCTTCAACCTCCCTCGCCGAAGCAATTGCTTGTTTTATCGTAAACCTTATGGATCCCTCCCCCAGGTCTGAGCTGTAGGCAAAACCAAGCTTCTCCCCAAGCTTTACCCTAAACGCCACTCCCCTGTCATCTATTGACTGGCCAAAGAATTTCCTCTCCCCGGCCTCCCTCACTATTGAGCTTTTCTCGCTCCTCTTCTTGAGGAAGAAGACTTCTGCCTGTTCAACTTCCTCTAAGGCCATTTGAACGAAGTTCCTTATTTCTTCAGGATCCAATCAGATCACCTCCAGCTGACTGAACCTGAGGTGAGGTCCTCCTCCGGAGACAGAGTAGGCCTCGTCTGCTCTGGTTAGCCTTAGGGGAAGGTAGTCATAGTCAGAGCCAACTGCGTCTATTGAAAAAAGGTCTTTCAAGAGATCAAGCCTTATGGAGGGCCCTCTCAGCACCTCATCCTTAACCTCCCCCCTCTCTATTGGGTGTGCCATAACGGTTTTGCACTGGACGAACCTCCCTATTGAGGCTCCTATGAGCCCTTTCACGTAAATCCCTTCATCAACGTCCTCGACGAGTTCTTCAAACGTGTAATCCTTTGGACCGATCATCGCGTTTGATACCATGGGAACCGGAAGGAAGGAGGCGTTTGGAGCCCTAGCATGTCCGGTAGGGCTAGTTCCATGTTTATACGCTGTCTCCCTAGAGTGCAGGTATCCCTTCAGCACCCCAGCTTCCACAACTTTTAGGGGCCTGGACTCAACCCCCTCTTCGTCGTACCTGTAGGAGGCAGGCAATCCTGGCGAAGACGGATCGTCTGTTATGTCTAAGGATTCAGGAAGTACCTTCTCCCCCAATTTCTTGTGGAAAACGCCCATCTCGCTCTCCGGCATGGAGGCCAGAGTTGCTGTCGCCATTAAGTCGACGCACAGAGCTATTAGTCCGGAGATCTTATTGTCGACGACCACAGGCATCCTTCCTGAGGGCGATTGCTTCGCCTTCAAAAGGCTTAGGGCATCCATAGCAAGCCTCCGGGCCATTTCCATTGGATCCACGTAGGCCATTAGCTCCTGTCCTGCGCTAGCAGCAAGCCTTCCTATTGTTCTCTCTATTCTCTCACCCTCTCTTGCTGTAATAGTCAACCTTAAGCTTGTGAACGGGTTAACTTCATATATCTGCTGGCCATCTGTGCTGAGGAGATACCTCTCGACGACGCTATCCTCGTAATCAAACTGCGTCCTCATGATCCTAGGATCCAGCTCTCTGGCTGTCCTGTCCGACTCCAAAATGATTTCCTGCTTCTCCTCCAATGGAATCTTCCTAGAGTCACTTATTTCCTCTAATTCAACTCTATCTATCACGCTCCTAACTTCAGCAAGTCGGACAGGGCTTACACCCGTACTGGCCCCTGCCCTGGCTATCTTCATCGCATTTGAAGAGGTCTCGAGGAGATCCTCTCTTGACGTCGAGTTGCAGGACGCGAAACCCCATAACCCCTGGTACAAAGCCCTTATGCCGACCCTCAGCTCTATGCTGGGAACTACGCTTTTAACCTTCCCATTTATCACGGTCATCCTAGTCCTGAAGGACTTCGTGATCCTAATGTCCGCGTAAGAGGCCCCTAGCTCCTTGGCCCTCTCAAGGGCTGAGATAAGCTTCTCCTCCAAGCCTCTCTCCTCCCAGAATCCCCATGAGCCTCTCGGCAGCCCTCCTTATTCTTACCAGCAGAAGCGCTAAGTTAGCCCTTTGATCAGCTGAGACGAACAGGATGAAGGAGTCCCTCAAGGGAGCCAGTATGGCTACCCCTCTAGAACCCCTGACGATGACGTTGGTCAGCCCTCCGATGTTGGAGTTGACTCCAAGGGCTTGTGAGAATTTTAACATGCTTACGAGCTCTTCTCCCGAAGTTCGAATGTCCCTCTTGTCGAGATCCGTTCTGTACCATGAATATGCCTTATTACCTTCCATATCGGATATTATGACAGCGTTGACTCCTAGGAGCGAGGTAAGTCCTGCTAGCGTTGTCTCCATATTTTTTCTGAACTCCAAGGTTGACACCCTTATTGTAACAAAGTTAAACGCTGTAAACTTGAAAAATATTTCCTCAAAAATCCCTAATGATCAAACGATTAGATCATCTTAAAACCGTTGGCTCTTCGATAGAACTCCCATCTCCCCTAGAAAAAGGTAACCAAAGATCACAAAAGGTTAATATAGGATTCCTGACAAGAAGGGAATAGGGATGAAGATGGGTGAAAAGGAGAAGGAAAAGAGTAAGGAAGAGACTACCTCTAAAGCCCTTTTGAAGGCAATTGCCTCTTCGGCAGCGACATACGCGCTCTTAGCAACTATACTTGAGAGGAAGGAGATCATGGAGATATTATCGGATGAGAGCTTGAGCATGAAAGAAAAGCTTGCAAGGATAGCGAAGGAGTATCTCCCCGAGAAGCAAAAGGAGGATCTGCTTGAACTAGGTGCGGCCGTCCTCACGGGACTAATAGTTGCAGGAAAGGAGAAGGCTAAGCAGGAGGAGAAGGAACCTAAGGAAGCTGTTAAAGAGATAGCAGATCTCATAAAGAAGCTGAGGGAAGGAGAAGAGGAGACTAAGGAGGCTTAATCTAGTAGCACAGAGAAGCGCTTAGGATAGTGTAGCCAAAAGTTTGCGCATTAATTCCGAGAGCACCTTTGTCCTTTTTTCGCACAAGGCAACTACCTTTGCCCTGGCCCTTTGATCCGTTTCCACGCTTATGTCGTCGGCCTTATCCCTTATGTAAAGGAGCTCTGCCTCCATCTTCTCCAAGATATCTATAGCCTCCTCAGATCCTATGCCAGGATCCTCCTCAACTTGGGAGAGCTTCTGGACGAACAACTCCACGTCCTTGGATAAGTTAACAATCGATGGATCCTGGATTCCCCCTAAAGTGTTTAGAACCCTGGAGCCATCCTCTTTCATCCTTGAAATTATCCTCCTAGCCTTCCTAGGATCTCCCTCCTTCGTCAGCGCGCTTATGGCTAGGATGAATATTCCAAGCACGGTATCGAAGAAGCTAGCTATGACGATGTAGGCCATCTCCTTTTTTGAGACGCCAAACCTCCCCCTGAGCTTTGACGCCAGGATCCCGAATGCCAGAGCGACTATTACCCTGTAAGCTAGGATTACCGTGATGATCGCAATAAGCAGGTAGGTATATGGTTCTGAGATGAGTTGCAACAGAACCACCAATGTAGATTTAGGCGTGAAAGGTTAAAACCCTTCTCCCCTATGCAGGTAATCATGCTTCCTCTACTCTACTTCTTTACTCTTCCTCCTTTCCTGACATTAGGTCCTCGAAAAACGACTTCATCCCCTT
>Ga0180302_10000606_pt1 | contig 16133 bp, 13 predicted proteins | sample GuaBasSediGuay17_FD_121794 | JGI IMG/M metagenome (GOLD analysis project Ga0180302, IMG submission 121794) | Subseafloor sediment microbial communities from Guaymas Basin, Gulf of California, Mexico - Guay17, Core 4571-4, 12-15 cm | ecosystem: Environmental > Aquatic > Marine > Hydrothermal... | reverse complement strand
CCTTAGGACGGCCTCCACTATCTCCCTCAACGTCCTCCTTCCGTCCATGTACCTCGTGGCGTAATATATCGCATCCCCTATGGCCCTGGTCTGGCTTATGTCCACGAGCTGCTCCACGGCCCCAAGGTCTATGTTGTAGGTGCCGAAGGCGATGGAGTGGAGCCCTTTGGAGGATATCTTCACCTCCCTCTTTCCCTTGCTAGGGTCGAAGCTGTGCGCCAGTGGGACCCTTTCGGTTATCCTCCCAAAGCTCTCCCCTCCCTCGGGCTTCCTCTCGGCCCTGTACTTCTCCGCTATGGCCTTGGCTTCCTGGGTCAGGTCGTGGGGCTTGTACTCCACCATGCATATCACACAGTCAGCGACGTCGAAGTAGTCCCCGGAACCGCCTATGACCAGAACTGTGGAGACGCCGAGGTCGTTGTAGAGCTGTCTGACCTTATCTATGAAAGGGGTTATGGGCTCCTTGTCCTTTGATACGAGCTCCTGCATCCTGTGGTCCCTTATCATGAAGTTGGTGGCCGACGTGTCCTCGTCTATGAGGAGGACCTTTGCCCCCACCTCTAAGGCCTCTATAATGTTGGCAGCTTGGGATGTGCTTCCGCTCGCGTCCTCGGTGGAGAACTCCCTCGTGTCCTGGCCGAAGGGGAGGTTCGATATGAAGGGGGAGATGTCGACCTTCTCTATCCTCCTGCCGTCCTCGGCCCTTATCTTCACGGTGTATGGGTTCGAGACCACGAACTCCCTCCCATCCCCCGGAATATGGTCGTATATCCCCAGCTCCAACGCCCTTAAGAGGGTGGACTTTCCGTGGTAACCTCCCCCCACTATGAGGGTGACCCCCTTGGGTATCCCCATACCGGTTATCGCTCCCCTGTTGGGAAGCACCACCTCCACCCTGAGGGATTCCGGGGACTCGAACGGCACGACCCTCCCCTTGGTGAGGGGTCTGGGGTCCACCCCGCTCGCCCTCGGGAGCACGGCCCCGTCCGCTACGAACGCCACGAGGCCCAAGGAGTCGAGCTGGTCCCTGAGGAAGTCGGCGTCCTCCGCTGTCTCTATATGTTCGTAAAGGGCTTTTTCGTCCAAGCTTTTGAAGAAAAGCGAGGAACGGACTATCCCTGGAAGTTCCTCAAAGAACATGGCCTCGGCGTGCCTTCCCGCTATGCTTCTCCCGAAGGCCGGAAGCCCCATAACGAACCTCGCCTCGACGTAAAGTTCGGTCACGAAGGCGGAAGTCCTTTCCAATATCTCCTGGCCCGGCCGGTCTATGGAGATGAGCCCGCTGTGGCCGGTCCCCCTGTTCCCCCTGCAGAACTTCCTGCAGGCCTCCAAGAACTTCCTCGTGAGAAAGTCCCTGAGGGCCACCTCCCTGCTTCTGGTGTGATAGGTATCCTTGGGGAAACCAGCCACCTTCTGGGGGACCCTCACCCTCACCCTGCTCGGGGATGCGAAGGGGTCCCCCTGGACGTGGTCCACGAAGAGTATGTAACTTCCGAAGTCGTACGTTCCCTCTATGTCCTTATAGGCCTTGTATCCCCTCCCATCTATCCTTCGAAGGGTCCTCCTGAGGTCCTCCGCTGCCTTCACTTCTCCCTCCTCCAGCTCACCCTCGTAAGCTTCACGTCCTCAGAGAACTTTATCTGGAGCTCTCCGGAATATGCGCTTTGCACCGCCCTCCCTATCCTCTGGGCGAGATGTTCGCTCGTTGTGGTTATCTCGACCTCTTCGCCCCTGTCCACGATCTCCATTATGCGCTCTAAGGGATTCAGACCCATAGCGTTCTCCTCCTCGTTCCGGGCGAGGTTCAGGATCTCCTCCTTGTGCTGCGCCAGAAATCTACCGCTCAGGAGAACTATCCCCTCCGGCATCCTGTCCCTCACCTTCCTGCAGGCGGGGCAGAGCACCTCCTTCGCCTCCCTGCGCTCTTCATCGGCGAGCTCTACGCTTAGGTACCACCTCTTGTTCCTGTACACGGCCCCGCAGCCCTTGCATACGGCGGTCCCCTCCTCTATTTCCTGTGCGAGGTACGGGTCCGAGCTCGTAGTAAGGTCGCTTCTGGCGTGCGGTATGTCCTTCATGGCTCCTCCTCAAGTTTCACAAATTTCAACTCCTCCAGTACCCTCTCCCTCAGCTCCCGAGCCGAAACCGGAGGTTCCGTCCTCCTCCCGTCCAAGAGCATCGTTCTGAGGAGCGGCTCGTAATCTTCTCCGCAGGAGCAGGCCGGCACGTACGACCTCCCACAGGGGACCACCAGGGTCCTGTGACAGGACGGGCACCTCCATACCTGTTTCGAGCCCGAGGGCTTCCCCCGCTTGGCTACGGGCTTCCCCTCTATCTCGACTATGTCCATGGAAAAATCCAGAACGGGTGCGTTGCTTATGGCCGTCCCGACCCCGTATGCGTCCACAAGAGGGTTCAAGCGAAGGATCTTGTGCTCGTCTATCCCCCCGCTCACGAAGATCTTCACGTGCTCGTACCCCCTCAGATCGAGCTCCCAGCGCACCTCCCGGAGTATCTTAAGGAAATCCCCCCTCCTCGAGCTTGGGGTGTCGAGCCTCACGGCGAAGAGTTTCTCGCCCAAAGCCTCGGCCGCCCTCAGGGCCTCGAACTTCTCGTCCTGGAAGGTGTCCACAAGGGCGACCCTCTTAACCTCCGGCTCTACGACATCGTCAAAGGCCCTCATCGCCTCCACCACATCCCCCATTATGAGCACGAGGGCGTGGGGGATGGTGCCGGTGGGGGGGATACCCAAGTCTTCTGCGCTCTTCACCACGGCCACGCCGTCGCATCCACCTATGTAGGCGTACCTCTCTACGAACGGGGCCAGGGCTGGATGCGCCCTCCTCGCGCCGAAGCTCACGACGAGCTTACTTCCTGCGGCCTTCTTACATCTGGCGGCCTTCGTGGCTATACCCGAGGCGTGGCAGAGCAGCCCCAGCACAGCCGTCTCGTATATCCCGAACTCCAAGTACCTTCCCTCTATCTCCATGACGGGCTGGTCGGGGAGGAACACGGTCCCTTCTGGCATGGCCCTGACCTTTACGTCCAGGCCCTCGAGCAGGTCCAAGGCGTCCCCCACCCCCGCTAAGACCCCCCAGGAGTATCCCTCTGGGAGGCCCTTGGCCACGAACTCGGCCTTGACTCTTCTGTCCATCCCCTTGGCCTCGAGTATGCGCTTCGTGCGCTGGAAGTACACATCTGTGACCTTGCCCGAACGTATATCCTCCGGAGTGGCTACGTGGAACTCGGCCATGGTCCTCTCCTTACCTTATCAGGGCGACCTTCCCCCATCGCACGTCAGACGGCGAGGAAGAACCCCTCCGGTAGGCCGATATTTTGAAAAGGTACAGCCCAGGCGGTACGTCCGCGGGCCACACCATTTCCCCCCATCCCTCCGATCGCTCCTCGGCCTTTTCCCAGACCTTCCTGCCCATCCCCGTGAAAACCTCGAGCCAGACCGTCCCGGGCAGGCTGAGGTTGTAGTGGAAGCGCACCGGACCTTCGGAAGGGTTGGGATAAGGGAAGACCTCTCCCACGCTCAGGGTCCCGCCCCTGCGGCGCACGAGCTTGAAGGCGAAGTTGTTCCCCTCGTCACCCTCCTCGACCTCATCCTCTGTGTCCGCCTTCACGAGCAGGAGGGCGTCGCCTTCCCACCCGATGGGAAGTTCGACCCCGTACATGGCACCTCCGGGAAGGGACGGCACGTCCCCGGACCACAGGACCTCGACAGTTGAGGAGTCCGGGCCACACCTCAGGACTTCCAGGCGGAACGGGCCCGACGGGGCTGCGGATGCGTTCCGCACGGCCACACGGAGCCCTTCCCTTGAGGGCCTTATACATCCCGGCCAGACCACGATGTCCGGAAGTCCCACGGGATGTGCGAACCCGGCGATGGTCGCCACCAGGAGCTTGGCCGTCTTCTCCCAGAGCGAGAGGTTCAGGCTGTCCATCACATCGTGCACGGTGTGGAACGCCTCGTTCCTCCTGTAGAGGCCTTCGGGGTCGTCGTGCCAGGGGTCCTTGTATTCCATTATGAGCACCGCCGGGAAGCCCTCCCACCAGAAGGGGGCGTGGTCTCCGTAGTTTATCGTCGGGTCCACTACCTTCACGAGTCGGAGGCCGATGTCGTAGGCCACGTTGGCGGACGAGAGCATGTCCAATAGAGGTTCCGAGAAGGCGTTGGCCACGATGTCCAGCCTATCGCATATTTTGTTGTAGGCCACCATGTCCACGTTGAAGACCCCGAATATGGCCTCCCCCTTGGCCTTCTTCACATATTCCTTGCTTCCCCACTGCCCGAGCTCCTCCCCCGAGAACAGGACCACCTCCAAAGACCAGGGAAGCTGGAGCCTGGAAAGCCACCTTGCGGCCTCCAAGACCGCCATGAGGCCGGACCCATTGTCGTCCGCCCCGGGCGTGGGGACCGGGTTCGAGGGGTCTTCGAGGGCCTCCTTCCACCTCGGACCGAACCTGCGCAGGAGGAGGGAATCCGGGTCCTCCCTCACTATGGCATCGTAGTGGGCCGTGAGGAGGAACTTCCCAGGGCCAGAGCCGGGTACTACGGCCGAGATGTTGTAGAGCGTGGGACCACCCTCGTGCCTGAAGGGAAGGAAGCGGATTTTTGCCCTCGGCATAGCTTCCCTCAACATCCTTGCGAGGACCGCCGGGACTCCCTCGAGGGTGTCGGACATGACGGGGTTCAACGCATAACGATTTCTGAGGTTAGAGATCGAGTTGTCGTAAGGGAGGGAGGTGTCCCTGTAGACCAAGGTCCTGAGGAGCCTCTCCATCCTCCCGACGTCCACGCTGTCCAGGAGGGCGACGACCTCGGGCTCGGATGCGAAGCTCAAAGTTATAAATAAACTAAGGGCCAACATCCTTCAGCCACTCGTCGGAAAGCTCCCCCTCGAACACCAGCACGGCGTCCCCCTCCAAAAGCACTTCCTTTATCGCTTTTCCTTCCTTCCTGAAGTGGACTGTGAGCACGACGCCGCTTTTGGTGAGCACGGACACCGGTGGCTCCACCCTCCCTAAGAGGGCGCCCAATACTGCGGCGGCGACCGTCCCCGTCCCACAGGCCAAAGTTTCGTCCTCTACGCCCCGCTCGTAAGTCCTGAGCTTTATCGTATGTCTGTCCATCACCTGGGCGAAGTTGACGTTGGTCCCGGCCGGGGCGAACCTCTCATGTTCCCTTATCCTCCTGCCGAGCTCCCTTACGGGCACCCTATCTACGTCCTCCCCGAAGGCCACCACGTGCGGGACGCCCGTGTCGGCGAAGTTCACGACTATCTCCCTGTCGCCGATGTCGAGCTCGAACTGAAGCCTTAGGTCCTTCGGGGGGAGCATCTCCAGAAGCACCCTCTCCCCCCTCACCTCAGCCCTGTACGTCCCCGCTATGGTCTCGAAGGACAGGGAAGGCCCCGCTATCCCCTTAAGGTAGGCGAAGCGGGCTATGCACCTTCCGCCGTTGCCGCACATCTCCGCCTCGCTCCCGTCGGAGTTGAAGTACCTCATACGGAAATCCGCTCTCGAGGAGTTCTCCACGAACATCGCCCCGTCCGCACCTACCCCGAGCCTCCTCCTGCACACCCTGCGCACGAACTCGGGGTACTCCTTGACCCTTCCGTCCCTGTTGTCCAAGACCACGAAGTCGTTCCCCGCTCCGTTCATCTTGGAAAATTTTATGCCCATCCCCTGACCTCCTCTATATCCCAAGGAACCTTTCCCCACGGACGAGGTCCCCGTAAGTTTCCCTTTCCCTCACGACCTGGAATCTGTCTCCCTTTACGAGGACCTCGGCCGGCCGAGGTCTCGCGTTGTAGTTGGAGGACATGACGAAGCCGTAAGCTCCTGCGGACATCACCGCCAACAGGTCCCCGGGCCTCGGCCTCTCCAAGGTCCTGTCCTTGGCAAGGAAATCTCCGGACTCGCACACCGGTCCTACTACGTCCGCCTTTACGATTTCTCCTTCCCCCCTCTCCACGGGGAGGACCTCGTGGTACGCCCCGTAGAGGGCGGGCCTTATGAGGTCCGTCATGGATGCGTCCACGATCACGAAGTTCCTGTGGGGGGTCTCCTTCACATATAAAACCTTGGTCAACAATATTCCGGCGTTCCCCACCAGGGACCTTCCGGGCTCGAAGATGATCTTGAGCCCCAAGGGCTCGAGGACCGGAAGCAGCGCCTCCACCCATTCCCCGGGCTCCGGAGGGTCCTCGTCCCGGTATCTTATCCCGAGGCCACCACCTATGTCTATGTGCTCTAAAGTTATACCTTTATCCATCAGTCTTCCGGCAAGTTCGGCGAGCTTCTTAGCGCTCTCCACAAAGGGTTCCACGGAAGTTATCTGGGAGCCTATGTGGGCGTCTACGCCGACGACCTTTACGTTCGGCAGGGAGGAGGCCACCTCGTAGGCCCGGAGAGCTTCCTCCCAGGCTACGCCGAACTTGTTCTCCCTGAGGCCGGTGGCTATGTGGGGATGGGTCATAGGGTCCACATCCGGGTTCACCCTCAGGGCGACGGGGGCGACCTTGCCGGCCTCGCCAGCTACTTGGTTCAAGAGCTCCAGCTCCTGGAAGGACTCCACGTTGAAGCAAAGAATTCCCTCCTCTAAGGCGTAGCGCATCTCCTCGGCCGTCTTGCCCACACCGGAATATACGATCCTGTCGCCCGGGAAGCCGGCGACCCTCGCCCTGAAGAGCTCCCCCCCCGAGACTACGTCGGCCCCTATCCCCTCCTGGGCCAGGATCCTCAGGATCGCTAAGTTCCCGTTGGCCTTCACGGCGTAACATGTGAGATGGGGCCTGTCGCCGAAGGCCCTGTGGAGGGCCGTACAGTGCCTCTTCAAGGTCCTGTAGCTGTAGACGTACGTCGGGGTGCCCACGTGCTCGGCCAAGACCCTGAGGTCCACGTCCTCCGCGAAGAGGACGTCCCCCCTGTACTGGAAGAAATGCATCCCCGCCTCCCTTATCCTATGTTCTCCATCACCGCCTCACCGAACTCCGAGCACTTGAGGAGCGTGGCTCCCTCCATCTGCCTGGCCAGGTCGTACGTAACCTTCCCTTCGGATATCGTGCGCTCCAAGGCCCTAACTACTAGCTCCGCCGCCTCCCTCCAACCTATGTACTCCAACATCATGGCCCCGGAGAGTATAAGGGAGCTAGGGTTCACCTTATCCAGGCCAGCATATTTGGGGGCGGTGCCGTGCGTAGGTTCAAATACCGCTAAGAGATCTCCCACGTTCGCCCCCGGGGCCATGCCGAGCCCTCCCACGAGGGCAGCTGACGCGTCCGAAAGGTAGTCGCCGTTGAGGTTGGGTGTGGCTATAACATCGTACTCTTCGGGCCTCAGGAGAACCTGCTGAAACATGCTGTCAGCTATCCTGTCCTTCACGACCAGTACGCCGTCCGGAGGTTCCCCCTTAAGCTCGGACTCGGTCACGACCCTTTCGCCGAACTCCTTCGCCACCTCGTAGCCCCAGTCCCTGAAGGCCCCCTCGGTGTACTTCATTATGTTCCCCTTGTGGACCAAGGTGACGCTCCTACGGCCCTGCTCCAGGGCGTAATTTATCGCCTTGCGCACGAGCCTTTTGGTTCGGAACTCGCTTATGGGCTTCAGCCCTATGCCCGAATCTTCGCTCAGGTGGATCCCGAACCTCTCCCTCAAAAATTCCCTTACCTCCTTAGCTTCCTCGCTTCCTGAGGGCCACTCTATCCCCGCGTACACGTCCTCGGTGTTCTCACGGAATATGACGAAGTCCACCCTACGAGGCTCCTTGATGGGGCTCGGGACGCCATCTATGTAGCGTATGGGCCTTATGCAGGCGTATAGGTCCAAAGCCTGTCGCATCGCCACGTTCAGGCTTCTGTAACCTCCTCCTACGGGGGTGGTGAGGGGACCCTTTATGGCGACTATGTGCTCCCTTATGGCCTGGAGCGTCTCCTCGGGAAGCCATCGGCCCGTCTTCTTATAGGCCTTCTCCCCGGCCAATATCTCCTTCCAAACTATGAACCTTCTCCCGCCGTACGCCCGTTCTACGGCCCTGTCCCATACCGGCTGTGCCGCCCTCCATATGTCCGGTCCAACTCCGTCGCCCTCTATGAAGGGGATTATGGGGTCCTCGGGCACCACGAGCTTCCCTTCACGGACGGTTATCTTAGAGCCTGTCATATCCCCTCCCGATCTAAGGCCTGAAGTGGTCGTACCCCCACTCGGTCAGAAGCTTCCTACCTTCTTTGCCTTCCAGATATACCCCTTCCCCCTCCGTCATCCTCCCGACCTCATATCCGGGGACATCCACCCCTTCCGGCACGGTGTACACCAGCTCGAAATCCTCACCCCCGAAGAGCGCCCAGTCCAGAGGGTCCGAGTCTAAGATCTCGCCCACCTCCCTGACCTCGGGGTCCACAGGCACGCGGTCCGCGAAGATGACGGCGCCGCATCCGCTCGCAAGGCATATGTTCCTGACCTCGGAAGCGAGCCCGTCGCTCACGTCCTCCATAGCGTGCACCCTACCCCTCAAGGACCTGGAAAGTTCTATCCTGGCCGTAGGCTCTAAATGCTTCCTTTTGACCCCCTCGAATCCTTCTACCTTCGCCTTCAGGAGGGCGAGGCCTGCGGCCGAACCTCCGAGGGGACCGGACACAAAGATCCTGTCCCCCGGCCGTGCCGACGACCGGAGGAGTAGGTCCTCCCTCCCCACCTCGCCGAAGAGCGTCACTGCCAAGACCAGGACTTCCCCGTGGGTCGTATCCCCTCCTATCACCTCCACGCCGCACCTGTCCGCCGATGCGTAAATTCCTTCGTATATCCCTTCCACAAGCTCCACCGATGAATCCGACCTAAGCGTGAGCCCCACGAGGGCGTACCTCGGCTCGGCCCCCACTGCGGCGAGGTCCGATATGTTGCTCTCCATGGCCTTCCACCCGACCTGACGTGGGGAGAAATACTCCAAGGAGAAGTGATCCCCCTCGACCAAAAGGTCTGTGGTGACGGCCAAAAGCTCCTCCCCGTACATGACGACGGCTGCGTCGTCCCCTATGCCCACCAACACTTTGGGGTTTCTGCTGGGACGGCGGAGCCTATCTATGAGGGCGAGTTCTCCTCCGAGTTCGCTTATCAGCATATCTTCTAAAACTGTGGCGAGGTCGGAAGGCCTCGCCCAGGTTCGAAGGTTCCTTCCGGAAGGGCTAAGCCGGCCGTTTCCTCAGCAGCTTCAGCACGCAGTACTCCCCGCACATGGTGCACTCTTCGTCCACAGGGGAATCGCTCTCCAAGCGGTACCTGCGGGCCTTACGAGGGTCCAAGGCGAGTTCGAACATCCCCTCCCAGTCCAAGGTCCTCCTCCTTACGGCCATCTTCAGATCCCTCTCCCTCGCCTTCGGAAGTCCCCTGGCCAGGTCCGCAGCATGGGCAGCTATCACGGACGCTATCACCCCCTCCCTCACATCCTCCACCGTGGGGAGGCGGAGGTGCTCGGCTGGGGTCACGTAGCAGAGGAAATCCGCTCCGTAGTATGCGGCCAGAGCGCCTCCTATGGCGCCGGTTATGTGGTCGTACCCAGGGGCTATGTCCGTCACGATGGGCCCGAGGACATAGAAGGGAGCCCCGTGGCACCATTCCTTCTGGAGCTTCACGTTCTTCCCTATCTGGTCCATCGGCACGTGACCTGGCCCCTCTACCATAACCTGGACCCCAGCCTCCCTCGCCCTCAGCACGAGCTCCCCGAGGGTCCTGAGTTCCGCAAGCTGCGCCTCGTCGGTAGCATCGTCTATGCAACCCGGCCTCAGGGCGTCCCCGAGGCTCAGGGTCATGTCGTACTCCTTGGCTATGGCCAACAGGTCGTCGAAGAACTCGTAGAGGGGGTTCTGTCTCCCCGTGAGCCTCATCCATTGGTAAAGGAACCCTCCGCCCCTGGAGACTATCCCCCCGGTCCTCCTCGAGGCCAATTCCATGTTCTCTTTGGTTATTCCACAGTGGACGGTTATAAAGTCCACCCCCTGCCGGCCATGTCTTTCGATAGTGCGGAAGATGTCCTGAGGCTTCATCTTTTCTATCCCGACCTCGGCCACGGTCTGATAGATGGGAACCGTCCCCAAGGGGACTGGGCTTGCATCCAGAAGGGCCCGTCGAATTTCGTCCAGGTCCCCGCCGGTGCTCAGGTCCATGACGGTGTCCGCCCCAGCATCGACGGCGGCCTTAAGTTTTTCTATCTCCTCTTCGAGGTCTATGTGCTTCGGGGATGTACCCAAGTTGGCGTTCACCTTGACCCTCAGGCCCTCCCCTATCCCCAAAGGCCTGGCGCCGTGCCTCGGGTTGTGGGGTATGACCACACGTCCCTCGGCGACCGCCTTCCTCAGGACATCTATATCCATCCCCTCATCCTCTGCCACCTTCGCCATCTGTTCTGTGGTCTCGCCTTTAAGCGCACTTTCCAGCTGCGTCATCTCCCATCACCTCCAGAAAGGCCCTCACCTTTTCCCCTACGTCCTTTCCGGAGACCGCGGATATCGCACATACGGCGTCCGCTCCGGCCTTCGTAACTTCCCCCACGCTCTCCAGAGTTATCCCCCCTACGGCGACTATGGGAAGGTCCACGGCGCTCCGAACCTCCCTTAGGCCCTCGGGCCCTATCGGAGGTCCTGCGTCGGGCTTGGTGGAAGTCCGGAAGATCGGTCCCACGCCTATGTAATCCGCCCCGGCCTCCTTCGCCCTCAGGGCATCCTGGACGCTCCCTGCCGATACGCCCACGAGCTTCCCCTCCCCCAATATCCTCCTTGCGAGCTCCGGCGGCATATCTTCGGGACCCAAGTGCACGCCGTCGGCACCCACGGCCAGGGCGAGGTCGACCCTGTCGTTCACGATGAAAGTCGCTCCGAACTTCCTGCAGAGCTTCAGGACCTCCCGGGCCTCCTCTATCTGCCTCCTTAAAGGGAGTTCCTTCTCCCTGTACTGGACGATCCTCACCCCCGCCTCGAGGGCCTCCATCACGTCCTTCAGTATACCGTTTTCCGAGCTTGGCCTGTGGGTTATGAAGTAGAAGCGTGAGGGGAAGTTCCAACTCATCGTGCGAGCTTTTCCCTTACCCTGTCCACGACGTAGTGCACCAACAAGAGGTGCACCCCCTCCACCAGGCCCATATCGAAGGATGGGACATGGACGTTGATCTTCACTATCTTGCCCAGCCTCCCTCCGTCGTATCCCGTCATACCTATGGTAAAAAGGCCGTTTTTATTCGCATAATCCGTAGCTCTTAGCACATTTGGACTGTTCCCCGAACCACTTATGGCCACGGTCACATCCCCAGGTTCGGCGAGGTTGGCGAGCTGTTGCTCGAATATGACCTCGTACCCCTCGTCGTTGGCCCATGCCGTGATGTAGGGGGTGTTGTCGGTGAGGCTTATGGCCTTAATCCTGCGTCCGGCCTCCGGTGAAGGAAGTGTACCCTTGCCGAGGTCCTCGCAGAAGTGGGAGGCGGTGGCAGCGCTTCCCCCGTTCCCGAAGAAGAATATCCTCCTCCCCTCCTCGTACGCCCTCAGGAAGACCTCTATCATCTCCTCCACAGGCCTCTGGTCCATCCTAGCGCAGATCCCTTTGACCTCTTCGAAGTAACTTGCGAACATCGCCCCCCCTACTTGGTCGGATACCTCCTTATGTTGAATATAACCTTGCTCCCGTCCCTCTCCAGCATAAAAGGAAGCTCCCTTAGCCCTATCTCCTCCATAACCTTCCGGACTTCGTCATGCTTGTGCCTCGGGACGTAGAGGAGGAGGAAACCTCCACCGCCCGCCCCCGATATCTTCCCTCCCGTGGCCCCGGCCTCCAAGGCGATCTCGTAGATGGAGTCCAACTCCGGGTCGCTTATGCCCTCGGCGAGCTGTCTTTTCAGCTTCCATCCTTTGTGTAAGATCGGACCGATATCGTCGAAACCGTGATTTAATATGGCCTCCTTGGCATCGGACACCAGGCCCTTCATCTCCCGGAGGATGTCGAGCTTCTTCGGGGTGTTCTCCCTCTGCTTCCTGAGGATGGTCTCGGCCTTCCTCGTGCGGTTCGTGAAGAACAGGAGGAGGTTCGAGCCGAGCTTGCGGAACTTATCGTCCGGAAGCCCTATCTTCTCCACCTCGACCGTCCCGTCCCTGCGGAAGGTGAAGAGCCTTATGCCTCCGTAAGCAGCTATGTACTGGTCCTGCTTGCCTATCGGCTTACCGCATATATCTATCTCTATCTCGCACGCCTCCTCGGCCAACCTCTCCGGAGAGACCTGCTCCCCTTGGTACATATAGAGGGCGTTCAAAAGTCCCACGGTTATGCTGCTCGAGGAGCCGAGCCCGGAGCCTTCGGAGGGGATATCCGCTAAGGTCGTTATCTCGACGCCCTTCTCGACCCCCGTCTTCCTCATGGCCTCGCGGACGAGTTCGTGTTGGATCTCGTCCACTGAGTCAACTATCTCCTTGCGGGAATAGTTGATGTAGATCTTGTCGTCGAACCGCTCCTTTACTATCACATAGACGTATTTGTCTATGGCCATGTTCAGCACCATCCCGTCCTCGTACCTGTAGAACGCCTCCAGATCCGTCCCCCCTCCCGCCAAGCTTATGCGCAACGGCGTCTGGGTGATTATCATGGCTTACCTCCCGAGGAAGGGGCACATCCGCTTCGAAATTTCTTTTTGCAAAAGATATCCAGACGTATCAAGTGTTCCGTGACCTCCGTCACAAAGTTTTCGGCCGAGTCACGTATACCTCGCTTCCGACCCATCAGCTTCCTGTACAGACCGGACAGAGAAGCAAAATAAAGAAAATCCCCTTCCTTGTCAAGAGATTTTGGGGAAGAGGGCAACGGGAGGACCTTCTCGATGTCAGGACGGGATGGTTACAGCGACCTCGGTCGGCTCATGTGGTCAGGCCCCGAACCTCGCCAAGCGTCCAGCGTGGGCGAGCATGAGGGCCATAAGCTCGGTGGCCGGGAACCGGCCGAGGGAGCCCTTGGCGCACTCCCTCTCCGAGAAGGCAGAGACGTCGTCCCTGCGGCTCCAACGGCTCATGAGGGCCACGGGAACGGGATGCCAACTGTGGGCCTTGAAGAGGGCGGGCGTAGAGTGGTCGCCCGTGACCACGAAGACGTCCGGTCCCAGGGAGAGGAGCCCGGGCACGAATGAATCCACCTCCTCTATGAGATGGACCTTCTTGAGGAAATCCCCGTCCTCCCCCGCGCTGTCGGTCTTCTTCACGTGGAAGAAGAAGAAGTCGTAATCGTCCCAGTACCTCTTCAAGGTCTCGACCTCTTCGGCGACTGTGTCTCCTGTGTCCAGGATGTCCATCCCCACCATCTTGGCCACACCAAGGTAATCCGGATAGGTTGCTATGGCCCCGGCCCTGAGCTTGTAGACCTCACCGAAGGGGGGAAGGTAGGAGGGATGTGCGAACCCTCTCATGAGCACGGTGTTGGCCCTTTCGGGGTCCCCGACTATGCTCCGGGCTTCAGGGGTCTTGAGGAGCTCCCTCGCCTGTCGCAGGAACTCGTTGGCTATCTGTGCAGACCGCTCTGCCTTCGGGGATTTGGGGCTTACGAAGGGAGGTGGGAGGCCGACCCTTCCCGGGTCCGCGTCCGAAAGTTCGTCCGACAGCCCCTCGGCCCTGAAAACGACGACGGCCCTGTAGTCCTTCACCCTCCTCAGGGTGAAGGATACCCCTTCGATCTTGATCCTCTCCCTCAGGAACTCGCAGAGTTTATCGTTAAGTTCGTCGGGGAGGCGTCCCGCCCTCCTGTCCACCACGACCCCGTCCCTTTCTGTGGCGAAGTTCATCCGCACGGCCAGGTCCTCGGGAGCTGGGTCCAGCCCTATCCCGAAGGCCGCCACCGCCCCCCTCCCCACGGGATGCTTTACGGGATCGTATCCGAACAGGGCCAGGTGGGCCACCCCGCTTCCCGGAGCTATGCCCCTTGCGATGGGGTCCACAAGGCCGCAGATACCCTTCCCCGCTACCTCGTCCAAGTTGGGCGTGTCCGCCGTCTCAAGCTCGGTGAGGCCGGTATCCGGGTGTGGCAGACCTCCTACCCCGTCTACGACGAGCAGCAAAATTTTGGTCTCGGCCTCCCTCGCCAGGCCGAACTTAGGGATAAATTCCGAGCTTACCATAAGTTCTCCTTTCACTCCAAACGATAGTTGGGGGCCTCCTTGGTGATTATGATGTCGTGAGGATGGCTCTCCCTCACGCCCGCAGAGGTCACCTCCACGAAGCGGGCGTTGCGGCGAAGTTCCTCTACGTTCCTCGCCCCACAGTATCCCATCCCGGCTTTGAGGCCTCCTATGAGCTGGTACACGAAACCCGAAAGCGAGCCCTTGTAGGGCACCCTCCCTTCCACCCCCTCGGGCACGAGCTTGGAGGGCTCCACGCCCTCCTGGAAGTACCTGTCCCTGCTTCCCCTCTCCATGGCCTCGAGGGAGCCCATACCCCTGTATACCTTGAAGGTCCTTCCGTGATATATCACGGTCTCCCCTGGGCTCTCCTCGGTTCCGGCGAAAAGGTAGCCTATCATGACGGAGCTCGCCCCGGCGGCCAAGGCCTTGGTTATGTCGCCGGATTGGGTTATGCCTCCGTCCGCTATTATGGGGATGTCGTACTTGTCCGCCTCCCTTGAGCATTCGTATATCGCCGTCACCTGGGGCACCCCGACCCCCGTGACCACCCTGGTGGTGCATATGGCCGACGGGCCTATCCCAACCTTAACGGCGTCCGCTCCGGCCTCTATAAGGTCCCTGGTCCCCTCGGCGGTGACCACGTTCCCAGCTATAAGGTCCACGTCCGGATATTCGGACTTGAACCATTCCACGGCCCTCAGAACCCCCTCGGAATGGCCGTGGGCCGAGTCTATGACGACCACGTCCACCCCCCGCTCCACCAGGGCCGCCGTCCTCTCCTTAAGGTCCGGTCCCACCCCCACGGCGGCCCCGACCCTCAGCCTCCCCATCTCATCCTTGCAGGCGTTCGGGAACTGGGTCCTCTTCTCTATGTCCTTTACGGTTATTAACCCCTTGAGGTTACCCTCTTCATCCACCACCGGGAGCTTCTCTATCCTATGTCGGTGTAGGATGTCCACGGCATCGTCCAACGATATGCCTTCCTTGGCAGTTATGACCTTCCTCGTCATCACGGCAGAAACGGGCTGGTCCAAGTTCTTTTCGAAGCGGAGGTCCCTGTTGGTGAGGATGCCCACCAGCTTTCCGTCCTCCACTATGGGCACGCCCGAGATATGATAGCGCTGCATCACGTTCAACGCCTGGCGTACCTTGGCCGTGGGGGGCAGGGTGATGGGGTCGGTTATCATCCCGCTTTCCGAGCGTTTGACCTTCTCCACCTCGCCCGCCTGTTCCTCCACCGACATGTTCCTGTGTATTATCCCTATGCCTCCTTCCCTTGCTATAGCTATGGCCATCCGGGACTCTGTGACCGTGTCCATGGCCGCGCTGACCAAGGGGATGTTGAGGCGGATGTTACGGGTAAGGCGTGTGGAGACGTCCACATCCTTAGGAAGGACCGAGGAGCGGGCGGGTATCAGATATACGTCGTCGAAGGTCAGACCCTTCTTCACTATCTTCTCCATAGGTCCATCCCTCGTAATAAAAATATTGGCGGTGGAGGGACTCGAACCCCCGACACGCGGATTATGATTCCGCTGCTCTGACCAACTGAGCTACACCGCCATGCCTAAAATATACAAATTATGGAGGAAAATTTCAAGTGAGAACGCTTCCGAAGTCGGGAAAAATTGCTTATCTTCTGGTGGTAAGACCTCAGGAGGAGAAGGCCATGAGGCGACTTATGGGGATATGCTCTGCGGGCATACTGACCTCGGCGGTCCTCGGGGGAGCTGGGTTGAGCTGGCCCGCCTCGCTCCTGGCCGGGCTCGGTGCGTCTTTGTTCCTCCTCGCACTCGTCCGCCCGGCAGATGTGAGGAAGGAAAGGATGAGGGACTTAAGGTTGGAGGAGCTCACCCGGTCCTTGGAGCTTATATGGGACCCAGCACAGCTTCAAAGTTCGGTGATAGGGCACATATGCGACATCTTCGGGACCAGGAAGGTGGCCCTGTTCCTCAGGGACCCGGACGGGGAGAGGTTCGTGCTGAGGGGG
>Ga0180302_10000604_pt1 | contig 16176 bp, 13 predicted proteins | sample GuaBasSediGuay17_FD_121794 | JGI IMG/M metagenome (GOLD analysis project Ga0180302, IMG submission 121794) | Subseafloor sediment microbial communities from Guaymas Basin, Gulf of California, Mexico - Guay17, Core 4571-4, 12-15 cm | ecosystem: Environmental > Aquatic > Marine > Hydrothermal... | reverse complement strand
CTGTATCCATATTTGGAACGCTTAGTGGAAGAGTTAAGACGGATCAAAGAGATTAAAATAATCTCCATGCAAACCAATGGGACGTTATTAGATGATGAAAGGATATCATGTTTGGAGAAGTACGTTACTAGAATTAATCTTTCCCTAAATACTCTGGATGAAAAGCTAGCAAAACGCCTCCATGGAAGATACTCTTTAAAAAGTGTTTTGGATGTAGCAGAGATGATAGCAAACAGTAAGATGGACTTACTTATCGCACCTGTTTGGCTACCTGGATATAACGACAAAGACATTCCCAGAATCATTGAGTTCGCCCTGGATATAGGTGCAGGAAAAAAATTTCCTCCGCTAGGGATTCAGAAGTATATTAGATACAGATTCGGACGCAAAATAGCTAAAACCATGTCTTTTAACGAATTTTATTCAAAACTCTCCGAACTTGAAAAGGAATATGGAATTAAGCTAATTTTGAGTCCTGAAGATTTTGGAATGACCAGAAGACCAAAGTTACCCACTCCATTTAAAGTGGGGGAAATTTTAAAAGCGAAAATAGTGGCTGATGGTAGGATGCTTGGAGAAAAAATATGCGTTAAGAAAGATAGAAGCATCGCAGTCTTAACTAATAGGAGAATTGGAGAATTTGTTGAGTTTAAGGTTGTAAGAGTGAAGGATGGGATAATAGTTGCAGTCGAAAAGAAATAGGCTAAAGCACCTTGAATTTGATGGCAAATTTAGAGAAAAAATTGTTACGGGTAAAAAAAGAGTTACTATTCGAAAAAGAACAAAGTTAAAACCGGGAGACTTTGTGTTTGTTCATTGTGGTGGCAAAATTATAGGTAAGGCCAAGATAATATCGGTAAAAAGAAGAAAATTAGAAGAATTGACAGATCAGGAGGCAAAACTCGACGGCTTTGAGGATAGAAGCGATCTTATCCAAAAACTTACTGATCTTGGATATCATGATGGAGTTTATGTAATCGAGTTTAAATTTGTTCCAACGGATGACATTACCCCATATGAGCTTCACTATGGTTCAGTTGCCCTAGACGAAATTGCAAGAAAAGCGTTAGAATGTTTAAATTTAAGCAAATCTGAAAAAAGAATTTTAAACACTTTTCTTAAAGAAGGCAGCATTAGGAAAGCTGCGAAGAAACTGGGTAGTTGGAAAAAGAGAAATGAAATACGATGCATCTTAAGAAAATGTTATCTCCTCCTTCGGGAAATGAGAAAATTATAAAGTGCAGTTGCATGATGAAATTCGATGGTTAGGGGTATAGGATTTGAAAAGTTGAACTCGATTCAAGATGCATTGGATAAGCTACTCACAAGTTTAAAATCACTGGGTGTTGAACATGTCGACATATTTAATTCCGTTGGAAGAGTCCTAGCTGAGGACGTATTTGCCCCAATCGATGTTCCTCCATTCGATAGAGCAACCATGGATGGATACGCTTGTAGGGCTGAAGATACTTTTGGAGCTTCTATTATGAGTCCTATTTTACTAAGATGCGTAGGATCAGTTAAAATCGGAGAGGTACCTAAAATTTCTATCAAATCGGGCGAAGTCGTGAAGATACCCACGGGTGGTATGATACCAAATGGCGCAAACGCTGTAATCAATTTGGAGTACACAAAAGATTTAGGAGAAACTATAGAAATTTATAAATCTGTAACTCCATATAAAAATATTTCAAAAAGAGGAGAGGATGTTAGGAGGGGAGAGGTAGTAATTAGGAGAGGCGAAATTTTACAACCTCAAGATGCCGGGATATTATCATCTTTGGGTATCGCTAAAGTAAAAGTGTATAAAAAGCCAAAAGTTGCCGTAATATCGACCGGAAATGAGTTGGTACAAGTGGGTGAAAGGCTCACTAACGGTAAGATTTACAGTTCCAACAATCCTATGATTTGCAATGCTCTTCGCGAGCTTAATTTTGAACCAATAAATCTTGGAATAGCCCGTGATAATGAAAACGAAATAACTAGGAAATTGGAAAACTCGTTGAATTATGATGCTGCAATCTTTACTGGAGGTACATCAGTTGGAGAGAAAGACTTGGTTCCGCTGGTAGTTGAAAGATATGGAAAAATTTTATTTCATGGAGTAGCAATGAGACCGGGTCAACCAACAGCTGCTGCTATCGTCGATAGTAAACCGATATTCATGCTTCCTGGATCTCCAGCTGCTGCTTTACTCTCTTTCTACGTATTCGTTGTCCCTTCACTTTATAGACTTATGAATATTAAAATAATTTTAAGAAAATGGAGTAAAGTCGAAGGAGAATTAATGGATCGAATTCCCTCTGAGATCGGTATCCAGAGCAATGTAAGGGTATACTGGGAAAAAGGAAAGATCTATCCAATAAGAATTTCAGGTTCTGGGATATTAACTTCCTTCGTTAAGGCTAATGCGCTTCTAGAGGTACCTGAAAATAAAGAGGGATACGAGAAAGGAGAAATCGTAGAAGTCATGCTAATACGAGATATAACGGAGGTGTGTGAATGAGAAAGATATTTAGAGACGTTTTAAAGCTTGAAGAAGCTATTGAAAGAATTTACAAATTTTATCGCCCTATACCAAGTTATGAAGACAAATATTTATTGGAGGCTGTTGGAAGAGTCTTGGCTGAGGACGTTTTTGCCCCAATCGATGTTCCTCCATTCGATAGAGCAACCATGGATGGATACGCTTGTAGGGCTGAAGACACTTTTAGGGCTGATGAAGTAAATCCAATATCACTAAATGTAACAGCTTTAATGGAGGCTGGAGTTGAACCAAAGGTTACAATAAGGAGTGGAGAGGCTGTAGAAATTGCTACGGGAGCTGTAATTCCCAAAGGTGCGAATGCAGTGGTTAAGGTCGAAGATGTAAGGACTCGTGGAGATAGAATCGAAGTAATTAGACCTGTTAACATTGGAGAAAATGTGATGTTTGCCGGTTCAGACATTATGCGTGGAGAACTACTTGTTCGAGTTGGAACCATTTTAACCCATCGTGAGATTGGTCTTTTGGCTGCTTGTGGAATTAACAAAGTAAAAGTGTATAAAAAGCCAAAAGTTGCCGTAATATCGACCGGAAATGAGTTGGTACAAGTGGGTGAAAGGCTCACTAACGGTAAGATTTACGATATAAACTCTTACTCATTGAGTGCTGCAATCATCGAAAACGGAGGAGACCCTATTTTGCTTGGAATTGCCAAAGATAATAGAGAAGACCTTCTCAAGAAATTAAAGAAGGGTTTAGAACTTGCAGATATTGTGGTAACAAGTGGTAGTACTTCTGCTGGTGCTGGAGATTTAATGTATAAAGTTCTGGATGAGTGGGAACCAGGAGTTATAATTCACGGGATAGCTGTTAAGCCAGGAAAACCAACTATTGTTGCGATATGTGATAATAAGTTGGTAATTGGACTGCCGGGTTATCCAACATCTGCTCTTACAATATTTGAATTAATTGTGGCACCAATAATTAGGGAACTCTCAGGTATCAAAACAGAGCGGAGACAAATTCTAAAAGCCAAATTAGCCGTTAAGGTTTTCTCATCCGAAGGTCGAAGGGAGTTACTTCCAGTTAGTGTTGTATCAAGTGCAAAGGGATATTCCGTTTACCCAGTTACAGGTGCGTATAGTGGATCAATTACCTCTTTAGCGTTTTCGGATGGATTTATTGAAATTCCAGAGGACACTATAATGGTACAGAGTGATCAGGAAGTTGAAGTTAAATTGTACAGTAAATTAAAACCTTCCGATCTTATAATAATTGGAAGTCATTGTATTGGAATAGATCTAATTTTGTCTTTAATGCGTAAAAAAAATAAGTTTCTGTCAAAAGTAATTAATGTTGGATCTACCGGTGGAATTCTTGCAATAAAAAGGGGGGAGGCAGATATAGCTGGAACTCATTTGCTAGATGAAAGTGGGGAATACAATTTACCCATTATCAGGAAATATAACGTCAAGAACGCGGTGTTGGTCAAAGGTTATCTCCGTGAGCAAGGCCTTGTTACTAAGAAGGGAAACCCTAAAGGAATTAAAAGTTTTGAGGATTTAATAAGAAGTGACGTGACCTTTATTAATAGAAATAAAGGTTCTGGAACTAGGGTATTAATAGATCTAAACTTAAGAAAGCTAGCAGAAAAATTGAACCAATCATTTGATGAACTAATAAAAAAGATCTGTGGATACGAAATTGAAGCAAAAACGCATACATCAGTCGCCGTTGCAGTAGCGACGGGAAAGGCTGATGTGGGTGTAGCGATCAAATCAGTCGCAAACCTATATGGTCTAGATTTCATCCCTGTTAGGAGCGAGGAATACGATTTTCTAATTGCTAGAGATAGTCTGGATAAAGAACATGTAAAACTATTCATCGAAACTTTAACTTCTCAAGAATTCGCGAAAGTTGTGGAAGAAATGGGCGGAATTAAAATTTACGAGAGGACAGGTGAGAAGATATTGGTATAAATTTTATCTTCTCGTTGCTTGCATGGTGATTCCTTAAAGAGGATTCAAAGTAATTAATCAAACGAGCTTGGAGAAGAATTTCCTAGATTAAATCTAGATAAATCAGGATGGAGAAATCTTTTGGGGTGTTAGCTTAAGAGAAGAGTGACATCAGGGATTCTAGAATGTAATTCGGTTTTATTTTATATTTTAGAATTAGATTCTCCAAGTTCTCCTTAGTTGTTACTCCAGTTAAGACAAGAGCGGTTTCCGCACCTATGGCTTTACCTGCAGCGATGTCAACATCGATTTGATCCCCGATTACCGCAACTTCGTCGGACTTAAGATTTAGTAATCTTAATGCCTCATCCATTATCACTTTAGAAGGCTTTCCAACGACTACATCTGGTTTTCTACCCGTCATCCAATAAAGAGCACCTATAATCATTCCTGTCCCAGGAATGGGCCCATCTTCAGCCGGAAAGATTTTATCTGGATTGGTGGCAATATAACGAATACCTTTTATGCATGCTCTAAGAGCTTTTGTCATTAAATCAAAGTTAATTCCGCGGTTTGATCCTACTACTAGGTACTCAGCTTCTTTATAGTCGGTTATTTTAAGACCTGCAAGAAGTAATTCCTCGATGAGTCCATTTTCGCCGGTTGTAAATACTCTTGCTCCAGGCTTTTCTCTTGAAATCAATTTTGCAGTAGCATAGGTTGAAATTAAAATTTCATCTTCGCAAATGTCAAGTCCGAATCTCTTTAATCTCTCTAAAACCATTTTTCTACTTCTTGTTGAATTATTAGATACAAATATAATTTTCTTACCAAGATTTTTTAATCTTCTAACAGCCTCGACTCCTTTTATTATTGGTGTTGTACTCTTTCCTATAACTCCATCGATATCAATTATGAATCCTTCTTTTTTAAGTAGTGGATGCATACTACATTAAACCAAGCGTTCTTAGTTCTTCAGAAATCCTTTCCACAGCTTTCTTTGCATCTTCGGGGCTCTTTCCACCCGTAACAACCATTTTCCCAGATCCAAATATAAGTACAACCACCCTAGGGTTGTTTAATCTATAAACTAATCCAGGAAATTGTTCTGGTTCATACTCAATATTTTCAAGCCCCAATCCTATAGCAATTGCATTTAAATTGAGATCTACACCTAAGTCTGCGGATGCAACAATATTTTGAACCTTAACATCTGGTTCATCGATTACGGGAATGTCTATCTCTTTGAGCATTTTTACGATTTGCTTAACGGCTCTTCTCGCATCTTCAACACTCTTTGAACCAGTGCAAACGACTTTGCCACTTCTGAAAACTAAGGCAGCCGCCTTTGGTTCCTTGGTTCTGAGTACCAGTCCAGGAAATTGTTTCGGTTTATATTCAGAATCTTTTATTTCACGTGCAATCTTATTTAGATCGATATTCTCACCAATTTGAGTTGAAGCTACAACATTTTCTATTTTTATTTTGTAATCCTTCATTTTATCACCTTTAAAAAAGTTTTATAGAAACTATAAAAATTTTGTAGTAAGAAGAATTTAAAATTTTATAATTCTACTAAAATTTTTTGATCTTCCCTTCTCCCTTGACGTTCACGTCCCCAACCCAGCCGTCCTCGGTTAGTTTAAAAGTAGGAACCAGTTCAAATTCACCCTTAATTTTAATTTCTCCTCCTTTCATATCCCCGCCTACGAATCCACAGGATCCATGGATAGTTATCGACCCCCCTTTCATTTCTGTGCCTATAAAGTCTCCCGCATTTCCCTTGATTTCTATTTCTCCTCCGTTCATTTTTTCCCCGATGTAACTGCCAGCATTACCCTCAATAAAGATTTTGCCATTGGTCATCCCGACTAGGTTGCCATAGTATGCACATCCTACTAGATTTGCAGCATTTCCCTTGACAATTATTTCACCACCTTTCATTTCCGCTCCAAGCCAGTCATCCGCATCACCCTCTATTACAATTCTGCCACCTTTCATATTTGAGCCACAGTGTGTACCGACGTTACCTTTTATGATGATCTCACCGTCGGTCATTCCATATCCAATCCATTTTACCCTGCTAAAATCACCATCCAGAATTAGCCTTTTGTCATCACCCTCTTTTTTTATTTCAAATAAATCATTAAGTTTGACGACATTGTTTCCATAATAAATTTTGAGGTTCTCTATCTCTCGTATCTCCTTCGTTGCAAGTTCTGGTGTAATTTCTGCCTCGACCGTAACGGTAAAATCTATTTTTGGCTTTAAAATTAACATTGGTTCACCTCCCTAAATCACTATCCTTTCGGGTCTTTTAATCCACTCCTCCTCTACGCCGTAGTTTCGAACTTCAACGCTGTAATAACCGAAGTATTCCTCAATTTCGTTTGATATGGATTCTAGATCCACTTTTCCCGTGGCATCAACCCAGTACGTCTTTCCCCAATGTTCTTGAACTATTTCACCATCCTTTGCAAGTATTTTTCCATCCTTTATTGTGTACATGGCAGATTTCAGCGATCTGTAAATTATTTCAAAATCGTTGGAAGGGTCAACTTCCAGAGGATTGAAGTTGTAAATTGCGATGTCCGCGTCGGCACCAATACCGAGATGACCTTTATTTGGTAATCCCAAAATTCTTGCTGGTAAAGACCTCGTCATGTGTACGATCTCATCAAGAGTTTTTTCGGTATCTATTGACGGAAGAGAACTGGCCTTCTGAACATAGGGGCTAACCTTTTGAAGTTCTGCCTCTCTCATTTTCTTACTCATCAACATCGTCATTATATATGGATATTCTGTGAATGGTCCACCATTTGGGTAGTCGGTTGTAACTACGACTTTATTACTATCCACAAGCAGACCAAGTTCAAGACCTATTGCCCATTGGAGAGCGTGAACCGGATTTTTCGGTAAATACACTAATGGAACAATTCCGGCCCCACCCTCGACCTCGCTGTCTTTGTTACTCCATTTGGCTCCAAGTAGTTTATGTAGGGTGAATTGGAATGGTGCATCGCCGGTCATCGCTGTAGCATGACCGAATATCGGCTGACCAACATCAATTGTTACGTTGTCCATCGCATTCACAGTTTTTGCAATTTCCTCTACTCCACTTGATACATTTCTCCAGCTATCACCTGCATAGGCATTAAATTGAACATGTGTAACATGTAATACCTGTCTTTTATCATTTTCAAATCCTTTTGCGAGCTTTATCGTCTCAATGGTTGTCTGGTAGTTACCGGGAATGCCCAAGTTATTGCAATGTATGTGCACAGAGTGGTTTAAATTCAGTTCTTCGGTAGCTTTAATAAGTGAAAGTATTATTTCTCTAGGCGTTACATTAAAACTGGGAACTTGGTCATCTAGATTTTTTACATTACCGCCATACATCCAAGCCTCAACGCCTCCGGGGTTTACAACTTTCACACCAAATCCTTTGGTTCTTTCAAGTGCCCAAGCTATAAAGGTCTTTAATTTCTCTAGATTGTTCTCTTGGACAAACTTCAATACAAAGTGCCAATTTCCAAACACGGGTAGGGCAGCTTTATCCACCATTGGAATGGAGTCCAATTCTTCGTGAGTATGGAGTGCACCTATAGGGGGCTGGGCTGCCTCAAAAGCTGAAGTGTATCCCATTTTTATGTACTCATAACCAATTGCTGGTGATGTTAGTAACACTCTTCCAACTGTAGCTCTGAATTTATTTGCTATTGTTCTCACGACTCGCATTTCCTCTGGTCTCATAGTCCTCCCAGTATTAATTTTACTTCCTGCAATGTGGGCGTGCATATCTACCCCGCCAGCTACAACTAGCTTGTTAGTTGCATCGATTACTTTGCACTCATCCTTTTTTATCTCATCTTCACTAACAATTTTACCATTTTTAACGAAAATATCCATTTTTTCTTTCGAAATCTTGTTCTTGGGATCTATGACTATCCCATTCTTAATATGTAGCATGTGCATATTCGTTTCACCCCTTCAACTCCTCAACACGCCTCAAAATCTCTCCGATTATTTTCTCGTCACTCCAAAATGGTGAATCTAAAACCTTTTTAACTCTTAAAGGTACGCAGTCCATTCTATAAACCGTGCCATCAGCCTCGAGTCCAGCAATTGCTGATGGTATGATAACGTTCGCAACTAATGTAGTCATGTTTGGGTGAGGGTCTATTTGAATCACTGGAATCTCTTTGAGGTGCTTTACGGCATCCTTTGGAAAGTGTGCTACAGGATCGGAAGCAATGATAAGGGCTGAATCGCAGTCCTTTCTTCTTAGAACCTCGACGGCAGTAAATTCATTTGGGAAGAAACGTGGATATCCTCGACTAAAGTCAATTGCATACTGATAGCCAACTTCCCATGCGGGAACTTCACCTGCTCCTACAACATTGTAATGTCCTCTCATTGGCCAAATAACCCACCTAGTAATCCTATTCAGGAGTTGAACGAGTTTTATTGCATTTTCTATATTTCTATCTCTTCCTCGAGACTGGGTTATACCCAATCCGTAGAAGATTGCACCATATTTTGCTTTTTTCATAATTTCAGCTAATTCCAGAAGCGTATCCTTTTTCACTCCACCGACCATTTCTGGAACAACATCAGCATTACCTGAAATTATAGCTCTAAGTGCAGAGAGTACTAAGTAGTCGTAACCCGGACTCACTTGCACGAAGATATCTGCTAACCTTGATGTAGTCGTTGGCCTGACGTCTACAACTATTATTTTTCTGTCTTTTCTTCCTTTTACAAGTAGACCCTTCGCTGATATAGAATATCGTAAACCATGGCGTGGATGGGCCTCCATCGGATTGGATCCCCAAAATATAACCACATCGGCCCTGTTCTTCACAGAACCTAAAGTACCACCTGGAAGTCCCTCCTCTATAACGGCCAAAGTTCCTGGAGCATGACAAACACTTGCGCTCTGGTCATAGACTCCACGCACTTTCTCCGCAAGTATAACACCAAGTCTAATGGCCTCGTTAACGGTAGAGGCCCAACCATATAGTAAAGGTTTCTTGGATTCAACTAAGATTTCTGCAGCTTTGTTAATTGCTTCTTCGTAACTGACTTCTCTCCCCTCTATTGTTGGAGACTTTATTCGTTCTTTTTTAGAGAACTTGCTGCTTCCGAGTTTACAGAACTTTTTCCCTTTATAATTTTCGGTGTCGAACTGAACGTCATCGCAAACGCTACCGCAAAAAGTGCAAATAACATCTTTAAGAGCCATTATATCGCCTCCACAATTTCCTTAATAGTTGGAACTCTTTCCTCTGTTTTTTCAACCTTACCTCTAACGCCTTTGAATCTCGGCATACCAGTGCCTTCAGTATCAATTCCAGTTATTTGATTGGCATATGGGCCCATTGGAATGAAGGCCAATCCTTTCGGGAGTTTTGCCTTTTTTGCGTATACCGTAACACAACCATACTTTGTCGTGACTTTCACCTTGTCGCCATCATTGAGGTTTAGGCTATTGAAGTCCTCCTCACTAAGTTCGATGAAATTTACAGAGTTAAAGTATTTCTCTGAAAGTTTTTCTTCAACGCTGGCTCCCTGATCGAGAGTTCTTCCGGTTACTATCTCAACTTCTATCATAATCTCACCAAAATTTTTTAAAAGGTTATTCAATGCGTATTTAATAATTCTCTTTTGGAGTCTTTAATTAACATATCGATTAAAATACTATGATTTAAAATTGTAATTTTATCATTAGTTTAAAGTTTTCTCCGGGTATTTGATAGCAAAAACTTAAATATTCTCTGTAATTTGTGAAATTGGTGATATAGATGCTGGCAGATTTTATTTTAACGGATGAACAGAAAGCTATAAAAGATGCAGCCAGAGAGTTTGCTGAAAAAGAATTTCCAAACTATGCAGAAGAATGCGATAGAGAGGAGAAATTCCCTTTTGAGCTATGGAAAAAAGCCGCTAAACTCGGGTTTATTGGAATGGGTATCCCCGAGAAATACAGCGGGCAGGGATTGGGAATGCTTGATTCATGCCTAGTAGTAGAGGAATTTTGGCGTGTCGATGGTGGCTTGGGAATGATTTTAGCGAGTACTTTTGGCTCAGAACAAATAATTTTGTTTGGATCCGAGAAGCAGAAGGAAAAATATCTTCCTCCCCTTGCTAAAGGTGAAGCAATATGTTGCGCGTGTTACACAGAACCTCAAGCTGGAAGCGACGTTGCTGGAATAAAAACGAGAGCTGACAAGGACGGTGATGAGTACGTAATCAATGGTACAAAAATGTTTATCACGAATGGAACAATCGCGGATTATTACATAGTACTCGCAAGAACAGATCCCAATCCTCCAAAAAGACATCATGGAATGAGCGTATTTATCGTTGAGAAAGGTACTCCGGGTCTGGAGGCAAGAAAGCTAACAAATAAATTGGGAATTAGAGCAAGTGATACAGCGGAAGTCGTCTTTAAAAATGTGAGAGTTCCAAAAGAGAATCTGATTGGCCAAGAAGGCCGTGGATTCTACCAAACCATGATCTTTTTCAATGTTACAAGAATTCCTGTAGCATTTCAAGCAATTGGACTGGCTCAAGGCGCATTTGAACTGGCTTTTGAATTTGCTAAAAACAGAGAAGTTTTTGAAAGGAAATTAATAGAGTTTCAAATGACTCAAGAAAAAATCGCTAAAATGAGGACAAAACTCGAAGCTGCAAGATTACTTGCCTATCAAGCAGCTTTTTTCCAAGATAAAATGGGGATGCCTGATCCTGGATTGACAGCAATGGCGAAATACTACACAGCTAAAGTTGCACAGGAAATGGTACATGAGGCGCTCCAAATTTATGGAGGTTATGGATTTATGGGTGAACAAGCGATCTCCAGAATGTACAGGGATGCAAGGATACTGGAGATATACGAGGGGACAAGGGAAATTGAATTGGAAATTATTTCAAGGAGCCTCTTAGGGAAGATACCTTCAAGGTTGTGTGGAGTTAGGAAACATCCCCTAATGTAAATTTTACGGTGAGTCAAATGGAAGAAGTTTACATCGTGGATTACCTGAGGTCAGCATTCTCCAGAAGTAGGCCAAAACAACCTGAAAGAGATGTATACAACAAGATTGACATGCCAGCAGTAGCAGCAAAGTTGGTAAAGGAGACGATTGAAAGGACCGGTATAGATCCAAAGGACATTGGAGATATTATTACTGGATGTACGATGCAAATGAAGGAAAACTGGTTATATGGTGGAAGGGTAATCGCATTGCTTGCAGAACTTCCAGTTGAAGTTCCAACTCAGGGAACGGAGAGAGTATGTATATCCGGCATGTCTGCTTTGCATCAATGTGCTATGGAAATAATGCTTGGTTATTCCGAGGTAGCAATAGCTTGCGGAATTGAACACATGACCCATCTACCCATGCAATTAGATTTGAATCCTCACATAGGTGTATCACCAACGCTCATGAATAATCCCAAATTGATTCAAAGATACGATTTAATGACAGCAATGAGTATGGGATTAACGGCCGAAAAATTGTTTGCTAAATACAAGGATGAACTGGGGTGGACAAAAAGGGATCTAGACGAGTGGGGAGTTAGGAGTCATCGAATGGCTACGAAGGCTTTGCAAGAAGGTTATTTCTTAAATGGGAGAGGTTATCCTAGTAAATGGAAGGGCGAGATTTTACCTATTGAAGTAGAATTATCGGACGGTACTAGAAAAATTATAGATGTAGATCAGTCAATAAGACCCGATACCTCGCTCGAAGCTGTTGAGAAGCTACCACCAGCTTTTAAACCTGGTGGTGTCATTACAGCAGGAAATTCATCTCCGCTTAATGCTGGTGCCACAGCGATGATTCTAACGAACAAGAAGAAATTGAGAGAATATGGTCTTGAACCAATGGCTAGAATCGTGTCAATCGGATGGGCAGGTGTAGATCCAAGTGTTATGGGTGAGGGGCCTGTTCCTGCAAGTTTAAAAGCATTAAAGTTTGCTAAGTTGGATGTAAAAGACATAGACTTTTGGGAGGTAAATGAAGCTTTCTCCGTAGTTACCCTTTTTGCAATTAAGAAACTAGGATTGGATCCCGAAAAAGTAAACATAAAGGGTGGAGCTATAGCAATTGGCCATCCATTAGCAGCAAGCGGAATTAGAATAACCGGCACTTTGGCGAGAATACTGAACATAGAGGATGCAAAATACGGATGTGCAACTCTTTGCGGTGGTGGTGGGCAGGGCGGAGCAACTATAATTGAAAACGTTAACATTTAAATTAGGTTCAAAATTATTGTTTTCTCACTTATTTACATCATCTTCTTTTATTTATTAGTTAATTATGCCATTGCTTGTAATCTCATAGGCCCAATAGACTTTGTAGGATATGAATGTTGATTAAATATGGGAGAACTAATGCATATGTACCGTTCTTTACTTTTGCTTTCTCGATGTATTCGAATATCCTTCTTCGATTAGTTTTTATGTCAAGGGTCCTATTGACTTAATCACTCCGATTACACCGAATATAGCCGAGAAAGACCGGAGAGCTAACTTTTACAAAAAATAAACTAGGTAGTATGAGTAAGAAGAGGTTCTGAATCCTCATGTACGATTTTAGTATATGATTATCAAGAAGCTCAAAGAAAAAGCTCCAAAGCCAGCATTATTACGAGTAGGAGTTGTAGTGGGGAGTAGTATAAGCAATTACTAAATACCAAAAGATACTCCTTGAGGTCAAGTATCCATATAAAATAAGTGCTATACCGGGAAAGACGATGAATTTGATTATTCTGGGATCTTTCCAAGTAGCATTTTCGTATTCGTCATATTTATTTGGTCTATGAAGGTGGTGTGATCTCGTCTCCGCCCTTACGGACGGAAGCTTCTTAACGACTGAAGGTAAAAAACTTAATGAAAACAACATTCCAGCTACTCTTCACTTAGTTTTAATTTTAGGCTTTCGCTATCCAGTTCTTAGCAGATATGAATATGTGCTCCCCCGGATTCGAACCGGGGACCTTCGCCTCGTAAGGGCGACGTCATTACCGCTAGACCACGAGCCCTTAGATTAGTACAAAATTTTTTGAATTTAAAATTAGCGATTCATGATCTGAGTTTTTTAACTTCGTCCACTATTTTTGGGAGTATCTCTCCTGCCTTGCCATAAATAACTACATCAAACATGCCATCGTCTAGAGTGGGTTCGATATTTACTATTATCATCTTTGCGCCAGATGATTTTGCAAGGTAAGGTAAACGAGCTGCAGGATATACTACGAGACTTGATCCTACAACGATAAACACATCAGCTTGTCTCGATTCTTCCATAGCCTCTGCTAAGGTTTCTTGGGGTAAAGGTTCACCAAAAAAGACAACTCTGGGTTTTAGATATTTACTATTACAGTTTTTACAAATTGGAGTCTTTCCTTTTTCGACTGTCTTAATTAGATCGCTCCATGTATACGTCGTACCGCAGTCAAGGCAGTCCACGTACTCCATGCTCCCGTGGAGTTCCAGAACTCTTGTGCTACCTGCTCTTTGGTGGAGCATATCAACGTTCTGAGTAATTACTGCTTTTACGATTCCCATCTTCTCTAGTTCTGCAATTGCGTAATGAGCAGGGTTTGGTTTTGCAGATCTTTTTATTAAAAGTTCTCGAGCGAATTCCCAAAAAGCTCGAGGATTCTTTCTAAATCCTTCAATGGATGCAACTTCTTCTGGATTATACCTTTTCCAAAGACCATTTTCACCTCTAAATGTGGGAATGCCACTTTCAGCTGATACGCCTGCACCAGTAAATACCACTGCGTGTTTAGCTTTTGAAATTAGCTCAGCAGCAAGTTTAATTCTCTCTTCTTTAATATTCATATTACGAGTAAAATAATGGTAACTTAAAAATTTGTCGAAAGAGTTTTTAATCAAGTTTTACAAAGTAAGCAAGAAATGCGCGGGTAGTCTAGTGGTAGGACAACGCCCTTCCGAGGCGTTAGCCCGGGTTCAAATCCCGGCCCGCGCACGTTCTCAAATTCTCCAAAAACTTCGAAATTGTAAAATAAAATCTCACTTCTTTTTAATTATGAAGGTTGTAATTATTGGCGGTGGAGCGGCGGGGATGACTGCAGCATCTAGAATAAAATCTATTCAGCCTAGATGGGATGTAACAGTATTTGAGGCTACAAACTTTGTTAGTCATGCACCTTGTGGAATCCCGTATCTCGTTGAGGGACTCGTTCCGAGTGCTGAAGACTTAATGTATTACACAGCAAACTTCTTTAAGGAAAAAAGAGGTATAAATGTAAAATTGAATTCAAGGGTTATAGAAGCAGACACTGGTTTTGTAAGAGTTGATGAGAACGGTTCAGAGAAGAAGTACGAATGGGATAAGCTAATTATAGCCACTGGTTCTCTACCAAGACTACCTGCGATTGATGGAATAGATTGCGATAAAGTTTTTACCGTCCATCATCCAGCAGATGCTGATAAGTTAAAAAAACATCTGCTAGATGCAAAAAAAGTGGTAATTATTGGTGCAGGTTACATCGGATTGGAGATGTCAGAAGCTCTTTTAACACAAAAAAAGCAAGTTACGCTGATCGGTATTTACGATTACCCGTTACCAAGATTCGATGAGGAAATAGGCAATTTGATAAAGGATAGAATGGGCAAGGAAATCGATCTAAGAATGAGGGAAAACGTGAAGCAGATTGAAGATCTAAAAGACGGTGTTAGGGTCGTTACTGATAAAAGTGAATACAAAACGGATATAGTGGTAGTTTCAATTGGTGCAAGACCGAATGTTGAATTGGCAAAGCAATTAGGTTGTAAAATTGGGGAAACAGGTGCGATATGGACGAATGATAGGATGCAAACCAATGTTGAAGACGTTTATGCTGCAGGTGATTGTGCTGAAACCGTTCATATGATTACTAAGAAAAGAGTTTGGATTCCATTAGCTCCATCTGGTAATAAAATGGGTTACGTTGCCGGTGTAAATGCCGCAGGAGGAGATCTAAGGTTCCCAGGCGTCCTTGGCACACAATTCACAAAATTTTTGGATATGGAAATTGCGTCAACTGGATTAACAGAAAAAGCCGCCAAAAATGAGGGATACAATATAAAATCAGTATTTATCCATACGAAAACGAGAGTTCACTATTATCCCGATGCTAGAGATCTCTGGCTCAAAGTTGTTGCTGAAAATAAAACAAATAGGATTCTCGGAGCACAAGCTGTAGGAAGTGAAGCTGCACTTAGAATTAACGTTTTTGCCGCAATAATTTACGCAAACCTAACAACTAAAGATGCCTTCTTTTTAGACCTAGGATATGCTCCCCCATTCTCTCCGATTTGGGATCCAATTGTTATTTCTGCGCGCGTTCTAAAATTCTAGTAATTTTTTATATTTTCATGAGTAGCTAAAACTTATGTGGGCAGAAGAGTTATCAAAGATTTGCAAAATCTACCCCTCAACAGCTTACAAATTTGATGAGACACCAAAACACATAGCTCCTAAACCTTCGGATAAGATCGCCGTTGTAAAACCGAAGGATAAGTTTGAAGTTTCAAAGATTTTAAAATTTGCTTATGACAGGTGTGTTCCCGTTTACGTTAGAGGGGGAGGTACAGGATTAAGCGGTGGAGCAATTCCTACAAGAGAAGGCATTGTTCTATCGACAGAGAAATTAAATAAAATATTAATAGACAAAAAAAATAGGATTGCGGAGTGTGAGGCGGGTGTTACACTTTTT
>Ga0180302_10000603_pt1 | contig 16184 bp, 19 predicted proteins | sample GuaBasSediGuay17_FD_121794 | JGI IMG/M metagenome (GOLD analysis project Ga0180302, IMG submission 121794) | Subseafloor sediment microbial communities from Guaymas Basin, Gulf of California, Mexico - Guay17, Core 4571-4, 12-15 cm | ecosystem: Environmental > Aquatic > Marine > Hydrothermal... | reverse complement strand
TTCATGAAGCCGGGGTGCCCGAGCGGACTAAGGGGTTGGGCTCGAGATCCTCGAAAATAAGGGGCTAGACGAGGTACCCAATGCCCCTCTGGGGCGCGTGGGTTCGAATCCCACCCCCGGCGTCATATTCCAAGCCAAAGATAAGCCTTCTTCTTGCTCTTTTCTGCTAAAAGGCCGCTAAAAATCGGGCTTGAATTTTGCGCGGCATCTCTATTTCGCACTTAGGTTCGAACCCTCAAACTTATTAAGCCGATCTGCCATTTCTTTTCCGGGGCTGCGCTTTGGGCTCCGATACAAGAAGCAGGGTTCTCGGCCTCCTCAGCGACTGCAGACCCAGAAGCTTTAGCGAAATAGTTAAGGAGACTGGGCTCGGCAGGAAAGCCGTGGAGGGCGTGCTCTACAGGCTGTGGAAGGAAGGAAAAATTCTGAGGAGCGAGCGCCGGTTCATGGAGGCCCAGCGGATCTTCAAGGGCAGAGGCGGGATCACGCGAAACCTCAGGAAGTACTACCTCTACGTCCTTAAGCCAGAGGGAAGGGATTCGATTGAGATCGATGGCGTGCGCTTCGTCAGGTACGAGAAGAGGGAGAGGAAGGCCCCGGGGGTGAGCAAGGCGAGGCTGATCTATGAGTTCCTGAAGAGTAATGGTGACAGGGCGTTCTTCTCCAAGGAGATAGCCGGGGCGCTCAAGGACAGGGGAATCAAGCCGCCTGACGTGATGACAAGCGTCAGAAGGCTGGAGAGGAAGGGACTGGTCTACGTGAGGGGCTACAGGTCAGGCAGCAGGGAGACACCCTTCAAGGAGGGCTTCCTGATAACTTGGATAGACCCCTCCAAACCGAGGGAGCTGGCGATAGAGGAGGCGGTGGAAAGAACCGAGCGCGCGCTGATGGAGAAGTCCGCGTCGAGCCCGCTCATGCAGAGGATAAGGATGGTCCGAGATCTTGTGATAGAGGCCTCGAAGCTTGGCGAGCTCGTGGGCTTCGAGTTCCTCCAGAACAGGCTGGGCTGCACGGAGTACGAGCTTGAAACCGCCATAGAGAGGGCGATGCAGCTCTACCCGGAGATAAGGGAGGTGAGGATCTTCAACAGGTTCAGGCACTACTACCACGCGTCCATGGACGGGGAGCGCCTCGCCAAGGCCATGAGGCGGAGGGAGAATTACCTTCGCGTTGTCTACGGGAGGAAGAACCGCGTGGGCCACAACTGGGAGGCATGTGTGGAGTGGTTCATAGACAAGTTCACCACGGGAGCGCACTTCATGACTCAAGATCACAGGAACAAAGGCATGGACAGGCGGAGGATAACGCTGCATCTCGTGAGGAGCGTCAGGGGAAGGGTGAACAGAGCAGAGGTCGACAGGGTCTGGACGGTCACTCCCGGAATATTCGCGAGGCCCATAACCTACGTGCTGGAATGCAAGTGGGGTCTAGTGAGGAAGAGAGATATAGACGACTTCTTCGAGGTGCTGAGATGGAGCAAGGAGTTCGGGGTCGACGCACCAGAAGGTAGACGAATCAGGCAGGGCGTGATAGGCGTCTTCGCCGGCTCCGCCTTCAACCCGAGGAAGAGGGTGAGGCTCAAGGACGGCGCGGAGATCAGCCTCCCCGCGTATGCCGCCAGAATGAACATCCAGCTCCTGAAGGCGAGCGACTTCAACCAGAAGCTCAGGGAGAGAGGGTGCACAAAGGCTACGGTGCAGAGGATATGCAGGGTTGCTCGGAATGAAGACGAGGTCAGAGAGATCCTCGAGGCCATATGGCGAAACCCGGAGAAGGACGCGGAGATTCTGGCCGAGGCCGCCGCCAGAAATAGGGATCTTTACGAGTTCGAGAGGATGCTCGAAGGGAAAGGGTAATAGCTATGACTCGGAAAATAAAAGGCAGGAGAAAAGTTGTTGCTGAGGCTAAGAAGCAAATAGACCTCTTAGTCTCAAGGATAGAAGGTTTGATTAAGGGGGCCGAGTCAGAATATCTCTTTCATTTAGTCTATTACTTCCCCAACATCTTTGCAGAACTCGCTAAGGAACGCAGAATATACGAGCATTATTTTATTTACAATATCAAATGGCTCAGGGCTACAAACGGGCTTAGTTTGGCGTTAAACAGAATTTTACCGAAGCACTTGCCCCTCAAACATCCCTCAATGCTTAACATCAGGAAGCTTGAGAAGACATTTAGAAAGAACCTCTTCCTTCTACTGGATACATGCTATGACATCGGAAAGTGGCTTTACATTTCAGAGAATAAGTATGTGGACAGAATCACTGTTGATGACGGAAAGCCAGAGTCCTACTATCGTGGAAAGGATTCATCCGCTTTCCAAGAGTACGTGGACAGGGTTGCTGTGGACGAGGGATACGCACGCTGGCTCAGCTGGTTTTACAGCAAACTCAGGGAAAACCACGAGCTGATAAACGCACTTGACGCGTATTTTCAGCGGGAATACGGGTTCGGGCTGGATGACATAAGAAACGCATCCATGTACTTAGAAAAGCTGGTGGAAGGCAACAGAGTTATAGTCCCGAGAAACGAGGTACACAAAGTTTTCACGAAGAACATCCGCAGCGGAAGGGCCGATCGGCTACTCAAGGAGCTAACCTTTGACGGAAGCGGTAAAGACCTGTTCAAGTCCCCGCTTATACCGCTGAGGGGCGGATATTTCCTAATCGCTAAGTGGGTATTCTCGTTTGGAATGCACTTTGAAAGCTGGGTAAGACCAGCAATTGAAAGCGAAGAGATCTATGGGATTTATTCCGATTTCATCGGGAGAACCTTCGAGAAATACGTTAAAGATAACATCGGGCCTTTAGTGGATGCAGTGCGGTCAAATGTAAAAATCACAAAGAAAAGGTATCCAAGCATAAAACACGGATTCGAAATAGACATGATAGCAGTAAAAGGAAATTTTGCTTTTCTAATCTCCTGCAAGGGAGGAAAAAAGGAGCTGCCCAAATTACAGCTCTCCAAAATGTGGGCGGAATTTCCGGAGAAGGAAATCAGACATAGAATAAGGGAGAATAAGAGGGAGATTAAAGAAGTTTGGGAGCAGTACGAAACCTTGACATCAAACAAGCGTATACTAGAGGATTTAGGCCTTGAAGGAAAGAAAATCATACCATTAGTTGTATACGCAACAGTTCAGCCTCTAAGTCTAGAGAAGATCAAAAATATGTACGAAATCCCATGGCCCGTGTCAGTTGTAACAGTTGAAGAATTGAAAAGTATAATTATGAATGTAAGGGAGTAGATGTTATCCGAATTAGTTTTCCGAGTTTATTTCCTTTTATGATTTATAGATCTCAGACTATTACAGAGTATACCAAAAACTATAGAGTTCTTCTTTTTAGCGCATAATACGTTTCTTTACCAGTCCTTGTTTCTACTTCTCTTGCCTCCACAACGCCTTCGCGCATCAGATCTTCTAGAGTTTGCCTGATAACAAACACATCTACAAAACCTTTGAGAATGGCCTCCCCAAAATCGCGTGGTCTTCCAAACAGATAATTTCCTATTTCAGAAAGCGTATAAGCTCGTCCATCTTCCAGTAACTTTTCGATCCGTGCTTTTATTGTATCTTGAGTTCTACCCTTTTCAAACTCCTCTCTTGAAATAGGCATCTTGATCCCCTTGTAACAAACGCGTCCTATCCTCATAATAAAATTTCAGATAGAGCCCTCCATTGATGTCGAATGCGTAGATAGCAGTTCAGATTTCATTCAAATTAAACCTCTCCGGTTTACTAATCGACCCTATTATCCTTTTTATCTAGCTTCCTGACCTCCCTCAAAACGTTTCTGCCCTTTCTCGTGAGAACGTAAAATCGGGGCTTTTTGTCCTCGGGGTTCAAGCAAGTTACGAGATTTCTACGTCTCAGCTGGCAGAGCTTTGTCGAGACGTTAGACCTAGCGATGCCCATCTGCCTCGCTATCTCCTTTGGCGTCAACGGATATCTGGACCGTGCTAGACATTCGAGTATCTTCCTTCTCAGAGGGCTTCCAAGAATGAACGCCAGATCCCTCCATGACATTGATTAGTTGTGCCGTTGATCGAAAGTATTGAGTTGCCATAGGGAACGCATAAGATTGGCATACGATTTTAAAAACTTGTCAGAAAATCCAAAGAATGAGGATAGCACTTCTAACACGCTTCTTCAACTCAAGGAACGGAGGCATAGGAGTCTACTCGAAGAATTTGTTACGAGAGCTTCTCAGAAGGGGTCACGAAATAGATGTCATTGCTACGACTTGGCGTTCGGCCGCGGGCTACTTCCTCTATACGCTCGTGGATTTGAGGTTCAGGATACCCAAGGATGTAGAAGTTTACCATGCCCTCTCCCCGGCTGAAGCCATCTATTTGCCAAAAGAAAGAAGTGTTGTGACCTTCCACGATCTCATACCCTTACTTCCTGAATACAGGAAGGGGCTTAATCTGAGAAGCCAAGTATGTCATTATTGGTTTCTGTTTGTGAGTAGGCGGGCCGCGAAGGCCGCACACATAATCTGCAACTCGGAGCAGACGAGGCGAGAGGTCATTGAAAAATTTTCCATACCCGAGGACAAAACGACCGTGATAAGGATGGGAATCCACCCGTTTCTCAGGCCCAAAAGGAAAAGAAAGCATGAAAAGTTCGTGGTCGGAACGCTCAGCTACCTAGACCCAAGAAAGCGAGTAGATATCCTAATCAGGGCATTCAGAAGGGTGAACGACAGCGATGCAGAGCTGTGGATAGCGGGCGAGGGAGCGGATAGGCCTAGGCTAGAGAGGATGGCAAATGACGATAAACGCATAAAATTCCTCGGCTTTGTCCCAGAGGAGAAGCTAACAGACTTCTACAACTCGCTTGACGTCTTCGTATTTCCCTCAAGAATAGAGGGCTATGGCCTGCCGATAGTAGAGGCGATGGCCTGCAGGGTTCCCGTGATAACGCTGAGCGACGCAATCATACCATTGATTTGAAGTCCAGAACGCACGTCGTGGGCGAGGACGAGCTTGCAAGGGTTCTCGAGAGGCGTGACTTCCACTGCGATCTGAGCTCGAACTACAAATTCGCGAAGGAGCACAACTGGTCTAAAGCAGCGGAACTTACTGAGGGGGTGTATGCGGATGTTAGCCAAGGTTAGAGATGTTCTGACGTTTTGGAAGGTGAAGCTGACCAGAGCTTCAAGCTATCTAACGGTAATAAACTCCCTCATGCTGCTCTACCTGTTCGCCCAGCAAATCTACGGAATTCCGTGTATTCAGGAGCACTTCGAGTTCGCTACCTTCATGGCGATAACCTACGCTGCCGGAGTTATAGGGTTCGTAATTCTGGCAGAGTTCGACTGGAGGTACGTGTTCCTGAAGGAGAGCGGCTTCATCACTAGCAAGCAACCGGCCATGATTACAGAGTGCTTCCGCTCAGCCTACCTTCTGCATAAGGCCAAGCAGGAAGGAAATGACGTGAGAGCGGTCTTCAAGAAGCTGAGAAATGCGTTCAGAATTTCGGGATATGAGGAGGTGTTTTTGGAGTTTTGGAGGATGCTCGAGCACGGTGTTGAGAATGATAAGGGTATGCGTGGTGGCACCTCCCGATGACGGCAGGTGCGGGATAGGGAAGTACGCTCGCTTTCTCGCAGATGAGATAAAGAAGGTAGGGGACATCGAGCTCCTCAGCGTGAACGTACTTCCGATAAGAGGTACGCTGGGTCTGGCGAGGGCAATCTCGAGCGTGGTCGGGCTAAACCCCGACGTGGTTCACGTGCACTTCGACTATCCCTTCTTCGGAAGTCACGGGTGGATGTTCCCCATGTTCGTGATGGGGGTAAAGACCCTTTCGTTGTTAAGACGTGGGAGGTGCCCTAGGCTCATTTTATCGCTTCACGAGTTCGTGAGCGAAAGGGAAGTGACGTCGACTAAGGGAAAGTTATATCACAGAACTTTCAACTCGTTCTTGGCTAGACATAACGATGTGGTGGTGGCACTGTCGCCAACAACCCACAGAGAGCTGCTATCGAGCGATAGCTTCGCGAAGTACAGAGAAAAGATATACGTGGTTCCGCATGGATCTAAGAGAATCGGAAAGGGCAACCCTGTGCTCTTCGAGAGGAAGTTCAGGCTGAAGGGATTCAAACGAAGAGGAGATTTCGTAATAGGCATGCTGGGGTTCATCTGTCGCGAGAAGGGGCACGACGTTCTGCTCAAGGCCCTTAGAGAGTTGGGGAAGAGAGTGAAGCTCGTGGTGGCTGGCAGGCCAAGATTGGCTGAGCACCAACCCTATTACGAAGAGCTAGTTGACTACTGCAGGAAGCACTTGGGCGATTCGGTGAAGTTCATAGGCTTTATAGAAGACGAAGATATTCCATCCTTCTTCAAGTACGTTGACGCTCTGGTTCTTCCCTATCGCAGAGTCCGTCAGAGCGGAATTCTCAACTTGGCTTTGGCACATGGCGTTCCCGTCATAGCATCGAACATACCCGAGTTCGCGAAGATAAATAGAAAGTACAAATGCCTGCTGCTGTTCGAGAGCGAGAACTCTCTCGACCTAGCCAGCAAGATAGAGCTAATGGCTAGGTCTGAAACGCTCAGAAAGACTTTGGGGCGTAATGCCAAAATCTATTACAACGATAACTCTCTAGCTAGGGTCTCTAGAATCTACATGCACCTATACAGAATGACTCACAGCAGGATCACGAACTTCGACCTCTATGGCAACAAGAAGCAGAGGGAAAGAATAGATCTATTGAAGAAGCTGGTTAACATCCTCTACGAGAAATATAAAAAGAAACCACTAAGAGTGTTAGAAGTAGGCTGTGGTTCAGGATACGTTCTCTCGAAAGTCAGGGGGGACGTTAAAGTAGGACTTGACATCGACAAAGATAGGCTGGAGTTTGCCGTCAATTATTATAAAATAAGGGGCAAAGTGGGAGACGCTAGGAGGCTCCCATTCAAAGATAATGCCTTTGACATTACCTTAGTGCCTGAGATTTTGGAGCACCTAGAGTACGAGGATGCTGTTTTGGCTGCTAAAGAGGCTGTAAGGGTAACTAGAGGCTGTGTAATAATTACTCTACCAAACGCCTCAAAAAGTGGCTACGACAAAAACCTAGTCGAAAATCCAGAGCATCTATGGCTACCAACTTATGAGAACGTCTTCAAGTTTGTAACGAAGGTGAACAATTTAGTAGACAAAGAAATCGAATTCATAATAATGGAAACGAAGAGTAGGGACTTCATATTCTTGCTATTATTTAATGAGTTTTCCTCTCCCCAAAGAAACGTCCACGAGATGCTCGAACAGCTCGTGCCTCCTGCTGAATACGTAGGCAGTAAAAGCTGTCACCGAGCTTTAAGAGGCTGCACTATTCGTTCTTGTTGCTCAATTTAGTAGTGAAATAATGAAGTGGTATATTCTATTGTAGAAAGGGGGCTAGTGACATAAGCGTTGTGAATTTAGTTTACGAGGAGCGTGATCCAAGAGCCACAGAGTTTCTTCGAAAAATGGATTTGAAATAATTCCGACAGAGCTTTCGGAATACAAAATAGCATTAAGGTAACTCTATTCTTCCTCGATTTCCATGAAGTTTCTCAGCTGAATAAGCTTTAGATCCTGCTCCACTATCTTCTCGTGCATGGCTCTCAGTGCCTGTATTATCGCATCGGTGTAGCTCGTTACAAGGCCTCTCCTCTTCCACTCCAGCAGCCACCGGGCGGGCTCTCCCACGATGACCGTGTTTATCCTGACCCTCGGCTCCTCCTCGCTCTTCACGCGCCCTCGCTTGGCCCTGCTCACCATCCCGCGTCGACCCCCGCATCCTCAAGCAGGTCGCAGGCAGCATCTTCACAGGGTTCGAGATCAAGAGCTTTCTCCTCCGCGTCCTCTACCTCAAGCGGTTCCTCATGCCCTTCTTCATTAGCTTCGATGTCCTTTTCTACGTCAAATTCGCTCCCTTCGTTCGCGGTCTCCGAATCGCTTGGTTCTTCTTGGACTTCTATGTCTTCTTCGGGCGGGAACACCTCATCATCGCTCCCGTCCATCTCATCTATCAAATCCTCAAGCCGCTCTCGATCGAACCCTTCCCTCTCCTCCACGTCCATCTCTTGCTTCACCGGCTCGATCTGCTCATGTGCTTCGGCTCTCTCCCTGCGGGGCCCTTTCTCAGACTTCTCTTCTGCATCGTCCACGGCTTCGGGCAGATCCTCGTAGAGCTCTGACCTGAGCCTCTCCAGAAGCTCACTCGCCAGCTTCCTCCTCAGCCTCGTCTCAACGTCGTTCACCATCGCGGCCAAGCTTTGCTTGGGCACCGGATTCTCGACCTCTGCTCTTTCAGGCAGCGGCTGCGGCGGGTAGCGTCTCGAAACGTTTACTTGGCTGCTCCGGCCTCCGCCGGAACGGGAGACGCGGTAGGCCTCGTAGACGCTCTTATGCTTGGGAAGATAGACCTTGTAGACTATCGGTGGCGGCGGATAGCGGAGCCTCGAAGTGAGGTACTCGCGCACCAGCCGGGCGAGCTCGGAGCTCAGGTAACTTCGCAGGCCCCTGAGACTATATCCTCTGTATCCGCCTCTCCTGCTGCTGTAGCGCTTCAACCTCCTTTCGCCTCCTTTAAGCCGTCTCCGGCTCTCCTCCGCCGAAATGAGGCGAAATCTCTCCCTTCTCCGGCAAAGGATCGATCTCCACGGTCTCCGCCTCTGAAATTGCGCCAGAGCGAGTCCAGATAATTGCTGACCAGCTCCAGCCTCACCTTTCTAAGAGCGCTCTCGGGCAGCCCGGAGCCCAGCCTGTTTCCGATTGCCCTGAGCACCCCGGCATCTTTGCATGCTACGATAAGCCCATCCAGCTCCTCGATAGCCGAGGAGAGGGCGTCGACGCTTATAACGGGGTTTAGGGCTATCTCAACGCCCAGCTTTCTACCGTCCTTCTCCGCCAGAACATCTATGCGCTTCCCGTTCACCCTTGCTTCTATCGTGGCATCGTAACCTGCATCCCTGAGCCTGCAGGCGGTGAGCACCTGAAGCAGCCTGTGCTCGAAGCCGACCCTGCCGACGAAATCCCACAGTCCCGTGTCCGCGCCCCTCGCCCTGAGGTACTCCAGACCCTTCGTTGAAGGAACCAAGAACCTCAGCCTCCTGCCCCCGAGCGTGACTTCAACCTCTCCGACGAGCCCCTGCTCCATCAGCTCCTGCTTGGCCGCCTCGAACCTCCTCCAAGAGATCCGCAGGGCTTTGCGCCTTCCGGAAAGTGACCTGTAGGGATGCGCGCAGACGTCCAGCATCAGATTCTCCGCATCGCCCGAGAGCTCCGGAATTGCGGGTCTTGCCTTTTTAGCTCTGGCCTTCGCTTCCCTATCCGGCAGCAGCTCCGGCAGGAAATGCCTGAACCTCTCCCTGACCTCCTCGTCCGTCACGTCCTTCTCTAGCTGCAGGTTCTCGGATCGCATGATGAATGGCCTCGTGTACCTCCCGGAGAGCTTGACCAGCCACTCGCCGCGCTCAAGCCTCGGTATGACGTTGCGCTCGACATCGCTCAGGTCCATGGCCTCGGCTATGTCCCCTATGTCAACGCCGTGCCCTAGGCTTCCGGCGAGCTTGGTGTAGGTGTTCGCCTTTATGGAGTGCGTGAGCTTGGAGGGCTCCTGATCTGAGACTATGAGCGCCTCCCCGAGGTCCCTTATCTCGTCAGTTATCACGTCTATCGGGGCAACCCCGAGCTCGGTCGTGCTCTGCCTCCACTCCTTCCCGGCGTCGAAGACGCGCTTCGCCTCGTCGAAGACAAGAACGTGCCTCAGCCTTCCCCTGTGCCCTTGGGCCATCCTGTATGCGTAGATCCACGCAAGAAATGACTCTATTATGAGGTTCTGCTCGTCCCTCCCGAGACCGTCGAGCTCTATCACGACATAGCGCTCGAGCAGACTCTCGATGGCGAAGCCCCTCCTGCATTTAACGGTATCCCCGAGGTTGCTTGTGGTGGAGTAGAGCCTGTTCAAAACGACATCGTAGTACTCCTGCTTCCTTCTCGTGCTTATCTGGGCCCGAGCAACGGCTTCGTAGAGGTCGTGGAGGGTGGCATTTTCTCCCCTCTCCGCATAAACTTTGTCGAGAAACTCCAGCAGGAAGTTCCTAGAGCCGTGGAAGAAGCCGAAGCAGTGCGAGAACACGTCGGCGAACGTCTGCTTCCACCTCCTTAGCGGTACTCCGGGAGGCGGGGCGAGTGGGTTGAACTTCAGGTCCTCCCACCTTATCACGATGATCTCAGGGAAGAGCCTGAGGAGGTGCCTGCAGTCGCGCTTGAAGTCGAACGCCAGCCAAGGGATTCCGATCCTCATCAATTCTATGAGTATCCGCATTATGAGGACGGTCTTTCCGTGGCCGCTTCTGGCCACTATGAGCACGTGCTGGTTGAGCTCCTCCATGGAAAGGCCGAAGGGGTGAAGGATCCTGTCTCCCTGAGCGACCCTTCCAAGAACGAGTTCTCCCGCCGCCTCTTCACGCGAGGGCGCTCCGAGGACAGGCTTCTCGGAGAACAGGGACCATGCCAAGCGAGGGGCAAGCATGAGCTCTATATCTTTCCTGAGTCTCAGCTTCTCCCCGAAGTCGTCTTCCATGAGGTAGGCGGAAAGCAGCGTAGCTAGGGCACGGCCCGTTCTGATCCCGGCCCTGCCGGCGATCTCCCTCACGTAAAGAGCCCACTCAGGATCCACACGAGCCACCTCACGGCCCGTCTCAGAAGGAGAAAAAGGAGGATGAGGAAGAGGAACGTCAGCAGGTCGGCGGGCGGGATCAGCATCGCTATAGGCGTTGCCACCATCAGCGTCAGGACGAGGACGAACGCTCTGGGGTCCCTTCTCGCCATCTCGGCAACCGCTTCCCCCAGCCGGCCGAGGAGGAGCACGAGCCTCTGAATCAAAGAAATTATCCTTTCCAAGAGCCTACCTGCCAGCGTACTCATCCAGATCCCTCCTGAACCTCCAAGAGCTGGGTTCGTCCCCGTAGATCCTGTCATAAATTGCGACGGCAACTAGACCCTCCTCGGTCGCCTTGGGCCGCTTGAGGAACCAGAAACCGTCGATGGCGACGAGTCCCATGACCCTCAAACCCGCGATGATTGCCCTCACCTCCTCCCTGCCCATGCCGGTTAGCCTTCCTATGACCGAAACCATGGTCACGCCGCTGGCTATGCACCTGAGCACCTTCCACTCCCTCCTGCCGAGGTTCACGTGGTTCTCCCTCAGGCAGTCAATGCAGTGGGTCCTGCCCTCGAATGAGATGGAACATCGTTCGCAGAGCTTCCTCCCGCAGTGGTGGCAGATCGCCCTGAAGCCGCGCCCAAGCGCCGAACCGCAAACGTCGCACGTGGGTATGCGGATTATCTTCTGAACATCCCCGTTCTCCGACGCCAAGTACGTTCTCCCGCCTAGCAGCCCCTCTCCCTCGACGACCCTGCTCTCGTCGAAGACCGGCCTGCAGGATGAAAGCTCATCGATCCTGCGCTCGAGTTCGTCGAGTCTAGAATTTATTCTTGCTATGGCCTCGCTCACGAGCTCCCACACTCCCCTGCTCCTCCTATCTCTTTCCACGCTTCCTCCCCCTTCTCCCGTTGCAGTCCGATAAGGAGCGCCTCATTCGCATGGCGGCCCTGAGCAGTCCATCGAGGCTGAGCCCCGTGCCATCGTTCGCTGCCCTTGGATCGCACAGAGCCTCCAGCGGCAGCTTCCTGAGCTGCCTTCCCGAAAAACCCTCGGTCGCCTCAACCAGCCTGGTGAATGCCTTACCCTCGGCCTCTATCCCGGTGTTGAGCTTCGAGTTCAGGCTCCCGATGACCTCCCTCAGTATAGCCTCTCTGGCCCTCCTGTCGGGGAGCGGGAAGTGAAGGACGGCGTCCGCCCTGTCCAGAAGGGCTTCGTCTATCGCGTTCTCGAAGTTGGAGGTCGCTATGAAGAGGGCGCTTCCGGAGAGCCTGTCCAGCGACCTTATTGCCTCGTCCACGGCCCTGAATGCGTCCACCGGATTGGCCTCTGAGAGCGTCAGGCTGCGCTTGGTGAACAGCGCCTCGACCTCATCCAGAAGGCAGAAAACCCTGTAGCCGGCAGAAGTAAGCTCCTGAACACGCCTGAAGGCGGCGGAGACGAGCTGGATGGACTCACCGAACCTCCATGAGTAAATTCTTCCCATGTCCAGCTCGAGAAATATGCAGCGCCCTCCCAGTCGCTTGGCGGCTTCGTTGCACGCCCCCCTTGCCAGCGATGTCTTGCCCGTTCCCGGCGGGCCGACGAAGATTATAAGCCTGTGGAGGCCCAGCTCGCGCGATAGACCGGAGAGCAGGAACTCGCCGAGAATAAGCCCGAGGACGCGCTCCTTCATGCCATCTGGAAGGTGGATGCCGCTCCAGTAGAAGTCCCAGTCGGATCTCGGGAGCTCGGTCTTGAGGGAGAAGAAGCCGCCCTCCTGCACGCTATCCGCCCCCGAGCTCGCCTAGGCTCACCACATCGCTCTCGACGTTCCCGCAGATAGCCTCGCAGATGAGCGAAAGGAGGTACTCATCTTTCTCAGGATTCAGGGCAACGTTGGATCTGGAGGCTATCTCCCGTATCCTCCTCTCGACCTCGTAGACTAGTTCCCTGAGGTCCTCGGACTCAACGTCTACGGCGTGCTCCCTTCCATTGAGTGTGAAGGTGAATCTCATCTAGCACTCACCCCCGTAATCGCCCCAGTACTCCATCCCAACCTTGATCCTCGCCGTGTCTATGAATCCGCCGAGGTTGTGGCTCCTGAGGTGATCGACGCTCCTTAGCGTTGTCGGGACCCAGCCCCTCACAGGAGGTGCTCCCTCGTCAAGCTGAACCACCACTCTGTACCTGCATCCGGGCGGCAGGTTCCTGAGCTTGGAGGCGAACTCCCTGAGCTTGTCCATCTCGGTCCTGAAGGACTGCGTGTCTCCGGTTCCGGAGGAATCGTAATCGAATACCATGTCCCACCGCTCAACGGCCATGTCGGTCTTGGGATCGTAGACCTCGAGAACGGCCCTGCGAAGGTGCCTCGTTGTGAGCCAAGTCTGGAGTCCCCTTGAGATGGTTTCAAGGTTCGAGCTGAGGTAATCGCTGTTGAGGCCGCGCAGGTTGGCTATCTCGAACCAAGCCCTGAGAACCTCGTTTGCGACGTAGATAGTGGACATGGCCCAGACCTTGACCCCTATGCTCGTCCTCACTCCAGAAACCGACACGCTACTCGCCCTCCCCCTCCTTCTCCCTAACCTCCAAGGATATGGCGCCGAACTCCGCGGATCCCAGAAGCTCTGCGATCCTCCTCACGACGCCGGATTCCGTCGGCCTGAGAACAAGCGAGATGCGCAGCCTTTCGCACTCGCCGGCCTGCTTCAGGACCTCCTCCACGGGGGCGCTCGCGTCCTCCCGCGCCGACGGATCCTCGTGGAGCCTTATCGCCATTCTAAGCCTGCCCAAGCAAATCTCCAGCGACTCAACAGCCCTCAGGGCGATGAGCGTCTGCACGTGACGGCCGATGAGCCCGAGTTCCTCCGCGGCCTCCTCCGCGTGCTGGAAGCCGGTTCCTTCGGTGACGGTGGAGATCAGGGAAAGAAGCTTGGACCAGACCTCGGAGAGAGGGCGATAGGGAACGGAGAGAAGATCGCGTTCCAGAACTATCTCGGAGGGTTTTTTCTCCTCCTGAACCGGCGGAGCTTCGGAGTCCCTGATGCGGTCCCCTAACCCATTTTCATTTTCCATTTCCATCAATCAAAGTAAACAACTGTGTGAGAGAAGTAGATTCATTACTCACACATCGACTTAGTTTATGTGAGAAAACCGCTCTCGGAGGGAACGAGTTGAGAAAGGGGGAATTCCGTCACAAGCACACAATGAGGGTTCTAGAACGTCTGGCCGAGGCCTATCGGAGCGGGAGGACAAGTCTCAGGTGGACCGATATCAGGGAGGGTCTCCGCCTCGGTGATGAGCAGATCAGAAGGGCGCTCAATGAGCTGAAGGGGATGCGCTACGTGGCTCAGCTCTACGACAGGTCGTACATGATCACGCTGAAGGGGATGGAGTTCCTGCTGCGGAAAGCAAGCCCGGAACGGTGCATTCTGGAGATGGTGCATTCTCCCAAGCACAAAAAGGCAAGTGAGTGCATCAAATCCCTGTACCGCAGGGTCAGGGAATCCGTGATGAGCCGCGAACCCGGTGACTTCAGGATATCGCTGGATCTCTACGCCTCCATGGACCTGATAAACTTCCTGTGTGACTATCGCATCATGCCCGATGATTTCCCCCTACTCGAGCGTTACGCGGAATTCTTGCTTGATGCAGCTAAGATAGCACCGCGTGTTCTCGAAAATTTTCTATCCGTACCTCAGAAACCGGAAGAATATTTCGATATGGTCGGTGAGCTTTCAGAGGTTTACGAGAAAAGGAGGACATACGGCAAGATGAGCCCTCACCCCCTTACAATCTTCGCTAAAGTCGCCAGCTCGCTCCGGTCGTTGATGGGCTTCTCCAAAGAGGTCGGTAAGCACGCGAGGGATGCGAAGGTGCGGTTGAATGTGAACTGGAAGATGGTTTCGGAGGCGGAAAAGACCCTGTGCGGGCTGCTTTCTAGACCGGAGATGGTGAGGCTGTGTCCCCTAGTCCCGTACCTTCCCCTTAGAATGAGGACATCCCTAATAGAAGCTGTCTACTACAGCTCCCTGCAGGAGTTCGAGGTCGAGGATCTCAACTGCCTAGTGGACGTCACCAACAGCTTCTTTAGAACCGCCCTTCTAATAAGGCTCTTCGCGGAGCTTGAGCGGTTCCGGTCCATGCTGTGGATAACGGAAACGGAGTCTCACCGGAAACGCTTGCTAAGACTGTATAGACATTTCAAAGATGGAATTCCGATTAAGAGCTTCGAGCTTTACAGGGAGAAGCACAAGCTTTACCGCATCTACAGGCTGGCGTGCAGGCTTGTCGTGCTCTGCTTCAACTGGAGGGTGCTGGGGAGGAGCGTTTCCCCAAGCTACTTTGAGAACGTGATCCAGCGAACCTTAGTCGAGTCATTCAGAGATTTTGTCGAAGCGATGAAGAAGGTTCTAAGCACATCCAAGGGTGGTCTTAACGGGCTGTCGGTCGTGCTAACGGCCCTTCAGTACGGAAAAGAAATGCATTTCTTTCCCGACGATCTCAGAACGGAGCTGGATGGACTGGAGCAAAGGATAAGGGAGATAATGTGGGGTCTGTACAGGGACTCCATTAAAATGAATTGTGGAGAAATCCTGAACGGCTGGATGGACGAGTGGTCCCATCCCGTTACGACGTCTGTAAGGGTTCTCAGGGCCATGATAAGGGCCGGAGAAATCCTGCCGGTCCCTCCCTGACGGATTTTCCTTTTAATCCTTTGCCTCCATAGCCCTTTATGGAGGATAGACTGAGAAGAGTTGAGGGGCTCATCGATGAACTCTGCCGCAGGGTCGAAAGGCTTGAGAGGCTATACGTCTCGAGGGCCGTGAGAAGGCTTAACCCCAATCAGGCACGCATCCTCTATGCAATAGACAGGATAAACAGAGAAAGTGGAAGGGGAGCTACCATAGAGGATGTCTGGGGTGCGGTTCCATTCTTCACGAAACAGTACGTCACGATGGTCATCAACAGGCTAGAGGATCTAGGACTCGTCATGAGAAGGAAGAATCCGGAGAGGAAGTTAAAGCCAAGACCGCATGGAGCTATCTATCTGTTTGAGATAGACTACAATCTCGTACCGGACGTGCCATCCTTGCTCAGGGAGCTCGGCTACACGGATGTTGTTGAGGGGGAGCCGCCTAAGGAGAAATGGACTGTAGAGCGAAAACGCGGTTCTTGGCGATTCTAACTCCATCTAGTATGATTTTACGTTTTGTTGACCTTTCATGTCAGCAATGCCCGCAGAAGCGATGGGCTACGATTACGAGGCGATGAGGAAGTACGTTGGGAAAGGGCTTCACGGGCTCGTTGTGAAGAGGAGGAATCCCGAGAGGAAGATTAGGCCCAGACTGCACGGGGCGCTTTATATCTTCGAGATCAACCGCGAGCTGCTCTCCGATGTGCCATCGCTTCTCAAGGAACTTGGCCACTCCAAGATTTTAGAAAGAAGGTCATCCAAGAAGAGAGGGTAAGGGAGCAATATCATGATTTCGGGTGGTTTTAGCTATACCCACATAATTCACTTTTATTGAAGTTTTTTCATTC
>Ga0180302_10000602_pt1 | contig 16188 bp, 21 predicted proteins | sample GuaBasSediGuay17_FD_121794 | JGI IMG/M metagenome (GOLD analysis project Ga0180302, IMG submission 121794) | Subseafloor sediment microbial communities from Guaymas Basin, Gulf of California, Mexico - Guay17, Core 4571-4, 12-15 cm | ecosystem: Environmental > Aquatic > Marine > Hydrothermal... | reverse complement strand
GAGGATTACAAGAGAGCTATAAGGGTAGCGATCTACCTAACGTTCTTCCATGCAGGCTATAGGCAGGATAAGGCCTATCAGTATTATAAGCAGAAATGTATTAAGGCAGGTAACGTAGCCCTTAAGCTACCGGAGGAGGACTTCAAGAAGATCATAGAGGCTGGAGTTCAGGTTCACTTAATCATGGCTAAGAAGTCCCCTACGTGTCTTGAGTATGTGAAGAGGCTCATCCACATATGGAGGGATCTAGGATACGTTGAGTGGGCTAACGCGTTAGAGCAGGCGATGAAGAAGAACGGGCTAATATAGGAGCACTAAGAGCTGTGTAAGCGCATCGATGAAGGGAGGTACGGCATGGACGTAATAAGCCGGTTATCACGCCATATAGCTTTTCTCATAATGATCATCACGATCCCGCTAATGTTCATAACTGTTTATGGGGCTGTAGCAAGATATTTTTTTAAGCACCCAGATATACGCGTAATGTTTTTTGGGGAGTGCTGCTATGGAATCTTGTTTAGTCTTGGAGGAGCTTATGCACTAAAGACTGGTGCCCTCGTATCAATGGACTTCCTCTACAAAAGGCTTCCCTCGGGATTTAGAAGGATTCTTGACGCCTTAATCTACTCAATCATAATTATATCATGTGTCGTCCTCATCCTGTATGCTGCCCCCTGGGCGTGGTACGCCTTCCTCATTAAGGAGACCTCAACAATGTTCGGGTTTATTTTTCAGCCGGAGGTTTGGTGGCTTAAGTGGGTTCTCTTAATCTCTATTGGCTTGATGACGTTACAAGCCCTCTCAATGGCTTGGGAGAAGGTTGTGAGGAGGAGGTGATGGAATGGTTAATACGGTGATAATATTTTTAATGTTCGCTTTACTCATTGCCTTCATACTAATGAATATCCCAGTCGCCTTCGCATTCTACTTCACTGCTATACTGTTTGCTTTAATGTTCTGGGGCTGGCAGGGTATATTTACTGTCCTCGGTGCTGCCTGGTCGATGATGATGAACTGGGTCATGGTGGCCGTACCTCTTTTCGTCTTCATGGCAGCCCTACTAGAGAAGGGTGGTGTAGCTGAGGACATATTTGTCGGTCTTTCCAAGCTCGTAGGTACCGTTAGGGGTAGCTTAGCCGTAGTCGCCGTGCTATTCGGGTACGTCTTCGGAGCAATGTCCGGCGCTATTGCAGGATCTATAGCGGCTGCCGCCCTCCTGATCTATCCATCTATGATTAAGCAGGGGTACGACAAATACCTCTCAATAGGTGCGATACTCGGTGGCGGTATACTACCCCAAATAGTACCTCCATCCATCAACATGATTATCTACGGTAGCGAGGTCGGGGTCTCGGTAGCTAAGTTATTTAGAGGTGGCCTCGGTGCTGGAACCTTAATGGCTCTCCTATACGCTACTTACATACTAATCTGGAGTAACAGGCATAAGGACAGGGTGCCAGTGGCTGGTAGGGGCATGCCTCTTAGTGAGAAGCTGTCGGCCATCAAAGACCTGGCCCCTCCCTTAGTAATAATTATTGGTGTCCTGGGCTCCATATTCCTAGGCCTAGCAACACCTACTGAAGCTGCTGGCGTCGGTGCATTCCTCAGCTTCCTGTTCTTAGTTGCTAGGCGTAGGTTTACCTTAAAGGGCATGAAGGAATCCCTAATAACTACTTTAAAGATCACAGCGTTAGTTGGTTGGACCATAAGTGGTGGAAGGGCTTTCAGCATGGTATTCGACGTTATAGGGGGGAGAACCATAGTTGAGCAGATACTGCTATCCCTTCCCGCAGCAAGAATAACTGCTCTAGCACTCTCACTAGTGCTCTTATTCATACTGGGCATGCTAGTGGATAACATATCCATCATCGTGATAATGGGCCCCATCCTAGGGCCAATAATGGTTAAGCTGGGCTACGACCCCTACTGGTGGGGCGTAGTGTTCTGCAGCATGCTTCAGACAGCCTTCCTAACACCTCCGGTAGGCTTCGGGCTGTACTTCTTCAAGGGAGCTGTCCCGAAGGTCTCGATGGAGGACATAATAAAGGCCTCAATACCGTTCACTATATTGACAGCACTAGCTGTAGTGCTCTTATTGCTCATCCCGCAATACCTAACATGGTTCATAGGTTAGTAGGTAGTGTACTAGGGATAAACCTAGTATCGAGTATAACCCAAATACCTGTCCCCACTACAGGTCTGATTGAGGAAGCGTAAACTACGCATTAGCGTCTAAGTAGAAGTTAAAAGTTATATCTAATAGCATAACACCTCCGCGGTATCGAGTGTGGAGGCTGTTGGAAAGCTTAAGGGGGGTCCAGGCATTGATGTCTTCGAAATCGACGAGCCCAGGCCAGGGCCTGGCGAGGTAATCGTTGAAGTTAGGGCTACAGCTATATGTGGAACGGACCTCCACTTCTACTATTGGGACGACTACGCGAGGAGGCATAACCCTGGGTTCCCCAAGGTCCTAGGTCATGAGTTCAGCGGTGTAGTTGTTGAGGTTGGGGAAGGTGTTAAAGGGCTAGATATCGGTGATAGAGTAGCTGCTGAAACCCATATCCCGTGCGGTAGTTGCTACTACTGCAGAACGGGTAGGCCGCATATATGCGAGAATGTGAAGCTTTACGGCATAGACACCACGTATGGCTCGTTCACGAAGTACACGATCCTTCCCGAAAGGGTTGCTATAAAGGTCCCCGAAGAGATAAGCTTTGAGGAGGCCGCACTCTTAGAGCCCTTTGGAGTAGCAATGCATGCAGTAAGCGAGGCAGGTATTAAGCCTGGGGACACAGTGGCTGTGCTAGGCTGCGGCCCCATCGGCCTCTTCATACAGCAGCTCGCGAAGATATCCGGGGCCTCTAAAGTCATAGCTACAGAAGTGAGTAAGTACAGGTTAAATCTAGCCAGTAAGGTTGGTGCTGCTGATGAGGTTGTTGACGCCTTGAGGGAGGACCCTGTGAAGAGGGTTTACGAACTCACAGGTAGGGGTGTAGATGTAGTTTTTGAGGCCTCGGGCTCTACCAAAGCGATGAGACAGGGTTTAGAGATGGTATCAAAGAGCGGTAGGGTAGTTCAGGTAGGTATAGCTAGGAAGCCTACCGAGATAAATATCAACACAATAGTTGAGAAGGAGGTGAGGCTTGTAGGGATCGCTGGACGCTTAATGTTCAGTACATGGTACAGATCTATTGGAACGGTGCAAAGTAGGGCAATCGATGTATTACAGGTGGTAACGCATAGGTTGCCCTTAAGGCAGGCACCTAAAGCGTTCGAAACCCTCTCTAAAGGGGAGGCAGGAAAGGTACTGCTTATACCTTGAAGCTAGCCCTTCATTGCTAATCTTACACCGCTATTGTTGCTTAAGGTATAGACGTGAAGCCCTAAGCTAGTAAGGTCTTAACATGAATGAACACCTCTTTTCTATACTTAAGTACAGCTACATCACTAACCCGGTTAACCTGCCTTCTTAACCCTCCTTAATACAAATACGTGTCCCCTCACATCTATTACCTCCGCCTCCGTAGCCCTCGCTACCTCTGCCGCTACATCCTCTGTCCCCCTATTATAGCTCCTCAAGAAGGATCTAAGTACCTTAACTTTAACGAGGCCTTTAATCCTTAGTTGCCTACCCACCTCACTAAGCAATCCTTCAGTTATACCAGCCTTACCGATCCTTATAAGGGGGCGTTCGTGTAGCACCTTCCTTATCTTCTTCTCACGCATCGTACCCTACTCACCCACCCACATAGTAAGCACTTCTTAGCTATAATAACGTATTTCCTGTCACCCTTCACACGAACCGATGCGGTTAGGCCTGGGATGAGGGGGGCGTAGCAGTTCTTACACACCCACCTCCTTAGGTATAGAGGTTTTTTAGCGTTCGCCTTTTCCAGTAATCTTAGCGCGAGCTTTACGTAGTCCCTACCCCTATCAACCTCGCCCTCCCTAACCTCCCTAACTGCGTTTAGGTATAGCAACCTAGCCCTTTGAAGCGCTAAGTCCTTAACCCTCTTTTTATACCCTCTCCTCACATACTTAGGGATTAAGTTGAGAGTATTAAGCTTAATACTTGCGGAATCCTCCCTTGAACTCGTCCCTAACGCTATAGCTAGCCACCCATCAGTACTTAAAACTGCTAGGAGGAGGGGGAAGAGGCCCAGCGATATAGTTCTTGACGTATCCCTACACTACCAGGCGATGAGGAGGCTTAGGCAAAGGCATAAGAGGGGTAGACCCGACATAGTTCACGTAGTCCTTCTTGAAGCCCTATCCTCGCCGCTTAACATTGAGGGTAGGCTACGCATATACATACACACGATCTCCGACTACGTAATACGTATTGACCCGCTGACTAGGGTGCCGAGGAATTACAATAGGTTTATAGGTCTGATGGAACAGCTCCTTAAGGAGGGCAGGGTACCCCCTAATAGTGAGAAGCCTTTAATGACGGCTGTATCGATGAGCTTTACATCCTTGATTGAGGAACTAGGTGTTGAGGGGGTCATAGCATTAAGCGAGAAGGGGGAGCTAGCTAGGCTTAGCGATATATGCGTTAAGGCGCTAGATGAAGGGCTCCCGGTAGTTGTCGGCGGCTTCCCGCACGGGGACTTTAATGAAGAGGTTTTAGCTCACGCTAAGTACGTATACTCGATATATCCTAAGCCCTTAGATGCCTGGGTTGTTGTGTCAAGGATTATATCTACGTGTGAAAAACACTTGAAGATACTCCTCTAAATCCTTTACTTGGTTGTGGTGCCGCGGCCGGGATTTGAACCCGGGTCACGGGCTACCCACGCAGGGCCCTACCTGCTCGAGAGGCCCGTATACTTGGCCTGGCTATACTACCGCGGCATCCAATGGGTTAAAGGTTGTGAGGCTTAAAAGCGTTAAAGTCGTTGGGGTCCTAGCTCTTAAGAGTAGGTTATAGCTACGTTTTCCTATGCCTCAATAAAAGCCTCAGCGTGAGGATTATGAGTATGAGTAGTGCTATCTGTCCCAGATCAATGCTGTAAGCCCCTCCATGCTTACCTACTAACACATCTATGAGAGGGGTTACAGAGAACGCTAGATTTCTTAGCGTGATTACACGTGCTAAGTACACGTAATACGTTGTTACCGATACGATTGAAGCGATAGCTAGAAGGAACATTGTTATTGAGCTTCTCAACGTAAAGTGAGCTGTTAAGGCTATTATAAGGGTTAAGAAGCCTGTGGAAGCGATTACCGCGTCGGTTGATGCTCTAAACCTGGATGCTGTGCTGCTCCCTAACATGTAGGATATCAACAGAAATATCACGGCGTATATCAATATCGACGTAGCTAGCTTGAGGATGAACTTCCTAGTAAGCCAGGCCGTCCCTACCTTGGTTTCAGGACTTCCGGCTACGCTCATCGATCACTAGACCCTCTTATCATCATCATTACTAATAGTGCAGCACGAAATATATGCTTTCCAGGTGGTATAGCTAAGTACTTCAGAGGGTGTAGTACAGTTAATTAGGCTATTTAAGGTTCATAGTAGGGTGGGTCTGTTTGAGTGCGTTCGATATGCTTAAGGGTAAGGTTAAGGTAGCTGTAGAGCTCTATAACAGGTATCATTCTCCGGAAGCACATGCTGAGTTAGTAAAGCTAGATAGCGGTACCTTAACAGTGAGGTTCTCCGGCTCTTTCTGTAGGACATGCGGTATAAACGACTGGGTTGAGGATTTTAAATACGTGTTAGAGAGTTTAGGGGTTGACGCGGAGCTGGAGAGGGTTATTGAACCGAGCGATCTGCAGGAGGAGTTCCGCTTAGGCATATTTAAAATAAAGCATATTAGTATAAGGTAGCTTTAACTACGGATACGTATACTAAATGATGAGAAGGGTCTTCAATGGGTGAGCATGCCCCGGGCTTGGGATAGGCTATGCTTGATGAGAAAGATAAGAAGATATTGAGATTACTAGAGAATAACTCTAGAGCACCCTATAGCGAGATCTCACGTGTAGTAGGGATTAGCGATGTTGCTGTCATTAAGAGAATTAGGAAGCTCGAGCAGCTAGGCGTTATTAAGAAGTACACAGTGGTGGTAGATTTTAGAAAGTTAGGCTATAACTCAGTGTCAGTAACAGGCATAGATATGGAGCCTGAACACATATTTAACGTGATTTCGTTCTTAAACGGGAAGGACTACGTTAAGTACCTAGCCCTAACATCAGGGGATCACTCATTAATAGCGGTCATATGGGCTACTGACAGCGAAGAACTAGCGAGAATCCACAATGAAATAGCTAAACTTCCAGGGGTTAAGAAGGTATGTCCCGCAATAGTGCTAGACGTTATTAAGGAATAGAGCCCTAAACGTAACTAATTCACATGCGCTACACATGATTAACTACAAGGAGTTAATTTACTTAAGGTAAAGCATCCGCAGTTCACGCTTACATTCAGCGCCCAGTACCTTAAAACGGAGACTTAGCTTAAGGGTGTTTAGGAGCTTAATATTCAGCCCTGAAAGCGCCGGAGTGTAGTTATAAGTAGGGTGGAGTTCCACACACCTGAGATTAAGGCACCAGATAGGGTTAAAACGGATGAGGAGTTCAACCTGGAGGTGGAGATAGGTCCCTACCCAAACACTCTAGGTCACTCAATAAGGAGGGTAGAGCTGTACTTTTATGAAGAGGTCAGGGAGTTCAACCCAATACTCCTAGCAACGGTAAGCCTAACGCCTACTTATGTAGAGCCTCGAATAAGGATGTCTTTAAGGCTTAGGAAGAGCGGTGTAGTATACACCATCGGGTATTGCGATTACCACAGGCTATTGGAGGCTAGAAAGAGAATAGAGGTTGAGAGCTAAGCTAAAACAGGTTTTAACCCATTTACACCCTAAACTCCTTAACGAGCTTCTTAACGCACTCCTTAATGAGCTCCCTATCGTTGTACCTAGTGGATCCCCTGAACTCAACCACGTCTAATACCTTATACCCGGCATCGCTAAGTACTTTCGCTAGCTTTCTCCCAGCAGCACCCTTCCAGCCATAGGATGATATAATTATTGCGGGCTTCTTAAACGATGCCTTCCACACGATCTCCCTGACCACGTAGTCCATGTACGGAAACACATCGTTTTCATAGGTAGCTGCACCCAGTATTATAGCGGATGCGTCAACAGCATCACTCAATATATTGGCTATCGATGGCCTCTCTACATCGTTAAACCTGTACAGCCTTACCTTAACTCCAAACCTTGAGAGCTCATTGATAAATATCCCCACCGCCTCCTCGATGAAGCCGTACATAGAGCTATAGACTACAAGGACCTTATTCTCTGCTGGCTTACCTAGTGCCCACTCTAAGTACTTCTCCTTTATCAGTCCAGGCCTATGCCTCCATATAAGTCCATGAGATGGTGCAATAACCCCTATATTCAGTCCTTGCTTATCTAGCTTGTTAATGCCCTTAACTATGAAGTCCTTGTAGTGACCAACCACAGTTACGACGTACTTCCTGGCGTGGTCTAGGTACTTAGCTACGACTTCATCGCTATCGTCATAAAGGGAGGGAGGTATCGAGAACCCTCCAAAAACATCGCAGGTAAGGAGGGTTTTAAGCTCCTCTATGTAAGTCATCATCGTTTCGGGCCAGTGCAGCCAGGGGGCGTAGATGAATTTCAAGGTGTGTTTACCAACACTTAAGGTGTCGCCATCCTTGATCGGCTTAAACTTAGGTGTGATCCCGTAAAACGAGCTAATCATTCCCTTAGCTAGAGGGTTAGCAAGTACTACTGCTCGCTACCCATTTTCATTTAATACCCTAGGTAGCGACCCGCTATGGTCCGGCTCAAGGTGATGCAATACTATGAAGTCTATGTCCCTAGGCTCTACAACGCTCTTTAAAGCATCCACGAACTCCTCGGCGTAGGTGTGCTTCCACGTATCAAATAGCACTGCCTTCTCTGATATAAGGAGGTATGCATTGTAAGTTATACCCTCGGGTATGTCCCATAAGGCCTCAAAGAACCGTGTGTTTTCGTCATCGATCCTTAGAACATACAGGTCTTTCATAACCTTATCTACGTGAATTTTAACCAAAAGGAGCCACCACTCTTAAAGGGGTAGAGATGACCATGGCTTGCTAAAAATGTTTTTATTTAGGTTTAGAGGCTCTTTCAAGGAACTTCCTTACCTCATCTACTTCCTCCTTAGATACCACGTCCTCGTAGCAGAACCACCAGTCATAGCACTTATACTTCTTTAACCTCTCCTCCGCCTCCTGTACCGTAGCTGCTGGAGGCACTATCACTGCCCTTTCTACTAGCTCGTTGTTAGGCCAGTTGGCCGGCATCGCCCTGCCGAGCCTATCGCTTATTTGTAGGGCCTTAACGATCCTCAAGATCTCGTCAACAAGCCTGCCGAGATTCAGTGGGTAGTAGAGTATAGTTCTTATAACTCCATCACTATCCACAACAAACACCGCTCTAACCGTGTGTGTAGCTGACTCAGCGTGTAGCATCCCGAGCTTCCTCGCAACATAGCCCTGGGGGTCTCCAATAATTGGGAATGGTACCTCAACCCCCAACTTCTCCTTAATCCACTCAATCCACTTAATATGGCTAAACGTGCTATCAACACTTAAACCTATTAATTCTGTGTTCAGCTTCTTAAAGTCCTCATACCTCTTACTAAACGCTACGAACTCCGTAGTACACACCGGTGTGAAATCTGCTGGATGGCTGAACAGTACAAACCACTTACCTTTGTAGTCGTTAGGCAACCTCTTCTTACCATGTGTAGTCATTACCTCCATCTCAGGGAACTTCTCACCTATTAGGGGTATCTGTCCAGGCATATACAACACCTCACAAACCTATTTCAAGGCTATACTTACAGGTTAGTATTTAAATATTTTATATTAAAAATATTTAAATTACTTATTAGATATTCAAATATATTAGTTAGCTTTATCTAGAATGAAGCTAGCATCCGCTGGCTCAAAATAGCTATACCAACTTACACTCATGAAGACCCCTAAAGTAACCTAACCATGTTTTGGCGCCGGGGGCGGGATTCGAACCCGCGCAGGCACGTGCCCACCGGCTCTCAAGGCCGGCCCCTTAGACCGCTCGGGCACCCCGGCCCCACATAAGTTGCTTTAATAGAGTTTTTAATTCGTTCTATCCTTAACGCATAAGGATGAGTAAGTTTATTCTTTTTAACAAAACACCGTTTTATTCCTTCAGCGTAGTAGCTCTAGCTCTATGTATACATCATCTGGTACTCTAACCCTCATTATCTGCCTCATAACCCTCTCGTCAGCGGCTATATCAATGAGCCTTTTGTGAACCCTCATCTCCCACTTCTCGTATACTTTAGTTCCCTCACCGTGCGGTGGGACCAATACAGGTACTACTAACCTCCTAGTAGGTAGCGGTACCGGACCCCGAACCTCAACACCAGCTTTCTTAGCTATTTGAACTAACTGCGTAGCTACATCGTTTAAGTGATCAACGTTCGTGCTCCAGAGCCTTATCCTAACCCTGCTACTCATCCTTGAAACCCTAGCAGCAACCGCTTCACTTCTTAGTCTTTATCTCGACGGTCGTCGGCTTTACATCCATGATTATCCCTATACCAACCGTCTTACCCATATCCCTCATAGCAAACCTTCCTAGCTGCGGTATCTCTGCATACTTCTCTACAACCATCGGCTTAATGGGTTTAAACCTCATTATAGCTGACTCACCAGCCTTAACAAACGGCGGGTTCTTCTCAGCGATTTTGCCAGTCCTGGGATCAAGTTTACCAACGATCTCAACTATTCTCGACGCAATGGACGCTGTATGTGCATGAACTACCGGCGTATAGCCAACGTGAATCGCCGTGGGGTGCCAGACCACGTAAACCCTAGCTAGGAACTCCTCAACAACCGTTGGCGGCTTATCTAAATGGCCAGCTACGTCACCCCTCCTAATATCTGTCTTAGAAACTCCTCTAACGTTGAAGCCTATGTTGTCACCTGGCAGCGCTTCAGGCAGCTTCTCGTGATGCATCTCTATAGACCTAACCTCACCAACAACCCCTGGAGGCATGAACACTATCCTATCGCCGACCCTCAGCTTACCGGTCTCCACCCTACCTACAGGGACCGTGCCAACACCAGAGATCGTGTAAACCTCCTGAACAGGAATTCTTAAGGGCTTATCTATGGGCTTCTTAGGAGGCTGAACGCTGTCCATAGCGCTAACTACCGTTAAGCCCTTGTACCAGGGCATCTTGCTCGAGAGCTCAATAATGTTATCCCCAGTCCATCCAGAGGTCGGCACGAATGGAATACGGTCCACCCTATAGCCTAAGGTCTTCATGAACTTCTTAAGCACACTCACTATGTGCTCGTACCTCTTCTGACTCCAGGGCGGGTCCGTTATGTCCATCTTCGTAATCGCAACAACGACCTGATCGATGCCCATAGTCCTTGCGAGTATTATATGCTCCATCGTCTGGCCCTCTCTACTCATACCAGCTTCAAACTCCCCCGTTTTAGCCGACACGACCAGCAACGCGACATCGGCTTGGCTGGCCCCGGTAATCATGTTCTTAATGAAGTCCCTATGGCCTGGAGCGTCTATAATGGTCCAGTAGTACTTAGGTGTCTCGAACCTCATGAAGGATAGCGATATCGTTAAACCCCTCTCACGCTCCTCCTTAAGCTTGTCAAGGAACCACGCGAACTTCTCGGACTCCTTACCAGCTTTCTTAGCAGCCTCCTCAACCTCCTTAGCTGTCTTCTCATCTATAGCACCGAGCTTAAGTAGCATATGACCCACTAGGGTGCTCTTACCATGGTCTACGTGCCCTATTACAACCAGGTTTAAGTGCTCCTTCTTCGGCCTACTCATTCATGGCTCACCTTTCACTAGTCTATGTTGTGTGCCTTATAAAAGTTTATTTGATTGCAGACTACCTAGAGCTTAAAGCTATCCTCTCGATCTCCTCCTTCCTAGATATAGCGTAGCTCTTAGGATCCCCTTTAGAAGCGTGTAGTATTTCGTCAGCTAGGCACTCAGCTATGGTTTTATGGGACCTAAAGGCAGCAACCCTAGCGCCCTCAGCCATATGCCTTAACGCTAGGTCAACCCTTCTAAGCGGGGAGATATCAACCGCTACATGATATATTATACCGCCGTACATTATCCTCGTGGTCTCCTCCCTAGGGGCTGCATTCTCTATAGCCCTAACAAGGACCTGCAAGGGGTTCTCACCGGTCTTAAGGTGTATTATCTCAAAAGCCTTCTTAACTATGTTGTAAGCTAGGTGTTTCTTACCTGCGTTCCTGCCAGGCCTCATAAGCACGTTCATTAACCTCTCAACTATGGGGACCTCAGCCTTACCGAACCTCTTGTGCTCATGCCTACCGCCAGTGTGGGGTAGGTAAACAGGTCTTAGGGATATGTACTTCTTTAGGCTTGGATCCCTAACCACTACGCCATCAAACCTCCACTTACCGAACAGTCTAATCTCTACAGGCTTAGGTTCAAGCACTTCCTGACCTGCCTCTCCTCCTTCCATACCAGCTAACCTAGAAAGTTAGAGGTGAGAAGGGTTATTAAGACTTAACACCCTGTGGCGTTATAAGGGGCTTAATGGCCTAACTCATTAAATATTAATAACGCTCGATACGACTAGATACCCGATTAACCATGTCTGTAGGGCTATACAGGGTAGTGGACGTTGAACCAATGATAACTGAAGATGATGACTTTGAAACAGGGATCCTTACCTGCTACCTAGAGAACGGCGACTCCCTAGTGCTATATAACATACCGCCGGAGATAGCGAGGGCGATAGGGAAGCTAAGAAGCGACGACTTAATTCTAGATGTAAGCAATGACAGGGACACCATATATGACTTACTAATAATGCTGGCTCCAAGACTGGGCGAGATAAGGAACTCCTTAAACAGCGTAGTCATAGATTACTTTAACTTTAAGACCATGACGTATAGGGCTAGCGTGTACCTTGAAATAGATGATATTAAGGTAAAGAAAGGGATGATTCCGAGCCACGCTATATTCCTTGCTTTACTATTCAACAAACCTGTATACATAACCGATGAAGTCCTTAAAATATCTAGGGAGCTTAATGAAAACAGCAGTGAGGATGATGAGGATGATTTCGCTAGCATAGCTTAACAACGTATGAGTTACCTTATGGGCTTCTGCCTCTTACCCTTAATTAAGGCGTCTAAGGATACACCGTTAACCATAACGACCTTGTACCTAACCCCTGGTAGGTCCCCCATAGACCTACCCCTGCTACCACCTATACCAGCTATTATTACCTCGTCGTGCTCGTCAATGAAGGTTACACCACCATCGTAAGGCACGAAGGCCGTCACTACCTTACCATTCTTAACTAGCTGAACTCTAACGCACTTCCTAAGCGCCGAGTTAGGCTGCCTTGACTCAACACCAACCTTCTCCAGAACTATCCCTCTAGCCATTGGTGCGCCCTCTAACGGGTCGTACTTCTCCTTAAGCTTAAGCATCCTTACCCTAAAATCCCTCTGGCTCCACCTAAACTTTAACCTCTTTAGCTTAAGCTTCCTAGCTGCGTACAGACCTGAAGGCGCTTTCTTGCCCGGCACTTCATCACCTCTACTATCACTTAGCCTAGCTCAGCACCTAATAAATGTTACAGCGCCTCCTCACACAATAGAGACCACGTCTATCTCATAGTACCTCTTAAGTATCAACCTTGCCTTATTCACGTTCCTCCCATTCTTACCTATAGCTATCCCCTTATCATGCGGGTCTACACGAACGTAGAGTACCTTCCTTCCATCAGGGGTTTTATTCAGCGTAATACCTAGAACTCTAGCTGGTATGAATATGTTCTTAACGAAGTCCTCGAGGGTGTCTGCCCACTCAACTATCTCTATTCTTCTACCTAGGATCTTTGATAACCTCCTGACATTCCTACCCTTAGTCCCCACAGCAATACCCGCCATTCCAGGAGGTACTATGTAGATCACGGAGCTAGCTTCATCATCTATTATGCAGTCCCTAGCTGAAACACCTGTTATATCGTGTAGCAGCGCCATATAGCGTAGCTCCTCACCTGTTAACCTAACCGGCAACTCCTTACTCTCCCTCCTCCAAAAGCCTTGATTCACCAGGATCTAAAATAGCTATCGTCGATATGGGGAACGGCTTACCGCAAGTGGTCCCTAACTCATAGCTAGTCTTCCCATACCTAATAACCTTAACACCCCCCAGCTTAGCGTAGTAAAGCACATCTCCCTCTATCCATGGAGGGATCTTATCCGCGATAACAACCCCTTTAGCCTTACCGATTTTTAAAGCACGGATAGCCCTCTTAGCCCCTATGATAACCTTACCTGTCTTGATGAGCAACCTAATTTCGTCGTCCAGCGATACCGTCTTACTTGACACTGCTATCACCACTTATCCTAGCAGATTCCATACCTTTTAAGGAATTCGACGGCTTAATCCTCATAGGGTTCATTCTAAGCCTAATCAAGGCGGTACCTATGGGTGCGAGCTGGCCTATAATGACGTTCTCAGTAACACCCCTAACCTCATCTAGCTCCCCCTTAGCGCTAGCATCGAATAGCTGCTTCACAGTAACCTCAAACGCCGCCCTAGCGAGAACGCTGGGCTTCTCGCCAGCAACGCCGTGCCTACCTATCTGCTTAACTGAGCCGGGCCACGTCATGGTGTCCGCAAGCAGCATCACGTGCCTTATATCGACATCTAAACCCTGCTCCCTTAAAGTATTCATTATCTCCCTTATCAGCGCCTCCCTAGCAGCCTCAATACCTAGAACATTCTCGATTTCGTGAATGCTGTTGGACCTAGTCCTCGTAGGGTCAACACCCTCGGTCTTAAGAACCGCTGCTAAATTCGTTCCGTCTGTTAGTAAAACGAAGTACTCCTTACCAGTTACAGGATCTCTACGTACTTGAGGAATAACCTTCTTAATATCCTTAATACCTTTAAGCTTGAGCCTGAGAAGCCTATCCCTAAACCTCTGAGCTTTAATAATGTCATAGGTCTTGGGTATCTCAACAAGCACTACGTAAGGGTCTTCAGGATCAGGTTTAACCTTACCGGCTAGCGACTTACTCTTAGACATAGCCCTAATTATGTCGTCCCTCGTAAGACCCTTATCGGTAAGCATCTCCGGGTCAAGCCTTATAATCAACAGCAACGATAGGAGGTCTATGTCTATCGTCTCAATAACGTTCTCAAGCTTTGTCATCTCAATTCTCCTAGCGACCTTGATTGCCTTACTACTATCGTATCTATGCTCTTCATCTAGGTGTATCTCCATCATAGGTGTTTCAGGGGATTTACGAGCATCGACGAGCTCGATAAGCCTCGGCAAGCCCAGGGTTACGTTCAGCTCCCTGACGCCAGCGTAGTGGAAAGTCCTTAACGTCATCTGCGTTCCAGGCTCACCGATGGATTGAGCCGCTATTGTACCTACAGGCTCCCCGGGCTCCACTAGAGACTTAAAGTAGGTGCGTACAGTGTCGTCCCTGATTCTAATGAGGTCCTCATCCGAGACCTCTACCTTACCAGTAATATTGTAAAGGGACGTAATTAACTCTACATAAATAGCGTGTGGGAGGACCTCCTCAACCTCCCTAGCGATCGATACTACCTTCTCAGCCCTTCTCTCCATACTCTTCAACCTCCTTAAGAGCTCGCTGGGGTCTTCAATGCCCTCCACAGTGATGATGTGTAATAAATCCCTCCTAACCAGATCCTTTAACTCGCTCGGCATCCCCTCAGGGAGCTCTGATATAACTTTATCCGCGATAACCTCAGGCTTCCTGACCTCCTTAATGATCTCCTCAACCTTCCTCTCCTTAACCTCCTGCTTCCTAGACTTCTCAGCAGCCCTCCTCTTTGACCTCCTACCTTTAGGACTCATAGCTTCCACCCTACGTGCTTCTCAACTATCCTGCTAACGTTGACTGCTTTACCAAACGACGTGTTCTTAGGGTCAACGCCGTCCTCACCGTACTTAAGCTGTATTAGATGGCCGTATGCAGACCTCACAGTCCCATCGTACTCGATCCTTAGGTCTTGTAGAGCATTTATTAATCTCCTCTGCATGTAGCCGCTCTGAGAAGTCCTCACCGCTGTATCTACAAGTCCCTCCCTACCGCCTGCAGCGTGGAAGAACATCTCGATAGGTGTTAAACCCCTAACGAAAGAGCTAGCTACAAACCCCCTAGCCTCAGGACCTATATCACCCTTCCTAAAGTGCGGTAAAGTCCTGCCTCTATACCCCCTATGGATCCTCTGCCCCCTAACGGACTGCTGACCTAGCATTGCAGTCATCTGAGTAATGTTTAGGGTGCTCCCCCTAGCTCCGGTCTTAGCCATGATGAAGACGTTGTTAAACGGGTCAAGGTACTTAGCGGCCCTATCGCCTGCTTCATCCCTCGCTCTTGATAGCGCCTCAAGTATCTTAATCTCAAGGCTCTCCTCTAATGTTCTACCGGGGGTGGGCTCCAGCTTACCCTCCTTATAAAGCTCGATTAACCTCTTAATCTCATCCCTAGCACTCTTCACAACAGCCTCTATCTCTTCATAAGCCTCCGGCGGGATCGTTATGTCATTAACAGTCATCGTGAAGCCCCTCATCTCAATGAACCTTAGAAATAGCTTGAAAGCCCTGTCCATGAACTCCTTACCGAACTCATTGCCATACTCCCTAATTAGGAAGTGCATTAACGATTCTGGCTGCTGAGCTCCGATAGCCGCCTTGTCAAGAACCCCTAGAAGGAGCTTACCCTTCTTAACTACTAAGTACGAGTCCCAGAAGCACTCCTCGTCGCTACACTTAAGCGGGCCACTCGATATCTTAGCCTCCTTAGAGAAGTTGAAGTCAGTCGGTAGTAATAAGCTCACTATCTGCTTACCAGCCCAGGCCTTCACGGGCGAGAGTATTGCCGGCTCAGGTATGCTACCCTCATAATTTATACTAGCTAGTAGGTCGGAGACCTGATCCTTACTGAGCAATGTGATCTTAGATGAAAGAAGGTACGCACCACTTATGTAGTCCTGAATACCCCCAATGATCGGTCCCCCATACCTTGGAGACAGTATGTGCTCCTGGACGAGCAGTAATATCTTAGCCTCAGCCCTAGCCTCTACCGTTTGAGGGACGTGT
>Ga0180302_10000601_pt1 | contig 16202 bp, 17 predicted proteins | sample GuaBasSediGuay17_FD_121794 | JGI IMG/M metagenome (GOLD analysis project Ga0180302, IMG submission 121794) | Subseafloor sediment microbial communities from Guaymas Basin, Gulf of California, Mexico - Guay17, Core 4571-4, 12-15 cm | ecosystem: Environmental > Aquatic > Marine > Hydrothermal... | reverse complement strand
AGGACTTCTCGTTATTTCTGCACCAAGCACTTCAACAACAACAGCAGGAGTAAACCAAACATCTGGCTTCATATCCTTATGCACAAGCAATCTTGCAGGTTTATGCGGAATTTTGTATTTAGCAAATTTTTTCGGAAGTTCAGCTAATTGTTTATCTGTAAATCCGCTACCGAGCTTACAGAATGTTTCAAAACGATCGAGTTTATGGTTGTATGCTGCACAGAGTAAAGCGCCATAGGTTCCAGCCCTCTTGCCTTTTCCGTAGAAAGCACCAACAACAACCAAATCAAAGGTATCTGCAAGTTTTTGATATTCCTGCTTCCACTTTATCCAATGCCAACCCCTAACCCCTGCTTTATAAGTTGAATCTGGAGCGCAGCTTTTTGCTATTATGCCTTCTGCGCCGTGAGATATGCACCAATTAAAGAAATCTTCAATACAATCTATTTCCTTACAGAGTTTTCTGTTAGCAAGTTTTATATGCTTTGTTGGTTTTACGATTTTCTGTAAAGCTTTATGCCTTTCTGGATACGGCTTATGAATGTAGGATTTTCCATTAAGAAATAGAAGATCGAACAGGAATAAACAAACCGGAATCTTCTTAACATAAAGTTCAACATCGTATTTTCTCCTTCGTTGCATCAGGATCTGAAACGGTAATAGGTTTCCTTTTTCATCTACCGGTACAACTTCGCCCTCGATAACATAGCTTTTTGCTTTTATGCTCTTCTTCAGACCTTCAACCACATCAGGAAACTGTTTAGTGATGTTTTCAAGCCGCCTGCTGAACAGGACAATCTTCTTTCCATCGAAATGTGCCTGAACTCGCTCACCGTCGTATTTTTCTTCGCAGGCAATAACGCCAGGAATCTTTTCTTTTATCATCTGAACGCTTTTCGCTCTTTGGGCTAACATCATTTGAATCGGCCTACCGACGGTAACACCGATTTTTTCTATCCCCTTTAAGCCTTTCATTGCGATTGTTTTTGCAATAATTCCAATATCAGGGCAGATATTATAGGCGAGTTCAAGTTTGGGCTTGTTCGCTTTTGTTCCAGTAAAAGCAATTGCGAGAGCATCAAGCAGCGTCATGTCGCCTGCTCCTAAGCGCAGAGTTCCGAGAACAATTCTTGCAATATACCTTGCTTCTTTTGGCGATGCTTTTTTCAACAGTGCAGCTAAAGTTTTTATTTTGAATTCCTGACTCCCAGGTCCTGAAGCAGCGGCAATCTTATGCAAGGTATTGAATACCTGAGCCACAGTTAATGTCGGTTTACTTCTTGTTGTGAGTTTTTCTGCAGTTAAACCTACATCGCCGAGTTTTTTGAACGTGCTGCTTACTTCTTTTTCTGTTCTACCAGAATCGATTGCAATTGAACGTAAGACCATTTTTTCCGCCATACCTATGTTTATATCTTCATACTCCGATGCTATTTGACCGAGAAGCAGATAAGCAATAATGTCGATTTCTTTTTTCGGAACTGTTTTAAAGAATTTTGCTAGTATTTCCCTCATTTTGTTTCCTGACGTTGTTTTCTCAAGCTGTTCAAAAACATCAGCTAATTTCATAAAACGCATTTTTCATTCCTCCATTTTGTTTTTAAGTTTCCTAAAAAAGCGACCGAGCTGTTTTAATGGATAAGTATTAATAATATCTTTCTTTTCTGCCCAGCCCCGTCGTGCTGTTGCAACGCCAAATTTGATCAGTTTTAATTGGTCTGTGCTATGCGCATCTGTGTTAATTGCAAAGTGCAATCCATATTTCTTTGCTTCCATTATTGCTGTGTCATTCAAATCGAGTCTGTCCGGAAAAGAATTTATTTCCATATGAACGCGCCTGTCTTTTGCAACTTGAAAAATAGCTTCGAGATCAACAGCATAAGGCAGTCTTTCATTTATTATCCTGCCTGTCGGATGTCCGAGAATGTCAACGTATTTATTTTCAATTGCTTTTATGATCCGCTTCGTCATCTTTTGTTTCGGCATTTTAAAACCGGAATGAACAGAAGCAATAACTATATCCAATTTTTTAAGAACAGCATCCGATAAATCAAGAGAGCCGTCTGCAAGAATATCAACTTCATTTCCTGCAAGTATTTTTATTCCTTTCAGCTGACGGTTTATCTTTCTTATTTCTTTTATTTGTTCAAGAAGTTTTTTCTCATCTAAGCCGTGAGCAAGAGGTTCGCTCTTTGAATGATCGCTTATGCAAATATACTGATAGCCGAGTTGTTTTGCTGCAAGAGCCATTTCTTTTATCGTATTATCTCCATCGCTCCATTTTGTATGAACATGAAAATCGCCTTTGATATCTTTATAATCGACAAGCTTAGGAAGCGCTTTTTTCTGCGCAGCTTCAATTTCGCCCCTGTTCTCTCTCAGCTCAGGAGGAATCCACTGCAAACCAAGTTTTCTATAGATTTCTTCTTCTGTTTTACCGGCGATCTGTTTTTTACCTTTAAACAATCCATATTCATTTAGCTTATAGCCTTTTTTAATCGCAATCTTTCTTAAAGCAATATTATGTTCTTTGCTTCCTGTAAAATACTGCAGTGCGCTACCCCAGCTTTCAGGTTTTAAAACACGAACGTCGGCCTGTATTCCAGAACGCAAAATCACAGTTGATTTTGTTGGTCCTTTTGCGAGAACTTCCTTGACATCCGGCATTGAAGTAAAGAAATTCATTACTTTCATCGGATTTGTTGATATAACAAGTATGTCAATATCGCCGACTGTTTCTTTCATTCTGCGTAATGATCCGGCTGGACTAATTTTTTTGACTTCTTTTAAGACAGAAAGTTTTTCAATAATATCATTCGCTATAAACCACGCCCTACCTAAAAGCATCCTTCCCTTGCTTGCTTTATAAAGCTGAATTCCTCTCAAAATGTCTTCTTCGCTTTTCTTTCCGAAGCCTGGAAGGGTTGCTATTTTATGTTCTTTTGCTGCTCTTTCCAAATCTTTTATTGTTTTAATGCCGAGTTCTTTGTAAAGTCGCTTTGCCTTTTTCGGACCCATTCCTGGAATTGACATTATTTCATGAAGCTGAAAAGGAACCTTTCGCTTAAGCTGTTCGTATTCCCTTATTTTGCCTGTTTTAAGAAATTCTTCTATCTTTCCGGCAAGTCTTTCGCCAACGCCTGGAATCGCTTCGAGCGCTTTTAAGCCGCCCCTACGCCAGAGCACTTCAATATCCTCAGTAAGGCTTTCAATTGCTTTTGCAGCTCTTCTGTAAGCTCTTGGTTTCCATTCAACACCTTGCATTTCAAGAATGTCAGCCATTTCATAGAAAATCCTTGCAATCTCGAGATTTTTCATTCGGAAAAGAAAAATAAATTGAAGTATAAAAAAGTTAGGTTAAGATTAAGACAGCAATAGAAGATAAAAGCAAGTTATCTCTTATACCTGTAAAGGTACTGGTTTCTGCTGTTGCCGTTTTTAAAGCGGATAGCTCTCTGCAAACGAAGTTTTTTCAAACAGCAGGTTACGCTGCCAATGCTAACTTTCAATGCTTTGCTGATCTCTTTTGATGTAAACCACCTTGTGGGATGTTGCTTTAGGAAATCATAAACTTCTTGCTGACCCATGCGACTCACCCCTCTGAATTACACACTACTCGTGAGTAGCAAACTTATTTATATACCTTACGGTTTTTTAGAAAAGTTTAAAAATAATGTCACCAGTAGTGACAATAAGTCTTGATAAAATATGAAACAGTCCCTTTATATCGGAAAACTTGCTGGAATAAAGATTGAATTACATTACAGCTGGTTTTTCATATTCTTACTTGTGGCGTGGGGATTAGCATCAGGTTTTTTTCCGGCACATTACAAGGTAGGATTGCTTGGAGCCTGGTTCCTCGGAGCATTTGCGAGTTTCCTTCTTTTTATATCCATCCTGCTGCATGAGGTTGCCCATTCGATAGTTGCAAAACAGCATAGGATTCCTGTGCATAAAATCACGCTTTTCTTTTTCGGCGGTGTAGCATCCATTGGTAAAGGAAAATTGACTCCGAAAAAAGAATTTGAAATGGCAATAGCAGGACCTTTATTTTCCATTCTTCTTTCTCTTCTGTTTTTCATCATATACAAATCAGTAAGCTTTCTTTATGTAAATGCACTTGCATTTTATCTCTATAAAATTAATTTAATCGTTGCTTTATTCAATCTCGCACCAGGATTTCCGCTTGACGGAGGAAGAATCCTTAGGGCGATTCTTTGGTATTTCTACAAGGATATCGTAAAAGCAACAAGGATTGCTTCTTTCTGTGGAAAGGTTTTTGCTGGAATCTTGGTAATTGGAGGTTTTATTGGGCTTTTCTTCGGAGGCTTCGGTTTATGGTTCATCGTGCTTGGTTTTTTCCTTTATATGGTTGCGGAAGCGGGATATGAGCAAACCGTTGTCAGTGCATTGCTTAACGGCATTAAGGTATGCGACCTTTTAACAAAGAAGATTTATTGTATTGATGCAAATAGAACGCTCGATGAACTTTCTAGGGCTTTTATTACGCTAAGAAAAGAAACTTTACTTGTTTTCGACAAAAAGAAATACTTGGGCGTGGCAAGAATATTGGATTTGATGAACGTAAAAAAAGAAAGATGGGCGAAAACAAAAGTTAAGGAAATAACCAGAAAAATTTCACCGGTTAAATTCGAGACCAAAATTGATAGTGTTTTTTTAAAAATGTTGAGATACGGCATTGATAGCATTCCCGTTGTTAAGGATAAACGATTAATCGGAACAGTTGAGCGAGAAGCCATAATTAAATTTTTGAGATTGAAGCAGATTCTAGGAAGAAACTTGAAATAGACAATTATTCCTTAGCACTTCAATTTTTATTTCGTTGCATATATCTGGGTCTTTTTTTGCTTTCGCAACGTCGAAAAGACATTGTTCGCGCGTAAGAAATTCCTTTATTTTCATGCATAAGGATTCATTATTCTGATCGCGAGCGAGAAGTGCAAAACAAGAATTCCGAGCATCCTCATTTAAAATAAAATCGCAAAGTCTCGGATCTTTGCTGATTTCTGCAATTATCCTATAGCATAATGTAGCTTCTTTCTCATCTGTAATTAAGTTACATACATCTATTTCAAGAGTTTTTATTGCAAATTTTTTAAAGCAGAGATTCCGCCATTCTTCACTCTGAATTCTCGTACATAATACAAGGTTTTCGTTAGCTATTGCTACCTCCGCCTTACACCAATCCTGTGAATGCTTTAAAAATTTACAGAGAGATGGATCGTTGTGTTTCACAGCAATAATCGTTACGCACCTCTCGAAAAGCGTCCTGTTCGAGATTTTCATGCAGAGATTAACGTTTGCTTTAGAAACAGCTTTTTCATAGATGCATTGATCTGTGCTGCATATTTTGATGCACGCCGTTAAAACGATGATGATTATAGCAAGTAAAACTGTAATGCCGAAAGCAGCATAGAGGAATCTTGAAGATTTTTTTCTTGATTTTTTCGGCATTGAAATAGAAATTCTAAAATGACTTTTTAAATATTGTTAAACTCTAAAATTAGATTTTCTTTTTAATTACAGCTCCACAGCGCCTGCAAAAGTAGAAATCTCCATAGCCTCTCGCAAGATCGGTGCTTCCGCATTTTGGACATCTCGGTTTTTGTTTTATTTTTGTTTTCCTTTTTTTGATTGCTTTCTTCCCGACCTTTCGCTCTTTTCTTCCAGCTTTCTGTTTTCTTTTATATCTCTCCACTATCATTCTGTTCTTTAATTTAGATATCACAAAAAGATTAAATATGACAGCAATAACCGCTATCAGTACAATCAAGAATAATGTTTTGTCATCAATATTAATCACCTGTTCTTCTTTTTGAGCAGTCTCACTCTCATTGAAAATCGACTGTTGCGTAATATACAACGGAGTTTCGTTTTTTTCTTCAGAAGGCTTTGATTTTTGTTGCTTTTCATACTCTCCCTTTATTGCAAATACAGAAAAACCAGGCGAAACAGCCTCGTAGTGATAGAAAAGTGCCGTTTCCTCTTTTCTGCTTGTTGGTAATTTCTGCCACCCGTTAGCTTGGTATCTATAAAGAGCTATCGTATCCGAATTTATCTTGTTCTCTTTTATCCATGATTTTTCCACCCTAAAACGGATTCTGACGCTTGATATATCGTCATCTGATATTCCGCTTGTCGAAACCTTGATATATCCATAAACATGTTCAAGCGGCTCTATATCATTTGGTAACTGCGTTAAACGAGAAGTCTTTATCTCCACGTTTTTCAACGGTTTTATCACTGCAAAAGTATATCCTACAAAAGGTATTTCTGTTTTGTATATATTAAATTCGTGCTGAACGCTTGGCGATAATTGAGCGAAAATATGAATGTCTGTTTGTGAGCCGGTTTGAGTTCCTCCACCACCATCACCGCCGCCACTACTGCCGCCACCGCCTGTATCTTGCGAATCATCACTTTCGAAAGTCACTGAATAAGAAGTGCTGTTCGAAGTCTGCATTACATTTCCTGCCCTATCTTTACACCTTACATAAAACTCTCCGCTTGCTGACGATTCGAAAAATTCTTCGGCACGATGATTTATATGATCTGACGTTGTCATGTTTTCCATATCCTCGTAATCAACATCAGCATAATCATACCTGCAATATGCGTATTCATCTGTTTTTACTCTCAACGTTACCTTCTTTCGCGAACCTTCTGTTGATTGAGAAGTGCTAATTTCAATTACAGTCGGCGCAACAGTATCTTTTGTAAATGTTATTGAAGCATTTTCGCTGAAAAGAAAACCGTCATATGCTTTTACCGTAAGCCTATGGGTTCCATCTTCACCGTGCCACGTCATTGATGTGTTTTGGGTGGTCGCGTTGAGGGAACCGTCAATATAAACATAGTAGGTTAGATTATCACCGTCAATATCGATTGCTTGATACGCGATATTAACCGTCTGAATATAGCTGTTATTTTCTGGACTCGAAATAATCGGCTTGTTTGGAGCCGCATTCCTTATTGTAAGTATGTTTGAATAATACCAATCACTCCAATCATAACCGTCGTAAGCTCTAACAGAAAACGACCAATTCTGTCCTTTTTCTGTATATGACGGCTGAACCGACGTTTGATTTTTAAGCTCTGCTTTTTCAGTACCATTTAAGTACCATGTTATTTCAAAAGCCTGCATCGAATCATTGTCCCTATCATAATAGTCGAAATGAGCTATCAGTGTTCCGTTTGTTCTATTCAATAAATCAGATGATGTTAGGGTTATGTTTTCCAGTTGAGGTCTGAAATTTTCAACAACATTAAGCGTTACATTATTCGATTGGCTTCTTCCGCCAGAACCGATAGCGATGAAAACAACATTCCTAGTACCGAGAAAATTTGGATCTGGTGTAATGGTTACTATACCGCTGTCGTTATTGATCGTTATGGTTAGATTTTCGATATAGGATAAAGTGCTGTTGATGGTCCAATTTATATCATCACCATCAACGTCATAAAAATGCTGAGACAGATTTATCTCGGAATTTGTTGTATTCACTTTCCATGTTTGATTCGGAATGGGATTCGATGCGTTAAATTGTGGTGGCGCATCAACATCGTTTACCGTAAGATTCCATTCTGTTGAAGTATTCAGGATTCCATCGGTACATACGGCTAAAATAGTGTAGTTTCCAGAAGAAAGATAATCACTTGTGAAGGTCCAGTTAGAATTGTTTGATTCCTCTGTTTTAACCGACTCGTTGTTTTCGAACCAGATAACCGCAAGGGTGTCATTATCTACATCCGAGCATGTTATTTGAAACGTTTGGTTATCTGTTTCATTTATGATGATCTGTGTCTGGCTTGGATTTGTTGTATCAATCATTGGAGCATGATCAGTAAGCGTAACAATCCTCTCCTCGGTTTCGGCATAATTTCCAGCACTATCATTCCCGATAATTTTATAGAAGTATGTTCCATGGCCCCTTTTCGTTACAATGCAATTTGTTCCTGAACAATTTAATGTTTCATTTGTTCCGTTCCATGAGAGAATAAAAGTATCGATTGTTTCGGATGCGGTAACGTTTATTGCAATACGCGGAACATCAAGGATTGAATTGTTTTCTGGAGTCGGTGAAACAAACTCAAGTGTCGGACTTTGATTGTCTAAAGCTAAAAGCGCTGCGAGCGCATCAATTCGCTTAAAGGAATAACCATCATACGTTATTGTTTTTCCTGTATTTTCAAGGACCGATTCTATCTCTTCCGGAGCAAGCTCGTTTCCTGATTCTAATTGCTCATACTGAATAAGTAATGCGGCAATCCCTGCAGCATGCGGCGTTGCCATTGAAGTTCCATATTTTCCTGTAAAACCGCCACCGAGCTGCGTTGACATAATCGGATCAGAACTCGAGCCGCCGACGGCAAGAAGCTTCAGAATATCTGCTCTGTTTGAATACGCGGCAAAAGCATCATTTTTATCAACCGCGCCGATAGGTGTTGCGTTTGGTATACATGCAGGCAGGGATAAGCCATCTTGGCCTTCATTACCTGCAGCTGCAAAAACGATTATTCCAGCTGCTCTTGCTGCATTGATCGCAGCTTCAACAACAGGGTCAACACCGCTACAGTAAGTTGAACTATGATATGTCGTCGTTCCAAGACTCATACTAATTATCTTGATGTTATAAGTCTCTGCGTTGCTCACGCACCAGTCGATGCCAGAAGCTATTGTATCTGAAGTTCCGCTTCCTGTTGAATCAAGACTTTTAACAGCAATGATGTTTGCTCCATAAGCTGTACCGCGATATGTTTGATCTTCAGAAGCGGCAATTCCTGCACAATGTGTGCCGTGGCCATGATCATCCATTGGATCGGTATCGTTATTTACAAAATCATACCCAGCTATTACTTTAACACCGAAACTTCCGCCGAGAGCTGGATGCGTGTAGTCAACTCCAGTATCGATTATGCAAATACCTATGTTGCTCCCGTTTAGATGAATACCATTAAAAGATAGATTCCAAACATCATCAACGTTCATTTGAGGCACGCTATCATCGAGTAAAACAGAATAATCATAGTTTGCTTGAATCGCAACAACATTCGGAATTGATTTTAGCTCTTCAAGATCTTCTTTGCTTATGCGCATAACCACCGCAGGTATTGTCGAGAATTTATGTTCTATTTTTTCTTTTAGCGTTGGAGCGAGCTGTTCGAATTTCGCTTGTGCATTCCGAGAAAGTATTTTCATAGACTTTACTGTTGCTTTTTCTTCTGCCTTTACCGATGTAGCCTCCTTAAGCAAAACAAGAACGGTGGTTTCGTCTGTTTGTTCAAATGATGAATATACGTTTGCTGCAACGTATGCGGTTATCTTCGGATTAGGAATTAAAAAAGAAAGGAATAGAATAGAGAAGGCTATGATTGAAAGTATTATTATTGTTAAAAACACACCTCTTTTTTTTGCCATTAACTTAAAGAAAAGTTAAAGATTTAAATATTTTATCTTGGATTTATTAAAAAATCTATCAAAAATGAAAATATCATTATTGCTCATTTGTCTCGGAATCATTATTGGATTTTTATTTATTTTATTAGGAATACTCTTCGGTATTCATGAAGGGAAAGGCAAAGCAGAGGTAAAGTATGCCGTTGGCGGCGTGCTCGGATTTATTCCGTTCGGATTTGCCAATGATAGAAAGCTACTAATTGCTGTTTTGCTGGTTAGTACCGCGATTTTTGTTTCATGGTTGATTTTCACTGTTTTGTTTTATATGAAATAATTAGTTTTATATGAAATAATCAAAAAATGACTGGTCCCGGCGAAGGAAAATTCGAGCTGAAAGGAATAAAGGTTTATATTCATGAAAAAGGAAAATCGAGGGCAAGGATTACTCATATCGATATAGAAGGTGATATCGGAAAGATTATAAAACCTGGTGAGATAACCTTTGTAAAAGGAAAGGAAGGAGGGGTTTTTATCGCTCTTAAGAAGAAAATGATAGAAAGAGCTGAGAGAATGATTAAGGAATTTAAGAGGTAATTCTTCGTCTTTCTTTGAGCTTCTGAAAAAATATTTTTGGTCCTTCAACAGAAAAACCATTTAGTTCTCCGAAAGAAATCATTTCATCGATCAGCCTTTCCAGCCGCCGGTGCCTTTTTATTCGCTGCAAAATTCCAAGCAAACCAACCAATACATGAATAAATTTATCTTCATGAACTATCGTCAATCTCTTTTTCTTCTTAAGTTCATCGAGAAGTTGTTCTGCGTTTCTGATAAATTCAACGTCTTCATAAAATAGCTTTGCCATTTGTTCTTTGTTTTTTATCTTGTGAAAATCCTATGCTTTTCATTACCTTCTAGCTCTTGAAGTATTCGTTTAATTATTATTTTTTTTGGATCTGGCATGAGCTTTATTCTCTTTTTTATATCTTCAAAAGACTCGAATGGTTTTTCTTCTCTGGCTTCAAGAATTTCCCACATATGCTTTTTGCCCAATCCGGGAAGAAGCTCAAGTTGATGCATTCGTGTGGTCAGTGGTTGGGCTTTATTGAAGAATTCAACAAACCGCTTTTCATTTTTCTCAACCAATTCCTTTACTGTAAACTCTAGCTCTGCTCTGGCTGTACTTGTTAGCTTTTCAAATGGCAATCTCCCAATTATGTGATGGATTTTTTCTCGCTTTCCTTCGCCAATATAAACCTCTTCATGAGGTTGCAAGAAAACGCCTTTTTTTGGAGCTAATTCAAGCAGAGTAAAATACTTTGTTCCGAGAGCTTGGGCTATCGGCGTCTTTCTGTACATCGGTCTTGGGTCTAATGGATAGCCATTTGGCAAAAAGTCCAGTATGATGGCTTTTTCTTCCTTTGGATGTTCTTTTTGTTTTTCTCGTCTCATTTTTCATTAGCATGTGTTTCATCATTTGAACTATTCCTTAACTGTCTCATTAATTACGGATAAAATCTTTTTCATATCCTCTGCTGAAACAGATGACTGGAATCCTTGAAGTACGACCTTCAGGTCATCAAGGGTCTTAGGCACCAAATCAACGATCTTTGTAACCATTGCAGGCTTTAGTCTTGTGATTTTTAGCGATTCAAGCTTTTCTTTAAGTTCGACTGCAGTTTTTTTATCAAGCAGCGGAATCTGATTTAGGTATTCTTCTGTTTTCGCTGCTCTGAAACCGAGCTCTATATTCTTTTCCTTAAGTTTTTTCAGGTATTCCTTTACTTCCACAAGCGTCATAGGCTCTTCGGAAATAATCTTCGGTTTCATTTTATTTTATCGGCTTCAAATGGACTGGATGGGCAATTATAACTTTTTGTTTTTTGCCATTTCTGATTTCAACACAATAACAGCTTCCTTGTTTTTTGCAAACAGTGCCTGTTTTTCCAATGAAACGTCTGAAAGGCATTCCTGCATGGACTGCTGGTTCAGGATCGATCATCACTTTGTCTCCTATTTCAAATGTCTGGAAAAACCTGCTTATGCTAATTTTTCCTCGCTCCCTAACGGACTTTCTGAGCGATTTTCGAGTTTTTCTTCTTGCCGTTCCTATTCTTTTTACCATCCTAAGACCCCCACCAAAGATGGAAGAACATATTATAAAAACCTTTCGAAAAAACAACTTCAGAATACCATTCCAGAAATCCTGAGTTGGTAAAGCTACATAGCAAAATATTTAAATATATGGTGAGTAAGCAATAAGAGAGGTGTGAAAATGGGCATATTTTCAAAGATCAAGGAAAAGATTTCTGGCGGTGGTGAGGAAAAGCTGTTGGAAGAAGCTGAGGAATATATTGAGCTCGGTCCGGAAGTTCCAGAGAAAGACCAAAAAATCATCATTCGACCTTTCACTCTTGAAGAATTCGAGGATGTTAAACCGATTCTTGATGCTTTGCGTGAGGGCAGAACAGTAGCACTTATAAATATAGAACCTTTAAAGAATAAGGATTTAGTCGAGCTAAAGAGAGCTATAAGTAAGTTGAAGAAGACGTGCGAAGCTATTGAAGGCGATATAGCCGGATTCGGAGATAACTATCTTGTCGCTGTTCCTTCTTTCGGTGAAATTTATAAAGCGGAGAAACCAGAAGACAGCGGAGAAGGAAATGCATGAGCTTGCTAATCAGCAATGCCCAGTTTGCGGAAAGAAAACGCTGACCCTTACTGAAGATGAGGTGGAGGTTCCTTATTTCGGAAAGCTATATATCTTTTCTATGAGATGTTCTAATTGTAAGTTTTACAAAGCAGATGTTGAAGCTGCCGAACATAAAGAACCTGTACGATACGAATTCGAAATAAGCTCAGTCGATGATTTAAAGGTAAGGGTTGTCAAATCAAGCAACGCGACAATAAAGATTCCTCATGTTATTACAATCAAGCCTGGTCCTGCATCCCAAGGTTTTGTGAGCAATGTTGAAGGAATATTGCTGAGGGTAAGAAGAGCAATCGAAACAGCAATGGATAATGAAGAAAGTGCTGAAGCCAAAAAGAAGGCAAAAAGATTGTTGAAAAAATTGAGAAAGGTAATGCACGGAACAGAGAAGTTAAAATTGATTATAGAGGATCCAACAGGAAACAGCGCCATTATAAGCGATAAGGCTGTGAAAAAGAAGCTCCGTTAGTAAGTTGTTCTTTCAATCTGTATTTGAATAGCCCCATCACAAGCTTCCACTTGAAAAGTAAAAGAACATCTAGTTCTACATTATCGGTTTTATTTTTATAGCATACATTTGGAAAATACAAAATAAGCTCTGTTCCGTATTCGGCGTTTATCTCATTTGCGAGTTCTTTTATCGTACGTTTGACATAATCTTCGAAGATTGTTCCCTGGCGTTGTCTTGGGAGTTGGAAAAATTCCCTGTAGTTTTTAGATCCCCGCCGGATTGGAAATTTTCCAGTCGGAGGCCGTGCTTTGATTGCAATATATCCGTTTGTTCCTTTTCCATTACCTTCAAGAAATATCGCGTAGAAGTTTATTAAATAATTATGATCTGTTCTTAAAAACATTTTCTTTCTTTTATTAATCTGCTTTCCTTTGTCGTTCTCCCTCAAGCCTATTTCTATCACACTTATTCCCTCTATTTCTTTATCTTGCAGCAGGTCAGTAATGTCTCTTCTACCCGAGAAAAACCTTTCCATGTCAAGAGAGCCATGAAGGTTTTTTTAAAATTTTTTGATTGTTTGAACGATAGATTTTAAAAAATTCGATTCTATTTAGCTTAAAAATGGTTAAGGTTGGAATCATCGGCGGAAGCGGACTTGAAAATGCTGAATTTGTAAAAGACGCAAAGCAAATCAAGAAGCACACCCCATATGGACAGCCTTCTGATCTCATCACAATCGGAAGTATTGAAGGTGTTGATGTAGTTATCATTCCACGACATGGAAAGATGCATAGGCTACATCCAACAGCAGTGAATTTTAGAGCAAACGTCTGGGCCATGAAAGAGCTTGGTGTAACGCACATAATCGCCCCAACTGCTTGCGGAAGTCTGCAGGAACATATTCATCCAGGGGACTTTGTTTTCGTTGACCAATTTATTGACAGAACAACAAAAAGAAAACAGACATTTTATGAAGGACAGGAGGTTTGTCACATCAGCATGGCCGAGCCTTTTTGTCCGAAGCTTAGAGCGGTGCTTATTGAAACAGCTAAGGAGCTTGGATTTAAACATCACACTAAAGGAACTATAATTACAATAGAAGGACCGAGATTCAGCACAAAAGCAGAGAGCAACATGTTCAGACATTGGGGATGCGATGTTATTAATATGACAACAGTACCGGAAGCTGTTTTAGCAAGAGAAGCTGGAATATGCTATCAGCCCATTGCTATGGTGACTGATTATGATTGTTGGAAGGAGCATGCCGTTACTGTTGAAGACATCCTTAAGGTAATGAATGAAAATGCAGAGAAGGTCCTAAAATTAATTCATGCCGTTGTGCCTAAAATCAATGATTGGGAATGTTCGTGTAAGGAAGCTATAAAAAGCGCCCTGCTTTGAGCTTCAAGGTGATCTAAATGCCTCACGTAATCAAGGAAAAGATAAGAACTGTCCCTCATTTTCCAAAGCAAGGAGTTATGTTCAGGGATATAACAACCTTATTGAAAGATCCCGAAGGATTTAACAGAGCGATAAATCTACTTTATGAGCGGTATAAAGATAAACCCGTTGATGCTGTCGTAGGCATAGAAAGTAGAGGTTTTATTTTTGGTTCTGTTCTTGCGCACAAGCTCGGTGTCGGTTTTATTCCTGCAAGAAAACCAGGAAAGCTTCCATCCGAGACAGAAAAAATCGAGTATGAAACAGAATACAGCAAAGATGCGATTGAAATACATAAAGATGCCATTAATGAAGGAATGAATGTTCTTGTAGTGGATGATCTAATAGCTACTGGCGGAACCGCATTGGCATGTTGTAAGCTTATTGAAAAGCTTGGCGGTAAAGTTCATGAATGCGCATTTATTATCGATCTACCCGATCTTGGCGGAAGGAAAAAACTTGAAGAATCCGGGTATAAAGTTTTTAAACTGGTAGAGTTTGAAGGCGAATGATGAAAAACATCTTCGTTCAGAAGATAAAAAGCAAACAGCCAGTGGTTGAATTTGCCGAGAGAAAAGGCATCGGGCATCCAGACGTTATCTGCGATCGCTGCTGCGAAGCCGCAGGAAAAGCCCTTTCTGAGTATTATGTTAAAAATTTCAGGAGATTGATGCATTACAATGTAGATAAGGGTGTGCTTATTGCTGGAAAAGCAGAGCCGAAGTTTGGCGGCGGAAAAATCATAGAGCCGATGAAAATCATGGTTGTTGGAAGAGCTACCGGAAAAGCTGGCAGAAAGAAAATTCCAGTGAAAAAGATAATTACAGATGCCGCGAAAAGAGAACTCAGCAAGTTCAGATACTTAGAAAGAGTTGATTTCTGCGTTGCAGTAAGAGAAGGTGCCGAAAGCTTACGGAGCATAGTAGCGAGAAAAGTATGTAATGATACCTCATTTGGAGCTGCCCATTATCCGCTGACAGAATTAGAAAAAAGTGTTTTGGACATCTGTAACTTACTGAACGGTAAGCTTTTGCAGAGATTCAGATTTTTAGGCGAAGACGTTAAGGTTATGGGAATTAGATCCAGAAAAAAATTTTCATTTGTATGTTCTGCTGCGTTTGTTGATAGGTGGATCAATTCAATGCATGATTATATTGAAGCTAAGGAAAAAATTATTGATGCTCTTGCAAAATTTACTGGATTTAAGCGAGAAAGTTTTAAATTAAATGCGTTGGATGATTATAGCCAAGGAGAGCAGGGAATATATCTAACCGTCACGGGACTTTCTGCCGAACAAGGAGATGACGGAAATCCAGGTAGAGGAAATAGACTGAACGGTTTAATAACACCGCAGGAAGTTATGAGCTTGGAAAGCGTTGCTGGAAAAAACATATTTCATCCTGGAAGATTGTATCAGTTCGTTGCATGGAAAATCGCAGAGAAGATAGGTTCTCTTAGAGGCGTAAAATACTGCGATATCGTAATGGCTTCTGAAATTGGAAAGCCGATAGATGAGCCAAAAGCAGTGTTTGTAAGATATGACGGCAGCATAGAAAAGGTGCAGTTGAAAGAAAAAGTAAGTAAGTTTTTAAAGGAAGCAATGCGTGATTATCTTTGAATCCTTTCAATGCTGACAATTCCTAAAGTTCCCGAATAAATTATTCGGCGCTTTTCGTTTTTGCGAATTCCATATACTTTTACTTTAACTTTATCAGGTACCGCGCTGAGGGGCGTGTAAAAATATTGTGTAACAGTCAGGTATGTCTTTTTCCCTTCTTTATTCTTAATCGGAATTTTTATGGTTGCATAGTTTTTTATTTCGACATCCAAAGCATCAAATTCATCGCTTAACCTAGAAAAATATTCTGGTTTTATTGCAACCCTGATAGCGTAATCCGGCTGTCTAGCTGAATTTATAACAACAGGATTGTCGATGAACGAAAGCAAGATAGGATTTGATGCACATTCATTGACTATGCTTTCGAGATTTTGGTTTGCTTTTTCTTCCTTTTTAACGCCGAGTGAAATCGGAATTAGTGTGATTCCGCATATCGCTAATGCATATAAGATGAACTTTCTCATTCATTTTTTTAAGATGAGAATATTTAAAATTTATATGCTATTCAATGAAAAAAATTAAAAATACGACGATAAGGGATATACAGTTCGCTATTGCGGTAAAGTTT
>Ga0180302_10000597_pt1 | contig 16222 bp, 21 predicted proteins | sample GuaBasSediGuay17_FD_121794 | JGI IMG/M metagenome (GOLD analysis project Ga0180302, IMG submission 121794) | Subseafloor sediment microbial communities from Guaymas Basin, Gulf of California, Mexico - Guay17, Core 4571-4, 12-15 cm | ecosystem: Environmental > Aquatic > Marine > Hydrothermal... | reverse complement strand
TCTACTACCATTTATATAGCAATGTCTAGCAGTATTGCTTGTAATCAATATTTTGTTTTCACCATATTTTTCGACGCCATATAGTAATTTTATCGATGCATTTCTATACTCTAGTTTTACTGGATTCTCTACAGAAATATTGTTGAGCAATATTATTTTGGGATAATATATTGTATTGTTTTCAAGCCATCTAATGCCACTAATATTTAATGTAATCTTTTCCCTATACCTCAAAGTGTATGGTGTATATATTCTAGAGCCATTTAGAAACAATGTACCATTACTATCCAATTGAACATAGAAATATATTCTCTTAAAAAATGGTTTAATTGTAGTATTTCCATTCAATACAAGTCTTAATGGGTTTTCATCAACCTTATTGGATCCATTTACAAGCCAATATAAAAATATATAATCTTTCTCCGGAAAAGCTTTAAAAGTTATATTTACACTACTATAGTTGTATAAATATATTCCAGATTTTGGCTTCATTCTTCCTCCAATATTATCCTGAACCTCTAATGCTATTAACACATATTTCTCTCCTTCACTAGAGCTTAGAAAATAATAGTATAGTATTATCGACATTATTACTATTATCACTGATATTACAATATATTTGTTCAAATACGTCACCATAATTATTATAATTAATATATACTAAATTAAATATATAGTTTTTGGAGACCCTTATAATTTGCTCTCTTTCACTAAGCTTTAAGAGCTTACTAAAAATTAAGGTGAAGAGAACTTCATAGAAGTGTTATAGAAAGATAGGAAAGACGATGGGAAGAATTTTTAAGAGCTCAGAGAAAGCTTGAGAAATTAAGTAAGGATAATGATATTTTTCATATCATCCATACTTTCCTGCTTATCCTAATAATAAACTTATTATAAGAAAACGTATTGTATAAAGCATGGCAGAGTTTAGCATTTAATATACTGCTCTTACTTGAGAAGTTATTTATTGCTTATAAAGGCTAACAGTTACAAAAGGTTTAAAGGAATGTTTAGAATAAATGATATCGAGTGATAGGGGAACTGGTATGGGGAAGGTGGTTGAGAGGGTTAGGATTACGAATATATTTCATCCGGAGAAGTCTGTAGAGGTGGATGCACTTATCGATACCGGGGCTACAATGGTAGTGTTACCCCAAGACATAGTGGATAAGCTTGGATTAAGAAAGGTTCGTGAAGTAAAGGTTAGATATGCAAATAATAAGGTGGAGATAAAGCCGTTTATAGAGCTGTAATAATAGAGATATTTGGGCGTGAAGGAACTTTCGATGTGATAGGTGAGGAGGAAGGTTCACAGCCTCTCATAGGACAAGTTGTTTTAGAAGTATTAGATCTAATAGTGGATCCCAAAACAAGGAAACTCATACCTAATCCAGCGTCACCAGAAACCCCGATGATCAATATATTCATGGCAATGTAATCCCTAAGTGAGAGAGAATATTTAAGCTAATAGATCCTTAAATTGTCAAAGTAAACCGAAGAGACTTTTATTCACTTTAAAAGTCCTAAACTACTCCATTTTAAGAAAAAGTTGTTAAAAGATTTTAAGATTTATGTTATTCAAATCTCAATTACTCTTCCTGCTCCTCCTTCAACATATTTCTCTGGATAGAGAGCATTTATCTCCGACTTAAATTGGGTACAATGAGTTGGACAAATTAAATCCAAGTTCTTCAAGGATTCGGGTCTAGTTCCATGTAAACCTCCTATAATACCATAGACCTTGCCAAATTGAGAAGCTACTTGTATAATGTGCTCCATTCTTGGATGGGAGCATCCTGCTATGATTACAATACCCTTTTCTGTCTTAACGCAGAGCGATTGTTCTATTCCTTCTAGCTCACCTGTGGAGTAAATTCCTTCATAAAGCCTTGTAGGCTTTTTCACTTCGATGACTTCCCTTGCATTTCTTGCTTCAGGGAAATAGGATGGAATCCAGAGTTTTACTTGATTATTTAAGCGGAGAAAGGATGAAAGGCCGCCTATATGATCCCAGTGAGGATGGGAGATAAAAACATCTTCTATTTCTTTTGGATCGATTTTAAGTTTCTGCATATTTGAAAGCAGAATGTTTCCATTCGCTCCAGTATCGAAAAGGATTTTTCTTCCATTAACTTCTACTAAAGCAGAAAATCCCCAGTCGGCTTGAAGATCTTTTCTGAAAGCAGTATTATCATATATGATTGTAATTTTCATTTTTCCACCTCCTTATATAATTTTTCATCTAAAGTTCCATCTGGAAGCATCCAATCTGGATGAGGTTCACCTCTCTCTTCCATCTGATAGCGGACACAACTTTCCCAATCTCCCTTACAATACAATTCTATCCACATTTTATCTAATTTTCCTTCCATATAAAATTTCCTCATCGGACATACAGGATACCATTTACAGTCTTTGCTTAATACATATAATTTTCTATAACTTTTTATTAAATCTTGCTTAAGGTTTGGGTTATGAAGAAGTGTGGCTGGATGATGTAAGGGTAGTATCTTTTTATCTCCAGCTAGGAAGAGTTTACCATAGACTGAGGAAAATTTTTCTTTTGCATGTAATTGAAGGTTATATTTCTGAAAAATGTAGCGAGTAGCATAGTAACCTAAAGGAACTAATATTTTGGGGTTTATCAATTCAATCTCCTTATCTAGGTAGGGACTACATGCTTTAATTTCATCTTGCTTGGGTTTCCTATATTTTGGAAGCATGCATTTAATCAGATTTGTCATGTAAATTTCTCTCCTACTAATTCCCACTTTACTTAATAGTTCGTCTAATACTTTCCCTGAAGGACCGACAAACATTCTTCCCCTTTTATCTTCTTCTACCCCTGGTGCCTGGGCAATTAACATAATCTTTGCATTCAAATTCCCCTCTCCACAGATAGCATTCGTTCTCGTTTTAGATAATATGCATTTCTTACATGTTTTTATCATTTTATTCAATTCATCAATTTTCATATTCCTATACACCAAATATTTTTACATTTACTTAATATATAGAGCTATGCGAAGCCGTTGCTTGTAAGATTTGGATAGAGTATTAGTGAGTATATGAATGAAGCGGAGTGAGACAAGGATTTTGAAAGAAATCCGAAGATATCCCAAATATCATTTTAATCTTTTACTCATATACTTATCTCTTCTAATCGTTTAACCAACTTTTCTACTTCTATCTCAGCCTTAACATTCTCAAGAGGTTGTCCTTTTAGCCAAGATAAAGAAATTGTGGGATCTTCATGGATTGTTCCTATCGGCTCTATCCCTTTCTTTTTTAGTTCTCTTTTCACATAACTTTCTATCTCCCTATTCTTGATTTTATTCAATATTACTAAAACATTTTTGATTTTAGCTTCTCTGAATATTTTATTTGCCATCTCAACAAGTTTGGGGTCTTCCAAATGTTTAGTGGCGGGCAATTTTCCAGCCTTTATTTGATCAACCATATTTTTTATATCCACTGCTATTTGAATAGAAGCATTAGTGGGATCTACCACTACAATCACCAAATCTAAACTAGTGATCACTCCTCTAGCAGGATCCTCTAAACCTGCTTTAAGATCTATTAAAGTCACAGGATAATTTCCAATCCCATATATTTTTAAATCTCTAGTTATTTTAGATATGGGACCATCACATCCCGCTCCCGGCCCCCTATCTCCTATCTTCCCCGCTACTAGGAAGAATATCCCCTCTTGATTTTGAGTATAATATTTATGGGGAAGCTTATCTAAAAAAATTTCAGCTCCAGGCAAAGGAGTAGGATCGTCTACCGGACAAGTTACTAACCCTCCGCTAAACACAGTCCCTCCAAAATAATCTATAAGAGATGCAGGGAGTTTTTCTATTCCCAATGCTTGATGAAGCCCTATATTGGTTGAATCAGCATCTAATACACAAACATCATATCCATGTTTTCTGAGAGCTTTAGCCAATAAGACTGTAACGGTGCTTTTTCCACTCCCCCCTTTCCCTACTATTCCTATCCTTTTGCCAGCAAGTATTCTATTTTCTTGTCCATTCATTTTAATTTCCCCATGTTTAGGTTAGCTAAGAACCATATATATAACTTTTTTATTTTAAAGGCGGTTTAGAATTTCATACTATGATGGGGTCAACCATTGTATAAAAAGAGTTTTGTTATTGAAATTTGTTTCTTTCCAGACATAAGTGGTGTTGTTTTACTATTATATACTCTATGCTACATGATTAAATGCTATCTATAATGCGAAACGTCAGCGAAATTCGGCTAAGAAGAATTGCTGAATTGTCTCCTTCGGAGCGAAAATAATATATTCTTGTTTAGAATAATAATTATAATAATTAAGTCGTTGATATGGATGAAAATTATAGCTACATATAGTGGAGGTAAAGGAGGTACAGGGAAAACAACGATTCTAAGTTATCTATCCTTGCTAGTTGCAACTTTAAGGGAGAGCTTGATAATAGATATGAGTAGTGAGGGAGGTATAAGTAATCTAATGCTTGGAAACCCTTCTCCACCTTACCTGAGAGATTTTCTGCTAAAAAAATATAGTCTATATGAGGTTATTGGAGTATATGAGGTTGAGGTTTCAGATGAAATTAGAATTAGCTTTAATATGATTTCGAATATGGGTTCTCTAGATAATTTAAATAGCAATTTTATAGATATATTGGTTAAGGATCCATTAATTATGAAGAAAATAGACTATATCTTTATCGATATACCGACATTTCAGCAAAACAAGCATTATATGGATATTTTGAGTAAAACTAAGGTATTGATTGTTATGGAGCCAAACTCTCAAAGTATTAATGCTGCGCTAAGCAATTCCTTTAAAGATAAAATTTATATTTTAAATTCTCCCCATCCCTATCCTTCTAAGATTATCAATGAAGCTGTGAAGATTTTAAATAAGAAGGGTATAAGGGATGTAACCATATTTCCATACGATGCAGCTGTATCGATCGCTTCAAAGTATTTCCCTAAGACTCTTGCACATCTATCTAAACAATTTACTTCTTCTCTTAGAAAACTTGCAATTCAAATTTTGAGGTGAATGTATGAGTATACGTAGGAAGGGGTTGTTTTTAGGTAAGAGTGAAGATGAAAGTGCCGGGAAAATTGAGACCATATCTTCTAATTCTAATAGTGTTATTTTAACTATTGATGATTTGAAAAACATTATTAAACTACTTGGAGGAGATCCAGGTTTTCTCGACAATCTTGAGGAAACTCTTTCTAGAATAGAGAATGAGATAAGGGATTATCAGCAAAAAATTGAAGAACTGCGGAGAAAGAGAAGACTTCTTTTAAATTTTAGGAAGAGATTAACGGGTAAATAAAAATGTAAGGAAAAAAGATGTCATTCATAAAGCTAGTAAAGGAGTTTCAGAGAAAAGAGAAAAGAAGTAAGTTTGCCACTCAACCTATTAGAAAGTCGAATAAAGTTAAGGTTGAGGAAAATAGAAGTATATCTACACCTACTATAAATTACACAGATATATTTGAAAATTTTAAGGGTAAGTTGATTGTAGATGATTCTAAAAATATGATAGATGTTGTAGATTATGATAGGGATAGCATTCTCTATCCACTTACACCACTATTCTACAGTAAAGATGTTTCAGAAATATTTGTTAGAAATAACTTAGTCGTAGCGACATTCAGGGATAAAAGATATTATGTGAATGTAGAGCTAAATATAAATGAGTTAATGGAGAATATAGCGATTACTAGAGGAGTAGTATTAAATCTTAGTAAACCCTATGCAGAGACATATTTAGATTTAAATGGATCTGAATGGAGAATCTATTTAAAATTAGATGAAAAAGAAATTGTATGTGCGAAAATTATACAAACTCCAGAACTATTAGATTTTATGGATAAAGAGACGGCAATAAAGGTTCTTATGCTTCTATTAAAGCCTAGTGGACTAGTTATATGTGGTCCTACAGGTAGTGGTAAGACCACGCTTATGAATAGTATCATAAATACAGTTTTAAAGTTATTTAAATTGAAGATCAGTGTTATTGAACAAGTAAGGGAACTAGTATTGCCGGAAACACCACTAATTTCTAGGAGTATTGCGTCTAGCAAATTTACTACTACCACATTACTCAGAAATGCTATTAGATATGAACGCCCATCGATAATAGTACTTGGTGAACTGAGAACTGAAGAGATTGAATCTTGGTTTGAAGTTGGAAAGGGGCTTGCCGCTATCACAACATTCCACGCAACTTCTTTGAAATCTGCATTAGATGTCTTTCAATTATATATTAAAAAATATACTGGTATCTCTTATCTACCAGAGCTGACATACATATTTATGGAGAAAATAGAGAAACAAGGAGTTGTAAGAAGGATAAAGAACATCTATACTACTATGGATGATAATATAGTTGATATTAATAAGATTGATTTAAAAATAGATACAATGGTTGGAGACTATTATAGCGTGAAAAACTATCTTAAAGATAGATTAGATAAAATTTAGAGAATAGACTATTAAATAATTCTTCCACTATTCTTATAGAACCATATTTTATTTAAAAGAAAACATTGAATGGACAAGTTTACCAAAAATTATATATTTAATTATTAAATAATTATTAATTGAAATTTAATAATAAGTGAGAAAATGAAGTTGAATAAGATTGGAGGGGTTCCACCGATTGTTACAGCGCTTGTAGTGATAGCATTTATCGTTGCAGCTGGTTTGATTACCTGGTTTACAATTTTCACTACGAGCCTAGCCAGTAAAAAAGCGATTTTATCGATCGAAGGCGGTGCATATGTCATAGACAATACATTGTATCTTACGGTTAAAAATATTGGAACGATTGCATTTAATGGCGATATAAGGGTATCATTAAAGGGGTCTTCGGGAACATATACTGGAACAGCTAGCGGTGTAAGTTTAAATCCTGGGCAGAGCACAAATTTACAAATAACTCTTAGTAACAGTCCAACTGAAGATAGTCTAAGCGGAGTTATACAATATGGTGATGCTACACTAAAGATCAGCGTAGACGTTATTAAATCTTAAGGTTAAAATATGAAAATTTTTTCTTTTTTCAATAAAGTTAAGACATGGATTCTTAGCGACGCCTCTGTTTTACCCCTATTAATCTTGCTTTATGTTTCTCCTCTTCCACCTCTTAGCACTATTAAGTTTTTGAAGGATAGGGTTAGGGGTTTTGAATGGCTTCCAAATCCATTGAAAGATAAAGAATACGGCTATTTTTCAAACAGTTTTTGTGAATTATTGAATACGATTTTTCTTAGTCATAGGACTGGGAGTAGGAGTGTACTTGTCGAAGAGGCTGAACGTAGATTAAGAGTGTTGGAGGGAGAGTTGGATATATTGGACTATAATCTCGGTCAAATATATCAGTTTATCTCTATTTTTACATCCATTGTACCTAGCATAATTGTATCAACGTTAATTTTCGTTAATTTCGATACTTCTATCCTTATAGCTTTAGCATTAGCACTATTCAGCTTATTTGCAAGTTTTTTAGGATATACTATTTATCCTAGTGAGCTTTCATTAAAGTCTTCTTTAAGAACACTTGTCTTTTATATTGCTGTTATTCCATTTTACTTTGTCTTAAGATTTTTCATAAAAACTCCTTTAATGTTCTCGATTCTTATATGTTCTATACCTTCAGGAATATTCAGCTATCTTTATTTAAGAAAGCGTCTTCGGGAAATGGATCTGACAATGGATAGATTGAGGATGACTGTTTCTGCACCATTTAATATTTTTAAGGTACTTAAAATTAAGCCGTCTAGGCTTTTAGAAATTGGGGGGAATATTTTGGTTAAAATTATCAATGCATCAATCTATTTAATCGCCCTACATAGTGAGGATAAGACTGCATATATTAGTCTTGAGAGACTATATACAAAGTATTATGAGACATTTAGGAAGATTAGGCAGAAGACTAGGATGATGTTTTTCTATTCGCTTCTAGAGGCTGGAATAACTACAGCGATATATGTTTTTATTGTTGTTACATTAATGTTTTTGAGTAGTTACGAGATTTCTACACCTATATTTATGATACCTTCAGGGGAGAGGTTAAATCAATTTATAGGTATTTTGGACATAATATTTGGGTTAAACTCCCTAGCACTTTCCATTCTAACAGCGACTGTTCGTGAGGGAAATGCACTATACTTTCCAATATATTTGCCATTAATTTTGATAACTATGATTGTTAGCTACATTGTTTTCTTCACATATGCTCCTATGCTTTTTAGGTGAAAATATGCGTTTAGATGTTGCCACGACAGTACTTATATTTGTTCTATGCCTCTCTCTTATGGTCTATCATTTTATTAGAAGCCAATATTTCATTTCAACTAGGAATGTATTATATTTCTATCTTAGGGCTAGAGAAATGGTTGAGAAAGAAAGTTTTCAAAATGTATATGTTGAGAAAATATTTCTCTATTATTTTAATGGGACTGGAAACTATAGGGTTGAAAAACTGGGAACTCCCTCGACAAAATACATATATACTATTTATATATACAAGTTATTTGAAAATGGTTCAATAATAATCTATAGAATATATTTTAAGTCTTAAATATAACTTCGTAGTACAAATTGTACATACGTGGGTACTATTTTAGTTCCTTCCTCAATATTTCCTCTATAACCTCATCTATAATTTTCTTTTCCTTTTTAGCTCTCTCCTTAAGCTTTTTAGCAATATCTTCTTCTATAAGGATATTTAGATTTATCTTTCTAACCTTAGTTAATTCATCTATAATTTTCCTAAAGTTTTTAGGACTTTTCCTAACCTCTGAGATTATCTCTCTAATCTGTTTTGAAGGCAATCCCTTTGTCTTTTCAATAAATTCATCGATAAAACTAGCCTTTTCCTCCGGTCTTAACAAACCTAATCTATCCAGCATGTTTTGAAGCTGAAGCGAATATGATAATGCAATTTTGCTAGTCTTCTCCTCAGCTTCAGATTTACTAGGTCTTCCAGGACCTGATACAGGAACCTTTTCTTTAACATAGTATAGCTTCATCAAGCTATCCAGTTTCTGTAGAGGAATTGATAGTTCATCACTAATCTGATTTATCGATAAATTGTGTTCAATCATTAATGCTCTAACCGCATTTACTAGCTCGTTCTCACTAATTGTGTTCTGCATTATGTTTTCAGTTAGACTTGTAATTACAGCTTCCCTCGGAGACATTTGTTTAACTTCAACCGGTATACCTTTGTAAAAATATTTTTCATATGTTGTTTTATCAGTTTTCCTAAGCTCTCCTATAGCCTCATACCTATATCTACCACATACAATTTCATATAGATCTTTTTTCTCGTTATAGGTAACTATGAGTGGATGCAGTAAACCTCTTCTCGAAATATCTTTCATTAACGCTATTACCCTCTCTTTTACAACCCTTCTCCTAACATTATAGGGGGATATGGCAAGCTTTTCATACGGAACATATGTTACCATAATATTACACCTATTATATAAATAAGATATATAATATATATTTTAGGATAATTATGAATAAAAAAGATTTTTTGAAGCTTTCCAAAAAAGAGATGGCAATACTCTTAATGCTCGACAGAAATAAGTTTATGCTTTTATCAGAGATACGTAAGTCTATAGCATCAAACTACTACTATGCTATATTATATATAGATAAACTTATGAAAAGGGATCTTATTAGGGAGAGGAGGGTAGGTAAATATAGGATATTCTATCTTACCGAGAAGGGGGAGATGTATGTAAATGCAATTAAGAAGTATTTGGAATTAATTTAATTTTGAAAGTTTATTTTAGGAAAATTATGTAATTCAAAATAAATTATTAATATAGGAAATAGGTGATAGATGAGATAATAAAATACTTAAAAGCAGTGTTGGAAAAGAAATAAGAGGGTTAAAAGTTAATAAAAAATTATGATATATTATATGACTCAATCTTATTTCTTATCTCCTGTAATCTGTATTTGATTGTAATGTTTTTAAGATTTAGATATGCTTTTGCAATCTCATTAAATAGCTCTTCATCTTTAATTTTATCTCTAATGTTTATCCAAAACAGCTCTATTGCATCATCAAACCCCTGGAAATATTCCTCAACCATATCCATCAAATAATTTGTGTCAAGAGAATATATAAATGTTGGAGATCCTAAGTTACAGGGGGAGGGGGGGTAAAAACCTTTATATTTTTGTATATCATAATTATTAATATGGATTCAACTGAAATTATTGTATTGTTGGTTACGATTATTTCATCATGTTTAGTCTTGTATGAAGCATATGTTTTTTATGATGCATATGTTTCAAGCTACCCATATAAAAGATATGTTGTGGAATACTTGTATTATATTAATCAAACTGTTTCAGATGGATCCTTTTCTATAATTGTTTTACCATATCCTATTAATGTCAATTTTACTCAATATGGGTCAATTATAGCGGTGAAAAAATGAGACATATTGAAGGTGTTTTGATAGCTATTGTTTACCTTATTTTTATTTCATATGCTTATTCCTGGATAAGATTTAGCTTTCCCAAATATGATATTATTGAAGTTAATAGGGCAATTGCATATTATATTGTTCAGCATAAGTATTTTGAAATTCGGGATTTTGTTCAATATGTCAAGCTTAACCCTAACATAGTTTTAGTCAAGGTTGATGGTAGAACGGTATACAGTATACAGAGTATTCAGAGCTATACTACAATAAACTTTGTATTCTTAAACAATAGTAGATGGGTTGAGGTGATAGTTGGTGTTCGATCGTAGAGGACAGGTTCTTCTATTAGCTATCGCTATATTTGCATCAATCCTCCTATTCACTCTCTACTCTATAAATAAATCCAGTCTAAAAATAGCTAAATATGTTGGTGAACTACAATCCACAATGGTTTTACAGATTTCTAGGGAATATGTTTCGGATATAAGTATGGATAAAAATATTGATTTAAACGAATTGGTTAATAAACTATATGGCTATAATACTTCGCTTGGAATCTTTATTGGCAGACTATCTTACCTCTACTATAACTATACGGATTTAAATATAGATGATGGATATGGAAACTATACTCTGATATGGAATATTGTTTATCCATATCTTTCCAATAAGGTTAGGTTTACATTCTACTGGAACTATAGCTTAAAAAACTATTACTATAAGAATGTTGAGGGCGTTGTTGCTAAGTATTCTAACTATAGTTTATATGTAGAGCATAGATATGTTTGTCCACAGTTTGATGTGAGATTGAATCCATGTATATATGCATTTAGGAGAAATATCGTTGATTTAAGATATATTGGAGATGGCTGTTGGATTGTAGGGATACCTAGGGGTTCAATAGAAAAACTCTATGATGAATTTGATATTGTTTTAAAGGTGGGAGGATGAATACCTACATTATATTATCGATCGGATTTATTGTAGCATTAACTATTGCATCAATATATTCTTTTAGCCTAATTCAAAAATATTCTAGAGACGATTTAGCGGAGTTTCTTAGAGACATAAAGATATGTGAGCTGAACCCATATACATGTATAGTTAAAACATATCATTTGCCGCCAATGAGGATTGAGGAGGGGAGAATAGTTTTATATAAAAATGTTAGATGGCAGATAATATATCCTCAACAGAACAATACTATTTATGCACCAATATATTCCAGATTTGGAGATATGATTGGGGGATATGTTAGGCTTAATCTTACCTCAACTTATTCTAATGGACGTATAGTTGTATTGGTGAGTAGGATATGAGTTTTTTGAAAAAGTTTATTCAATTTTTTATGGGTGGGAAAGGGGAGGACGAGTTTGAAAGAGATTTAAAGGAAGTTAAAAAGTTGTCTAAAGTAAAGCCTTCCAAGAAATCTGATATAAGTTTCATCGAGGAATTTAGGGATGAAATTGAAATGGAGAGTTTAAAGAGGAGAAGTTTAAGAAGTTTTGTTGAGGAGGAATGAAAAAATATATAATATTTTTTATCCTCTTATCTTTCTCTATTTCTTTTATAGCTGAACCTAGGAAAATTGTTTCTAAACATTTTATCATATATTGTCCAGACAATTATCCTGGAGAAAAACTGGCAGACTATTTTGAGAAAGCATATCACTACTATAATACTTATTTTGGTTTTAATTTGACTGGAATTAAGGTATATGTTAAGGATATAGGAAAATATCTTGGCTTGGCTGGTACAAGGACTATAAGTATTAATAGGATGACTTACAGTCCAGCTATATGTGCACATGAGTTATTTCACTTGGTTCAAAGCTTCTATGGAATAGATGTTTTCGGTGGGGATTGGGTTGTCGAAGGCACTGCAGTCGCCAGTGAGGAAATAGTCTATCCTTCATCGAACAGATATTTAAAATATGCAAAACAGTATTTAAATAATCCAAACAAAGATTTATTTAATAGGAGTTATGATGCATGTCTTTTCTGGATATATGTTTGGAGAAATCTAGGTGTAGATTCTGTTAGAAATGTATTGAAGTCTTATAGTGAAGTAGAGAATTTTACTGGAGTTGTCAACGGATTTGGAGGTATTGATAGATTTAATAAAATATTTTTGGATTTCGCCGAGGCTAATTACTTTAAAAGATATGATGACGCAGAATATTTTGTCGATGTTCCCATCTATAGAATATTTGTATCAAATAGTAGTTACAGCTTCTCTGTGGAGAGATATGGTTTAATATATGTTTTATTGAATTCCACTACAATTTACAAAGTCGATGTAGATGGCAATATTTTTGGCAGAATAATTGATGATGAGAGTATAGATTTTAAGAACCGTTTTTCAAGAATTTTTAGTAGAAATATATTGTTAATCCTATCTTCACAGAATGGATCTAAAATTGAGATAAGATTTGAGACATATAGGGGTATAGATGTTAAGGCAAATAAAACAATCATCTCAAATAAGACATTTAATACTGGCAGACTATATATTAGAAATATATTTAATATAAGCTATCCCCTCAAAATTGTATTCAAAAACCTTTACGGTAGAAACGATACAATTATAGGCAACATTATATTAAAGCCTCTTGAAGAAAAAGTATTGGAATATAATATATTGGTTGAAAACAAGACTATTAGCATAGAAATATATCATAGGAATCTTTTGATTAAAAAACTGAAACAAAATATAACTAAAATATCTGAAAAGAGTTGTAGAATGAGGACTGAAATAGAGATAATGGAGAAGGTTAACAAGAGTATCGATAACAATGCCTCTTCCACTTACAATAGATTTCAAATAAATATTTCAATTATCTTTATATTGATGATAATTCTTATTATTATGATAGCATACTATTATGATCGCTATGAGAATAGAGGTATATTTTGACGGACTATGTGAGCCAGTAAATCCAGGCGGTATCGCTACATATGGCTTTATCATATATATTGATGGGAAGAAGGTTTATGATGGATGTGGAGTTATATGTGGTTTTAATAGAAATGCTACCAATAATGTTGCAGAATATACTGCGCTAATAGAGGCATTAAAATGGCTTTTAAAAAATGGTTTTAATAATGGAAAGGTTAGGGTTAAGGGGGATTCCCAGCTAGTCATTAGACAGCTCAATGGATACTATTCCGTTAGGTCTCCGAGAATTCTACCACTATATGGGGAGGCTGTAAAACTTGCCGAAAAATTTAGACATATAGAATTTAGATGGATACCTAGAAGACTTAATGAGGAGGCAGATAGTTTGAGTAGGAAAGCGTATAGAAAATATTGTAGGGAGAATAAAGAAAAATTCTTAAAACATTATTCGAAATATCTGATTTCAGATAGACAGAGAAGATACATATATTATTTAGCCAAAAAAACTGGGATAAATGTAGGGATAGATGAATTCACAAGTAAAAGAGAGGCATCAAAAATAATATCAAATCTATTGAGAAAAATATGCTATTAACATCCCAATAGCCAAAATTATTTCATAAAGTTGGAGTGTGTGGATGAACTGTATGTTTACAATGTTTCATTAGTTAGGATTTCATGTTCTAGATGGCTGGGACCTAAAGTCAAGCCTATGAGTACTCGTAAGAGAATTAGACTTTGTCTCTCCAGACTGGTTGATTAGGCTTAACCTTAATTAGATTTCTGTTTCATCAATAGGTAGCTTGAGGAGTTTATGGGAGGCTTGTCTAAATATATTAGAGATATGCGCTCCAGACCACATAATCTTAGATTTAATAGGCTTAATTGAAATGATGAGAACAGTTAAGAAAAGGATTAGGGTATGAAAAGCCGCCATAAAATATTGGCAATGAAGTAGAAATTGTTTAAATTTCTTTAATCCTCCATTAATTTCTCCTAAAGATTGTTATTTTTTAGTTTAAGTATGCTTTTTCCCTCACATTTATAGGGTATATCTAGTATCTGAGCGATGGTTGGGATAACGTCAATTATCTCCGCCTCATCTATGAACTTTCCTCTATATTTCTCCTCCAACCCTCCTCCTGAGAGGATGAATGTTATTCTCCTGGGGCCGCAGGAAGCTATTCCAGTAGACCTATTGTTTTTGAAATCCCATACCTCGCAATCCCAGGGTGGTTGATGATCACAACACCAATTATTTGTCTCCACCCCCATTTCATGGGCGACGGTGCATCCGAGATGATATCCATGGTCTGAGGCAATTATAAAGTAGGTATCATCCCACATGTTCTCAGCCTGAAGGAAATCGACAATCTCTCCTATAAGCTTGTCTAAGAACAACATATAACTATGCTTTGAGGACAGAGGATGCGGGTTCACACTTTGATATGAAGGGCAAAAGGTCACTAGATCATTCATTGGAAAGTATACGTGAATCAAATTGAAGTCCGGGTTATTGATTAAGTAGGGTTTAACAAAATTTCTCCACAAATATATGTCAGATGGTGTATTGAATATGCTGTCTGTGTAAGGCCAATACATCTCGCCGCTCGGATTATAGAATTCCCCCCTCCTAAGCCAGCATGTAAAGCTGGCACACTTAAATCCTCTCAGCCCAGCGTATTCGAAGAGCCCTTCCCGAATATATTCCCCTTCTCTTAAAGTTGGTGTAAGAAAACTTTTTATATAGGGTGTAAGACGTCTCCCCCATTTTTCAGTCCAATATTTTTCAGAGCTTTTATATAGTGGAGGTGCGTAGCGTCCAGTGGCCAGATACATCATTGCAGCGCTGGTTATACATATTCCTCTATTCCACGGTCTTTTAACCCAAAGCCCATTCTCTATGAGATAGGAGAAGTTTGGGATAAGCCCCATCTCGTGATAGCCTTTAACATTTGCTGGAGGTAGATCTGTCCCCTCAATTTTTACACTCTCCTCCCAATGTCCTGCAAGCTGGTCGATAACCAGATAAAATACTCTCTTCAATCCCTACACCACCTGAAAGTAGCGTGCTCGTTAAAGAACTAATTGCTTTATAGCATATATATGTTATTTGTTCTGGTTATTTCAAGGTTTAGTTGTATAAAATGAGCAAATTATTCATCATATTAGGAGAATATTATCCACATATCTATCTACCAAAATGTCTGATAAAATTATAATTATTCTATATATTTTGATGTATTCTGGCTAAATATATAGCTAGTAGGTTGAGAAGCTGTTGACCTGATACCGAAACTTATATTAATAATTAAAATAATAATTATATATGATGAACTCTGAAACCTAAAGTCCGTCAATGATCAATAAAAGGTTTCAGAGGGAGGATGAGGCGGCGGGAGCGAACAGAGAAACCAGTGTTAAGCTGTGCTCTAGAACTGTGAATCCCGTCTCCCCTTCACAATGATAGGAGGAAGATGGGGAGGCGGGATGATGAACGGCTTCATACAGTAAGAATTATCGATTATAATATATGAAATACTATAATTGCTAGCGAGGGAGATGGTAATCCGAAGATAAATGATAGCTGCAATCCATATAGTTTAAACTATGTGGATTACTGGACGGCCTAGACCTGACAAAGCCTCCCCAATAAAAAGGAAGGGGTGAGAAAATGGATTTTTTATCATTAATAATTGAAAACCATGATAAGAGGGGGGAGAGAAGAGTTCCACTATTCTTCTCTTTCAGAGACCGTTTATACATTGTGAGAGCAAGGGTGAAGAAAATTAAAGAGAAATATCAGGTGAACTATAAGATTCAAATCTATCTCATAGACGTTACACCGGGTGAGCTA
>Ga0180302_10000596_pt1 | contig 16228 bp, 17 predicted proteins | sample GuaBasSediGuay17_FD_121794 | JGI IMG/M metagenome (GOLD analysis project Ga0180302, IMG submission 121794) | Subseafloor sediment microbial communities from Guaymas Basin, Gulf of California, Mexico - Guay17, Core 4571-4, 12-15 cm | ecosystem: Environmental > Aquatic > Marine > Hydrothermal... | reverse complement strand
GTTAAAAATTAATTATTTTTAGAGTACAGTTACTAAACTTTTTTATTATTGTTAAAATCAATATCATTTATAAAATTTTTCAAGCTTACCTTCTCTAATAACAATCATGTGACCAATTCCTATTTCTTTCCATCTACCTTTCCTCAAACTCTCGCTAGCAACTGCGAAATATTTTTTACTCTCGCTATAGAATAATGGTTCTTCATCATTACCATCATAGATTAGCATTGTTTCACCATCAGTTAAAACATAGTTCAATTTACCAATATCACCTATTTCATCCGAAAAATGCTTTATATCGTCAATAGAGTCGTATAATGATCTGTCATTAATTATCTTCTCTAAGACGTATAAGAAAAATTTCTCAGAATCTGTCTCCCCCAGAGGTTTAAGTTTTTCTACATTATATTCCTTAATTGCCTCTGACACATCTCCTTTATGAGCAAAAACGTATTTTTTTCCATTCCACTCTGTGTAGAATGGATGCGTGTTATACCATGATATATCCCCTTGAGTAGCTTTTCTGACATGTAAAATGAATAAATCTGTTTTTATCCTCATTTTGCCCTCTTCCAACCACAAAAAGAAACTACTTTGCCAAGCTGGTAGGGGCTCCTTCACAACTACTAGCTCACCATCTTCTTTAAATGCTAATCCCCAACCATGCTCATCAACCTGCAAAAGCTTCCTTCTATCAATTATTTCTTTAAGGAATAGCCTAATGTTTATCTTTTTCTTAGCCATTATCGCTAAGAAATCACACATTTTTTCCACCTAGTTTTCTTTTACTTGATAAATACTCCTCAATTGTCCCCCTCGTTATCAATTCATATATTTTTGCTATCTTATCTTTTTTCGGTCTTATTATCCTGCCTATTCTTTGTATAAATTGTCTACTTGACCCTCTGCCACTTATTATAATAGCGACTGATGCATCTGGTACATCAACTCCTTCATCTAAAACTTCTGCAGTTACTATTTTAGTAACCTCACCGTTTTTAAACATTTGAAGCGTCTCCTTTCTCTCTCTTAAACTCTTCTCACCTGTTATAGCGGGTATACCGAATAGGTATGAGATCTCCTCTACAATGTCTCTATATCTACAAAAGATTAAAACTTTATCTCTCTTATGTTTACTTAATAATTTCTCTAGCAATTCTATTTTCTTTTTAGGAGTATACGCGATTTTTAGCGCCTTTAGTCTTGCCTTTAAAGCATCTCGAGCAAATGGATCTGTTGACGCTTTTGCTAGAACCGCTTTGAATGCTTTTATGCCTCTTAACCCTCTAAAGGTTTCATTTACGTATTCCTTATATTTTTCCATAAAATTGATATAATTCTTTCTCTCGTCCTCATCTAAGCTAACTTTAATTTTTTTGTATTCAAATTTTGCTAGATACCCCTTTTCCACAAGCTTCACAATTTCTTCGCCATGGATAATATCACCTACTACTGCCCTTAATATTTTTAATTGTTCTGTCTCGTAACTAGGTGTTGCTGTTAACCCCACTCTAATAGGCGCTATTAACCTCCTACCTATCTCTCTAAAAGTCTTCGCGGCTAGATGATGAGCCTCATCGAATACTAATATGCCAAAATGATCCATGTACCTTCTTAAAAAGTCGTTCTTTGAGACGCTTACATAGGTGGCAACGGTTATATCACTTATTTTAAAAGTCCCTGCACCGACTTTGCCGATTAAATCCTCTTCTATATTAAAGAAATTAGCAATTTTTTCAATCCATTGTTCCAAGAGATCTATAGTTGGTACAACGATAAGAGTTCGATATTTTAGGTCGGAGATAAGCTTTATAGCTAGGATTGTTTTTCCAGCTCCAGTTGGTAAAACTATTAAGCCTCTATAATTTTGATACTTAAGCTTGTTATAGATATCCTTTTGATAATCCCTTAGTTTTATTTTTGCATCTGGGATATTATTTGATTTGTAATCTTGATTTATTAGGGATCTATATTTAATTCTCATAGCTTCTAACTTTTTGATTAATTTCCAATATAAAAAGGGTAAGGTTCGAAAACTCTTTGACTCTGAGTCATATTTTAAAAAATTTATCTTAGAAAGCTCATCTATTAAAGAGTCATCATCAAATGTGATTTTTAGCTCGAGATGATACTTCCTTATTAAAACCTCTCTAGAAGGCATCTCTAATCAGCCCGTTAATATTCTCATATAAGTGTATGACAGCACTTTTATGCATGTCTATACGCTTTTTTAAAGATGCTCTCATGCCGGTTTCTAACGTACTCGAGATCGAATCCAACTTCGCCAGAGCATACGTTGATAGAGATTTTCCCTCCTCGTCAAAAATCGTTATCACAGTATAATCATCAGGGTTATTAAAGAAGAATTTCCTTTCTTCTTTCATTATTTCCTTAGCCTCTTTCACTTTTAAAACTTCTAGACCATTTTTGATAACTCCATCGAATAGAGTTTTTACTAAGTTTACCTCTAAATCTAACTTCATCGGGTCATCTGGAATTGGCACAAATTGGTAAAATTTATCACCGTATCCTTCATGCAGGTCTAGAACAATCTTTGGCTTTTTCTCATCAATATAGCGCTTTATGCATAGAACCTCTTCAGGCATAGACTCCTCTTGTATGTGGAAAATTCTATTATAATTCAAAACTTTTCCACGGTACACAAACGATGTAAATGTTCTATCAAACATGCCAACGCCTTCGGATTTGGGTAAACTGGATGGGATTAAAACACGCATACCTTCGAGTTTCTCTCTAACTTTCTCATTTTTATCGAGAATTTGCTGTAATCTCTCATTAATATCATCTTCACCAGCCCACTCATCTCTAATCTTCGCATAGCATACTGAGATATCCCAAAAAACTCCGATAAACACCCCTAAATCTTTATCTTCGAAAAACCAATCTGAATTATTTTTAATCAATTGTATAATACCCTCCTCATCTCTAACCTCTTTTCCAGAATCAACTAAGAACTCTAAATTATCAATAAAGCTATTTATACCAGAGGGGTCTCGAGCAGGAATGAAGGTAAACAAGATATGTTCCGTTGACAACTTTAAGGCGGCTTCTACGGCACCATATTCGTCACCATGCGAACCTGCCGTTACGATGACATCACCCTTTCTCTCAATGACTATTATAGGATCATTTCTCCAATTCTTACACATCTTTGTATAGTGAACCCCATGTATATCGAGGAACTCAAAGATTTCTCCATATTTTTTAAAGTTCTTTGGAGAATCATCCATAGTAACTTCTCCTTAACCTCTAAACTATATAAATAAGTAGTTAATAAAATTTTAACTTTTTAAATAAATATTAATATACATATCTAAATTCTCCACGTCTTTTAACAACCTCCTCCCAAGATCTCAGCAATTGTTTCTTTGTTTCCAATCTCATCTCCCTACGCTTCTTAGCCTCTTCAAATCTTCTCCTCTCATATTCAGACTCAAGCTTTAATCTTGGCACCTCTCTAGGTCTGCCTTCATCATCTATGGCTACATAGGTTAAATATGCAGTACATGCATGTTTTCTCTCTTTCTTTATGGGATTCTCCACCTCAACATGAACCTCTACCTCCATGCTTGTTCTACCAACATAGTTTATCCAGGCGTGAAGAGTAACGATATCCCCAACGTTTATAGGGGCAAGAAAATGTAATGAATCTATTGACGCCGTTACTACTTTACTACCTGAGTGCTTTACGGCTACAATCGCGCCTATTTGATCAATCCAATCCACTAATTTACCTCCATAAAGTTGACCATAACTATTCGAATCTCTAGGCAATACAGTTTGAGTCATGATCGTATATGACTCTTTAACCGTCTTTTCTAAAGTCAATATTACCACCATCATTAATGTCTTTTCGTTGTTTAACAAAATTATATAATTGGTAAAATTAAAAATAAACTGAAGCATCTCTGGAAACCTTATAGCAATTATAAATATTTTCGATGGGTGAAAGATTTGGGCATTAGGTTGATCATTTTTGATCTCGACGGCGTCCTAGTTCATCCACCTTTTGATCATTTTATTGATGCTAGAAGGAGAGTCGTTAAAATATTGGAGGAATACGGGATTCAAATAACAACTGATTCACCTTTTTTTAAAAAAGTTTATGATGCAATAATGAACACATTTAAAGAAAATGCATTTGCAAAAGCTTTGTACAAATACATGTCAAAGATTGTTGAAAAGTATGAACTTAAAGCATTAAACAAAGCAAAGTTTAGCGATAATGTTGGAGAGTTGTTGGAGAAATTAAGGTCTCTAAATTATAAAATTGCTATCTTCTCACAGGGAGGCGAAAAATACGTTAAGACATGTATAGAAAAACTTGGTATACGAGACATGATAGACTTTTTCTTAACTCGTGATGATGATATAAAACCTAAACCTTACCCAGACGGTATATTGAAAATTTGTGAAGAACTTTCAGTTAATAATAATGAAACAATATTCGTTGGAGATACCTTAATCGATGTAGAAACAGCAAAAAATGCTAATGTAGTACCAATAATAATCACTAGAGATGGAAAAAAGAAACAGATTCAAAATGCTTACTATCTAAAAGAACTAAATGTTAAAGAGTTAATCAATTTAATTAAAAAAATAGAAGAATTAAAAGAATCAACAACCTCTTAAAGCTTGAAAGTTATCAGCAATAATCAAAGCAATCAACTTCTCGCCACTAACATGAAAAAAATAAGACTTCAATCTCTCCGCTATGTAGTTTATATTTTTATGTTTTGCTAAGTATTGCTTATTTATTTTTAATTTTTTATTCTTTTTTCTTGATAGTAAGTTGGTGTCATTATTGTCGTTGGTTGGGTTATTGGTTTTTGTTAAAAATAATAAGAACTTCATCAGATTCGTTCGGTCTATCAAAAATAGCTTAAAGACACATGATCCTAAAGAGTTAATTGAAAAGAATAGGAATTTAATCGAAGCTTTTTTGGAGTCTAGAGAGAGATTTTATAGTAATTATAGGGACTATATTAAGCTTTTTTGTGAAAATTTCGAGGCAAATAAAGGTGTTTGTAAAGTTTTTGATAATTATGATGCGTTAAACGATAGCATCCTAGAAATAGTTCAAAATGATGAACACGTTCTCGTTTATGTTGATCATGAGATTAGGGAGATCAACCTTGTTGACCATTTAATATCTATGGGTAAGGATGTCATACCTTCTAGGTTTGAAGACTATATCGTTAAAAAAATTGGAAATGGAAACTTTTCACTTTATAATGTTAATTTGTTCCGCGAAGACCTTGATTACAGTAACATTTTTAGTAATGCGAAAGCTGAACTTAAAAAGGCTTTTAATGAGGTCCGTGTTGGGATAACTAGTGCGGATGCTCTCTCCGCCGATACTGGCTCTGTTATTATTACTGATAATGATGGAGGTAAAATTAGGACATCTGCTTCGCCTAGAGTACATATTATTGTGGCTGGTGTTGAGAAGATTTATCCAACTTTTTTAGACGCGTGGCTAGCAGTTTATCTTAAGAAAATTTTCTCGTTCTATCCAAAAATTAATTATATTAATGTTATAACGGGTCCAAGTAGAACTGGTGATATTGAGAAAGTTTTGACATACGGTGCACATGGTCCTAATGAGATCTATGCATTTTTGGTTGATGATGGTAGACTAAGAGACATTAGTTATGGTAATACTATGATTTATAATTGTTTGGAATGCACTTTGTGCCAAAATATGTTGCTTGGAATGTCTCTAATTTCTAGTAATTTTGATAGATTTGTTGAGCATCTTAAAGAGTTTTATTTGGCTATTAAGCGTAATAAAAAGGCAATTTTGCCAACCTTGTTAAAGGCCTTAAAACTTAGTGTTAAAAATTTTATTTGCCCCATTAGTTTAAGCTTAAACAATATTGAGCCTAGACCAGATATAGATGAAACCTTATTAGATTACATTACTCAGATTCTTAAAATATTGGAGGGTATATGATGCCTAATGGTTATATTCCAGCTATTTTGTATTTTATTAGAGATATGATCATGGAAAAAAAGAATCCTTTAGGTTTATCAGGTGCGGATTGCTCAAAGTGGGCTGAGGGTTTAAACATTCCCAGAGGAGGAGAAACAATTCTATATACCTCTTGCATGTACCAAATAATGTCCTATAGCGAATCTTTAGTTGAAATGCTATCAAAGTTTATGGGGGATCCCACTACAAGCTTTCCAATAAAGCTTGCTAGGTTATCAATGAAGCTTAAAGTGAATCCTGTTAAGGTTTTATCAAAATTTAGAAGAGGAAGGGACTATGATGAAATTGTGAGAAAGGGTGCCGAGATTTTGAAAAAAATTGGTGTAAGTTTTGGTTATTTGTATGAGGAAGAACCATATAGTGGTACTTTATTGTATGAGTACGGCTTTCACGATGATTTCGCTGTATATGCTAACGAGATTTACAAATTTTTCAAAAGTAAAAATGTGAGAGAAATTATAACTATTGATCCCCATACTGCCGATTTATTGAAAAATGTTTACCCAGAATTCGTGGAAGGCTTTGATATAGAGGTTAGAACATTTATAGAAATAGTCAAAGAAGCAATTGAGGATGGCAGGTTAAGGCTTAAGGAAGAATCTAATGAGACTACTTTAATTTATCATGATCCTTGTCATTTTTCAAAATATTTAGGAATTATTAACGAGCCTAGAGATGTACTAAAATCCATTAAAGGTGTTGAATTAGTAGAGCATGATCATAGTAGGGAAATGTCTGTTTGTTGCGGAGGGCCTATCGAATCTCTTTACCCAAAACTTTCTAAAGTTATGGCAAAATCTAGGTTAGATGAACTTCTTTACACTGGTGCTCGAAAAATAGTTGTAGCATGTCCCATATGTTTGGCGAATTTTGATAGAGCAAGAGATTTGATCGACGAGGAGTACGAAGTGATAGACATTATAGAGTTTATTTATGATCATATGGGTGACTAGGTGTGCTAAGGGGTATGAAAAAAATTTGGAGGGATTATACTAGGAATATGATGAAGAGCTTAGATGATAAGAGTTTTCAAATTGGGTTAAAGAGGGCCGTTACTTCTTATCAAAGGGGTATCGTCGAACTGCTGAGAAAGTATCCTGAAACAATTGAATTAACTAGGGATGTTAGGAGAATAAAAGAATACTCTATTAAAAATAACGACAAGTTATTAAAGACGGCTATGAGTCGCTTAGAGGAGAATGGTGCAAATGTTTATTATGCTGCGAATGCAGATGATGCAAGAAAGATCATTAGGGAGATCGTGGGTGACTCAAAAATTATCGTTAAGAGTAAAAGTATGACCTCTGAAGAGATAGACCTAAGAGATTTTCTTATTAACCAAGACATGGAGGTTTGGGAAACAGATTTAGGCGAATTCATAATACAGTTAGATAAGTCAAAACCGATGCACATTGTAACACCGTCCTTACATATACCAAGAGAAAAAGTTGCAAAGCTTTTTGAGGAACTCATGGGTCAAAAGTTCGACCCAGATGACATTGAGGGGATGGTTAGAGGAGCTAGATATTTCCTAAGAGAGAAATACTTCACAGCTGATTGTGGAATAACAGGAGCAAATGTTGTCGCTGCTGAGGATGGAGCTATCCTCATTATTGAAAATGAGGGGAATGCAAAGCTAACCTATATCATGCCAAAAAAACACATAGTTCTTGTAGGAATCGAAAAAATTGTTCCAAATTTACTAGATGCAATGAAAGTAGCCTTGGTAACTTGGAGATATGCAAAGTATGAAATGGCAGCATATGTTAACATAATTTTTGGCCCATCAAAAAGCTTCCTATTTGGAAGTAAGCACACGGGTGTAAATGGACCAGAAGAACTTCATGTAGTTTTTCTAGATAATGGACGAAAAGAAATGATGAAATCAAAAGATTTCCTCGAAGCAACATATTGTCTTAGATGCGGTGCTTGCATCTACGAATGTACAGTATTTTCTCAGGTCGCTGGTTATTTTGGAGGAAAAACTTACATGTCTGGCATTGGTACAATCTGGTCAGCCTTTACTGAGGGATTAGATCAAGCCATTCCAGCTGCATATACCTGTCTTCTCGATGCGAGGTGTAGGGAGAGATGCCCTATTAGCGTTGATGTTCCAAGTATGATAATTAGGCTCAGGAGAAAAATAGTAGAGTTAGATAAAAAGGGCTCTAATCGTTAAATTTGAGATACAATATATTTTTCTTTACTACCAATCCCGATGACATGAATATTTTTTACTTTTGGTGTTTCTATTTTTAGAAATATCACAGGATAAACCATGATAGGCATTAATAGTTTTTTATCTTTTGATTTCTCAAGCTCTTTAATGAACTTTTTTGTACGATCTAATAATTTCTTTATCTGAGTGCTCATATAGCCTAATCTCTCAGCCAAAATTTTCTCATCTAGTTGAGTTTTTGTGAGATCTATGCTCTCAGCCCTCTCTAAGTTTTGTATAATCTCTTCCCTATACTCTTTTTTTATCTCCTCAGAGAAAAGAATTTTTGTATCAATTCGCTTTTTAGCTCGTATTTTCCCAACCTCATATGTTGCTATATTTCCAACACCTCCACACTCTTTACATATCTCCCTCCCACTCCCATCACAATCAGGACACTTTATTTTTCCCAAACCACCACATTTGTCACATTTAACTGATCCTTTTCCATGACACTTCGGACATTTTATTTTAAGCTTTTTATTAACCCTCTTACCCTCCTCTACCTCGACCTTGATAGTTATCTCTATCTCTCCCCTACCATTACACTTATCACATTTTATCTCCCCTCTACCTTTACATTTTACACATGTAATATACCCCCTTCCACCACAGCTCTTACAGGCGAGATATCCACTACCGTTACATTTTTCGCATTTTACAAGCTTTAGAGATTTGAAGATTGGAACATCTTTCTCGATTGGATGATCATAAAACAGCATACCCTCAATTTTTAACACTTTTTCCCTTTTTGTTTTCCTTTTTGTTTCTGCTGGGAGCTCCATTTTTACAATGAATAATGCATACTTATTCACTTTCTTAACAAACTCAGCTGCGGAAATATTTTTTCTAGATAATGGAACATTTTTCATCTTAAAATATTTTGAAAGAGTTTTATCATCAAGTTTGTTTAACCACACTTTAAAAATCTCATCAGGGCTAGGTGTTTGGATGCTCATAAAATGCACCCGAAAAAAAGTTAAGTGTAATAAAGTATTCATCAAATAAAAAATTAGAGGGAGAAAAATGGATTTAGGGTTAAAGGGAAAAATTGCAATTGTATCGGCTTCAAGCAAGGGACTTGGAAAAGCTACCGCATTAAAATTAGCGATGGAGGGTGCAAACGTTGTTATATTAGCTAGGAACGAGAGAAAACTCAAAGAGACAAAGAAGGAAATTATAGATAAAACCAGTGTTGAGGTCTTAGCTATAAGAGCTGATGTGAGGAAAAGGGAAGACATTGAAAATGTTGTTAATGAAGCAATAAAGTGTTTTGGAACAGTTCACATATTGGTGAATAATGCGGGAGGTCCCCCAGCTGGCTTTTTTGACGAATTTAGTGATGAGGTTTGGTATGATGCGATAGATCTTCTCCTTATGAGTACAATAAGGTTCACTAGATTAGTGCTACCCTACATGAAGAAACAAAAGTGGGGTAGAATCATCAACATAACATCAATATCAGTTAAACAACCCCTAGATAACTTAATTTTATCCAACTCCATAAGATTAGCAATAATAGGCATGGCTAAGACATTATCAAGGCAAGTCGCGCCATACAACATAACGATCAATAATGTAGCCCCAGGGCCCATACTAACAGATAGATTAAAGAGTCTTGTAGAGAGTGAAGCAAAGAGAAAAAATATAACCTTTGAAGAGGAACTTGCACAATACACTGTTGATATCCCGATGAAACGTGTGGGAAAGCCGGAGGAACTAGCTGCACTCATAGCATTCTTAGCTTCCGAAAAAGCTTCTTATATTACAGGAGTGACAATAACAGTTGATGGTGGAATGACAAGATTTGTACTATAGGGACAATGACGAGGAGATAATTAAATAAAAAATTTTTAAATTTATTTACCTAGAACTATTCTCGCTGGATCTATTTCTCTCAAAATTTTTAATTCCTCCTCTGTTGGGGGCTCCGTATAGGTTATCTCGTCAGGTATAATAATTTCAAATTGTGAATTGTTTTTAATATCCTCAATTGTTACTCCTGGGTGTATGGAGATCAATTTCATTCTCTTTGTTTCATCATCAAAACCATAAACACCTAATTGTGTAATAACTCTATAGGGTCCAGTATCCTCTGGAAGTCCAGCTTTTTCCCTAGCACCCGGTCCCGATAGATAACCAGGGGTTGTTAAAAAGTCTAACTTTTTCACAAACCTCTTCTTGTCCTGTCTCATCAAAATTATAGTTCTCCTACTCAATGATCCAACATCGTTAGCACCTCCACTACCTGGTAGTCTCACCTTAGGTTTATCCCATTCCCCAATGACTGTTGTGTTTATGTTACCATACATATCAATTTGTGCGGCACCGAGAAATCCATAGTCCACCCAACCATTTTGAGCTAACATCATTACATCATGCATACTTGAAGCCGCTATTGCCCTATAAAATGTTCTAGAGTCACCAACCGATATTGGTAACACAGGAATTTGAGGTCCTATTCCTCCCGCCTCAAAAACTATAATCAAGTTAGGTGCATGAGTTTTTAGAGCTAATGTCGCTGCTATCATCGGTAAACCTGTTCCCACAAAAACTGTTTTCTTGTCCTCAAGAATTTTAGCTGCAACCGTCGCCATTAATTCCGTTGTCGTATATTTTCTTTCTTGATTCATATAGATCACCCCTTAGCCCAAGGAGCGTAAAACCTCTCTCTGAGAAACTCTAATCTGCGCAAATAGTTCAACTTTTTAACACCCCCGATCAATTCTAAGTATTCCTCGAATGTTTCAACGCCGAAAACGTATTTATCTAAATATTCCTTAACCCCCTCATCTGTTTTGGATAGTTTGAGCCATTCACCGATGTGCTCTTCATCGAAGTAGTACATATATGGCATATTACATGGGTGGGAACCATAGGGTACCTCAACAACGGCATCAACTAAGAAATGTGGAATAACTGTTCTCCACGGCGCATTTCTTATTTCCTCATGATCAATTATCTCCTCAGTCGTGATGATTAATCTTTTCGCTGCCCTAGCTAGTTCAAAATCCTCAACTAATATACCATCAATTTGGGCATTCCCATAAATGTCGCTCCTATGAACATGTATAAAAACTACATCAGGATAACATGCTGGGAGTAAACATATTGGTTTACCGCTATAGGGATCCCTCACTATTTTTGCAGAACTCTTCTTAAAAGTATCTGTCCCCAAAAGAACTCTCGTAGGAATAAATGGCAATCCCATAGCTGCAGCGAGAAATCTCCATTGAAACGCTGCGTTTGACCATTCTGATGCAACTTTGCATTTTCCTGTCTCAATCGCCCTTCTAGATGCTGGCGATAACCCTCTCAATTCGTGCCCAAACGAGTACGCTACCTCTATCTTATCCACGCATCCAGAGGCTATTAGTATATCCGCATCATGAACTGCTGTTTTGCCAGCTAGTGTTAAATTTCTCTTTTTTTGCCTAATTATTTCATATATTGCCGCCATAGAAACTCGTACATGACCAAAACCCCCTAGGGCTAAGTAATCTCCATTATTAACAAATTTTTTGACAGCTTCTTTTATATCCATTGTTTTATCTATTAACTCTCTAGGTTTATTAGCAATCCATCTACGATGTTCGTCTGGGTCTTTCCAAGCCAGTAATTCGCCCTCGCCTTCATCCAAAATTTCCAAAAGGAGACACCTCACATATTTGTTTAAAGAATTTTTGAATATATTTAGGAAAAAAGAAATAAATATTTTCTAAAACGTTGTTATAATTATATCCATTTAAGATAATCATCAAGAAATATGCTTTTAAGGAATAAATACCAATATAAACCTTAGTATGAAGCTTAATTTTATATATTAAGATTTTTTTAACCTAAGCTGATAAAATTCCAAGATAATCCTTTGCTCTTTTATAGTATCATGATAAAGACTTACGGAAATTTTTTGAATAAAAAAGATTATACATTTATTAACTAATTGCTTAGTGGGGGTCAAAAATTCAAACATGGGAAGAGGAACTAGAAAAAGCGAACAAGATCTGGGTTAAAATTGTTTTAGCAGGGGATACAAAGGTTGGAAAAACAACATTAGCTAGGGCAATTGCTGGCCAGAGCAAAGAGAATCTAGACATGACACTTGGCGTTGATTTTGTAATAAAGAGGTTAGAAAATACCATAATATATTTCTCAATATTCGACCTCGGGGGACACCATAGATTTCAAAAACTACGCGACTTGTATTACACAGGAGCACTCGCAATAGGACTAATGTTTGATCTAAACAATCCAGATTCCCTCAAGGATTTATTGCTTTGGGCTGAGGAAATTAAAAAGGCTAAGGAGACAGCCAAGGGGAGATTGTATGAAGAAGTTGTGCTTATAGGTAATAAGAGCGATTTACCTCAGCTAGTGAGCGACGATAAAGTAAAAAGTTTAATAAGAATCCTAGAGGAAGGTTACCAAATAAAAGTTTCATCTTATGTTAAAACAAGTGCATTATACGGAGATGGTGTAGAGGAAGCATTTTGGGAGCTTGTTAAAGTTGCTTTAAAGAACTTAGCAGAATATCTCGCAAGTAAAAATAAGTAATAAAAAAAGGATTAAATGGGTTTGAAATATTTGATATCAGTTATTTTTCCTTCTCTCTCACTCTGTTCCTTAAAAACTGGTGTAACTTCCATACCGATTTCAACATCCTCTGGATCTATCTCACCTAACTTATGAAGAATGCCCCCCTCAACGCCATCAAATTTTATTATTGCCCATATTACGGGCTCCTCTAACTTTTTACCATTTTTATCAACATGTTGAATGGTATATGTGTAAATCCATCCTGATTCCGTAATTTCTATGTACTCATTTATTTCACTATGACACCTTTCACAAAATGCTCTCGCTGGTAAGTATGTTATGTCACATTTTTTACACTTTGAAGCAAGTATTTTTCCCTCCTTTAAGGCTCTAAAGAACTTCTCCCCTGCTAATCCAACAGTATAGACAAACTCTGCAACTTCCATATCGCCATGCCAATGCTTTATTTTTCTTAAATCATTAATTCTCTCGATACTCATTTTCTCATTCCTCCTTTATAGGTTCAAAGTATAAAATATCTGTTATTGACCCTTCTCTCTCCTCTGGTGATTTCCAAACAGCTCTAACTCTCATACCAAATACTTTCATATTTTTGACATCTTCTGGATTTACATTACCTAGTTTGTGTAAAAAGCCCATTCCTGGGGATGCACCATCTATTTCTATCACAGCTATGATAAGAGGTTCCCCTAATCTACCTCTATCAGCACCTATGTAACTGACAACAGCTGTGTTAACTCTCCCAGTATCCTTTACATAAACCCATTCATCCGTCGGCCTAAAACAATCTGAGCAAAACATTCTTGGTGGAACATAAATCTTACCGCATTTCGCGCATTTTCTACCAACTATTCTACCATTTTTGAGCTCCTCTAGGAATTTCCCTACCGCGACACCGGTTGACCATGCATATTTCGCTATGGGTTTTTCTGATACAAATAATATTCTACCTTCTTCAAAATCCTCCCTTTTTAGAGGTGTTCCGGGAAGTTTTTCACCCTCTTTCATATTTATCACCTCACACCCTCATTATTACAACAGTTCCAACTTGCATTAGATCACCCCATGCTTGTGCTAAACCTGTTCTAGGATCATTTTTAACTTGTCTTCTCCCTGCCTCTTGTCTCAATTGCCAAAATATTTCAGCTACTTTCATTGTACCAGCGGCTGCTATTGGATTACCAACTCCTAATAACCCCCCAGAAGGATTTATTGGCAAATCACCATCTCTTTGTGTTATTCCTTCACGTGTTAGAATCGGGGCTTCACCTTTTCTTGCTAGTTGCAAGCCCTCCATGTGATGCAATTCCTTGTAATCAAATGGATCATATACCTCAGCTACGTCAATTTCTTTTCTTGGGTTTGTTATGCCTGCCATTTTGTAAGCCATCTTTCCCGCATAATATAAATATTTTGGGAAGGCTAAATCTCTATTTGTCCAATATGTTGTATCAAGAGACCAACCTACTCCCTCTATCCAAACAGGTGTATCTGTTATCTTCTTAGCTTCTTCCTCTGAAACTAATACTAATGCTGCAGCCCCATCTGAAACTGGTGAAACATCTAATCTTTGTACTGGCCATACCAAAACTTCTGAATTGAGAACATCTTCTACTGTTATTTCTGCAGCTATTTGCGCTGCTGGATGATCTAGAGCATTTTTCTTGTTCTTGACCGCTACTAGAGCTATGTCTTCCTTCTTTATGTTGTATTTGTACATGTATCTATGCATTTCTAAAGCGAAAATCCATAAAAGATTCACGCCAAGTGGTTTTTCTAGAACAGGGTCAAAAATGTGGTGAAAGACATATTGTGGGTGGGGTCTAACGGGACTCATTTTCTCTTCAGCAACGACTAAAACTCTACTACATAGACCAGATGCAATGTGCCACCAACCCGCTATTGGTGCAAATACTCCCGTTCCGCCGCCTACATACACTCTAACATATGGTTTATTATATGCACCAGCACCATCAACCATGTTTTCACTTTGCATGTGTATTCCATCGAACGCGTCTGGGGCTGTTCCTAAAACAACGCAATCTATATCCTCTAATTCTAAGCCAGCACTGTCTAACGCTTGTTTTGCAGCTTCCCAGGCAAGTTCTCTTGGCGTTTCCATCATTCTTCTCCTAAATAGGGTTAGGCCTGCTCCAACACACGCAACGTTTTTCTTAAAATTAATATTTGTCTTCATATTTTCATCACCTCACTTCATAAAGTTTTACTAAAGATTACAACAGCGGATGATGCTGTTGGTATACCTCTCCAAGCCATTGCTAACCCGTTTTCGACATCTTTTAATTGCCTTTTTCCTGCTTCTTCTCTTAACTGTAAGACGACTTCTAAAGCCTTTAATAAACCTCCAGCTTCGAGTGGATATCCGATACCAAGGTATCCTCCAGAAGGATTAATTGGCAACTCGCCATGAATCTCGGTTACTCCATCTTCTATCATCGTACCAGCTTCACCATACTTGGCTAGCCCTAGAGCTTCCATAAATTGGAGTTCCTTGTATGCGAATCTATCATCTATCTCGGCGAAATCTATGTACCTTGCGGGTTCATCAATTCCAGCCATTCTATAGGCCATCCTTGATGCTAAAACCGCATGTGTCGGCGTTACCATGTCCCATTCCTCTATCCACGGTGTGTGCGATGCCCATCCAACACCTTTGATCCAAACTAGCTTATCTGTTAACTTCTTCGCTACCTCCTCAGCCGCTAAAACCATTACAATTGCCCCGTCTACTAATGGACTTATATCAAGCTTCCTCAATGGTTCTGCTATTACTTCTGATTCTTCTACTTGAACAGGGTCTATTATGGTTCCATATGATGCTAATGGATTTAAGAGAGCATTTCTTTTGTTTTTTGAAATAACCATAGAAATTTGTTCTCTTGTCGTTACTGTTTCGTACATAAATCTATTCATTTCCATTGCAGCAATTATGTAAGGGTTATCTACAAGAGGTCTATGGTAAACTGGATCGAATGCGAATCGCCATATATCCATAAAGGTTAGGATGTCGCTTGCTTTGCTATGGGCCTCAACTACTACTATATCAAAGTGCCCTGTTTTGATTAGCATATACGCATTTATGATACCCCAGAGACCATCTGCTGAAACTGTGAATACTGGTTTTAAAACGCCTCCAAGCTGATCTGGTACATATTCATCAAAAATACTTATACCCTCCCAATAATCCTCCGCGCATGTTACTATAGCATCTATATCTTCCCTCGGTTCTATTCCAGCATCATTATAAGCTTTCAAAGCTGCTTCAAACATTAATTCTTCAAACGCCAGATCAGGTGTTGTGGGAGAGAATTGGGATGTTCCTACTCCAACTATAGCAACTTCCCTATGCAAATATTACCACCTAAAAAAAACGCTATCAAATTTAAAGAAATAATATTTATTAATCTTTACTAAAT
>Ga0180302_10000595_pt1 | contig 16229 bp, 20 predicted proteins | sample GuaBasSediGuay17_FD_121794 | JGI IMG/M metagenome (GOLD analysis project Ga0180302, IMG submission 121794) | Subseafloor sediment microbial communities from Guaymas Basin, Gulf of California, Mexico - Guay17, Core 4571-4, 12-15 cm | ecosystem: Environmental > Aquatic > Marine > Hydrothermal... | reverse complement strand
TTTGCCTGGAAAAAATGTTCGCCGAGGAAGAGACGATACTTTATATGCAGTTAAAGAAGGAATAGTTAAATTTAGAGAAATAAGAAAAACTCGCTTTGATGGCACAAAAAGACGAGCGGTTGTAGTTGATGTAGAAGAGATTAAAAAAGAGAATTCTTAAATCCTCTTTTTTATTTTTTTCTTTTTGAGTTTGAGAGCTGTTTTGATAAAAGTTAAAAACAAAGGATGGGGTTGAAGCGGTCTTGATTTAAACTCTGGATGAAATTGGGTTCCTACAAAAAAGGGATGAACTTTTTGAGGAAGCTCTATTATCTCCACTAAATTAAGCTGGGGATTAATACCTGAAATAATAAGTCCCTCTTTTTTTAAAATTTCTTTAAATTTCTCGTTTACTTCATAACGATGGCGATGTCTCTCAAGGACAATGAGTTTTCCATTTTCTACTTTTTTATCAAAATTGAATGATTTATAGGCTGAAAAAGCAATTGTTTTTGGAAAAAGTTCGCATTCCCAAGCTCCAAGCCTCATTGTTCCGCCATACATCCTTTTTTTAAGTTTTTCTTTTTGATCCTCCATTAGATCAATTACAGGAAATTTGGTCTTTTTGTTAAATTCTGTTGAATTTGCATCTTTAAGTCCACAGACATTTCGAGCAAATTCAACTACCGCAAGTTGCATCCCAAGACAAAGTCCCAAAAATGGAATTTTGTTCTTTCTGCAAAATTCAATCACCTTTATTTTACCTTCAATTCCTCTTTTTCCAAAACCTCCTGGAACAATTATTCCATCAAAATTTTGAAGTTCAGAGAAATCATTAGTTTTTTCAAATCTTTCTGCATCAAACCAGCAAATTTCAGGTTCCATTTTAAAATAACAGCTAGCGTGCTTGATTGCTTCAATCACGGAAATATAAGAATCCATTAATGTAAATTTTCCTGACTTGAAATATTTTCCTACTATTCCAATTTTTATTTTTCCTTTCGGATGTCTTATAGCCTCTACCATCTTTTTCCAATCAGAAAGATCAGATTTTCTGGGTTTCATTTTAAATTTTCTTAAAATTTTTAAAGATAAATTTTCTTTTTCAAAATTTAAAGGAACTTCATAAACAGATTTAATGTCGGGAGCTGAAATAACATCTTCCATTTTCACATTACAAAAAGTTGAGATTTTTCTTTTTCTTGGCTCATCAACTGGATATTCAGAGCGAGCAATTATAATATCTGGTTGAATTCCGGCAGAATTTAAAGTTCGAACTGCATGTTGAGTAGGTTTTGTTTTCATTTCTCCAATAATTTTGGGTACAGGTAGATAAGTAACTAAAACAAAAAGAACTCTGTCAGGATATGAAAGTTTCATCATTCGAGCTGCTTCAAGAAACAAAAGATTTTGATATTCCCCTACTGTCCCCCCAATTTCAATTAAAACAAAATCAGCTTTAGAACGTCGGGCTACTTTTTTTATTCGAGAAATTACTTCATTTGGAATATCGGGTACAACCTCAACACATCTTCCTCCATAACCTAAATTTCTTTCACGCTCAATTACTGCCAAATAGACCCGCCCAGTTGTCATATAATTTAAGTCATAAATATTTTTATTTAAAAATCTTTCATAATTTCCGATATCTTGATCACATTCCGTTCCATCTTCAGTAACAAAAACTTCTCCATGCTCTATTGGATTCATGGTTCCAGCATCAACATTAATATAGGGATCGATTTTGATAGCAGTTACTTCAAACCCTCTTGCCTGAAGAATCCTTCCGATTGAAGCACAGGCAATTCCTTTTCCGATTCCTGACATTACCCCTCCACAGACAAAAATGTAGCGAGTCATAAAAATTTACTTTTTGTTTTGAGCTTTTTCAATAATAAGTTTAATTTTACACTTTAAATCCTCGTAGAATTTTATAGTAGCTTTGTATTTTCCAATTTTTTTAATAGTTTGAGAAAGATGAATATATTTGGGGTCAATCTCAAGACCAAATTTTTCTTTAAAAAATTGAGAAAGTTTCTCGGGAGTAATCTTCTCAAAAAGTTGGCCTTGAAGTCCTGCTTTCATTTCAATTTTAAATTCTTTCCTTTCTTTAATCTTTTTGAAAATTTCTTCCAGTTTCTTTCTTCTTTCTTTTTCTTTTTTCTTTTCTTCCTCAATTAGCTTTTCACGCCACTCAAGATTTTCTTTTGTAGCCAAAACTGCCAATTTTTTTGGAATTAAAAAATTTTGGGCATAACCCCTTTTCACCTCTTTTATTTCTAATTTTTTTCCTAAATTTTCTACATCTTGAAGAAGAATTACTTTAAGCTTCATAAATATTCTCTAAGCTCACATTCCTTAAATTTAACCTTTATTTCTTCGATTGCAAAAAGAGCTTCTTTTGAAGAAATGACTTTTTCTTTTAAAATCTCAGGAGATATCACTTCTTTTTGAGAAATAAATTCTTGGAGAATATATCTTTTAGCTGGTCCTATCCATTCTGCAATCTTTATGATATCTTCTCTTTCAAGTCCTGGAGCTAAAGTTGTTCGAAACTCATAATCTACTTTATCTTCTTTCAAAATCTGAATACTTTCTTCAATAGAGGAAATATTTACATCTTTTCCTGAAAAAAATGAATATTTTTCTTTTGGTCCTTTTATATCCATTGCTACATAATCAAGGAGCTTTTTTTCTATTAACTCTTTCAGCATTTCCGGATTTGAACCATTCGTATCAAGTTTTACATCAAAACCCATTTTTTTTATTTTTTCAATCATCTCGGGCAGGTCTTGAAAAATTGTTGGCTCTCCCCCACAAATTACAACTCCTTCAAGAAGTCCTTTTCTTTTTTCTAAAAATTCAAAAAGTTCCTTTTCTGAAATCTGAGGTTGGTTTTTTATTTTCTCTGGTAAGACAAGTTCTGGAGAATAACAGAAGGGGCAACGAAAATTACATCCCACAACAAAAATAGTACAGGCAATTTTTCCAGGATAATCAATTAATGTGGTTTTTTGAAGCCCTCCAATTTTAATCATGATTTTCTTTCTTCTATCTTAAATGTCTTTCTTTGACGAAACTCTTCTCTCTTTCCTTCGTTCCATTGCTGAACAGGTCTTAGATATCCTACAATTCTTGAATAAACTTCGCAAGGCTGTTCAACAATGCATTTGGGACAGGTGAAATGTTCACCTGGCAGATAGCCATGAATAGGACAAATTGAAAAAGTTGGGGTAATGGTAATGTAAGGTAGTCTAAACTTCTCAAAAATTTTTTTGACCAACTTTGGTACCATTAAGGGATCATTTAGTTTTTCTCCAAGGAAAATGTGAAGAACAGTACCTCCTGTGTATTTACATTGAAGCTCTTCCTGTAAAGTAAGGGCTTCAAATATATCATCAGTGTAGTTTACCGGAAGTTGGCTAGAATTTGTATAATATGGTTTTTCTTCTCCGGCTGTTATAATGTCTGGATATTTTTCTTTATCAATCCTTGCCAAACGATAACTTGTTCCTTCGGCCGGAGTAGCTTCAAGATTGAAAAGGTTTCCTGTTTCTTGTTGATATTCAAGAATTTTCTCTCTCATAAAATCTAAAACTTTAGCTGCAAATTCTCTTCCCTTCTTGGTAGCAATGTTTGATTTTATTTGTTTGAAATTTAATAAAGCTTCATTAAGTCCCACAAGTCCAATGGTTGAGAAATGATTTCCCCAATATTTGCCTCTCATTTTCTTCACTCCTTCAAGATAATGCCGAGAATAAGGATAAAGTCCCATTTCAGTAAATCTTTCGAGTGTCTTTCGTTTAATTTCAAGGCTTTCTTTTGCTAAATCCATCAATTTTTCAAGTCTCTCAAAAAATTCTTTTTGGGTCTTTGAAAGATAGCCAATTCTTGGCATATTGATAGTTACAACCCCAATACTTCCTGTTAAAGGATTTGATCCAAAAAGACCACCACCTCGTTTATAAAGCTCTCTGTTATCTAGCCTTAGACGGCAACACATCGATCTTACATCTTCTGGTTTCATTTCAGAATTAATAAAATTAGCAAAATAAGGAATTCCATATTTAGCTGTCATCTCCCAAATAGGAAGGTAATTTGGATTATCCCAATCAAAATCAGGAGTGATGTTGTAAGTTGGAATAGGAAATGTAAAAGGTCTCCCATTGGCATCTCCTTCAAGCATCACCTCTGCAAAAGCCCGATTTATCATATCCATCTCGGCTTGAAATTCTCCATAAGTTTTGTCTTGAGGTTTTCCTCCAATAATCACAGGTTGATTTTTATAAAATTCTGGCACTTTAAGATCTAAAGTAATATTGGTAAATGGAGTCTGAAACCCAACTCTTGTAGGAACATTGCAGTTGAAAAGAAACTCTTGTATTGCTTGTTTTACTTCAGGATATGAAAGTTGGTCATAATAAATAAATGGAGCAAGAAGAGTATCGAAATTAGAAAACGCAATTGCTCCAGCTGCTTCTCCCTGGAGAGTGTAAAAGAAATTAACTATCTGTCCCAAGGCAGCCGAAAAATGTTTTGGGGGTCTAGACTCAATTTTTCCAAAAACCCCTCCAAATCCTCTCATTAAAAGATCATAAAGATCCCATCCAACACAGTAAGGTCCTAAAACTTGAAGATCATGAATGTGAAAATCTCCATTTAAAGCCGCCTCTCTAATTTCTGGAGGGTAAATTTTGTTGAGCCAATATTTTTTTATAATGTTTGAAGTAACATAATTGTTGAGTCCTTGAAGAGAATAAGCCATGTTACTATTTTCATGAACTTCCCAATCAAGCTCGTCAATATATTGATCTACCATTCCTACCGCTTCCTCTGTGGCTTTTCTTGCTTCTCTTATTCTTCGATGTTGATCTCGATATAAAATATAAGCCTTAGCAGTTTTAGCATACCCTTCAACAATTAAAATTTCCTCCACTATATCTTGAATTTGCTCAACAGTTGGAATTCCTCCTCTTTTAAATCTCTTTTCTAAAGTCTCTATAACCTTCTTTTTTAATTTTCGAGCTAAATTTCTTCCTCCCTCCCCAGTAGCTGTTAGAGCTTTAAAAATTGCCTCTTCAATTTTTTTGGGGTTAAAATCTACTAGTCTCCCGTCTCTTTTTCTAACTTGAGTGATTTTTGGCATAAAAGTAAAAAAAGGAATTTTTCAAAAAATTTTTTATTCTTCCTCACTTTCTTTTTTGGGCCTTTTTCTTAAAAAGGCAGGTATTTCCCATTCACTTTCTTCAAGCTCCTCTTTTTCCAAAAAAGAAGATGAAGGAGATTCTTTTTCTTTTACTTCCTGAAGTGGAGGAGTATGATTAAAACCTGTAGCAATTACAGTAACTTTTACTTCTCCTTTTCTTAAAGTATCATCAATTACTGCTCCAAAAATTATTTTAGCTTCAGGATCAACTGCTTTTGTAATAAGTCTTGCTCCTTCATCTACTTCCTTCATTGTTAAATCTTCTCCGCCCGCAATTGTAAAAAGAAGTCCTTTTGCGCCATCAATTGAAACTTCAAGAAGAGGAGAATTTATAGCCTGCTTTGCCGCTTCTTCCATTCTGCCATTTCCTTTAGCTTTTCCAATGCCCATTAAACTCCAACCTGCATCTTTCATAATGGTTCTTACATCTGCAAAATCAACATTTACAATTCCAGGTTTTACAATTAAATCTGAGATTGCCTGAACTCCATTAGAGAGAATACTATCAATGAAAGAAAAAGCATTTAAAAGAGTTGTATCTTCATCAATTATCGAAAGCACTCTATCATTTGGAATAACAATTAATCCATCAACTTTATCTTTTAATTCCAAAAGCCCTTCTTCTGCAATTTCCATTCTCTTTTGACCCTCAAATGTGAAGGGCTTGGTTACAATAGCTACTGTCAAAGCACCAAGGTTTCTTGCAATTTCAGCTACAATAGGAGCCCCCGGAGTTCCTGTTCCTCCTCCAAGTCCACAAGTAACAAAGACCATATCAGCCCCTTTTAAGGCTTCTTCTATTTCATCTCTTGATTCTTCGCATGCTTGCCTCCCTACCTCAACATTCATTCCTGCTCCAAGGCCTTTGGTAATATTTTTTCCAATCAAAATCTTTTCTGGAGCTTTACAGAAGTGGAGAGCTTGAGCATCAGTATTTATAGCAATAAAATCAACTCCTTTTATTTTTTGAGTTACCATTCGAGAAACCGCATTACATCCACTTCCTCCAATTCCCACTACTTTTATTCGAGCAAATGATTCTATCTCTGGTTTAACTTGAGGCATAAATTTTTAGCTAATATATTATCAAAAATAAAAAAAATATGCAAGTGAGATTTTTGAGAAAATTTATGGCATTAATTCTTCAAAAAACCATCTTTTCAATTTTGAGAAAAATTGAGAAATAGAGCTTCTTTTTATGGATTTGCCTCCTTTCTCTCCTTCCTTCACTTCCCAAAGCAAAAGTCCTACCGCGGTAGCAAAAGAAGGATCGTCAATTTTATCTACAATTCCTTCTACTTCACGAGGATAGCCAATTTGGCACGGTAGATGAAGAACTTTTTTAACCAGTTCCTCCAAACCTGGCATTTTAGCTCCTCCTCCAACCAAAATCACTCCTGCTGGCAAAAGTTTTTCTCTTCCAATCTTTTTTAGTTCTTTGTTAGCAAGTTCTAAAATTTCTAAATTTCTAGCTTCTATCACCTCTACTAATTTTTTTCTTGGAATTGTTTTTCCTTTTTCTCCTCCTATCTCTTCCAGTTTTATTTCTTCTTTACTTGGAAGGCTCTTTTTTTCTGCAAAGCCATATTTTAATTTCAATCTTTCTGCAATTTCAATTGGTAGCTGAAAAGCAATAGCAATGTCATTTGTAATATGAGAAGCTCCTACAGGCAAGACTCCAGCATAAATTAAATTTCCTTCTTCAAACACACAAAGTCCGGTTGAGCTCCCTCCTATATCTAAAACAAGACAGCCAAGCTCTCTTTGACGTTTTGTCAGGACTGCTTCGCTCGCAGCTAAAGTAGAAAATACAAGAGATTCTGCGCTTCCTCCAGCTTCTTCTACTGCTTTAATTAAATTATTTACATATAAAGAAGAGGCCAAAATCACTTCAGCTTCCACCTCAAGTCTTACTCCATGCATTCCCCGAGGATCTTTTATTCCTCCTTCTTTATCTACAATAAATTCTTTGGGAATAATATGAATAATCTCTTTATTTTTGGGCAGAGAGACTGCTTCAGCTGCTTTTATTACTCGATTGACATCTTCTTCTGATACTTCACCATCTGCTCGAGAAACTGCTACTACTCCTCGAGAACTAATTGATTGGATTTGAGATCCTCCAATACTTACTATGAAACTTTCTGGGGCAAAACCGATTTTTTTTGAAATTTCTTCAATTGTTTTTTGAATAGCTCCTTTTGCTTCTTCTATATCAAATACTTGTCCTTTTCGAATTCCAGCTGCTTCTGAAACAGAAACTCCAACAATTTGGAGAGGAAGATTAGGTAAAATTTCACCAACTATGCAACGAATATTTGAAGATCCTACATCTAATCCAAAAATGTACTCTGGCTTTGACATAAAAGATTGAATTTTTTTAAAAAAATAAAAAATTTTATTCTTCCTCCTTTTCTTCCTCTTTTCCTTTTTCACTAATTACTTCTACTTTCTCTTCTATTTTTTCCTCTTCAATTATCTCTTCTTCTTTTGTCTCTTCTTCAGGTCTTACCACCACCGCCACTGTTTCGTCTTCGGGAGCCAAAATTTTTATTCCTTCTGGCACCTTTAAGTCTTTTATTTTAATCTCATCGTCAAATGTTTCAAGTGAGCTCACATCAACTTTAATCGAAGAAATCAAATTTTCTGCTCGAGCTTTAATAGGAACTTCATGGAGATTTTTAACTAAAACTCCTCCCAGTTCTTTCTCAGCTGGAGCTTCACCTTCAAAAATTAAAGGAACGGTCAGCTCAACTTCTTCTTTCATTGGAAGTTGATAAAAATCTACATGCAAAAATTTTTCAGTGAGCGGATGTTTTTGGACTTCTCGAATTAAAACAGGTAGTTTTTTCTTTTCTTTTGAATTTTCAATTTCTAAACTTAAAATGGTACTTTTCCCAGCTTTTTTGTAGACTGACAAAAATTCCTTATAATCTACTTTTAAAGGAAGAGAGCCTATTTCTTTTCCATAGACAACTGCTGGAAGATAACCTTCCTTTCTTAAGCGCTTCAGGGGTCCTTTTTTCCTTTCTTCTCTTATTTTTGCTTTAAGAGAAATCATAATCTATAAAAAATAAAAAATTTCTCTTTTATTATTTTTTTAATCTCTTCAATTATAGGATCTTTCAATTTATAAGGAGCAATCTCATTTGGAAATCTCTTGAAAGCCTTTTCTGTACCTTTTCTCCAAGCTAAGCGAATTTCTGTATTGACATTGATCTTTGTTATCCCTCTCTCAATTGCTTTTTTTATTTCTTTTTCTTCGATTCCTGACCCACCATGGAGAACAAGAAAAGTATTTTTTAAAAGGGAATTTATTTTTTCAAGTCTTTCAAGATCAAGCTTTATTTTTCCTTTATACATTCCATGAACATTGCCTATTGAAACTGCCAGCGCATCTATTTTTGTCTTTGAGACAAATTCTTTTGCCTTTTTTGGAATAGTAAAATTTTTTACAATCTCTTTTGCTCTTTTTTTATGAACTCGAGAACTTCCCTTAATTTCCTCAATCTCTCCCTCTACTATTACCCCTCTTTTCTTGGCATATTTTACCAATTTTTTTGTAATTTTCAAATTTTCTTCAAAGGAAAGATGAGATCCATCAAAGTGAACCATATCAAAGCCTGCCTCAATTGCTTCTTTCAAATATTCATAAGATTTTCCATGATCTAAGTTTAAAATTATAGGCACTTTTATTCTCTTTTCTGCTTCTTTTTTTAAAAAGACTGCCAAAGAAAGTCCCAAAAACCTACTTTCTCCTTCAGATGTAGCTAAAATAAATGGCTTTTTTATCTCCTCAGCTGCTTCCAAGATAGCTTTATATTGGAAAAAACTTGAAAAATTGAATTGGGGAAGAGCCCATTTTTCTCTTTTTGCTTTTTTAAAAAGATTTAATTTCTTTAAGTAATCACTTTTCATTGAGAATTAAAAATATAATTTGGAGAAGAAAAAAGATGAATACCTTTTGAAGGAGAAATTGAAAGCCAGGCTCTTCCAATAATATCTTTTCTTAAAATTGGTCCAAAAGAACGAGAATCTGAGGAATGACTTCGGTTATCTCCTAAAACAAAGTATTCGTTTTTCTTGAGAGTAAGCTTTAAATTTCCAGGAGTAGGACCCTTTATATATGGTTCATTCAATACTTTTCCTTGAGGAAATTTTAAATTCCAAATTTTTACTTTTCCTTCAGAGATTTCAATTGTTTCTCCCGGAAGAGCTATTATTCTTTTAATTAAAAATATCATTGGATTTTGAGGAGATCTAAAAACTATTACCTCTCCCCTTTTTGGCTCTCGAAAACGGTAAGTTATTTCATCTACCAAAAGATATTCTCCTGAATGAAAATTTGGTTCCATCGAGCTTCCAGAAACCAGAAACGGTTGAAAAAAGAAAAATCGAATAGGAAGAGCTACAATCAAAGCCAAAACAAAAACTTCAATTATTTCAAGGAAGATTTTTAAAGCTTTTGAAGGCATAATTTTATCTTTTCTGCCATTGAGGCGCTCTTCTAGCTTTTTTAAGTCCAAATTTTTTCCTTTCTTTCATTCGCGGGTCTCTTGTTAAAAAGCCATGGGCTCGGAGAACTTTTTTATATTCCTCGTTCATTTTTACAAGAGCCCTTGAAATAGCAAGCCTTGCAGCTTCCGATTGAGCTTTTTTTCCTCCTCCTCTGGCAATTATTACAATTTTTCCTTTCTCTTTAAGGGGAGTATCTACTACTTCAAGTGGAGCTTTGACAATTTGCTGATACTCAAAATAAGGAAAATATTCCTCAAGTTTTTTATCGTTTACTATAATTTCTTTTTCTTTTTTGGGATATATTTTAACTACAGCAGTTGCAGTCTTTCTTCTGCCAACTGCTCTAATATATCTTTCTTCTTCTTTTTTTTCTTCTTCTTTCTTCTTTTTTTGAGGCATAAATTTACTTTATTATTAATCTTTTTATTCTTTTTTTTCGAAGTTTGTTTTTGGGAAGCATCCCATAAACAGCTCTTCTTAAAACTTCTCCCGGGTCCTTTTCAAAAAGCTGTTTTAGAGAAATTTTCTTAAGTCCTCCAGGATAACCTGAGTGTCTGTAATAAAATTTCTGCTCCATTTTTTTTCCTGTAACTTTTATCTTATCAACATTGTAAACTTCAACAATTTCATCTCCTGGTTTTTCAGGAGAATAATCGGGCCTGTGCTTTCCCTGAAGAATTTTGGCAATTTCACTTGCCAATCTTCCTAAAGTTTTTCCTTTAGCGTCAATTTTGATTACCATAATTTTATTTAACAAGCTCTATTTTTACCATTTTTGCTCCGTCACCTTTTCGAACTCCAATTTTTGTAATTCTTGTATATCCTCCATTTCTTTCTTTATATCTTGGAGCGATTTTTTTGACCAAAATTTGGGTTATTTTTTCAGAAAAGTCTTTTCTCAATTGGCGAATAGCAGAAAGATCCCCTTTTTTTGCAATTGTAATTCTTCTTTCAATAAAAGGACGGAGCTCTTTTGCTTTAGCTTCGGTTGTTACAATTCCTTCATTTAAAATCAAACTTTCACTCAGGTTTCGAAGAAGAGCTTTCCTTTGGTCTCTCTTTCGTTGAAGTTTTCTTCCTTTTTTTCGATGACGCATATTTTATTTCAAAGATAAGTTTCTTTTCTTCAAGGCTTTTTTAATTTCTTCAATTCCTTTCTCTCCTAGTCCCTCAATCTCTCTAAGACTCTCTTCTTTTCTTCGAAGAAGTCCTCTCAGGCTCTTAATTCCTGCTTTTTCTAGAGCATTTAAAGTCCTTGTGGAAAGATTTAAATCTGACAAAGAAATAGAGAGCTCCTCTTTTTTAGATTCCTCTTTCTCTTCTTTCTCTTTCTTTTCTTCTTTTTTCTCTTCTTTCTCTTCGGCTTTAAACACTTCTTTCAGCCTTCCAAATTGGGAAAGAAGAATGTTTAAGGCTTTTCCTACTGCAATTTCAGGATCGATTGTTTCATCGGTTTCTACCTCCATGCGAAGCTTGTTGTAATCGGTTCTCTTTTCAAATCGAATGTCTTCAACTGAAAATGCTACTCTTTTGATAGGTGAGAAAATAGCATCAATGTAAATTTGACCTACCTGGCTCTCTTTTCCCTCTTTAAGTTCTTCTGCTTTCTTGTATCCCAAACCTTTTTGAACTTCCATCTCCATTTCAAGCTTGGCATCAGGAGAAGTTAAAGTAGCAATGTGAAGATCTTTGTTAACAATCTCAACATCAGAAGGAGTTTTAATATCTCCCGCTTTCACCTCTCTTTCTCCCGAAACTTTAAGCTCGAGTTTTTGAGGTTCATCACTGAAACATTTAAGTCTTACTCTTTTTAAATTTAAGGTAATCTCAAGAACATCCTCTTTTATTCCAGGCAGGGTCATAAATTCATGAGGGGCACCTTTTATTTTTACCCACACAATCGCTGCTCCTTCGATTGAAGATAAAAGCACTCTTCTTAAAGCATTTCCCAGAGTCACCCCATAGCCTGGATAAAGAGGTTCAACTTCAAAAATAATTCTTTTTGAATCTTTTTCTAAAATTTTTATTGAAGAGGGAATTGTAATCATAGTTTTTATCGACTATATCTAGCTAAAATTAAAGGAACATCGATTTTAGCTCTTAGATCATCAACCTTTGGCTCATCAATGACCTTTATGACACATTTTTCTTTATCAAAAGAAAGCCAGGAAGGAATGTTTTCTGTCTTGACCAAAGGAAGAGTGTTTTTGAAGTAAGTAAGTTTTTTGGAGCCCTCTCTCAAGCTTATTTCATCTCCAACCTTAACTTCAATTGAGGGAACCGTCACTCTTTTCCCATTCAAACAGAAATGCCCATGAGATACAAGTTGTCTGGCTGCATCTCGGGAAGGAGCAAGCCCGACTCGATAAATTACATTGAATATCTTTTTTTCGATTCTTCTTAAAAGAAGATCGGAAACATCTTCCTTTCCTCTTTTTTTAAGCACCTCTCTTACAATTTTTTTGAAGTGACGATCAGAAAGTCCATACATTTTCTTTAACTTTTGGGTCTCTCGAAGTTGTCTTCCATATTCAGAAAGTTTCTTTTGAGTCTTTCCCTGAGGATCGCCCGGAGGATATGGTTTTCGAAGTAAAGGACATTTGGGAGAAAAACATTTATCTCCCTTCAAAAAAAGCTTTTCCCCTATTCTTCGACAAATTTTACATTTGGCTTTTTTTATTGGCATAGTCTTTTTAATTTAAAAAAATTATACTCTTCGTGGTTTTTTTGGACGGCATCCATTATGGGGGATAGGTGTTACATCTTTAATTAAGACGATATTAACTCCTCTATTTGCCAACGCTCGAAGTCCTGCTTCTCTTCCTTGTCCCACTCCTTTAACATAAACCTCTACTTCTTTTATCTTAGCTTTATTTATTGCAGCTGCTGTCACTTCGGCAGCTTTTGTGGCAGCAAATGGAGTTCCTTTTTTCGTTCCCTTAAACCCCAGTTTTCCTGCGCTCGTCCAAAAAACTACATTTCCTTTTTCATCTGTTAAAGTAAACATTGTATTGTTGTAACTTGAATTAATATAAAGCCTGGCCTTGTCAAGCTTCTTTTTAATCTTGGCCGCTTCTCTTATTGCTCTCTCCTCAACAAGTTCTCTTTCCGCTAAAAGACTCTCTTTTGAAGGTTTTACAACACGTTTTTTGCCCATGGGTAAATATTAAAAAAATTGATTATTTTGGAGCAGGAGGTTTTTTCTTTCCACTACCAACTGTTCTCCTTACATTTCCTCTCACTGTTCTTGAATTACATCTTGTCCTCTGACCTCTTACGGGCAGACCTTTAATATGTCTTATTCCTCGCCAACATCCTATCTCTTTAAGTCTTTTTATATTCATCATCACTTCTCTTCTTTTTTCTCCTTCTACTTTATAATTTTTTTCAACAATATTTTTCAATCTATCTATTTCTTCTGGAGTCAAATCTTTGGTTTTTTTATAATAATCAATTCCCGCTTCTTGTAAAATTTTTAAAGCCAAAGAGCGCCCTATTCCATAAATATAGGTCAACGCTACAAAAATTTGTTTATTGTCGGGAATGTTAACTCCTGCAATTCTTGCCATAAGCCAAAAATGTAAAAATTACCCTTGTCTTTGTTTGTGACGAGGGTTCTTTTTGCAAATCACATAAATTCTTCCTTTTCGCTTCACTATTTTGCAATCCTTGCATATTTTTTTGACAGAAGTTTTTACTTTCATAATTTTTTATTTTCGATAAACTATTCTTCCTCGAGTCTTATCATAAGGAGAAATCTCAACTACAACCTTATCACCAGGCAAGACCCTAATAAAATTAAGCCGCATCTTGCCTGCAAGATGGGCTAAAATTTCTTCGCCATTTGAGAGCTTTACCCGAAAAGTAGTATTGGGTAAAGCTTCAATGACTATGCCCTCTTCTCGCTTGACTTTTTCCTTATCTTTCATTTCCAAAATACAAGAGAATGTTAAATATTAGCACACCTCTTTTTAAAAATCAAGACCTTAAAAAAGCCGAATTAGATCTTTTATAGTGACAATAATCATTAAAAAGATTAAAAACCCTATCCCAATTTGATTTATCAAATTTTCAGCCCTTTCGGAAAGAGGTTTTTTTCTAATTTTTTCTAAAAAAAGAAGCATAATTTTCCCTCCATCTAAAGCAGGAAGAGGCAAAAGATTAAAAAGAGCAAGGTTTACTGACAAAAGTCCCAAAAAATGTAAAAAATAAATACTTCCTTGAGAAATCATTTGAGAAATCAAAACTCCTATTCCAATTGGACCCACAATTTCTACTCCTTGAATTTTTTCTCCAGTAAAAAGTCCTTTTATCATTTTACCCAGCACCAAAAAAAGAGTCTCGCTAATTTTTAAACAATACTCTCCTCCTTTTATGATTGCTTCAGGAAAAGGATAAGAAACAATGGCTGTTTTTGCTAAAGCAATACCAAGAGGTCCTTCTCCTTTTGGCGGATTCTTTCGAGCAATTACAACTTTTTTTATCATTTTTTCTCCTCTTTTGAGAGTGAGTTCTATTTTTTCTCCTTTATGTTTCTCTATAAATTTCTGAATTTCCTCAATTTCTTTTATATTTTTGATTTCTTCTTTTTTTGCTTTAAGAGCAATAATTTTGTCTCCCAAAAAAATCCCAGCTTTATCTGCAGGAGAATCTCTCATTACCTGAATAACTTGAATAGATATTTCTTTTGCATTTAAAGGAGGTTTTTTCTCAATAATTTGGGGAAAGCCAAGAGTAAAAACTATAGAAAAAAGAAAAGCTCCAAACAAAAAATTTGCCAGGGGAGCTGAAAAAACAATTAAAAATCTCTCTTCAACTCTTTTTCCCCAAAAAGAACCGGGCTTTTTTTCCCTTTTTTCTTCTCCATAAAGTTTATTAAACCCTCCCAAGGGCAAAAGTCCAATTGAATAAACCGTCTCTCCTATTTTTTTGCTAAAAATTCGTGGAGGAAGACCAATACAAAATTCCTCAACTTTTACTTTTAATTTCTTAGCCAAAATAAAATGAAAAAACTCATGAAGAAATATTAAAAAAGAAAGCGAAAATAAAAAAGCGATCACAGTTAAAAAAATCATAAAAAGAAATATTAATAGATTAGCTCATTATTTCTTCTTCTTTCTTTTTTTCTATTTCTTCAATTTTTTCTTCAAATTCTTTGGTTAACTTCTCAAGTTCATCTTTGGCTTTAAATTTTTCATCTTCTGAAAGTTCTCCTTCTTTTTGTTTTTCTTGGATTTCACTCCAGGCTTCATCACGATTTCTTCTTAAACTCTCTCTTGCTCTTTCTTTAAGTTGTCTTAAAACTTTCAAAATTTTCTCTTTATCTTCTGCGGTCAGGGCAGGAAAAGTAAAAAGAACTCTTTCTTTCTCGGTCTTGACATTTCCTTTAATTTCAGCTTTGTGGAGAGCTTTTTCAATATCAGAAAGAATATTTCTGTCCCAAGGTTCTATCGAAACTGTTCTTGAATCAAGAAGAGAAAGAGAAGCTACTTCTTTTAAAGAAAGCTGACTGCCATAACACTCGATTTTTATATTTTCTAAAAGTTTAATACTAGCCCGAGAGCCATGAAAAGCTAAAAGTTCTTTTGAGAACCAATCTATTGTTTTTTGATATTCTTTTTTTGCTTTATCAAGAATTTCTTTATATCTTTCCATAAAATTTTATTGTTTAAAAAGTTTTCTCTATAGAAACCAGAATCATTTCTGGATCGTTGGGATTAATTTTCACCTGGACCACTTTTCCCTTTTGGGGCAATTCAATACATTCCCAAGTTTCTCCTCCATCTTCTGATTTGAAAAAACTTTCTTCTGCTCCCAGATATAATATATTAGGATTTTTGGGATCGATTGTAAAGGCAGTAATTTTTTGATCATCTGGAGTAAATGGAAGATTCAATATTTCTCCTTTTTTATCTTTAATTTTGATAATTTTGCTTTCTGAAACAAAATAGATCTCATCTTCTTTTGGAGAAAAAACAATATCTTTTATTTCAAATGGAGAAGCTGGTTTTTGTCCTGGAGGTCCAAATACAAAATAAGAAACAGAGGAAGGAAATTTTTTAAAAAAAGAAAATTTCTTCTCTAAGGGAAGAAAATCTTCTCCCCCATTTTCACTTACCATCACTTTTGCAGGAAGAGGAAAAGAAAGGTAATTAAAAAGATCTCTTCCTTTAGGAGAAAGCCAAACAAAAATTTCTCCAAAGATATGAGGATTAGGAATAATTTTTCCTATTTTTCTTGAAAAATTGAAAGTTTTTTTCCAGCTTTTGCCAAAATCTTCACTTCTTAAAAAATCTCCATTTTCTGTTCCAAGGTATAAAACTTGAGGCAGAGCAGGATCAGGAGAAAAAGCAGTAATTTTGTTATCTTTTTGAGAAGTAAAAATTGTCTCAAAACTTTCGCCTCCATCAAAAGAAATAGAGAGTTTATTTCTGCGAATTCCTTCTGAAAAAATAGCAAAGAAAATATTGGAGTGGGTAGGATGGGCAATGAGTTTTTGGAGATTTTTTATTTTTTCTTTTTGAAA